>ENA-UOJO01000328-UOJO01000328.1-human-gut-metagenome-genome-assembly--contig:-P57-NODE-328-length-77099-cov-114.038822_pt1 | contig 77099 bp, 60 predicted proteins | sample MGYA00242351_ERZ723898 | MGnify/ENA metagenome assembly ERZ723898 | reverse complement strand
CATCTGCCGCACCTCGCTCGCCGTATCGGCACTTAGAATTATGCGGTATTGCCTATTACCTTCGCATCGGCGAAAGACAGTCAAAATAAATGCGGAATGGTTAGTAGCAAGGAGAAAATGACTGCCGGACGCCGCGGAAATCGGGCAGCATAAAAACATGAATTTTTCAGATACACCCTAGAGGCAGCCTGTGGAATTCACCCTTCAAACATTTGTGGTGACAGGTGTAAACAGTGCCCGGTCCTCTCCGCCGCTCCGCGGCATCTTTCCACCCCGCGGGGAACTGCCCTCAAGAGAAGCATCGTCTCCTGCAAATATTTTAGCGGGCACAACACAAACCAACAAGGTTCTCCGCGGCGGGAAGGGGAAATCCCGCCCCACAGGTTGTTTATGGGGTGGATGTGTGGGATATAATAATCCGCAGGGGAAAATTCCGTCCTACCACCCTGCACAAAAATCCATCCCAGGCCATCATTCCAACCCACCAAAAATCCAGAATGTTCCCCCGTCCGGATCACCCACTCGCAAAATAAAAGCTACCCGCCGATCCTAATGAAACGCTCAACCCCCTGGAATAAGATGCACAAGCTGCCCCAAAACCGCCAAACAGTATCCCCAAAATACGCAAAAAGCTAAGGCAACACCGCATAATTCCCGCCTTGCGGCTTAAGCACCGCTCCGGCAGCTGCGGCACGGCATCTGCGTTGCCAAAATGCTCGATAATGTCGGGTTGCGGTACCCGCATCGTGCTTCGGGGGCAAAAGCCCCTCGCACTCTGCGACCGCTGCCCCTGCTTCGGTTCGCTGTTTCCGCCACTGGCGGCGCTCACCTTTGCAGCATCCAGTATTATCTGCGCTTTTGGCTTAGCATCTGCCGCACCTCGCTCGCCGTATCGGCACTTAGAATTATGCGGTATTGCCCTAACCATCATTCCGTGATTTTTGTCTTGCCATTGGGGCAAAAGGGCTTTATACTGGTATACGAGTGGTAGTCTGCCCCAGTGTAAGGGCAGGCAGAAAGAACGGTTTTGCCCTGAACACGGATGGGGGCTGCAAGATGTATAAACTGATTATTATTGATGATGAAGAGAAGATTGCCAGCGGAATGGCCCAGCTGTTCCCCTGGCAGAACATTGGGTTCGAGGTGGTGCAGGTGTTCACCAGCGCACGCAAAGCCCTGCAATATATTGCCGAAAACCCGGTGGATGTGGTGCTGACCGATATTGAAATGCCGGATATGAACAGCCTGGAGCTGAGCCATCAGCTGATGGAATACCCCAACATCCAGAAAATATTTTTCAGCAGCTACAGCAATTACGAATACTTCCGCGCGGCGCTACAAAACGGCGTGGCGGATTACCTGATGAAACCGGTGGCCTACAGCGCCCTGCTGGAATGCTTTGAAAAGGTCAAAGCCCGGCTGGATGCCCGCAGCGCCGTGCAGGAAACCGCCCCCAAGGCCTATTACGACCAGATCGTGTACGATGTGCAGCAATACTTAAAAGATAATTACCGCACTGCCACGCTGGAAGAAGCCGCGGCCAAGGTTTCCTTGAGTCCGGCTTATCTTTCCCGCGTGTTCAAGGAAAAAAGCGGAACCAGCTTTTCGGAGCTGCTGCTCAAGACGCGGATGGAAAAAGCATGTGAGATGCTGGCGGATATCCACTATAAAAGCTACGATATTGCCTATTATGTCGGGTACGATAACCCCAAAAACTTCTCCCGTGCGTTCAAAGCGTATTATGGGCAGAGCCCATCGGAATACCGCAAATCCCGCCTGGATGGTGCCGCGCTATGAAGGGAATGAAGCGGAAGTTCTTTTTGAAGCGCATGTGGAACTTTGTGGTGGTTATGCTGATCCCGGCGCTGCTGCTGGTGGCCGTTACCACCTACATGACCTTTGTGACCCAGATGCACCGTATGACGCAGGACAATGAGCGCGGTATTGAGGCTGTGCGCTCCAACATCTCGCTGGTGCTGGATTCGGTCCTGGCGCAGAACAGCTACATGACCGGCATGACCCGCACCAACATGGTGCTGAACAAAGCTCTGAAAAGAGAAAGCCTTTCTTACACCGATGCCATCTACCTGCGCAGCCTGGTATCCTCACTGAACAGCATGACCAACGCGTATGATTACGTGGATTCGGTTCTGATCTATATAGATGGGTACGACCGTGCGCTGACGTCCAGCGGGCTGGTCAACCTTTCGGCGGATGATTACAGCGGCTGGTACAGCGTGTATTCCTCTATGTCGGATGCCGAGCGCACCTGCATTGCCCCGGTGGTGGTGAACGCAGGCAAAGCCAGCGAGAGAAGGCAGCTGGTAGTGTGCGCCCGGATGATGACGATGGAAGGCTGTGTGGCCGTTACCCTGAACATCAGCCACTTGCAGGAAATGATTGCCGTGCTGCGCCCGTCCGATAACCAGCACCTGTACCTGGTTGACGGCAGCGGCCGCCTGCTGGCAAAGGCAGGGGACGCAGGCGCGACGGAAGAGCTGCAAAACCTGATGGGCAAAACGCTGAGCAGGGCAGGGAACACGGCGGAACAGGAGCACGAGTTCTGGATCAAGCTGGATGACCGGGACTGCCTGTTGAACTGGCAAAGCTACCAGAACCCGGATTTCTACATCGTATCTACCATTGACCGGGCCATGATCCTGGAAAACCTGGGCGAACGGTTGATGCCGCTGCTGCTGATGGCGGTTGTGGCGCTGTACGCCATTGTGTTTTTGGCATACGTCAACACCAAGCGCAGCTTTGACGAGATCAACCTGATGCTGCAGATGTTTGAGGATGCCGAGGCGGGCCGCACCATCCAGCGCCCCCAGCGCAAGGTAAATGATGAATATGACGTTATCATGAACAACATCCTGATGATGTTTTTGAACAACACCTACCTGAACATCCAGCTGAAAGAAAAGCAGTACCGCCAGCAGAACGCCGAGCTGACCGCCCTGCAGTTGCAGATCAACCCCCACTTTTTGTACAATACCCTGCAAACGCTGGATATGGAAGCCCGCAAGCTGAACGATGATGGGCGCATCAGCGCGGTGGTGGGGTATGTATCGGATATCCTAAAGTATTCGCTGACTAACCCGCAAAAGAGCGTCAGCCTGCGGGAAGAGCTGGACTACCTTAAAAAATATGTGGAAGTGCAGCACTACCGCTTTGGGGACCGCTTTATTATTTATTATGAAGTGGACGACGATGTGATGGACGCCGAGGTATTCCGCCTGATGCTGCAGCCCGTGGTAGAAAACAGCCTGCTGCACGCCCTGCGCGGCAACGAGCGCGGTTACATGAAGGTGCGCGCCCGCCGCATTGGCGATAAGGTGAACCTGCGTGTGATCGATAACGGCGACGGCATGACAAGGGAAGAGCTGGAAGCGCTGCGCAAACGCATTGCGGACCGCAACAGCCGCAGTATTGGGCTGACCAACCTGGACCGCCGCCTGCGCCTGCGCTACCCGGAGGAAACGGGGCTGCACATCTGTTCCATAAAAAACCTTGGCACCAGCGTGTCGTTTTGCATCCCGTACAAAAAATATACCCCGGATGCCCCGCAAACGGGTAAAACAGAATAATAAAATGTCGGGCAGGTATCTTAAATTGCGCCAAAACGCAAGAGATGATACCTGCCCGGCGTTTTGTGTCAAATGATGAATCCTTTTCGCAAGCGTGAGTCCTTTTATAAATTTGCCAAACAAATTATAATAAAACCATGATAAGGCTCGACGAAAAGGGCCGATTTAGAAGGAGGAAAACAATATGAAAAAGCAACTTATGGCCGGTATGATGGCCGCCAGCATGGCATTGTCTCTGGCCGCATGCGGCGGCAGTGCTGCCAGCAGCGCAGCCTCGGCAGCCGACAGCACCAGCGGCGCTGCCTCTACCAGCACCGCAGCTTCCACTTCCAGCGATGAACAGGTGACTTTGCGCTTTGCCTGGTGGGGCGGCGATGAGCGTGCCAACGCCACCATGGAAGTCATCAACAAGTTCATGGAAGAAAACCCCAACATCAAGATCGAAGCCGAGTATGGCTCTTCTGACGGCTACCATGATAAGCTGGCAACCCAGCTGGCATCCGGCACCGCCGCCGACATCGTGCAGATTGACCCCGAAACGATGCCCAGTTTTGTTTCCACCGGCGATTACTTCCTGGATTACAAGGACTACGACTTTGATCTTTCCAACTTTGACCCCAACTACATTGGCCTGCGCGTGAATGGTAACTATGACGGCAAGCAGCTGGGCCTGCCCACCGGCATTGCCGGCCCGGCACTGGTTGTGAACGAAGAGCTGGCTGAAAAGTATGGCATCGACTTCAACACCCAGTACACCTGGGATCAGTTCATTGAATGGGGCAAACAGGTCCATGAAGCAGACCCCGATACCTACCTGCTGTGCACCAACAAAGAGTATGTGACCAACCTGGTGTTCTTTACCTACATGAAGCAGCTGACCGGCAAGACCATCTTTGACGCTGACTCCAAAGCGTTCAATTATACCGAGGAAGATATCCAGAACTGCCTGGATCTCGTCAAGAGCCTGTACGACAACAATGTCTGCGCACCGGCTTCCTACTCTTCCGCTTACAGCAACGACGACCTGCAGTCTGACCCCAACTGGATCGCTGGCAAGTACGTCTGCACCTTCGCTTACATCTCCACCATCAATGTTATGACCGCCGCCAATGAGGGCGCAACCTATGGCACCGGCTACCTGCCCCTGCTGGACGGCGCTAAGGACAACGGCTGGGCTTGCAACTGCCCGCAGGTCCTGGCAGTTACCTCCACCTGTAAGGCTCCGGAAGCAGCCATGAAGTTCCTGGATTACTTCTTTAACAGCGATGACGCCGAAAGCACCCTGGCCTGCGTGCGCAGTGTTCCCCCGACGGAAAAGGCCCGTGAAATCTGCGAAAAAGACGGTACCCTGGATCCGAACATGATGACCGCCGCCAACATTGCCAGCGGCTACAGCGGCCTGACCAACGACAAGTACTCCTCCGCACCGGAATCCAAGCAGATCATTGCTGATACCATCGAGGCTGTCGGTTACGGCACCACCGACCCCGCAAGCGCTGCATCTGATATGTACAAGCAGCTCTCCAGCTACATCAGCGCCCAGTAAACCTCAGCGAACATCAAAAACGGGTGTCTCCCACCGAGGCATCCGTTTTATTAAAGTGTACCTGAAAAGTCGAAAATATAGTCTATTTCTACAAACACAGCCGGATTTGGCGTTAAAAAGCCTTGGAATCCACAAAGGATTCCTGCGGCTCTTTGCCTTAAATCCTGCTTGTGTTTGCGAAATATCCGTCATTTTCTTTGTTTTCAGCTACACCAGTAAAAAGGCGGATTTTTTCCAAAGAGGTGTGATCCTATGACAAAACAAACCAAAATCAAGCACTATACCAAGCGCGATTACGCGGCGTTTGCTTATCTGGCCCCGTGGATCATCGGTATGCTGATCCTGCAGCTGTACCCGTTTTTAAGCTCGCTGGTTTACTCGTTCTGCAACTACAAAATCACCGGCACCCCCTCGTTCACCGGCCTGAGCAACTACATCCAGTTGTTCACCATGGATACTGAGTTTTGGAACTCCTTGAAAGTTACCCTGGTCTACACACTGTACACCGTGCCCGGCAAGCTGGTTATGGCATTGGCTGTTGCGGTGTTCCTCAACCGTGACATCAAAGGCATCAACCTCATCCGTACTTTGTACTACATTCCGTCCCTATTCGGCGGCAGCGTTGCTGTTGCTCTGCTGTGGAAGATCATGTTCATGGATAACGGCGTTATCAACGCCATCCTGACCACCCTGCACCTGCCCAACGTACAGTGGCTGGGCGACCCCAACCAGGCCCTGCGCACCATCTGCATGATGGAGATCTGGCAGTTTGGTTCTTCCATGGTCATGTTCCTGGCCGCGCTGAAAAACGTTCCGGCAGATTTGTACGAAGCTGCCGAGATTGACGGCGCAAGCAAGGTCAAGATGTTCTTCAGCATCACCGTTCCGCAAATCACCCCCATCATCTTCTTCAACCTTATCATGCAGACCATTCAGGCTTTGCAGAACTTCACCTCTGCCTTTGTCATCACCGATGGCGGCCCCATGAAGGCTACCTATGTGCTGGGCATGAAACTGTATAAGGAAGGCTTCTCCTACTTCAAGATGGGTTACGCCAGCGCCATTTCCTGGATCATCTTTATTGTGATCATGCTGATCACTCTGGTGCTGTTCGCAACCTCCAAGTGGTGGGTCTTCTATGGCGACGAAAGCTGAGAAAGGGCGCGTGAGCATTATGACAAAACAACAAAAAAAGACCCTGAACCTGGTGCTGACCTATCTGGTCATCATCCTGATTGGCTGCGTGCTGCTGTTCCCCATTGCATGGATGATTTCGGCCGCGTTCAAAACCAACGATGAAATTTTTGGCTCCATTGCACTGCTGCCCAAAAGCTTCAGCTTCCAGAACTTTATTGACGGCTGGAAAAGCGCCGGTATTTATACCTATGCAACCTATTTCATTAACTCCTTTATCATGGTCATCCCCACCACGCTGCTGACCATCGCTTCCAGTGCGCTGGTTGCCTATGGCTTTGCACGGTTCAACTTCCCGTTCAAAAAGCAGCTGTTTGCCATCCTGATCGCCACCCTGATGCTTCCCAACTCGGTCATCATCATCCCGCGTTACGTTCTGTTCAACAAGTTCGGCTGGGTCGATTCCTACATGCCCTTCTGGGTGCCCGCCCTGCTGGCCTGCTACCCATTCTTCATCTATCAGCTCATCCAGTTCATGCGCGGCATCCCCCGCGATCTGGACGAATCCGCCTGCATTGATGGCTGTGGCACCTTCCGCATCTTCTGGCAGATCCTGCTGCCGTTGAAGAAGCCGGCCCTCTTCTCCGCTGGCCTGTTCCAGTTCCTGTGGACCTATAACGATTACTTCAACTCCTTGATCTTCATCAACTCGGTCAAAAAATACACCATCTCGCTGGCGCTGCGCCTTTCCGTTGATGCGGAAAGTGTTGTGGTGTGGGGCCGCGTTATGGCCATGGCCTGCGTGGCGGTTCTGCCGCTGGTTCTCCTCTTCTTTGCCGCACAGAAATATTTTGTGGAAGGCATTGCAACCTCCGGCCTGAAAGGCTGATTTTCGTTTTCCTCTTTTTTGTTTGTTCCTCCTAAAAATCATTGACCCGTTGCGGGCCGGCACTGCCCGGCCCGCATTTTTTATTGAGGTATCATAATGAAACTGGATCTGAATTCCCAAACATTAAACGTCAGCTTTGCCTGCCGGATCGAGGATGCCTGGGTGCCGGTGCCGGAAACTGCCTGCACACAGTCCGGCTTTGACTGGACGCTGAACGGTGCGCATTACAGTGCGCAGTTCACCCCCGCTGGCGATACGCTGTGCTACACCCTGCAAATGGATGCGCCCAACCCCACCCAGCTGCGCATGTGGCTGGCTGTGCCGGGGCAGAGCGATTATTTCCATGTGATCCCCTGCAATATTTACGGCGATAACCACGCCGCGGAAGCCAAACCCGGCGAATTTCCATTGCTGACGAAGGACCACCACGAGGTGGCGTTCTGTGCGCCGCTGTGGGAATTCCGTGCAGACCGCGCCGCCATGCCGCTCGCCGCCCTCTGCTGGGACGGCGGAGTGGCCGCCGCTGCAGTGGAACCCTACAGCGAAAGCGAGGCCGGGATCATCCGCAACGGTGTGTTTGCCGCTTTGCCGGATGCGTTCGGCATCAGCCTGGGGTACACCAACGACCCCACCACCTTCAAAAACCGCTCCACCCCGGCGCCGTCCACCCGCAGCATGGCCTGCAAGGCGCAGACCAGCGGCAGGATCTACCTGCACAGCGGCCCGCGAACCGAGCTGCATGAGATCATCCGGCAGGAATACGCCCGCCACCAGGACCGCGCCGTCCCCCGCAATACCCTGCGTCAGGCCGTGCAGGGTATGCTGGACACCTTTGCCTACCAGAACTTTGACGCGGCGGCGGGGGAGTATACCAACCGCTGCTGCCGCCCGCCCAGGGAGACCGAGATGCGCCCCTGGCGGCTGGTGACGGAGATCGGCTGGACGGGTGGCGGCGTGCTGGCCTATCCGCTGGTGCTCTGCCGCGATGCCCTTGGCGCGGATGCCGAAGCGCCGCTGGCCGCGGCCATGAGTGGCGAACAGCTGTTTGACCGCATTGCCGATGCGTATAACGAAAATTCCGGCTTGCTGAACGACCTGATGGCCCCCAATGCCGCGGGCAGCCAGGTGAACGGCTGGTGGACCGGGTACGGCCTGGTCAAAGACTGCCACTGTGCCTATACAGTGGGCAGCGCCGTCCACTACCTGACCAAAACGATGGATTATCTGCACCAAAACGGCAAACCCTGCCCGGCCAAATGGATGGATGCAGCCCAAAAGGTGCTGCATACCGTCATGGATCTGCAGCGCGCAGACGGCGCTTTCGGCTATACTTACTCCACCCAGGAACGCAAAGTGCTGGATTGGAGCGGCTTTGCGGGCTGCTGGTTTGCCCCGGCGCTGGTTTACCTCTACCGCCTGACCGGTGAAGAACGCTGCCTGCACTCCGCCGAAAAAGCGCTGGATTACTACCATACCTTTGTCAAGAACCTGAACTGTTACGGTACCCCCATGGACACCTGGAAAGCCGTGGATGAGGAGGGCAACCTGGCCTTCATGCGCGGCAGCCGCCTGCTGTATGAGCAGACCGGCAAGGCCGAATTCCTGCAATATATGAAAGACAGCGCCGGGTACGAGTTCCTGTGGCGCTATGGTTACAAGACCTACCCGGAGCACACCCCGCTGAACCAGGGGTGGTCCGCCTGCGGCGGCGCCGTTACCTCGGTTTCCAACCCGCATATCCACCCCATGGGGGTTATTATTGACACTGACCTGCGCTATCTGGCACGGGTGACGGGTGACGGCTATTACGCCAGCCGCGCGGCGGATTCTGCCGCCTGGATGCTGCAATGCCTGGAACTGTACCCCGCAGCCACCGGCTATGGCCGTTACGGCATTTTGTCGGAACGCTGGTGCCCCAGCGATGGGCTGGATGTGGAGCGCTTCAGTGATGGCAGACCGTTCAGCAGCTGGTTCAGCCACAATCTGTGGGCTTCCGCCTGCGTGCTGGAAGCTGCATGTGAGCTGCTGCTGGAAATCGAACACAAGAAAGGATAAAAGCAATGGACCGTTATGTGACCGATATCAAAAATGGCTGCTACCAGAACCCGGTGCTGCCCATGGATTTCAGTGACCCCGACGCCATCCGCGTGGGGGAGGACTATTACCTGATCTCTTCCAGCTTTACCTACCTGCCCGGCGTGCCGGTGCTGCACAGCAAGGATCTTGTCCACTGGGAGCGCATCGGCAACTGCGTGGAGCGTCTGCCGTTTGACCGCTATGCCCAGCCCGCCCATGGCTGCGGCACCTGGGCCCCGGCGCTGCGCTACCATGCGGGCAGGTTCTATGCATTCATTCCCCTGCCGGACGAGGGCATTTTTTACACCGAAGCCACCGACCCTGCCGGCCCCTGGAGTGCGCTGCACTGCGTAAAATCCGCCAGCGGGTGGATCGATCCCTGCCCCCTGTGGGACGATGACGGCAGCGTGTATATGGCCCACGCCTTTGCCAAAAGCCGCTGCGGCATTAAGCACAAGATCCAGCTTTCCCGCCTGAATCCCGAAACGCTGGAAGTGGTGGAGGACGGCCCCATCGTGTTTGATGGCACCCTGAGCCAGCCCACCGCCGAAGGCCCCAAAATGTACAAGCGCAACGGCTGGTATTACATCTTTATCCCGGCAGGCGGTGTGGAATACGGCTGGCAGACCGTGCTGCGCGCCCGCAATGTGTACGGCCCGTATGAGGAAAAAATCGTCATGCACCAGGGAGCCAGCTCCATCAACGGCCCCCACCAGGGCGCGTGGGTCACAGCGCCGGACGGCAGCGATTGGTTCCTGCATTTCCAGGACCGGTTTGAACTGGGCCGCGTGGTACACCTGCAGCCTATGTGCTGGCACAGCGATTGGCCGTTCATCGGCCTGGAACAAAACGGCGATGGCATCGGCGAGCCGGTGACCGAATGGGACTGCCCCAAAGGCGAAGCTGGTCCCGGCCTGCAAATAGGGGACAGCTTTACAAACGGCAAGCCCGGCCTGCAATGGCAATGGCAGGCCAACCCCCAGCCCGAAGCCTGGTTGCGCCCGATGGCGGGGGAGGCACTGCATCTGGTCTGCGGGGCCAGCGGAAGTTTGTGGCGGCAGCCCAATGTGCTCAGTCAGATGCTGCCTGCAGCGGATTTTACCGCAAACGTTACCCTTTGCCTGGCCGGGTGCGGCGCCGGAGCTAAAGTAGGGCTTAGCGTGATGGGGCAGAAATATTCCGCCATTGAGCTCTGCCGCACCGCGCAGGGCTGCACCGTGCAGTTGGTACAGGGCATGGTGAAAGACCTTGCCCCCACCGGCGATGCAGAAGAAACGATCCTTGCCGAAAAAATGGTTGACACGGATGAAATAACCGTTACAATGAAAATAACGGCTGCCAAGCAGGTGCAGTATGCCCTGCTGGCAGCAGATGGCACCGCAGTGCCGCTGGGGGGAGCCCAACCCGTTGCCAAGGCAACCTGGACCGGCGCGCGCCTGGCCCTGTACGCCCGCGGCGGCACCAAAGGGGATGCTGCCTGCATCAAGCAGCTGAACATTACATTTTAACCGGGCTTTTGGCGGCAGAACACCGCAGATGCCCGCGGCAAAAAGGAGAGCAAACTGGCAATGGCAAGTGTTACCATCCGGCTGAACAGCATTGGTGAAGTGAAAGAGTTTAACCGCATTGCGGCCACTGTGCCCGGAGATGTGGACCTGCATTCCGGGCGCTACTGCGTGGATGCAAAATCCATCATGGGCATTTTTGCCCTGAACCTGGCGCGCGAATTGACGGTGGACAGCCCAACCCTGAGCGAGGAAGAACTGCACAAAAAGTTTGCGGCCTTTTTGGCGGGCTAAGGCGTATCTGAAAACCAAGAAAATGACAGATACTTCGCAAACACAAGCAGGATGTAAGGCAAAGAGCCGTAGGAATCCTTTGTGGATTCCAAGGCTTTTTAATGTAAAATCCGGCTGTGTTTGTAGAAATAGACGATATTTTCGACTTTTCAGATACACCCGAACACAAAACCGGGCGGTTCACACAGAGCCGCCCCTTTTTTTGTGTAGAAGATGCGCGACACTTTAATGGAAAAAGGGCTGCTGCACCCCACTGCAAGCCGCAGCACCCGGAACATAAAATAGGAGGAAAGCATGACCTGTACCCACTACAACTTCCCCGTGCCGGAAGAAAAAATGGTGCGTGTAATTACCGATACCGACCTTTGCAACGAAGCGGACGATCCGTTTGCTGTTGTGCAGGCACTGTTGAGCCCCAAGTTTGATAATGTCGGCATGGTGGCCGCCCACTTTGGCACCCGCGACCCCAACGGAATGCAGAAAAGCTGGCAGGGTCTGAAAGACTTGACGGTCCTGATGCAGCTGACGGTTCCGGTGCTGCACGGTGCGCCCCACGCTTTGCCGGATGCCGCTACCCCGGTGCCCAGCGAAGGCGCGAAGCTGATCATCCGTGAAGCGATGAAAGAGGATACCCGCCCGCTGTTTGTGCTGCTGCTTGGCCCACTGACCGATTTGGCCAGCGCCTATTTGCAGGAACCCCGCATTGCGGGCCGGCTGACCGCAATCTGGATCGGCGGCGCACCGTACCCTGTGGGCGGGCCGGAGTTCAACCTGGGCAATGATGTCAATGCCGTCAACGTGGTGTTTGGTAGCACCATGCCGGTGTGGCAGGTGCCCAAAAATGTGTACGAGATGATGCCGGTCAGTATGGCGGAACTGGAATACCGTGTGCGCCCCCAGGGAGCCGTGGGCCGCTACCTGTTTGACCAGCTGGTGGCTTACAGCCAAACGCCGGAATCCCGCGCCAGCGCGTTCCGCACGGGCGAAAGCTGGGTTTTGGGCGATAACCCCGCCCCCGGCCTGCTGCTGTATGAACACCGCTTCCAGTTTGACTGGGTGCCCGCGCCCTATGTAACGGCGGACCAGACTTATGCCGCCATCGGCCGCAATCGGCCCATCCGGGTGTATAAGGGGATCGACAGCCGTCTGATCCTGGATGATCTGTACGCCAAGCTGGCGTTGTTTGCCCAGTATATGGCGCAAAAGGGGGAGTGAACCATGCTGACTGTGACCGGCCTCTGGTTTGACCATGAGCGGACCCCCGTTGGGCTGGACCATACCCCCGTGTTCGGCTGGCAGCTGGAAGGGAACTGCCGGAACATCCGCCAGACGCAGTACCGCCTGCAAGTTGCCCTGACCCCGGATTTTGCCGCGTTGCTGTACGATGAAACCTGTGAAACCGGAAACTCCACCGCGGTGCACGCGGCGGGCCTGACGCTGCAATCGCTGCAAAAATATTACGCCCGTGTGCAGGTTTGGGCCGATACCGCTGCTGGCCCCCAGCAGACCCTGTGGAGCGAACCGGCGGTGTTCATCACCGCCCTGCTGGACCCGGCAGCCGAGTGGAAAGCCGAGTTTGTGAGCGCGGAATCCCCCGAAACCTGCAGGGAATCCTCCGCCGGTACAATGGTGCGCGGGGCGTTCACCGTAAAGCCGGGGCTGCGGGCCGCGTATGCCTGCACCACGGCGCTGGGGCTGTATAATGTTTATCTCAACGGCCAAAAGGTCAGCACCGATGAGATGACCCCCGGCTGGACAAGCTATAACCGCCGCCTGCTCTACCAGACCTATGAGGTCACTGCCATGCTGCACCCCGGCCTCAACATGGCCGGGGCAATGCTGGGGGCCGGGTGGTACAAGGGTGTGATGGGCCTGACCCGCTCCCGCAACAACTATGGCGATACCACCGCCTTTGCCATGCAGTTGACCCTTGTGTATGCCGATGGTACCCGTGAAACCGTGAACACCGGCCCAGCATGGCAGGGAACGAAGGCACCCGTGATATTCTCAGAGATTTACCACGGAGAAGCATACGATGCCGCGCTGGAACTGCCCCACTGGGCCGAATGCGAAACGCCGGAAAACACCCCCGCAGGCCGCTGGCACGCCGTACACACCGTGCCGTACCCTGCCGCCAAACTGGCCGCCCAGGCCGCAGGCAAGGTATGCGTGCAGCAGCGCATCCCGGCGCAGCGGGTGTTTACCGCGCCGGATGGCAGCACAGTGGTGGATTTTGGCCAGAACATGGCGGGCCGGGTGGAAATTACCGTGCAGGGTACAGCCGGGCAGGTGGCTGAACTGCGCTGCTTTGAGGAGCTGGACGCCGATGGCAACCCCTACCTGGCCAACCTGCGCAAAGCCCGCACCACCATGCAATATACCTTTGCCCGCAGCCAAACGGTGACCTGGCAGCCGCAGTTTACCTATATGGGATTCCGCTATGCGCTGGTGGTGCAGTGGCCGGGAAAACCGGAACCGGCCAATTTTACCGCCTGCGTGCTGCACAGCGCCATGCAGCCGGCGGGGGAGTTTACCTGTTCCGAACCGCTGGTGAACCAGTTGAACCATAACATTTTGTGGGGGCTGAAAAGCAACTTTTTGGATGTGCCCACCGATTGCCCCCAACGCGATGAACGCCTTGGCTGGACCGGCGATGCACAGATTTTTTGCGAGACCGCCTGCTGGCTGGCCGATACCTGGACTTTTTACAGCAAGTGGCTGAAAGACCTTGCCGTGGACCAGCTGCCGGACGGCGGCGTGGCCAATGTGGTGCCCAATATTGAGGAAACCCACACCGAGGCCAACTGGCTGATGAAAAACTGCCCATATGGCGCTTCCGGCTGGGGCGATGCCGCGACTGTGATCCCCTGGGTGCTGTACCAGATGTATGGCGACGATACCATTCTGCGCAGCCAGTACCCCAGCATGAAGCGCTGGGTGGATTTTATGCGCGCCAACACCCAAAACGGTCTGTTTGATTTCAAGATGCAGCTGGGCGACTGGGTGGCGCTGGACGCCGAACCGGGCAGTTATTTTGGCGCAACCCCCACGGCGCTGACCAGCCAGGCGTACTATGCGCTTTCGGCCCAGCTGCTGGCGCTGGCGGCGGAGGTACTGGGCAACCAGCAGGATGCAGAGCTTTACGCGGGGGTTCACCGCCAGGCAGCCCAAGATTTTGCCGCAAACTTTTTTACTCTGGATGGTGCAATGACCGCCCAGACCCAGACAGCCCATATTCTGGCCCTGCGCTTTGGCCTGACCCCGCAAAAGTGGAAGCAGAAAACGATCCAGCGCCTGCTGGAACTGTTGGAACAACAAAACGGGCATTTGGTTACCGGCTTTTTGGGTACACCGTATTTCTGCGCGGCGCTCAGCCAGAATGGCTGCTGGCAGCAGGCGTATGACCTGATGTTGAAAAAAGATTACCCCGGCTGGCTGTATCAGGTGCTGCAGGGGGCCACCACTGTGTGGGAACACTGGGATGGCCGCCGCCCGGACGGCACGATGTGGTCCGCGGGGATGAACTCTTTCAACCATTACGCATACGGCGCGGTGGGGGCATGGCTGTACGGCGAGTGCGCCGGTATTGGCCAGCAGCCGGGCACGGCAGGTTTTTGCGCCGCACGGCTGGCCCCGCGCCCCGGTGGCGGGCTGCGCTGGGCCCAGGCCTGGCACCAGACTCCCTTTGGCCGCTATGCCCTGCAGTGGCAAGTTGATGACGGGAAAATCACCGTTACGGCGGCAATTCCACCCAATGCAGCGGCAAAAATCTGCCTGGAACCCGGTGCCAAGCTGCTGGAAACGGACGGCCTGACCTTTGCGGAACAAAACGGATGCCCTACCGCCCAAGTGGGCTCCGGCCAGTATCGGGTCAGCTATACGATGGAGCAGTAATTGAACCAAAGCGTTCCTTTATGGTACAATAGCCCCAAAGAAATACAACGATTACCCGCGGGAAATAGAAAAAGCACTGCAGGCGAAAGGGGAAAGGGAAACATGCAAATCAAATCTGTTGCTGTTCTGGGGGCCGGTGCAGTCGGCTCTTATGTCATCTGGGGACTCAGCTCCTGCAAGGATATTCGCCTTGCTGTAATTGCCGAAGGCCCGCGTGCCGAACGGCTGAAACAACAGGGAATCACCATCAACGGCACCACCTACCGCCCGCAGGTTTGGACCCCGCAGGAAGCAAACGGCGTGGATCTATTGGTGGTTGCGCTGAAATACGGTGCGCTGCCCGGCGCACTGGACAGCATTGCCGCCGCCGTTGGCCCCAACACCACCGTGATGAGCCTGATGAACGGTGTGGACAGTGAGGAAATCATCGCCGCCAAAATCGGTGCGGAACATGTTCTGCCCTCCCTCATCAAGGTGGCCTCCCACAAGGAAGCCGACGGCTACCACTTCAACCCCGAAACCACCATCGGCATTATCTATGGCGAGCTTGCCGCACCGCTGAAAAGCGAGCGCGTGCAGGCGGTGGAAGCATTGCTTGCCGGTACGGGCATTCATTCCCGCGTTACCCCGTATATTAAGGAAGAAATCTGGAGCAAGTTCCGCCTGAATGTCTGCAACAATCTGCCGCAGGCCATTTTGGGCGCGGGCGTTGGCTGTTACCAGAGCAGTGCCCACATGAAAGCCATCAGCGATGGTTTGTGCCATGAGCTGGAGGCCATTGCCGTGGCAAAGGGCATTGATTTGAGCAAGGTGGATGCAAGTTCCCGCCATGGCAGCCTGGTCCCACCTGCAACGCGCTATTCCACGTTACAGGATCTGGATGCCGGGCGGCACACCGAAATTGACATGTTCTCCGGTGCGCTGATGCGGATGGGGCAGGAACTTGGCATTCCCACGCCATATAACGAGTATACCTATCATATGATCAAGGCACTGGAAGAAAAGAACGATGGCCTGTTTGATTATGCGGCCAAGGCAAGCGATTTGACCTGCGCCAAATAAGCGGGCGAGAGGGAAAAGCATAAAAGCGTTCTACCGGATGCGCCATAGCCAGTGCGATTTGCTGCTGACCTGCTGCACGGTAATTTTGCGTTTTGAGGACGGGCGCATCAAAGCCCAGTACCCTATGGATGCAGCCGGGGCAGAAAATGTGAAACACTTTTTTACTGCAAAACCGGACGCACAGGAAGAAAAAGAATTAACAACGACAAAAATAACAATAATACGCGAATAAAAACGCCAGAGCAGCAACCCTTACCGGGTGCTGCTCTGGCGTTTTTGCTTGCTGTTCCGTCTGCCTTTATGGGGTTAAAAAGGCAGGGGATTACTTTTTAATCTTGATCAGCTGGGCGTTCAGGCTGGGCAGGAATTTATCCCCCAGCAGGTCGGTGGAGATCATGCCGCTCATGTGTTCGGGGCTCATGCCGCTCATCATGCTCCACATCCCTTGGCCGGGTTTCAGGTCAAAGTTGGTGACCAGCTTTACGGCCTTGGCAACAATGGCAAAAGCTTCCTCGTTCTTGGCCAGCTCTGCCATAGAGTCCTTGATAGTATAGTACCCTTCGGGGAATTCCATCGGGGATTCCAGATCCAGGCTGCCCATCTGCTTAAACCAGTTGGCAACGCCCTCCTGGCGCTCATTGAACTCCGGCAGGGTGTAGCAGGCGGGCTCTTTCTCTACCTTTTCCAGCGTGATGGAATCCTTGGCGGAACCGGCCACGGCCAGCAGGGTGTTAAAGCCCTCGGCCAGCGCCACGGTAAAGTGGAACACGCGGTGGGCCTGCTGGGTGCCAACTTCCTTGCCGTTCAGGTACAGGGTCACGCAGTCCTGATTGGAGTAAACCTTGACTTCGGTGGTTTCCCCGGCGCGCTGGGCATAGCGGCGGCCGTTGATGTGCACCATCGGGTCCTTGGTCCAGTATGCCTGGTACAGGTAGAAGCTGTCCTTGCGGGTTTTGCGGTCAATGGTAACAAGGCCCTTATTGTTGCGGCCTGCCACGCCGCCCTCGTTGCGGGCTGCGCAGCCAAAGTCGAACATGTTCCATACATGGCTGGCCCAGATCCAGGGACGATCCTCAAAGGCCTGTGCCATATATTCATGGTATACGGCCTGGTATTCCTCGGTATAATCCTTGCACTGGGGGGTGCTGCTGTGCCAGTTGATGATGCCTTCGCAGCCGTATTCCGAAACGCCAAGGCAGATATCGGGGTGCTCGGCGTGGAACTTGTCCAGCCAGGGACCATTGTCCTCAATCTTGCCGCCATACCAGCCAAAGTAGTGGTTGTAGCTTTCCAGGTCGGTGATGTGGTGCATGGGGCCGTCGGTCGGGGTGTGCGAAACATGGGCAATGGTGGTGGAACGGGTGGGATCCAGCTCCTTACACAGCTTCTGCAGGTCGTGGTGGCGTTCCACCAGCTCCTGGCTGATGCCGCCAATCAAAATTTCGTTGGAAATGCCCCAGAACATGATGGACGGGTGGTTGTAGTTCTGGACGATCAGCTCGGTCATCTCGCGGCGGCAGTGTGCGTGGGCATCCTCGCCGGGTTTGAACACGCTGATGAACGGAATCTCGGCCCAAACGGCAAAACCGATGGAGTCGCAGGCGTTATAGAAATCCTGACTGTGCTGGTAGTGGGCCAGACGAATGGTGTTGGCACCGACTTCCTTGATCATCTGGGCATCCTCGTAATGGTCGTCAATGCTCAGAGCGTTGCCTTTGTACAAGCGGTCCTGATGGCGGGAAACACCGCGCAGCGGGGTGGGCACGCCATTGATGGAAAAGCCGCCGTCCGGGGTGACGGTGTAGCTGCGCACACCAACATTGACGCACAGATCGTCATAGGATTCATTGCAGCGCTGCAGGCGGGCAATTACGGTGTACAGGTTGGGCTCGTCCATGCTCCACAGCTCAGCATCAGGCACATACAGGGTAACGGCGGTGTTATCAGCCGGGCGGGTGGCGGAAGCAACCTCAAATCCATAGAGATCTTCAATGCTGTACTGCACGGTAAAGTTTTCGTCCGGGTTGGTCACATAGCTTTTGATTTCGAACGTGGCGCCGCCGTCCGCTGCCGGTTTGGGGGTAACTTTAATGCCGGGGCCGCCGAAATAATCCAGGTCAAAGTGGGTGTTGGGCACGCTGATCAGATTAACGCCGCGGTACAAGCCGCCATAGAACGTGAAGTCGGCGGAAGAGGGATACATGGACGGCGTATCTTCGTTGCTGACTTCAATGGTCAGCTCGTTCTCGCCGTCATGGCACAAATCCGTCACATCAGCGCGGAAAATGGAGTAACCGCCCTCGTGGGTGGTGGCAACCGTTCCGTTGACCTTGACGGTAGCGGAAAGGGCTGCAGCCAGAACTTCAATATAGGTGCGGCCGCCGGCCAAAGGCTGCTTGGGCGCAGTAAAGGTGCGGGTGTAAACACCGGTGGTGCGCAGATAGCTGCCGTTGCCGTCCATGCCATCCACCGCGTTCCAGGTGTGGGGCAGGGTAACCGCTTCAGCCGGGCGTTCGCCCTTGGGGAAGGTCAGGGTCCAGTTTTCGTTCAGGGAAACTACGTTACGCATGGCAAATCTCCTGTCTTGTTGTGGTTTGTGGTGCGGAATGTTCTTTTATGATAGGTTTATTGTACCACAGCGTCCGACAGGATTTTAGAAAGTTTTTATGAAGAAATAGTAGAATTTTCAGTAGAATGATTTGTAAAATGCAGGACTGAATAAAAACTGCTTGCAGTGCTTGCAGCAGTTCTTTTATGGTACTTGATGATAAAAGGTTGCCGCCTGCATTTTTCGATAGCGCACCAATTTTTGAGCGGCGCACCTGCGCCGCGGTTCAAAAGCAGTGTTCTTTTTTAATTTATGGCAATACCGCATAATTCTAAGTGCCGATACGGCGAGCGAGGTGCCGCAGCCGCCGGAGCGGTGCTTAAGCCGCAAGGCGGGAATTGTGCGGTATTGCCTAAGGAATCCCCCTGTTCTATTGTCGATCCAAAACGATTTTCCTCAGTTTCTCCAAATCGTCCTCATCCGGATGGGAGAGGGCACGGTCAAAGTTCTCAATCAGAGCGTCAATGTTTGCCGGATGCTCCGGCTGTGTCTTCATTTTCATATAACGATCCCGTACCGACTGCGGCATTTTGCCCTGGCACATATACTCTCCGAACACGGAGTTGCTTGGGCCAACAGACTGCTTAACATGCTCAAGGATCTTCTGAAAATATGCCTCGCTGCCGCCAAAGCCCGCCGTCCCGAATAGAAAAACCTTTTTGTCTCTCAGCTTTGACAGTAGTTCCAAGGTTGCACTGTCCGCGTTGCCCTTATCCGTCCAGAACCCGATATAGAGTATTTCGGAGTGCAGTTCTTCCGCTTTCGGCGCACCGAAATAGTCACAGTCTTCTGCCGGAAGCACCGCGCGAATTGTATCAGCAAGTTTTTTTGTGTTGCCGGTCAAGCTGCTGAATATGATCGAATATTTTTCCTTATCCATAGTAAAAGCCTCCTGTCTAATCAAATCGGTATCGGTGTCCGGGCAATCAGAATGACCGCCAGAATCGCGCCCACAAACGCTGTAGCACCGATGACAGCCAACACCTTTTTGTTGATTTTCTTCTTCGCTGCTTTGCAGATCAGAGCGGCGCAAGCTACGCAGACAGCCGCAGCAATAAGCGCAATGCCAAGTGTTTCCCATAACCACGACAATTCATTGATCCAGTTCATAACATCACCTGTCTTTCTCCATTCTCTTCCGGATGCGCTTAGTCCATTAAGCCGTATTTCTTATAGGTGTTCAGCAGCTGCTTATAAAAGAGCCGGTTGCCGAAAAACTGACGATACGTCGCGGACTTCTCTCGACCTTCGGCTTTGAGGCGTTCCATCTCATCCGCCTCGTAAGCGGCTTGTGCCTTGAGATCATTGAGCATCTTTTCAAATCCGCGATTTTTCTGTAAGCGCCTTTGGTGCGCGGAAAGAAAATGCCGTTCTCGTACCGGGTAATCATACGTCTGTTGATCCCCAGTGCATCGGCTACTTCCTGATGGGTCAGCTTCCGCTTCTCCCGTTCAGCCTTGAAATTCTCTCCAAACGTCATTTTGGTGATCACTCCTGTCCACAAAAAGCTTGCGCCATCAAATTGCGCAAGTCTATGGCGAAGGCATTTGAGGTGTGTATCATAATGACTGAGCAATCCAACTGCTCATAGCATATCCTGAATGGCTCATCCCGTCAAGAAACATGGGGAGTCGTACACGAAAAAGTTACATCTTTTGAGCAGTTCAAATGAACAGGCATTTGTACTGCCGAACATCATCCGTACCGGCATACACCGGTGTGAAGGAACCAGAGTAAGAAATACGGAAATGGCTGCACGGTACAGAAAAGGATAGGGCAATACCGCATAATTCTAAGTGCTGATACGGCGAGCGAGGTGCGGCAGATGCTAAGCCAAAAGCGCAGATAATACTGGATGTCTTATCGAGCATTTTGGCAACGCAGATGCCGTGCCGCAGCCGCCGGAGCGGTGCTTAAGCCGTCAGGCGGGAATTGTGCGGTGTTGCCATACGCCCCGGTTACGCTGGGTGTAGACGGGTTGCGGCTTACAATATAAAAGGAGAAGCCAGAACTGCAGGAAACAAGCAGTGCTGAAGATGTGCCAACCTCATCCAATCCAAATCCCCAATCCCACCTCCGTCCCACCGCCTATTCAGCCCTCAACTTCGACCATATCACATTTTGCAATATTTAGGCTACAAAATGTGAGGAAAAAATAAACGAACTTTGATATGATAGGGATGAAATAAAAAGGCTGCTATGGATTATGGGGAAAGGAATGGCGGTTTCTGTTCAATATGCCCACTGACGAGCAGAAAGTGCGCGACCGTAATTTTTAAGCAGGCCAAAAAAACGGACAAATACATGAAACAGAAAAGGGAAGGAGCTTGTACATGAAAGTTTGCTACACGGCAGGTCCGGTCAAAAAGCTGGAAAACTGCTTCTCGGTTTCCACCAATGCGGTGGAGATCCGCATCTGGTTTTTGACGGACGATATTCTGCGTATCCGCGCCGGTTTTGATGGGGATTGGGATGAAGCGTCCTACAGTCTGACCATGACCGCCTGGGACTCCCGCACGGACGAGCTGATGAAGGACTGCCGCAAGCGCGTGCAGACCGCCGCTGCCGAACTGACCGATGGCGACAAGCAGGCCGTGATCCAGGGCAGCCGCCTGAAGGTGGTTGTGGAAAAGGCACCCTTCCGTATCATGGTATACGATAAAGATGGCAGCCTGCTGCATGCAGATATTCCCGACCTTGCTTATCGTGAGGATTCCAACCACCGCCGCATGCACGCTTCCCAGATCGAAGCCGACGACTGCTTCTATGGCTTTGGCGAAAAATCCGGCGAGATCAACAAGGCTGAAAAGTACATGAACATGGCCCCCGGCGATGCCATGGGCTACAATGCCAAGGAGACCGATTCCCTGTACAAACACATTCCGTTCTACATCAAGCTGAACCGCGGTACCAAACAGGCAGTTGGTTACTTTTACCACAACACCGCTGAATGTGATTTCAACATGGGCCGCGAAAAGCGTAACTACTGGCACCGTTACTCCACCTACCGCACCGATGCCGGGGATGTGGATCTCTTCCTGATCGCAGGCCCCTCCATCCGCGATATCATTGAGCGTTACACCGATCTGACCGGCAAGTCCGTCATGCTGCCCAAAGCAGCGCTGGGCTATCTGGGCAGCTCCATGTACTACCCCGAATTGCCGGAAAACAGCGATGACGCTGTGCTGGAATTTATTGATACCACCCATGAGGAGGACATCCCCGTGGACGGCTTCCAGCTTTCCTCCGGCTACTGCGCCGTGGAAACCGAGCAGGGCATCAAGCGCTGCACCTTCACCTGGAACAACAAGCGCTTTAAGGACCCCGCTGACTGGTTTGCCCAGATGGTCAAGCGCGGCATTCTTGTTTCGCCCAACATCAAACCCGGCATGCTGCTGGTTCACCCCCTGTTGGAAGAGATGAAGGCAAAGGATATGTTCCTGCCTGCATCCGATGACAACGCCGGTGTGGACGGCCTGGCGGTGGGCACCTGGTGGGGCGGCCCCGGCCTGTTTGTGGACTTTACCAAGCAGTCCACCCGCGAACACTGGAAACAGTACATCAAGGACGCCCTGCTGCGTTACGGCTGCCGCTCCCTGTGGAACGACAACTGCGAGTATGACAGCATGGTGGACAAGGACGCCAAGGTTTACTTTGAAGGCAAGGGCAGCACCATCGGCACCATGAAGCCGGTGATGAGCAACCTGATGTGCCAGCTTTCCAACGAAGCCATTGAAGAGTACGACCCCAACTGCCGTCCCTTCTCTGTCTGCCGTTCCGGCCATGCCGGCATCCAGCGTTACGCCCAGGTTTGGGCAGGCGATAACCTGACCCACTGGGATACCCTGAAATACAACATTGCCACCATCCTGGGCATGGCCCTGTGCGGCGTTTCCAACCACGGCTGCGATATCGGCGGCTTCTATGGCCCCGCACCGGAGGCCGAGCTGTTCGTGCGCTGGGTGCAGAACGGCATCTTCCAGCCGCGCTTCTCCATCCATTCCACCAACACCGACAACACCGTGACCGAGCCCTGGATGTTCAGTGATAAAAAGCAGTACATCCGCGATGCCATCAACTTCCGCTATAAGCTCAGCCCGATGCTGTATTCCCTGATGGTGCGCGCCCACGAAAGCGGCCTGCCGATCTGGCAGCCCACCTTCGCCGTGTTCCAGAACGACCCCGCCACCTATGATGAGGGCGTTGACTTCATGTTTGGCGATTCTCTGCTGGTTGCCAACGTTGTGGAAAAGGGCCAGACCGTGCGCCCTGTCTACCTGCCCAGGACCGAGAACGAAAACGAGCGCTTCTACAACTTCTACACCCGCGAGGAGTACGCTCCCGGCCAGACGATCGAGGTACCGGTTGATATTTCCAGCATCCCGCTGTTTGTGCGCAGCGGTGCTATCCTGCCCATGAGCGGCAACCGCCTGCACAACCTGATGACCGAAAAGACCACTGAGCTGGAGATCCTGATGGCACCGGATGTGGATTCCGAGTTTGTTCTGTACGAGGATGACGGCTGCACCAATGAGTACCTGAAGGGCGCTTACCTCAAGACCCGCATTGCCGTGACCGCAGGCGTAAAGACTTACGTTCACTTTACCAACGAGGGCGATTACGATACCGCTGTGGAAAGCATGTATCTGGATATGATCCACCGCGAAAAATCCCCGTTCTATGTGCAGCTGGACGGCAAGGAGCTGCCGCACTTCCTGCACCGCCGCAAGTTTGAGGAAGCCGAGAGCGGCTGGTACTACAGCCAGCGCCTGAAGAGCGTGCAGGTCAAATACCCCAACCCCAAAAAGGACCATGAGGTCATGGTCTCGTTTGAGCAGTTTGATCTGATTGGTATGTAACGCGCCGTAAAACGCGATACAAAATAGAAGGAGGAAACAAAATGTTCAAAAAGATTGCAGCGCTGGCAACGGCTGCTGTGCTGTGCGCCGGGCTGATGGCTGGCTGCGGCGCATCCAGCACCACGGCTGACACCAGCTACAGCGCAGAAAACCCACTGGTTCTGACGCTGGCCCACGGCCTGTCCGAGGCCCACACCGTCCACATTGCCATGACCCAGTTTGCTGAGGAAGTGAACGAAAAGACCGGTGGCCGCGTCCAGGTCAAGATCTTCCCCAACGGCCAGCTCGGCAGCGAAAACGAGAACCTGGAGCAGCTGCAGGCAGGCGTTATCGCCATGACCAAGGTTTCTGCCCCCGGTCTGGCAACGTACAACGAAGCCTACAACGCATTCGGCCTGCCTTACATCTTTAATGATACCGAGGATTTCTACCATGTCATGGACTCCCAGCAGATGCAGGATTTCTTCCTCTCTACCGGCGATGACGGCTTTGTTACCCTGACTTATTACACCTCCGGCGCCCGCTCTTTCTACACCAAAGACAAAGCCATCCGCACCCCGGCTGACCTGAAGGGCCTGAAGATCCGCGTGCAGGACATGAAGTCCCAGACCGATATGATGAACTATCTGGGCGGCATTCCCGTTGCCATGTCTTACGGCGATGTGTATACCTCCCTGCAGACCGGCATCATTGACGGCACCGAAAACAACGAAACTGCACTGACCACCGGCAAGCACGGCGAAGTGTGCAAGGTCTACTCCGTTGACCAGCACGCAATGATCCCCGACGTTCTGATCATGAGCGAAAAGGTATGGAAGCAGATCTCCCCGGAAGATCAGGAGATCATTCTGGAAGCTGCCCACAACTCCACCGAGGCCCATAAGGTCATGTGGGATACGGCCATTGAAGAAGCTGTAAAAGAAGCACAGGAAACCATGGGCGTTGAGTTTGTTTACGATGTAGACAAGGAAGCTTTCCGCGAAGCAACCCAGCCCATGATCGAAGCATACGAAGAACAGTATCCCGGCGTTAAGACCCTGATGGATACGATTGAAGCTGCACGAGAGGGGGAATAAAACATGAAACAGTTTTTGGGTAAAGTAAAGTTCTGGATGGATAAGTTCCTCAGCATTGCCTGCGCCGTTCTGCTGTCTTTCATGACCATCCTGGTTCTCATCCAGGTGTTCTCCCGTTATGTCCTCAACAGCCCCGTTGCCTTTACGGAGGAACTGGTGCGCTACAGCCTGATCTGGACCGGCTTTATCGGTGCAGCTTACGCATTCTCCACCCGCGAGCATATGTCCCTGACGCTGGTGCGCGATAAATTCACCGGCAAAGCCCACACCGCTCTGCTGGTTGCCATCGACGGCCTGATCCTGCTGCTGGCGATCTTCGTCATCACCATCGGCGGCTTCAAGCTGGCTGTTTCTGCCAGCCGTGAATTCTCCGCTCTGCTGGGCATCCCCCGCAGTCTGGTGTACTCCATCGCTCCGATTTCCGGCATTTTCATCATCATCGCCCAGATCATCAACATTTATGAAGATATCACCGGCGAAAAAGTTGACTGCTAAGGAGGGCACAGAACAATGAGCATTACACTGACAACCGTTATCCTTTTTGCTGTGTTCGGCGTGCTGCTGTTTTTGGGCGTGCCCATCTCCATCAGCATCGTGGTTTCTTCCATTGTAACCGCCATGTCCACCCTGTCTTGGGACCAGATCACCTTTATCACCATGCAGAAGATGAACTCCGGCGTTGAGTCTTTCTCTCTGCTGGCTGTGCCCCTCTTCATCCTGGCTGGCAACATCATGAACAACGGCGGTATTGCCAAGCGCCTGGTCAACTTTGCCCAGCTGTTCGTTGGCAAGATCCCCGGCTCCATGGCACAGGCCAACATCCTGGGCAACATGCTGTTCGGCGCACTGTCCGGTTCCTCCGTTGCTGCTGCTTCCGCCATGGGCGGTTGCATCAGCCCCATTGAGGAAGAAAACGGCTATGACCCCGCTTACTCTGCAGCAGCCAACATTGCTTCCGCCCCCACCGGCCTGCTGATCCCGCCCACCTCCGCATTCATTGTTTACTCCACCGTTGCTGGCGGTGTTTCCATCTCCACCCTGTTCATGGCTGGTTACGTTCCCGGCATTCTGATGGGCCTGTGCTGCATGCTGGTTGCCTTTGTCGGCGCCAAAAAGGCAGGCATGAAAGCTACCGGTTATGATAAGAGCAAGAGCATCGGCAAGACCATTTGGGACGCTGTGCCCTCTCTGCTGCTCATCGTCATCGTTATCGGCGGTATCGTTTCCGGTATCTTCACCGCTACCGAGGGCGCTGGCATCGCAGTTCTGTACTGTCTGATCCTCTCCATCGTCTACAAGAGCATCACGTTCAAGAGCTTCTTGAAGATCCTGCTGGATTCCGCCAAAACTTCCGGTATCATCCTGTTCCTGATCTCCGCTTCCTCCGCCATGTCCTTTGTTATGGCTTACTCCGGCATCCCGGCAGCCATCTCCAACGGCCTGATGAGTCTGACCAGCAACAAGTACATCATCTTCCTGCTGATGAACATCATCCTGCTGGTGATCGGCATGTTCATGGATATCACCCCGGCCATCCTGATCTTTACCCCGATCTTCCTGCCCATCGCTACCAGCTTTGGCATGACCGAGATCCAGTTCGGCGTTATGCTCATCTTCAACATGTGCCTGGGCAACATCACCCCGCCGGTTGGCTCCGTTCTGTTTGTCGGCTGCGGCATTGGCCATGTTTCCATCGAGCAGGTCACTTCCAAGCTGATCCCGTACTTTGTCGCATTGGTGCTGGCCCTGCTGGCTGTTACCTATATCCCGGCACTGTCCCTGGGTCTGCCCAGCCTGATGGGCCTGATCTGATCGCAGGCTTTGCCCCGTAACTCAACAATAGCATAAACAAAAACGGCACCGCTGCCCAAAGGGAAAAACCCGGGCGGCGGTGCTGTTTTTGCTAAGGTTCCAGATACACTTTAGGGTGTTGAAGCGACCGGTTTCTGCACAATACCTAACAAATAATTCCATAGTTTTTGCTTCCTAATGATTGTCTTGATTTAGTAACTTCATGGAATAATCGTAAAAATCACTCAATTCCTTATATGTCTGTATCTTATTTTTGCGTTTTAGATAATCAGCATAAAAGGCAAAGAAGCAAGCAAGGGCAGCACCAATCATCATCAATCCGTATCCCCATAGGGTACTTCCACCATTTAGCGTAATGATAAGACCAGTTACCGCAATAAGCAGTCCTATAATCATAACCAGGCCGCTTTGGATCAGTTGTATTGCATCTTGGGGGGATTTATTTAGAGTTGTGTTGGCCACTTCTTTTTTCATCGTTTCTATATCTCCTTTCATAAGGTCATCCAAAGAAACGGAATAAATGTCGCAGAGCATAATTAGATTGTGAACATCAGGATAGCTCCTTTCATTTTCCCAACTTGAAATTGTTTGCCTTGAAACATCGAGGAGCTCCGCAAGTTTTTCTTGGCTAAAACCGCTTACGGTTCTCAGTTCTTTTAGTCGTTTACTTATGTACATCGCATTTGTTCCTTTCTTCTGTATATTCTTTATAACACATTTCCGCAAAAATACGATCAAGTTTACTTTCCAACCACTGTCAAAATCTCTTTACATAGGTGTTTGAAACGCAGAATCAACCATGTTTTTTATACCACCAGAGCGCCTATAACACCGTGGGAAAGCAGGCGGCAGCCTTTATTGCAGACTTTTTTGATAGCGCTTCCTGCTGAACATGCCGCCAAATTTTTTCAGCCTTTCTTCCTGCCGGGCCTTGCAGGCTCTCTTTTTTTGTGGTACCATGCCCTACAAAAGTAAAAATGGCCGCAAGCGGCAGGGGAGCCCCCCTGACCATGCAGCCAACAACAGGAAGGGCACATCATGAAATTTTTCAGTCTCGAAAATCCAATCTGGAAGTTTATCGGCAATTTGGCGGATTTTTTCCTTTTGTCCTGCCTGTGGTATCTCTGCTGCCTGCCGGTGGTAACGGCGGGTGCGGCCACAACGGCGCTGTATTACGTTACCTTAAAGATGGCCCGCGGGCAGGAAGGCCAGCTCATTCCCGCGTTTTTCCATTCTTTTAAGCAGAACCTCAAGCAGGCAACCGCGCTGTGGGTAGGGTACCTGGCGGTTGGCATCCTTCTGGTACTGGATCTGGTGATCTGCCTGCAGACCAGTTCGGTGTTTGCGGGGGCAATGTTTTTTACCAGCGTAGTGCTGCTGGCCTGTTGGGCGCTGTTTATCACCATGCTGTTCCCGCTGGTTGCCCGGTGCGATAACACCATCGGCGCGCTGTTCAAGATGGGCATTGCCATGGCACTGCGCAATGTAATGCCTGTTCTGGCCGCGCTGATGGTCACCGTAGCATTTTTTGCCGTGGGCGTTTTTGTATTCTGGCCGGTGCTGCTGGTGGCGCCGGGGCTGGCGAGCTATTGCAACGCCTTTTTGTTCAACCGCATTTTTGATAAATATGGCATGACGCTGGAATAACTGCACAATAAAATACGGTTTGGTTACGGCACTCCGTGCGTTACCCGTTATCCCGCAGGTGGGGGTGGATGGGCAGCCCGGAGTGCTTTCTGTATTCACGGGGGGAACGCCCGGTGCTGGCGCGGAACAGATCCTTGAAATAGTTGCTGCTGCCAAAGCCGCACAGCATGGCAATTTTGGTGATGGAGTTATCTGTCATCAACAGCATCTGGGTGGCCTGGCGCAGCCGGATGTAATTCACATGCTCTTTGAACGTCTGCCCGGTGATCAGCCTGAACTTGCGGGAAAAATAGGTGGGGCTCAGGTTGCAGTATCCGGCCACTTCTTCCAGCGTTAAGGGCTGCTGGTAATTCAGCGCAATGTATTTCAGCGCGCGCTCAATGTCGGCGCTGTAGCCCTCTTTGGGAGACATGGTTTCATGGCTGAAAATGCCATTCCGCAGCAAAAGCAGCACCAGATGCAGCGATTCCAGCTCCAGCACCTGCTCCGAATATTTGCGCGGCAGGTCGTTTTCCAGCAGCATCTGGTCCAAAAGAGCTTCTACCATCGTGCGGGTCTCGGCGTTCAGGATCACCTTGCAGGAACGCTCCAGCGCCTGCTGTACTTCGGTCGGGTCGCCACGCATCATGCCGGCAAGTACATCTGATTTACAGAACACGATAATGCGCTCGCAGCTGGTTTTGCCCTCGTAGCGGGTGCTGTGGGGGTCGCCCGCAGCCACAATAAACAGGTCGCCCGCTTCCAGGTGCCACTGGCCCTGGTTGACGGTGTAGGTGCAGGTGCCGCTTTTCAGGTAAAAAATTTCGCAATAAGTGTGGGTGTGCTCGTAAGACATGCGGAACACCGGGCCGTGCAGAGCACGCTCTACATAAACATCAACAGTTTGCTGCTCCAATTCTTCCGCCGTGCGGGAGTTGGAGTCGTTCTCCATCGGTTCGCGTTCGGGACTCATTGGCAAAGACGTCCTTCCATAAAGTTGTAACTTTTAGCATTGTGCATAAATTGGCGAAAATGTGTTTATGTATTATGGATATATATAATACACTATTTTTGGGGAAAGTCAAGAAAACTGTGTTTTGTAGCAAAAACTGCATATTTTTTTAGTATTTTCGGTGCTTTCCAGCAGGTATAATGACAGTGTTGAAAGAAAGACGGGGTGCACACCGCCTGAATAAAAAATGTTAACGGCAAAGCTGGTTCATCGCTTGCCCAGCCGCCGTTCCACTGCTTGACATTAAGGAGAACACCATATGAAAAAGAAAATTATTGCAGCCACAATGGCCGCCGCTATGTGCGTAAGCCTGGCAGCCTGCGGCGGCAGCACCGCCTCTTCCTCCGCCGCTGAAAGCACCGCTTCCTCCACTGCCGAAAGCACTGCATCCTCTACTGCAGACGCTGCTTCCGCCGGCGATGAAGAAGTTGACCTGCGCATGGCATGGTGGGGTTCTCAGGACCGCCATGACCGCACCATCAAGGCCATCGAGCTGTATGAATCCCTGCACCCGAACGTAAAGATCGAGTACGAGTATTACTCCTTTGATGACTATTTCACCAAGCTCAAGACCCTGGTTGCTTCTGACCAGGTGTGGGATATTTTCCAGCTGGGCGGCAACTTCCCCATGTACATGGACAAGATCTATCCGCTGGATGACTACATCGCTTCCGGTGTTGTGGATGTTTCCGGCATCGGCGATGCCAACCTGAAGACCACCCAGGATACTGAGGGCCATCAGCTGGGTATCTCCAACGGCCTGAACTCTTACGGCATTGCTTACGATCCCGACATGTTCGCTGAAGCCGGCGTTGCCGAGCCCACCGATACCTGGACCTGGGATGACTACGCAAACGCTGCCAACACCATCCATGAAAAGCTTGGCATTTACGGCTGCTCCTCCATGCTGACCTCTGAATTCATCGCTGGCTGCTCCGTTTACGTTGCACAGTATGGCGATGTTGGCCAGTACAGCTTCTTTAACTTGGATCTGACCGGCATGGGCTTCGATGACCCCCAGATGCTGACCCCCTACATCCAGATGCGTGCTGACTCCATCAAGAACGAGGTTTACCCCGATGCCGGTGCTTCCGCTGAGATCACCAACATCGAAAACGACTTCCTGGTAACCGGCGAAGCTGCAATGGCTTGGGTTGCTGCCAACCAGTTCCCGACCATGTACAACGTCTGCCAGGATCAGGGCCGCACCCTCAAGCTGGCAACTCTGCCCCGCATCACCAGCGATGGCCCTTCCGGCGCTGTCATCCAGTCCTCTCAGATGCTCTGCGTCTCTCAGGACAGCCAGCAGAAAGAAGAAGCTGCTAAGTTCATCAGCTGGTTCGAAAATGACCCCGACTGCAACAACATCCTGCAGGGCGAGCGCGGCATTCCTGTAAACGCTACCGTTCGTGAGACCCTGTCTGCCAACGCTACCGAAGGCCAGCAGATCATGTACGACTTCATGGACAAGGTTTCTAAGTTCAAGATGCCGGACAAGGTCAACGTGCTGAGCCCCGACGGCCAGGACGAGGTTGTTGATAACTACCGCAACTACATCCAGCAGGTTGTTGACGGCCAGATCACCGCAGAAGAAGCTGCCCAGAAGACCTATGACGATGCAGCTGCACTGTTCACTAAGTAAGTTTTAACACAAATTCATAATGCTCCGGGCGGGCACGGTCAGGAAGAAAGGGCTGTGCCCGCCCTTTTTGAAAGGGAGGTATTCTTTCGTGAAAGGTCAAACTTCCACCTCGGCACTGAGAAGGTTCATGAACAAAGATAATACCGTCGGCCATGTGTTTGCGTTCCCGTTTATCTTTGGTTTTGTCTGCTTTTCCCTGATTCCGGTGTGCATTTCCTTTTATTATGCATTCACCAACTACTCGCTCGGCTCCAAAACCGCAGCATTTATCGGGTTCAAGAACTTCCTGCGCCTGTTCCAGGACGAGGTTTTCCTGAAATCTCTGGCCATCACCTTAAAATACGTTTTGATCTCTGTGCCGCTCAAGCTGACGTTCGCTTTGCTGGTGGCGTACCTGCTCACCCGGCCCAGCCGCATGGTTACGTTCTACCGTTCACTGTACTACCTGCCATCCCTGGTTGGCGGCAGTGTGGCCGTTGCCCTGGTGTGGAAACAGCTGTTTGCCCGCAAAGGTCTGTTCAACAGCGTGCTGGCCAACATGGACATGAGCACCATCAACTGGTTCGGCAACCAGAAACTGGCGCTTTACCCGCTGATTTTGATGTCCGTCTGGCAGTTTGGCTCTTCGATGATTATTTTTGCCGCTGGCTTAAAAGAAATCCCTGTCAGCTATTATGAAGCTGCCAGGATCGACGGCGCACGTGGATACCAGAGCTTCTTCCGCATCACGCTGCCCTGCCTGTCTCCCATCATTCTGTATAACCTGATTATGCAGACCATCTCTGCTTTCATGGCGTTCACCCAGGCTATGATCATCACCAACGGCGGCCCCAACAACAGCACCATGCTGTACGCCCTGTACGTTTACAACCAGGCCTTCAAGTACAATGATATGGGTTACGCCTGCGCCATGTCCTGGTTTATGCTGGTGGTTATGGGCCTTATCACGTTCATCATCTTCAAAACATCCAAGTTCTGGGTGTTCAGCGAAGCAAACTAAGCAGGGAAGGAGAGTACGGTTATGCATAACAGAAAAGCAGTCACCAAAGTACTGTATCACGTTTTTGTCATTTTGTTCGGCTTTATGATGGTTTATCCCGTATTGTGGATGATCAGTGGCTCGTTCAAGGGCAACGCCGAGATCCTGCGCGGCACCCTGTCCCTGATCCCGAAAGAGCTGAAGCTGACAAACTATGCCACCGGCTGGAAAGGCTTTGGCGGCACCACCTTTGCAACCTTCTTTACAAACTCCATCTTTATCACGGTTATCGCAACGTTCGGCACCGTCATCAGCTCTTCTCTGGTGGCCTATGCTCTGTCCCGTGTGCGGTTCCGCGGCCGCAAGTTCTGGTTCACCTGCATGCTGGTCACCATGATGCTGCCCACCCAGGTCATCATGATTCCCCAGTATCTGATTTATTATCGCCTGGGTCTGGTTCCCGGCTATGTGCCCCTGATTCTGCCTTATTTCTGCGGCCAGGCGTTCTTCATCTATCAGATGATGCAGTTTATGCAGGGCATCCCCAAGGATCTGGACGAGGCCGCTACCATTGACGGCTGCAGCAAATACCAGATTTACAGCCGCATCATCCTGCCGCTGATGAAACCCTCCATCGTAACCACTGTTATCATTCAGTTCTACTGGAAGTGGGACGACTACATGGGCCCCCTGCTTTACTTGAGCCGCCCGCAGTCCTATACGGTATCCATCGCCATCAAACTGTTTGCCGACTCTGCTTCCACCACGGACTACGGCGCAATGTTTGCTATGTCCACCCTTTCGCTGATCCCCGTGTTCCTGATCTTCCTGTTCTTCAACCGCTATCTGGTTCAGGGCATTGGCACCAGCGGCCTGAAAGGCTGATGTTTGTATGAAAACCATCCAGAACCCCATCCTGCGCGGCTTTTGCCCGGACCCCTGCATGATCCGCACCGGGGACGATTATTACATTGCCACATCCACCTTTGAATGGTGGCCCTGTGTCAACCTGTACCATTCCAAAGACCTGGCCCACTGGGAGCAGCTGCCAAGCCCGCTGCGCGAACCCGGCCAGATGGACCTGCGGGGGGACCCCAACTCCGGCGGTATCTGGGCCCCGGACCTGAGCTGGGATGGGCAGTATTACTACCTGCTTGTCACCAACGTGACCACCAAAAAGGGCCGTTGGTACAACACCCATAACTATATGAGCCGTGCCGCTTCCATCACAGGGCCGTGGAGCCAGCCGGTGTACTTGAACAGCATCGGATTCGACCCTTCGCTGCTGCATGATACCGACGGTAAGTGCTACCTGGTCAATATGGTCAACGGCTTCAAAGGCGTGCTGGTGCAGCAGATGGACCCCGAAACCGGCGCCCTGCTGGGCGAACGCCGCAAGGTATACAGCGGCTCCGGCATCGGCTGCACCGAAGGTCCCCGCATCTATCACATTGGCAGCTGGTACTATCTGGTTGTGGCCGAAGGTGGTACTGGGTACTCCCATTGTGTCACGATTGCGCGGTCGGACAACGTGTTCGGCCCCTATGAGACAATGCCGGACAACCCGCTGCTGACTTCGGATCAGAACGATCTGACCGCCATCCAGAAATGCGGCCACGGTTCCTTTGTGGAAACGCAGAACGGTGAATGGTACATGGCACACCTGTGCTCCCGCCCGAACTCTGCCCGCGGCAGCCTGCTGGGGCGCGAAACAGCGCTGCAAAAAATCACCTGGCAGGATGGCTGGCCGCGGCTGGCCTGCGGCGGAAAAATTGCCCAAAACGCCGTGCCCGCCCCAAAAGATTTGCCAGAAGTGGAGCTGCCCGCAATGGCGGAACAGGATGACTTTGACGTTCCGGCCCTTGCCCCCGGCTATGCCACGCCGCGCACCCCGCTGGGCGATTGTGTGAACCTGACCGTCCGCCCCGGCTGGCTGCGGCTGACCGGGCAGGAATCCATGAACTCGCTGCACCATGTTACCCTGGTGGCCCGCCGCCAGCAGGAGCACGAAATGCAGGCCGAGACCCGCATGGACTTTGCCCCCGTCTGCCCGGAGCAGATGGCCGGTTTTACCTACTGTTATGACAGCATGAACTTCTACCTGCTGGGCAAGACCTGCGCCGAGGATGGTACCCCGGTGCTGGAACTGTTAAAAAGCGATACTGGTGTGGTGGAAGATGTGTGCGACCCTGTTCCCGTGCCGGATGGCACGCTGGACTTTAAGCTGACCACCACCCCGGACGGCGGCATGGCGCAGTTCTATTACCGCCAGCCGCAGGGGGAGTGGCAGTCCATCGGCCCGGCCTGCCCCACCGATATTTTGACGGACGAGCACTGCCGCGGTTTTACCGGGGCGCATGTGGGTGTGTATGCCCACGATATGGCAGGGCTGCATAACCATGCCGATTTTGATTATCTGAACGTACATTTTGAGAGGTGAGCTCCCATGATGCAGGCAAACACCGGCGTCCGGTTTGAAACCAAAGACCCGCTGCTTTCCCAACTGGTCAAACAGGCGGAAGAAAAGTGCCGCCTGAACATTAAAAACTTTGGCGGCGACCCCGTTCTGGTTGAGGGCGGCGGCTATGAAAAAATCTGGCTGGAAACCCAGCCCATGGGCGGCGCAATGTATGCCAGCCGTGATTTTGCCACCGGCCTGAACAACAGCCTGATGTTTATGCGCCACCAGCGTGCGGACGGGCGGATTCCCGGCAGCATTGCGGTGATTGATGGCAAAGTGGTGCCGCAGTTCAACAAGTTCCAGGGCTTCTGCTTCCCGGAACCGGCGCTGGATCTTTACTATCTGGGCGGCAAGGATGCCGAATACCTGGCCCAGCTGGCCAAAACGCTGGAAGCGTTTGACGCCTACCTGTGGCGTGTACGCGATTCCGATGGGGACGGCTGCCTGGAGACTTGGTGCAAGTACGATACCGGTGAAGACCACGCCATGCGTTACGCCGATGCCCCCGACCCGTGGGAGGAGGAAACCCCGCCCCAAGGCTGCACAGCGGTGCCCATTGCCTCGATGGATGTGATGAGCTACTCATATGCCTGCCGCGAAACATTGGCGGAAATTGCACGAATCAGCGGCGATGCCGAGGCACAGGCCCAGTGGGCCGCCAAGGCCAAAGCCGTGCAGGACAAGATGGTGAGCTACCTGTGGGACGATGCCCGCGGCGCGATGTTTGACCGCGACAAAAACCACAACCAGATGCCCACCCTGATCCACAACACGCTGCGCTGCATGTATTGGCACAGCCTGCCGGATGCTTTGGCGGAGCGCTTTGTCAAGGAGCACCTGCTGAACCCGCAGGAGTTCTGGACCAAAATGCCGCTGCCCAGCGTGGCCGCCGACGACCCGCTGTTCCGCAACGTGACTACCAACAACTGGAGCGGCCAGGCTGAAGCGCTGACCTATCAGCGTGCCATCCGTGCGCTGGAAAATTACGGCATGTATGAGCTGATTCCCCAACTGGGGCAAAAGCTGATGCAGGCCATTGGCCCCCAGTGCCGCTTTGTGCAGCAGTATGACCCCTTTACCGGCGAACCTTCGGTCATCTGTGAACCTGGCCAGCCCCCGCAGGATGCTTACGGCCCGGCTATGCTCTCGGTGCTGGAATACACCGCCCGCATGTACGGCGTAAGCCTGGTGCGGGATACCGTGGTGTGGGGCACCTGCCCGCTGGAATGCCGCTATACCCAAGCCCTGAACGGCCGCAGCTGGGAGATCGTGAACAGTGGTCACGAGGCGGAAGCCTTTGTGGATGGCCGCAAGGTGTTCACCGCTGGCCCCGGCCTGCGCATTACCACCGACCTGGATGGCAATATTCTGGGCACGGCCCGCTACCTGCCGGATGCAGACCCCGCCCAGGTGACGCCGCAATAAACATTATATAATAAGGAAGCGAACACGATGGAATACCTGTATCCCGGTGGGCTGGCCAAAGCCATTACGTTCAGTTATGATGACGGCCAGGTATATGACCGCCGCCTGATCGAAATTTTTAACCAGGCGGGCTTTAAGGGAACCTTCCACCTGAACTCCGGCAACCTGAATAAGGACGGCTATGTGCAAAAGGCCGAGCTGCCTACCCTGTACGCCGAGCACGAAATTGCCTGCCATGGCGTGACCCACCGCCACCCGCGCCAGATGAACCAGACTGAATGGCTGCGGGAAGTGTGGCAGGACCGCCTGACGCTGGAAGAACTGACCGGCGGTATTGTGCAGGGCATGAGCTATGCCTTTGGCGAATACTACCCCGAACAGGTGGAAGCGCTGTGCGCCATGGGCATCCAGTACAGCCGCACGGTGGAAAGCACCGGAAGTTTTGCCCTGCCGCAGGAGCTGCTGCGCTGGAAACCCACCTGCCACCACAATGATAAACTGCTGGAACGCGCAGAAAAGTTTTTGCATGTTCCGGGATATGAAAAAATGCCGCTGTTTTATATTTGGGGCCACAGCTTTGAATTTGAGCGCGAAAACACCTGGCCCCTGATGGAGCAGCTGGCAGAAAAGCTGCACGGCGCACAGGATATCTGGTATGCCACCAATGGCCAGATTGCAGATTACCTGACCGCGCTGCGCAGCACGCGCGAAAGTGCAGACGGCAAGCGGCTGTATAACCCGTCGGCACAGCCCATCTGGTTTGTGGCCGATGGCAAGGTGCGCGTTGCAGAGCCGGGTAAGCTCTGCGAAATTTAAGAAGCTGTTTTATCAGCATTGCGCACCGCCTTTATTTGGTGCCTCCTGCTGATAAAAAACGACTTCTAAGGTGTATCTAAAAACAAAATGACGATTGCTTGTGAAGATTATTCGGGCTTTCGGCTCTGTTGGTACACCCTGAATACTCCCCAAGGAGGCCAATCATGATTTATGATATTTTGCAATATGGTGCCGTGGGTGATGGCACCACAAACGATGGCCCTGCCATCCAGAAAGCCATTGATGCCTGCGCGGCAGCCGGCGGCGGCCGAGTGCTGGTGCCGGGCGGCCATATTTACAAATGCGGTTCCATTTTGCTGCACAGCCATGTGGAGCTGCACCTGGAGCACGGCTCCCGCCTGAAAGCCAGCGAAAACAAAGAGGACTTCTTGGAAGTGGAAGCTGCCTACCGCGACCATTACCGCGATACATCGCTCAAAGTGCCCTCTTACGAAAACTGCGAATATGACGGTGAGCCGAAGAATTATTTCATTATGGCTAAGGATGCCGAGGATGTCTGCATCAGCGGCAGCGGCGTAATCGATGGCTCCGAAGAAAACTTTTACGGCGAGATCGATCATAACTTTATTGAGGGAACCTATTACCCGCGCATTCCCATGCTGCTGATGAAAGGTGTGCAGCACCTGACCATCCGTGAAGTCACCCTGACCCGCAGCGCGTTCTGGACCGTGCATATGGTGGGCTGCCAGGATGTGCTGATCGATGGCATCCGCATTTTGAATAACCTGAAAATGGTCAACTGCGACGGCATTGATCCCGACCACTGCCGCAATGTGCGCATCAACAATTGCCATATTGAATCCGCCGATGACTGCATCGTGTTCAAGACCACTGAGAAAAATGCATATCTTGGCCCGTGTGAGAACATTGTGGTTTCCAACTGTACGCTGACCTCCACCAGTGCCGCTATCAAGTTTGGCACCGAGAGCGTTTCGGACTTCCGCAATATTACCGTAACCAACTGCGTTATCTCCCGCACCAACCGCGGCATCTCTCTGATGCTGCGTGATGGCGGCAACATTGAAAACGTGACCTTTGCCAACCTGCACATCAACACCCGCATGTTCTCTGACCAGTGGTGGGGCGAAGCCGAAGCCATCTGTGTGACGGCGGTGGACCGCAAACAGGGCAACAGGGCGGGGCATATCCGCAATGTACATTTTGAAAACATTAACTGCAGCGGCGAAAACGGCATTTTCCTGCACGGAAGCGAGGGCAACAGCCTGGAAGATATCTCGTTCCGCCACATCCGGGTGGACATCCGCAAGCAGACCGCATGGCCCATTGACCATTGGGACCTGCGCCCCAGCGAGGTGCCCGGCATGATTCCCGGAAAAGTGAATGGCTTTACCTGCGTACATGGCAAAAGCATCCGCTGCGAGGACGTCGTTATCCGCAAAGACAGCTCTATGGACCCGTGGTTCGATCAGGATTTCTGCTGGCAGGACACCGAGAATGTGACTGTGGTAAAGTGATGATATACAGCGGCAAAATGCCTGTTTGGCGGCCGTAAGCCGCTGTTAATATTCAAAAGGCAACACCGCACAATTCCCGCCTAGCAGCTTAAGCACTGCTTCGGCGGGAATTGTGCGGTGTTGCCTTACGTCCGTCGGGCGGCCAAGGACGATATCTCTTACATATGGGGATTGGGTTATTGCATATTTGTACTGCGGTAAGGTTTCTCCACGGCGGGGGCGTTACAAACTTGACAATTTATACCAGCCTTTCCCATGCCGCAAAATTGCCCCCAAAATTATCCGCCCAACCCGTGACAGAAAAACTGGAATCCGCTATAATAGGGGTAACCGCAAATCCACATTGCAGGCAACTGCAAGAAAGGGAACCCGATGAACCAAACAACAGCAAACGCCGCAGCCCTTGCGCTGGTTGGCGCACTGGCATTGCAGCTGGCCGCCTGCGGCACGGCGCAGCAGTCTGCCCCCGGACAGGCATCCACTCAGCCGGAACCCGTTACCCTGACCATGAGCTGGTGGGGGGACGATGCCCGCACCGAAACCTACCAGCAGGCCATCCAGGCATTTGAGGCAAAACTGCAATATATTACTGTAGAAACCATCTACGGCACCACCGCTGACGAGGATCAAACTGCCGATGTGATGCAGGTGGACTGGACCTGGCCGGGCCAAAATGCTGACCAGTTTGTTGACCTGAACGAATATAGCGATGTGATCGATCTGGAGCAGTTCAGCCAGAGTGCGCTGGATGCCTGCACAGTGGATGGCGCTTTGCTGGCTGTGCCAATGTCGGTGACAGGCCGCATTTTTTATTGGAACACCTGCACTTTTGAACAGGCAGGGATCGATGCGCCCAAAACCTATGAGGAGCTGCTGACCGCAGGCAACACCTTCCGCGAGGTGCTGGGGGAGGAATATTACCCCCTGGCCATGGATGCAGCCGCCCGCATGAACCTGATGGTCAGTTATCTGGAATCTACCACTGGCAAAGCGTGGGTGGTGGATCGCCAGCTGCAATATTCGGCAGACGAGATCAAAACCGGGCTGGAATTTTTGCAGGCGCTGGAAGAAAACCATGTCATGCCCACCCTTGCCGCCCAGCAGACAAATGGGACGCTGGACCAGACCCCCATGTGGCAGAACGGCCAGTACGCCGGTACCTTTGCCTGGGATGCCAACGCAGAAACCTACCGCAGTGCGTTAAAAAATGCCAGCGGCTTTTTGGTAGGGGATGAGATCGCCTTTGGCGGGCAGGCCAACGGCGGATTTTCTAAAGTATATCTGGCCCTTGCCATCAACAGCAGCTGCCAGCACCCGAAAGAAGCGGCGATTCTGGTCAACTTTTTGCTGAACGAGGATATGGGTGCTTCCATCATGGGCACTGCCTGCGGTTTGCCGGATTCCGTCACTGGCCGTGCGGCTGCCACAGCGGCAGGCCTGGTGAACCCGCTGGTGGTGGAAGCCAACAATCGCATGATGGCTTTTGTGGATTTCCCACTTGACCCCACATTTGAAAGCCCGGCTCTGGCCGCTGTGCCGGACGGCTTGTACGCCGCCGTATTGACTGCCTGCAGCAACGGAGAGCTGACAACAACCCAGGCCGCCGAACAGCTGGCGGAGGGGATAACGGCTATGCTGGATAGAACCGTGGCGGAATAAGCGGCTAAAAGAGCAAGGCAATATCATTCTATCATGCCGCAAGCGTGAAAAGTGTTTGTAGGGGACGATGCTTGCTGTCCCGATAACACTACCAGATAAAAATAAAACTCTCCCTCTGGCCATGCCGGTTTGATCCCGTATATCTGGCCGCCGAGGGAGAGTTTTTTCTTTATTTCTTGAAAGTGGGAAAACTGTTTGAAACAAAATAAGAATATGCGCTTGTACGTACTTCTAAAGCGTAAAGCAAACATGCGTTACAAACGATATATCGACAAAAACACTGCAAAGAAATGACCCGCCAACCGGCCCCTGCACAAAGCACCTTTTGTAAAAGACTTTGCACGGCCAACTCTGCTATTTTGCTGTCTTCGCATCCTCCCGATCCATCCGTTTCAGCTCCGGCAAAACGGTAATCAGCATTACAATAAAGCACAAACTGCCGCCGATCACGTTGGAAACCGGCTCCGCAGCAAACACGCCGTCGGTGCCCATGCCAAAAGCATAAGGCAGCAGGTAGGTGAGCGGCACCACAATGATGACCTTGCGCAGCAGCGAGAAAAACACCGCGTGGCGGCGCTTGTTCAGCGATTTGAACACTGTCTGGCCCACATATTGCAGCAGCATAAAACCAAAGGTGGAAAAATACAGCTTCATGGCGGGGATGGTATCCGCCTGCAGGGTGGGATCGCTGCTGAAAATGGAGATGAGGAAGTGCGGTGCCAACAGAATGACTGCCCAGATCGTAAGGGTGTATACCAAAGCCATCAGGGCCATGGAGACGGCGGCGCGCAGCACCTTGCGGGGGCGGCGTGCGCCGTAATTGTAGCTGATAATGGGGGAAGAGCCCTCGGTAATGGCATAAATCGGCGTTTCCACCATCTGGCGCACGCTGGAAATGATCGTCATGACCGAGATGTACATATCGCCGCCGGTCACGGACAGCACATTGTTGCAGCAGATCGTCACCACGCTGTTGGTCAGCTGCATGATGAAGCCCGCTGTGCCAAGGCTGACGATATCGCCGATGCAGCGCCTGTTGGCGGGCAGCTGACGCAAGGGCAGCCGCCGCGCCGCAGATGCCCATGCCCAACACAAAGATAAACACCGGGTCCAGCACCAGGTTGGCCGCTGCGCCGATCACCACGCTGAGCATACCGGCTGTGGCATAGCCCTGCGCATTGATGAACGGGTTCAGCCCTGTTGTGAGCATGGAAGGGTAGGTGCCCAGCAAGTACAGCATCAGGTACGGCAGCGCATACTGCAATGCTTCCGGCGAAGCACCGAATAAGACCAGAATGGGCCGGGCAAACAGCAGGCCAATGACCATCAATACACCGGCGCAGCACAACAACAGCGTGCAGGCCAGGTTCAAAATCAGCCCGGCACGGGCCTTATCCCCGCTGCCGCGGGCGATGGCGAACAACGGTGCGCCGCCGCTGCCGAACAAATTACTGAACGCCGTAATAATGACAATAATGGGGAAGCAAAGCCCCACCGCGCCCAGCGCCGCCGTGCCGATATCCGGGATGCGCGCAATATAAATGCGGTCCACAATGTTATACAGCAGGTTCAGCACCTGCGCCACCAACATGGGCAGCGCTGCTTTCAAGATGTTTTGTGCAATGCCGCCGTGTTCAAAGTCGATCTGCCGCATGGGGAATGGTTCATCCTTTCCGTTTTCACAATACCAGTTTCAAGTATAGCATAAAGCACCCGCAGATACAAAAAAATCCCCGCACAAGGCCGCATAACGCAGCCTGTGCGGGGAATTTTTCTCAGCCGGAAGCTTCGGATGTCTCCGGCTCCACGGCTTCCACTTCTTTGATCATAATCTCGTTGCCCTGCAGCAGGTGGGTATGGGGGCTTTGGCAGTGGGGGCAGGTGCGGCCATGGGGCACGGTGGGGTACTGCTGGCCGCAGTCTTCGCACAGGGTAATGGCGGGGATCTGCTCCACGGTCAGCGCGGCACCGGGCAAAATCTCTGATTTGGCGGCGGCCCATTTCCAGCAGTCCTGCAGGTAGCTTTCCACCACGCCGGAAACCTCGCCTAATTGCAGCGTTACCCGCTGGATGCGGGCAACGTGGTTTTCTTTGGCCACATCCTCCACCGTGCGGATGATGTGGAACACAATGCCAAGTTCGTGCATTTACTTATCCTTTTTCCCAAAGCGGATCTTCACTTCGCGCTTTACCATGTAAGGCAGAATGGCCTTGAACTTATCTTCCGACCGCACCATGGTGCTGCATTCGGGCAGGTCGCGGTGCAGGTGGATGGCATCGAATTCACACTTGGTGGTGCAAACGCCGCAGCCAATGCACTTGTTGGGGTCCACTACGCTGGCACCGCAGCCCAGGCAGCGGGCTGTTTCGGTTTTTACCTGCGCTTCGGTCAGGGTCAGGTGGGCATCCCGGAAAGAACGGTGCGCGTCGATGGCATCATCCATTCCGGCTGCCTGGCGGGGTGCGCGGTCATAATCGCCAAGGGCCAGATTGGTTTTATCCAGCTCATAAAAATCGCGGCGGTTGCGGCCAATGGTCAGGCTGGTGTTGGGCTGCACAAAACGGTGGATGGAGATGGCGCCCTGCTTGCCTGCGGCAATCGCATCAATAGCAAAGCGCGGGCCGGTGTACACATCGCCGCCCACAAAGATATCCGACTGGGCAGTCTGGTAAGTCATGGCATCGGCCACAGCGCCCTGGCCGCGGCCAAGTTGCACGGCTTCGCCATCCAGCAGGTTGCCCCACTGGATGCACTGGCCAATGCTCAGCACAACATTGTCACACGGCAGGGTAGTCGTCACGCTTTCATCATAGGTGGGGGCAAAGCGGCCCTCGGCATCGTACAGGCCGGTGCATCTTTTCAGCACCACGCCGCACACATGGCCGTCCTTTGTCAAAAATTCCTTGGGGCCGTACCCGCAGCGGATGGCAGTGCCCTCTTCCTCTGCCTCGGCGATCTCTTCAGCGGAAGCGGGCATCTTTTCCCGCGGTTCCAGGCAGACCATCGTTACATCGCTGGACCCGCAGCGCAGGGCAACGCGGGCGGCATCAATGGCAACATTGCCGCCGCCGATCACCACGGTTTTGCCGGTCATTTTGTGGCTTTCGTCCCCGCCCACAGTGCGCAGCAGCGCAACGGCGGTCTGGATGCCCGCAGCGTCCTCGCCGGGAACCCCTGCCGTGCGGCCGCCCTGGCAGCCGATGGCGAGATAGAACGCCTTGTACCCCTGGGCGCGCAGCTGGGCAAGGGTAACGTCCTTGCCAACTTCCACACCGCAGCGGATGGTAACACCCAGCTCCCGCAGGATGTCAATTTCCGCATCAATCACATCTTTTTCCAGCTTAAAGCTGGGGATGCCGTACCGCAGCATGCCGCCAGGGTGTTCGTTTTTCTCAAATACAGTCGGGCGGTAGCCCTGCAGCGCAAGGAAGTACGCGCAGGAAAGCCCGGCCGGGCCGCCGCCGATGATTGCAATTTTTTGCGGCCACGGCCCCTGCAAAGAGGGCTGCACCACCGGCGGAACATAGCGGTGGGCGGCGTTCAGGTCCTGCTGGGCCACAAACTTTTTCACGGCATCAATGGCCACTGCCTGGTCCACAGTGCCGCGGGTGCAGGCATCCTCGCACCGGCGGTTGCAGATGCGCCCGCACACGGCGGGGAAGGGGTTCTCCTTTTTGATCAGCGCCAGTGCATCGCGGTAGCGGCCCTGCGCGGCCATTTTCAGATAGCCCTGCACCGCAATGTGGGCGGGGCAGGCGGTTTTGCAGGGGGCAGTGCCGGTATCATAGCAGTTGATGCGGTTTTTATCGCGGTAGTCCACCGCCCATTTTTCGGGGCCCCACTTTACAGTGTCGGGCAGTTCCTGCTTGGGGTACTGCACCGGGCCGTTTTTGGTGCACAGCTTCTGGCCCAGCTTAACGGCACCGGCGGGGCAGAACTCCACGCAGCGGCCACAGGCAACGCAGTTTTGCGGTTCCACTTTGGCAACGTAAGCCGAGCGGCTCATGTTGGGGGTGTTGAACAGCTGGCTGGTGCGCAGGGCGTTGCAGACGTTGACATTGCAGTTGCAGATGGCAAAAATCTTGTTCTCGCCGTCAATGTTGGTGATCTGGTGCACAAAGCCGTTGTCCTCGGCTTTCTGCAAGATCCGCATCACTTCGTCATAGGTCACATAATGGCCCTTGTTGGTTTCCACCAGATAGTCCGCCATATCGCCCACGCCGATGCACCAGTCATCCGGGTCATCGCCGCAGCCTTCGCCCATGGCGGCGCGGGACATACGGCAGGAACAGGGGCCGGCGGCATACTTGCCCTGGTATTTTTTCAGCCAGTGGGAGATGTGTTCGATATCCAGCGAGTGGTTTTCGGTCTCGATGGCTTTTTCGACCGGGATCACGTGCATGCCAATGCCTGCGCCGCCTGGGGGCACCATGGCGGTAATGTGTTCCAGCGGCAAAAAGGTCATCCGCTCAAAAAAGGCGGTCACTTCGGGGTGGTCGGCAATCTGCTGTTTGTTCATGTTAAAGAACTCGGCGCTGCCGGGCACAAACATGGGCAGAATGTACTGTTTTTCGCGGCGGGGGTTCTCCCAGTTGTATTCCAACAGGCCAACGCAGCTCATCTGATACAGCAGGGGCTCCAGCTCTTTGGCGGGTTTTCCGGTGGCTTTTTCCAGTTCCGGCAGGGTCATTGGCTGGCGCACCTTCATTTTCAGGGCAACATCGGCCATTTCGTCAGTCACAATGCTGGCCAGACCCCAATATTCGGGGTCCTCCACCGTCAGGGGGCGCAGCTTGGCGGGCACACGGTCGGTGATCATCTGCCCCAGCTTCATAATTTTTTCCCGCGGCTTTGTGTCCTTGGGGATCTTGAACGGCAGCTTGCTTTCGTCCAGTGGGAAAGCGGTCGGTTCGCTCATGGCTTGCTCCTTTTATTGCTCTGTGCATGTTCTGCTTCGTTTGCATTGCTTTGCAGGCGGTCCGGGTTTGCTGTGCCCTTATGCCTGCCACGCTTTCACCTGCTCCCGCAGCCAATCGGTCCATTCGGCAATGCCCTCGCCGGTTTTGGCGCAGATGGGGATGACCTTTGCGTTGGGGTTGCGCATGGCGATATATTCCCGGCATTTGTCCATATCGAAATCAAAATACGGCAAAACGTCAATTTTGTTGATAAGAACCACGTCGCACACCTGAAACATCAGGGGGTACTTCAATGGCTTATCGTCCCCTTCGGGCACGGATAGGATCATCGCGTTTTTCACCGCACCGGTGTCAAACTCTGCCGGGCAGACCAAGTTGCCCACGTTTTCCAGCACCACAAGGTCCACATCCTGGGGGCCAAGGCCCTCCAGCCCCTGGCGAGTCATCTCGGCATCCAGGTGGCACATGCCGCCGGTGTGCAGCTGGATGGCTTTTGCCCCGGCAGCGGCAATGGCTTTGGCGTCCACATCGGAATCAATGTCCGCTTCCATCACACCGATGCGCAGCTCATCTTTCAGCGCGGCAATGGTGCTGTGCAGGGTGGTGGTTTTGCCGCTGCCCGGTGCGCTCATCAAATTCAGCAGAAAGATCTTTTTCTCTTTCAGGCTCTGCCGCAGCTGGGCGGCCTGTTCATCATTGGAAGCAAAAATGCTCTGTTTTACTTCCAGAATTTTCACGTTGTCCATGGGGGTGCTCCTTACATGTGTTTATCGCGGTATACTCTTGTTAACAGTTTAACATCCGGGTGGCGAAAGCGCAATGTTAAACGGAGATTTTGGTATTCCCGCCAAATTGGGCAAAAAGAAGCAGGCAGAATGACGGAACGCCGCCACACTGCCTGCAGGGAAAGATAAGGGCAATACCGCATAATTCTAAGTGCCGATACGGCGAGCGAGGTGCGGCAGCTGCTAAGCCAAAAGCGCAGATAATACTTTATGTATTATCGAGTATTTTGGCAACGCAGATGCCGTTCCGCAGCCGCCGGAGCGGTGCTTAAGCCGCAAGGCGGGAATTGTGCGGTGTTGCCTAAGGTTTTATAAAAAGCGGGGGGATCAATTCCATGCAAAAGTTGCCATGCCGTAAATATAAATGAACGCAATGGCGGCGGGCACCACAAAGCGGAAGATCGGCTTCATCCAGGGCTGCACTTTTAAGCCTTTGCCGGTGTTGGCCTCCTGAACAAAAGCGTCCCACCCCCAACCGAAAGAGTTGCAGCAGAACAGCGCCAATACCAGTGAACCCAGCGGCAAAATGTTATTGGAAACAATGAAATCCCACAGATCCAGCCAGGCCGTGCCCGCGGCAAACGGCTGGAAATGCAGTACACTGTAGCCCAGCGCGGTGGTCAGCGCCAACAGAAAGATGCCCACGCCACACAGCAAAGCGCCCTTGGGGCGGCTTAACCCGGTCAGCTCCCGCACCATGGCAAGGATGTTTTCGCACACGCCCAACACGGTGGAAAGTGCGGCAAACACCATGAACAAAAAGAATAGCGTGCCCCACCAGCGGCCCCCGGTCATGTTGTTGAACACGGTAGCCATGGTATCAAACAGCAGGCTGGGCCCGGCGCTCACTTCCAGCCCATAGGTAAAGCAGGCGGGGAACATGATGATGCCGGCCAGCACCGCAACCAAAGTATCCAGCACAATAATGTGGACGGATTCCCCCATCAGGGAGTGTTCTTTTTCAATGTAGCTGCCAAAAATCGCCATGCCGCCCATGCCAACGGAAAGGGTAAAGAACGCCTGGTTCATGGCGCCCACCACAACGCTGCCATCGATCTTTCCAAAATCCGGCACCAGGTAAAATTTCAAGCCTTCTGCCGCGCCCGGCAGGAGCAGGCTGTGCACCGCCAGCACCAGCATCAGCACCAACAGGGCCAGCATCATATATTTGGTAATGCGCTCCAGCCCGCCCTGCAGGTTAAAGCTTAAAATGGCAAATGCTACCACAACGGTCACCAGCAAAAACACCACATTCACCGTGGGGTTCGTAATCATCTGGGTAAATCCGAAATCTGCGTTTTGGCCGGTAAGGAACTTGATGAAATAATAGATGATCCACCCGGTCACCACGGTGTAAAATGCCATCAGGGCAATGTTGCCAATCAGGCTGGCAATGCCGAAAATGCCCCACTTGCAGCCGGGCTTTTCCAACTTCTGGTACATGCGGATAGGGCTGGCCTGCGCTGCACGCCCAACGGAAAATTCCATCGTCATGGCGGGCAGACCCAGCACGACCAGACAAATAATGTACAGCAGCATAAAACTGCCGCCGCCGTTCTGGCCGCACATCCAGGGGAATTTCCACACATTGCCGCAGCCAATGGCGCAGCCGGCTGACAGCATGATGAAGCCAAGCCGGCTTCCGAGCCGTTCACGATTCTGCATAAACTTATATTGTTTTCTCCCATCTTTATTTGTGCTGCTGCGCGGGAAAAGGCAGCGGCCCGCACGGCAGCATAGATAACCGCTACCATATTAAATCCATATTAGCTTACCACACTGCCATGCCAACTGCAAGCGATTTAAGGCAACACCGCATAATTCTAAGTGCCGATACGGCGAGCGAGGTGCGGCAGCTGCTAAGCCAAAAGCGCAGATAATACTGGATGTCTTATCGAGCATTTTGGCAACGCAGATGCCGTGCCGCAGCCGCCGGAGCGGTGCTTAAGCCGTCAGGCGGGAATTGTGCGGTGCTGCCTTAAAGTTGTAAACCGACAAAATACAAAAACGCGCCCCGCGGCCATCCGTTCTTTGCCCAAAGCCGATGCCGCGCAGGTGCCCATTGTTGCCATGACGGCCAACGCCTTTGCCAAGGATATGCAGCCGGCCAAAACCGCCGGTATGAACGAGCATGCCGCCAAGCCGCTGGATATGAAACGCTTGTGTGAGATTTTGCACCGGCGGCTGTAAGGACGCCTAGGAAGGCCGAAGAAATTCGGCAGAACATACAAACAGCACCTTGCGCTTTTGGATGCAATGTGCTACAATGAGTCAGAAACTGAATATAAAACAGCAGGTGCCTTTCATTGTTTGCCGGGCGGCTGAGCCTTCCGGCGCTCTGGAAAGGGTAAAAGGGAAGCGGGTGCAAATCCCGCACGATCTCGTCACTGTGATAAGGGAGCCTGCCGCCAGGGTGCATTTGCACCGGTCACTGAGCATTGCTTGGGAAGGCGGCGGCAGGCGTTGAGCTTTCAGCCAGGAAACCTGCCCGCTGTTGGTACGGGAGCATTGCTCCAGATCACGAGGAATTGGTTGTACCTGAAAAGCTCATGGAAAATCCGGGGGTCTTTTTGCGTTGCCGTTCTGCACACAGAAAGACCCTCGTTTTTTTGTGGCAGTTTTGTCTGCAAAGCTGCTGCGCCTGGGTTTTGTTTCCTGTACCTGTTTTTCAGCAAATGGATTTGCCATAGGAGAAAGGAAGCAAAACACATGAAACACAACAACCTGAAAAAGCCCGCTGCCGTGCTGACCGCACTGGCTCTGGCCGCCGCCCTGCTGGCTGGCTGTGGTGCGGCATCTGACAGCATGGCTGCCAGCAGTGCCCCCGCCGAAAGCGAGGCTGTAAGTACCGAAACACCCGCTGAAAGCGCAGACGAGGGAGATGCAGACGAAGTGGCCGCAAAGAAATGTGCAGACCTGATCGATGCCATCTATGTGCAGGAGCGCACTGATGACACCGACGCCCAGTGCGAAGCTGCCAAGCAGGCATGGGACACCCTGACCGATACCCAGAAAGAGCTGGTGGAAGGCGAGAACGCTGACCCCGACTACTTTGGCCGCAATACCGGCGATGCCAACCTGGACGATTCCCGCAATGGGGATGAGATCGGCGAAAACGAACTGCTGGTCGTCAGCTTTGGCACCTCCTTCAACAGCAGCCGTGTGGCAGATATCAAGGGCATCGAGGATGCCCTGCAGGCCGCTTACCCGGATTGGTCCGTCCGCCGCGCTTTCACCGCACAGATCATCATCAACCATGTGCAGGCCCGCGATGGCGAGAAAATCGATAACATGAAGCAGGCTCTGGACCGCGCTGTTGCCAACGGCGTTAAGAACCTGGTTGTTCAGCCTACTCACCTGATGCACGGCGCTGAGTACGACGAAATGTGCGAAGCTGTGAACGAGTACGCGGATAAGTTCGAAAGCGTTGCCATTGCTGAGCCCCTGCTGGGCGAAGTTGGCGCTGACGCTACCGAAATCAACGCTGATAAGGAAGCTGTTGCCACTGCCATCACCACCGAGGCTGTTGCCGCCGCTGGTTATGATGACACTGCCGCTGCTGCCGCCGATGGCACTGCTTTTGTGTTCATGGGCCACGGCACTTCCCATACCGCAAAGATCAGCTACAGCCAGATGCAGATCACCATGCAGACCCTGGGCTATGACAATGTGTTCATTGGCACTGTTGAGGGCGAGCCGGAAGACACCGCCTGCGAGGCTGTGATCGAAAAGATCAAGGAAGCCGGTTACACCAAGGTTGTCCTGCGCCCCCTGATGGTGGTTGCCGGTGACCATGCCAACAACGATATGGCTGGCGATGACGCAGATTCCTGGCTGAGCCAGTTCAAGGCCGCCGGCTGCTTTGACAGCGTGGATACCCAGATTGCCGGTCTGGGCGAAATTGCTGATGTGCAGCAGATCTACATTGACCATACCAAGGCCGCTATTGATTCCCTGAATGGCTGATTTATGATGCATACTGCCCGGAAGGATCAACGTCTTTTCGGGCAGCTTTTGTTTTGTGCGGACCGGGGGAAACGCTGTGCGCCAAAATGGGGCTGCGCTGCGGCTGTGCCACGTCCCCACGCATTTCTTTGAATCTTTAGCCCCTCTCGCCAAACCATGCAGTGCCCCCGCCAACCTAAGGCAACACCGCACAATTCCCGCCTTACGGCTTAAGCACCGCTCCGGCGGCTGCGGCACGGCATCTGCGTTGCCAAAATGCTCGATAATGTCGGGTTGCGGTACCCGCATCGTGCTTCGGGGCAAAAGCCCCTCGCACTCTGCGACCGCTGCCCCTGCTTCGGTTCGCTGTTTCCGCCACTGGCGGCGCTCACCTTTGCAGCATCCAGTATTATCTGCGCTTTTGGCTTGGCATCTGCCGCACATCGCTCGCCGTATCGGCACTTAGAATTATGCGGTATTGCCTTTATTCTATCATTTCAATTTTTTACAATGCGAGGTAACACCCAATGAAACAAAATCGTGTAATTTCCGGCGCTGTGGCCGCCCTGGTGCTGGCCGCTCTGCTGGCTGGCTGCGGCTCCACCGCAACCGGCGCTTCTTCCGCTAACTCCACCCCCGCTGCCACCGAGGCTGCCGGCAGTGAAGCCACCGCCCCCACCGCAGAACCCCAGACCGAAGCTGCTCTGCCGGACGGCGTGTATACCGCCGAATTTAAAACCGACAGCAGTATGGTGCACGCCAACGAAGCCTGCGATGGCAAGGGCACCCTGACTGTCACCGATGGCAAAATGACCTTCCATGTCAGCCTGGCATCGAAAAAGATCGTCAACCTGTACCTGGGCACTGCCGAGGACGCCCCCAGCCACGAGAGCGACTGGCTGCAGCCCACCACCGATACTGTGACCTATTCCGATGGCACCAGCGATGAAGTGTACGGCTATGATATTCCGCTGGATGCTGTGGATACCGACTTCCAGCTGGCCATTTTGGGCACCAAGGGCACCTGGTACGACCATACCGTCAGCGTGCGCAATGCCGAGCCTAAGACCGAAGATGCCGCTGCCGAAACCGCCGCTGTGCCTGCTGATGGCAGCTACACCTGCGCTGTCACACTGGAGGGCGGCTCCGGCCGCGCCACGGTGGAAAGCCCTGCCGCCCTGACGGTTGCCGATGGAACCATGACCGCCGTGATTGTGTGGAGCAGCCCCAACTATGACTATATGCTGATTGATGGAGAAAAGTACCTGCCCACCAACACCGAAGGCAACTCCACCTTTGAAATCCCCGTTGCTGCGCTGGATACCGCCCTTGCCGTTACCGCCGATACCGTTGCCATGAGCACCCCGCACGAGATCGATTATACCCTGACCTTTGACAGCGCCACGCTGACCCCCGCAGAATAATGCAGACGAAACGTTTTGGGCTTTGTGCCGCACTTTCTGCCGCAGCGCTTTTGTTGTTGGCCGGCTGCGCGGGCAGCGGCAGCACGGCTGCCCCCACCCTTACCGTGGAAAGCAGCTACCCGCTGCAATACGCCAAACAGTTTACCGTGGATGAATGCACCGGCGGGTACGAGCTGATCACCATTGCGGACAGCCAATATCTGGTGGTGCCGCAGGGCGCTGCCGTTCCGGAGGATCTGCCCCAGGGCACCACCGTGCTGCAACAGCCCATTGAGAATATCTATCTGGTTTCCACCTCCGCTATGGACCCCATCATCAGCCTGGGCGCGCTGGACAGTATTGCACTTTCCGGCACCAAGGCGGATGGCTGGTACCTGCCCGAAGCCAAAGCCGCCATGCAGGCGGGGCAGATTGCCTATGCGGGCAAGTACAGCGCCCCGGACTATGAAACCATTCTGGCTTCCGGCTGCGGCCTTGCCATTGAAAACACGATGATCTACCATACGCCGGAGGTCAAAGAGCAGCTGGAAAAGTTCGGCATCCCCGTTTTGGTGGAGCGTTCCAGCTATGAAACCGACCCTCTGGCCCGCATGGAATGGGTCAAGCTGTACGGCATTCTGCTGGGCAAACAGCAGGAGGCGGAACAGCTGTTTGACACCCAGGTACAGCGCGTTGCCCCGCTGGAAAACCAGCAGCCCACCGGCAAAACGGTGGCGTTTTTCTCCATCACTTCCAACAACCTTGTCACGGTGCGCAAAGGCAGCGACTATGTGGCCCGCATGATCGAGATGGCGGGCGGCAGCTATGTGTTTGCTGATTTAACGGACAGCGGCAACAATCTGGCCACCATCAATCTTTCGCTGGAAGATTTTTACGCCGGTGCCAAGGACGCCGATGTGCTGCTCTACAACAGCACCATTGAGGGCAGCATTGCCAGCACCGAACAGCTGGTGGAAAAATGCCCGCTGCTGGCGCAGTTCAAGGCCGTGCAGAACGGCAATGTGTGGTGTACCGCGCAGAGCCTGTTCCAGCAAAGCATGGAGCTTCCGGATTTGATTCTGGATATGAACCGCGTGTTTACCGAGGGCACCCCCGCGGACAGTGAACTGACATTTTTAACGCATGTAGAATAATTTTATTGCAGAAAGGCAGCGCCATGCACACCAAGCGCCTGACAATTACATATGTAGCCCTTGCGGCGGCGCTGCTGGGGCTGTTTGCGCTCAACCTGTTCTGGGGCAGTGTGGCAATTTCGCCGCGCGGCGTGGTGCAGGCGCTGCTGGGCCGCGGGCAGGATGAACTGGCCGCCAATATCCTATTGCAGCTGCGCCTGCCGCGCGCCGTTATGGTGGTGCTGCTGGGGGCGGCGCTCTCGGTAGCGGGCTACCTGCTGCAAACCTTTTTTGCCAACCCCATTGCGGGGCCGTTTGTCATGGGCATTTCCAGTGGGGCCAAGCTGGTGGTTGCGCTGACGATGGTGGTATTTTTGAACCACGGCCTGCTGACCAACTCGCTCACCCTGATTCTGGCCGCCTTTGCTGGATCCATGGCTGCCATGGCCTTTGTGCTCAGCGTGGCGCGCCGGGTACACCGCATGAGCATTCTGGTCATCTGCGGCGTGATGATCGGCTATATCTGTTCCGCCGTCACCGATATTGTAGTGGCCTTTGCACAGGATTCCAACATCGTCAACCTGCACAACTGGTCCATGGGCAGCTTTTCCGGCATGACCTGGGGCAATGTGGCCGCCGCTGCGCTGGTGGTGCTGCCCTGTTTGGCCGCGGCCTTTTTGCTGGCCAAGCCGATGGCCGCCTACCAGATGGGGGAGCAGTATGCCCAAAGCGTGGGTGTGGCTGTGCGGCCGTTCTGCGTGGCGCTGGTGCTGCTTTCCAGTTTGCTGGCCGCCTGCGTCACGGCGTTTGCAGGGCCCATTTCCTTTGTGGGTATTGCGGTGCCGCACCTGGTCAAGCAGGCGTTGGGAAGCGCCAAGCCGCTGCATGTGCTGCCGGGCTGTGCGCTGGGTGGGGCGGCGTTCTGCCTGCTGTGTGATCTGATCGCCCGCAGCCTGTTTGCCCCCACTGAGCTTTCCATCAGCTCCGTCACAGCGGTATTTGGTGCGCCGGTAGTCATCTGGCTGTTGGTGCGCCGCCAAAGCGGGGAGGGCCGGACATGAGCGAAGCATTTTACTGCCAAACGCAGGATCTTGCCATCGGGTACGGCAAAACGCCGCTATTACAAAACATTGGCATTGGCGTGCAGCGCGGGCAGATCTTAGCGTTGATTGGCCCCAACGGCGCGGGCAAATCCACCCTGCTCAAAACGCTGGCCGGGCAGCTGGCGGCGCAAAGCGGCGCTGTGCTGCTGCAGGGCCAAAACCTGACAACCTACACCCCCAATGCCCGCGCGCGCAAAATGGCCTTGATGCTGCCCCACACCCGCCACACCGAGCTGACCACCTGTTTTGATGTGGCCGCTGCCGGGCGCTACCCCTACACCGGACGGCTGGGCATCCTGTCCGAGCAGGACAGGATGCAGGTGCGGGATGCCCTGCATCTGGTACAGGCGGATGAGCTGGCCGACCGGGACTTTACCAAAATCAGCGACGGCCAGCGCCAGCGCGTTCTGCTGGCACGCGCCGTCTGCCAGCAGCCGGAGATTATCCTGCTGGACGAACCAACGTCATTTTTGGACATCAAAGGCAAAATTGAGCTGCTGACCATCCTGCGCCAGCTGGCACAGGAAAAACAGGTGGCCGTCATTGTCAGCCTGCACGAGCTGGAGCTAGCGCAAAAAATTGCAGACGCAGTTGTGTGCGTATCGCCGCAGGGCGTTTCCGGCGTGATGACACCGAAAGATGCGTTTGCCGCAGAGAACATCCGCACGCTGTACCGCCTGACCAAAGAGCAGTATGAAGCACTGTACGGCCCCCAGCCGGAGCGTGAACCCGAACGGAGACCCGCCAAACAGGAGCCGCCCAGGTTTGAACATTACATCCGCAGCGGGCAAAAGCTGCTGCGCTGCGGCTACACCACCGGCACCTGCGCCGCCCTTGGCGCTGCCGGAGCCGCCCGCCTGCTGCTGACCGGTAAAGCGCCGGAATCCGTCGGCCTGCGCACCCCAAAAGGCATTGTGGTGGAAGTTGCGCCCATCTACTGCCGCAAAACAGCCGCCGGCGCCCAGTGCGCCATCCGCAAGGACGGCGGGGACGATGTGGACGTTACCACCGGCCTGCCGGTCATAGCCGACATCACCCTGCTGCCGGATGCCCCCGGCCAGGTCACGATTGACGGCGGCCCCGGTGTGGGCCGTGTGACGAAGCCCGGCCTGGACCAGCCGGTGGGGCAGGCGGCTATCAACCATGTGCCGCGCCGGATGATCACCGATGCCCTGCACGCGGAGGCTGAAGCAGCCGGGTATGACGGCGGCTTTGACGTAATGATCTCGATCGAGGGGGGCGAGGAAGCCGCCAAACGCACCTTTAACCCCCACATCGGGGTGGAAGGCGGGCTTTCCGTCCTGGGCACCAGCGGCATTGTGGAGCCCATGAGCCAGCAGGCCATCCTGGATACCGTGCAGCTGGAGATCCACCAGGCCGCCCTGCGGGAGCAAAGCCCCAAGCGGCTGATCCTGGCCCCCGGCAACTATGGGCTGGACTACCTGGCCCAAAACCTGCCGGAATACAGCAGCATCCCGGTGGTTAAGTGCTCCAACTTTATGGGGGATGCGCTGGATATGGCCGCTGCGGAGCAGTTTGCAGAGGTATTGCTGGTGGGGCACATCGGCAAGCTGGTCAAGCTGGCGGGCGGCATTATGAACACCCATTCCCGCATGGCGGATTGCCGCACCGAACTGTTCTGCACCCATGCGGCGCTCTGCGGGGCCAGCCAGGCCACCTGCCGCGCCCTGATGGACGCCGCCACAACGGACGCCTGCCTGGACATTCTGGATGCTGAAAACCTGCGGGAGCCGGTGCTCGAAAGCCTATTGCAGGCCATCCAGCTGCATCTGGACCGCCGCGTGGCGGGGGCGTTCCGGGTGGGGGCTGTACTGTTTTCCAACCAGGCCGGGCCGCTGGGCCAGACTGAGACCGCCGCCCAGCTGCTGCAAAGCTGGCAGAAAAAGGAGCAATGAGGTATGGTACATTTTGTGGGCGCAGGCCCCGGCGCACCGGATCTGATCACCCGGCGCGGTGCGGCGCTGCTGCAAACGGCGGACTGCATTATTTATGCGGGCAGCCTGGTCAACCCGGCGTTGCTGGGGCTGGCCAAAGCCGGCTGCGCCATTTATAACAGTGCTGAAATGACATTGGAACAGGTGCTTGCCGTGATGCGCCAAATGGAAGCCGAACACAAAACCACTGTGCGGCTGCACACTGGGGACCCCTGTTTGTACGGGGCCATCCGGGAGCAGATGGACGCGCTGGACGCCGACGGCATTGCTTACGATGATACGCCCGGTGTTTCCAGCTTTTGCGGTGCCGCCGCCGCGCTGAACGCCGAGTACACGCTGCCCGCCGTCAGCCAGACGGTCATCATTACCCGCATGGAGGGCCGCACCCCCGTGCCGGAAAAGGAAAAGCTCGCCAGCCTGGCCAGCCACGGCGCTACCATGGTGATTTTTCTCTCCATCGGCTTAATTGATAAAGTGCAGGAAGCACTGCTGCAGGGGGCATACACCGCAAGCACCCCTGCCGCCGTGGTGTACAAGGCCACCTGGCCGGAGCAGAAAACCGTGCGCTGCACCGTTGGCACCCTGGCCCAAAGCACCAAGCAGGCGGGCATTACCAAAACGGCCTTGATCGTGGTGGGGGATTTCCTTGGCCGCTGCTATGCCCGCAGCAAACTGTACGACCCCGCCTTTACCACCGAATACCGCGAGGGGACCAAACCGTGAACTGTGCGTATCTTGCCTTTACGGCCAAGGGGCTGGCGCTGGCGCAGCAGCTGGCCCAAACCTGCCCCGGCTCCGTCAGCCGCTGCGGGCTGGGCGGGGTGACGCTGGCCGGGTGGACCGCCCAGCAGTTTGCCGCGGCGGATGCCCTGGTGTTTGTGGGGGCGGCGGGCATTGCGGTGCGGGCCATTGCGCCCCACTGCCAAAGCAAGGCCACCGACCCCGCCGTTGTGGTGCTGGATGAATGCGGCCGCTTTGCGGTGCCGCTGCTCTCCGGCCATCTGGGCGGCGCAAATGACCTGGCCCGCCGGCTGGCTGCCGCCTGTGGTGCGGTGCCGGTGATCACCACGGCGACCGATGCCAACGGCCTGTTTGCCGTGGATGAGTGGGCCAAAAAACAAAACTGCGCTGTGTTGGAAACCCCGCGCATTAAATTCGTCAGCGGGGCACTGCTGGCCGGCAAAACGGTGCGGTATGCTTCCCCCTGGGCCATTGCGGGCACCCCGCCCGCCGGTGTGGCGGAAGCCGAAGAACCGTCTGGCGCTGATTTTGCCCTGACAATGACCCCGCAGGGGAACGCTTTGCATCTGATCCCCCGCATTGGCGTGCTGGGCGTTGGCTGCAAACGCGGTACCACCGCCGCCCAGCTGGAAGCCGCGTTTGCAGCGTTCTGCACCGATACAAATTTGGCCCCGGTCGGAATTACCGCCGCCGCCAGCATTGATCTGAAACAGAACGAACCCGGCCTGCTGGAGTTCTGCCGCAGCCACGGCTGGCCGGTCAGCTTTTCTTCCGCCGCCCAGCTGCGCGCTGTGCCCGGAACTTTCAGCGCCTCCCGCTTTGTGCAGGGAGTAACGGGTGTGGATAACGTCTGCGAGCGCGCCGCCGTGCTGGCTTCCGGCGGCACGCTGCTGCTGCCCAAATATGCGCATACCGGCGTGACCTTTGCCGCTGCCGTGCGCCCCTTTGCCCCGGATTGGAGATGGAAAACCGATGAAGCGTAACCTTGTATCCGTTGTGGGCCTTGGCCCTGGCGATGCCCAGTTTTTGACCGCGCAGGCCCGCCATGCGTTGCAAGAGGCTGATGTGCTGTGCGGTTACACCGTTTACATCGACCTTGTGCGCCCCCTGTACCCGGAAAAAGAAACCTATGCCACCGGTATGACCAGAGAAATTGACCGCTGCCGCTGGGCGCTGCAAACGGCCCAGACCGGCAAAACGGTGGCGCTTGTCTGCTCTGGCGATGCCGGGGTGTACGGCATGGCCAGCCCGCTGCTGGAGCTGGCGGCGGAATACCCCGATGTGGAAGTGGAGGTCGTTCCCGGCCTGACCGCCGCATTAAGCGGTGCCGCCGTGCTGGGCGCACCGCTGGCCCATGATTTCTGCGTGATCTCCCTTTCGGACCGGCTGACTCCGTGGGAGATGATCGAAAAGCGGCTGGCCTGCGCCGCCATGGGGGATTTCTGCGTGGCGCTGTACAATCCCTCCTCCAAAGGGCGGCCGGATTACCTGCAAAAGGCGGTTCGCATCCTGTTGCAAAACGGTAAGGGGACGGGTACCCTTTGCGGCGTGGTGCGCAGCATTGGCCGCACCGGCCAGCAGAGCAGCCAGATGACACTGGCCGAGCTGGAACACACCACCGTGGATATGTTCACCACGGTGTTCATCGGCAACAGCGCCACCCACCAGGTCAGCGGGTGGATGGTAACGCCGCGGGGGTACCACGGGGTATGAGGATCGTTGTGTTCAGCGGCACTACCGAAGGGCGGGATTTCTCCCGCGCCGCTGCCGCGTTGGGCATTGCCGTTACCGTCAGCGTGGCAACCGACCTGGGGGCCGAGGAACAGGGCCAGGCCCCCGGCATTACCGTACATTCCGGCCGCCTGCTGCCCGGCGCCATGGCGGAGCTTTTGCAGGGCGCAGCCCTTTGTGTGGATGCCACCCACCCTTACGCGGTGGAAGCCACCAAAAACATCCGCGCCGCCGCCAACGCAGCCGGGGTAGAGTACCACCGCCTGCTGCGCGCCGCCAGCACCTTGCCCGCGGGCAGTGTGGTGCTGGGCAGCGCCGCCCAGGCCGCGCAGTATTTAGCTGCAACGCAGGGCAATGTTCTGCTCACCACCGGCGCCAAGGAGCTTGCGGCCTTTGCCGGGCTGGATGCCGCCCGCCTGTACCCGCGGGTGCTGCCCACCGTGGCGGGCATTACGGCGTGCGAGGGCGCGGGCATCCCGCACCGCAACATCATTGCCATGCAGGGGCCCTTTACGCTGGAACTGAACCTTGCACTGATGCAGCAGTTCCACATCCGTTACCTTGTCACCAAGGACGGCGGCAGCGCGGGCGGCTTTGCCGAAAAAGCCCAGGCTGCCGCCCAAAGCGGGGCTGCGCTGGTTGTACTGCGCCGCCCGGAGGAATGCGGCGAGACCGCCGAAGAAATTTTGCAACGATGCAGGGAGCTGTTATGAAGATTACATTGGTTGGCATGGGCAGCGGGCTGCCCGGCAGTTTGACTGCCCAGGGCTTGCAGGCCCTGCAAACGGCAGGGCTGATTCTGGGGGCAAAGCGGCTGCTGCAAAACCTGCCGGATGGCTGTACCCCCAACCGCAAGCCAATTTACCAGCCGGAAGAAGTGCTGGACTGCCTGCAGGCGGAGCCCTGCCAGACCGCCGCGCTGGTTTACAGCGGGGATACCGGCTTTTATTCCGGTGCTGCAGCGCTGGTGCCCAAGCTGCGGGCACAGGGGGCGGAAGTAACGGTGCTGCCGGGGGTTTCCAGCGTACAGCTGTTGGCCGCGGCGCTGGGCAGGCCGTGGCAGAACTGGCACCTTGTCAGCGCCCACGGATGTGCCTGCGCCCCTGCGGCAGAGTGCCGGAGCGACCGCCCGACCTTTTTTTTGACGGGCGGGCGCAATACCAGCCCCGCCGCGCTGTGTGAGATTCTAGCCGCCGCAGGCTTTGGCGCGGTGCAGGCCACGGTTGGTGAGAACCTTGGCACCCCGCAGCAAAAGGTCATCACCGATACGGTGCAAACGCTGGCGGGCGGCAGCTTTGCGCCGCTCAGCGTGCTGCTGGTGGAGCCCTGCCCCAAACCGCAGCCCCGCGTGCCCGGCCTGCCGGATGAAGCCTTCATCCGCGGCAAAACGCCGATGACCAAGCAGGAGGTGCGCGCCGCCGCGCTGGCCAAGCTGGCCGTTGCCCCCACTGATACCCTGTGGGATGTCGGTGCCGGAACGGGCAGCGTGAGCGTGGAAATGGCGCTGGCCGCCCCCATGGGTCAGGTGTACGCGGTGGAATGTGATGCCGATGCCTGCGCGCTGGTTCGCCAGAACCAGGCCAAATTTGCCGCCAGTAACTTAACGCTAATCGCGGGCAAAGCCCCTGAAGCGCTGCAAAATCTGCCCGCGCCGGATGCTGTTTTCATCGGCGGCAGCAAGGGCAATATGCAGGCCATTGTAGATGCCGCCCTGGCCGCCAACCCGCAGACCCGGCTCTGCATCGCCGCCATTGCGCTGGAAACCTTGCAGCAGAGTATTGCCGCCCTGGCCGCCCACGGGCTGGCCGCACAGGTGACCCAGATTGCCGTAAGCCGCAGCAAGGCGGCAGGCAGCCTGCACCTGATGATGGCCAACAACCCGGTATTTTTGATCGTGAGGGAATGAGAATGCTGCAGCTGCTTTTGGCCGCGCCCAGTTCCGGCAGCGGAAAAACCACCGCCGCCTGCGCCCTGCTTTCCGCCCTGAAAGCCCGCGGGCTGGAGCCCTGCGCGTTCAAGTGCGGGCCGGATTACATTGACCCCATGTTTCACCGCGCCGTGCTGGGGGTGCCCAGCCACAATCTGGACCTGTTTTTCTCCACCCCGCAGACCGTGCGACGGCTGTACACCAGCGGTGCGGCGGGCCATGGCAGCGCGGTGTGTGAGGGTGCCATGGGCTATTATGACGGCCTTGGCGGCGTGAGCGCTGCCGCCAGCGCCTGGCACACCGCCGATGCGCTGGACTTGCCGGTGCTGCTGGTGGTGCGCCCCAAGGGGGCCAGTTTAACGCTGGCCGCCCAGCTGCAAGGCTTAAAAGCGTTCCGCACGCCGCACCACATTGCGGGCGTTCTGCTGAACGACTGCACCGAGATGCTGTACAAGCTGCTGGCCCCCATGCTGGAACGGGAAACCGGCCTGCCGGTGGTGGGCTTTCTGCCCCCCATGCCGGATGCCGCCATCGAAAGCCGCCACCTGGGGCTGAAAACCGCGGGCGAAATTGCTGATTTGCAGCAAAAAATTCAGATTTTGACCGCCGCCGCGCAAAAAAATATCGACTGGCCGCGGCTGCTGGCCCTGTTTGACCGCCCGGCCCCAATGGCCCCTGCGGTTCAGGCCGCAGCCCCCACCGTGCGCATTGCCGTGGCACAGGATGAAGCGTTTTGCTTTACCTATGCCGAAACGCTGGAAAGCCTGCAGGCCGCAGGCGCAGAGCTTTGCTATTTCAGCCCGCTGCGGGATGCCGCGCTGCCGCAACATATCGGCGGGCTGTACCTGCCGGGCGGCTACCCGGAGCTGTACGCCGCCCAGCTGGCGGCCAACACCGCCATGCGCTGCGCCATAAACACCGCCGTGCAGCGCGGCCTGCCCACCGTGGCGGAATGCGGCGGCTTTTTGTACCTGGGCCAAACGCTGGAAGATGACGCCGGAACTGCCCACCCCATGGCGGGTGTGCTGCCGGGGCAGGGGTTCCGCGTGGGGCGGCTGGTGCGCTTTGGCTATGCCGCGCTCACCCCGCAGGCGGACAGCATGCTCTTCCGCGCAGGGGAGCCGGTGCCCGTGCATGAGTTCCACCATTGGGATTCCACCTGCAACGGCACCGCTTTTGCCGCCCAAAAAGCCAATGGCCGCCATTGGGACTGCGGCTTTGCCAACGGGCATCTGTATGCGGGGTTCCCGCATCTATACTGGGCGGGCACCCCGCTGCCGCAGCGCTTTGTAACGGCTGCGGCGCAGTATGCCCAAACAAAAACAGGGAGAACGGTATGACGGAACCTGAACTGAACACACGGCTGCAAACCATCACCCCGCCCGATGAAGGTGCCCGCGCCGCGGCGCACGCCCACTGGGCCGCGCTGGCAAAACCGCTGGGCGGGCTGGGCAGCCTGGAAACCATGCTGGAGGACGCCGCCGCCCTGACCGGCACCCCGGAGCTGGATTTTGCCCGCCGCGCCGTGCTGGTGCTGTGCGCCGATAACGGCGTGGTGGCCCAGGGCGTGAGCCAAACCGACGCCAGCGTGACCCGCGCGGTGCTGCAAAACCTTGCCGCGCGGCGCACCAGCGTGTGCCAGATGGCAGCTGCCGCCCATTGCAGCGTTGTGCCGGTGGATATGGGCATTGCCGGTGCCCCGGTGCCCGGCGTGCAGGACTGCCGCATTGCCCCCGGCACTAAAGATTTTACCTGCGGCCCGGCCATGACCCGCGCCCAGGCCGTGCAGGCCATCGGCTGCGGCATTGCGCTGGTGCGCGGACAAAAGCAGCAGGGAGTTCAACTGTTAGCAACGGGGGAGATGGGCATTGGCAACACCACAACCTCCAGCGCCGTGGCAAGCGTGCTGCTGGGTGCCCCCGTGCAGAGCATGACCGGACGCGGGGCCGGGCTTTCGGATGCAGGGCTTGCCCGCAAGATTGATGCGATCCGGCGCGGCATTGCCCGCAACCAGCCCAATCCCGCTGACCCGCTGGATGTGCTGGCCAAGCTGGGCGGGTTTGATATTGCCGGGCTGTGCGGCGTGTTTTTGGGCGGCGCGCTGGAGGGTGTGCCCATTTTGATGGATGGCTTTATCAGCAGCGTGGCGGCGCTGTGCGCGGTGCGGCTCTGCCCCGCAGCAGCCAAGGCGGTGTTTGCCAGCCATGTTTCGGCGGAGCCTGCCGCCCATATGGTGCTGGATGCTTTGGGCAAAGCGCCGCTCATCACCGCCAACCTGCATCTGGGCGAGGGCACCGGCGCGGTGGCTTCCATCCCACTGTGGGATATGGCTCTGGCCGTCTACCGCGGCTGCTATTCCTTTGCGGAGGGCGGCATTGCGCCGTACACCCCACAATGCTGACGCTGGTTATCGGCGGCGCAGCCAGCGGCAAAAGCGCCTATGCGGAGCACCTTGCCGTGCAGAGCGGCGGCCCACGCTATTACCTTGCCACCATGCAGGTGTGGGACGCCGAGTGCGCCGCGCGGGTGGCCAAACACCGCGCCATGCGGGCGCAAAAACAGTTTGCTACCGTGGAATGCCCCCAAAACCTGCATCTTGTCCGCCTGCCGCAGCAGGGCACCGCCCTGCTGGAAGATTTGGGCAACCTGGCCGCCAATGAGCTGTACCGTCCCGACGGCAGCTGCCTGCCGCCCAAGCAGGCGGCGGAAAAAATGCTGGCGGGGATCGAGGCAATCGCCGCACAATGCAACCATCTTATCATCGTCAGCAACGAGGTATTCAGCGGCGGGGCGGACTATGCCGGGGAGACAGACCTTTATTTGCAGGCCCTTGCCATGGTCAACAATGCCGTTGCCGCCAAAGCCGACGCTGTCTGCCGCGTGGTGTGCGGCCTGCCGGTGTACTACAAAGGAGGGGAACGCCCATGACAGTTTTGCAGACGATCGCCGTGGCATTGGCCATGTTCTCGGCTGTGCCGGTGCCGCAGTTTGACTGGAACGAGAAAAACATGCGGTATTCGCTCTGTGCCTTCCCGCTGGTGGGGGTGCTGTGCGGCGCACTGTGGTGCGTGTGCGCCAGCCTGCCGCTGCCCGCCATGGTGCGCGCGGCGGGCTTTTGCCTGATCCCTGTCTGGGTCACGGGCGGCATCCATCTGGATGGTTACGCCGATACCTGCGATGCCCTTTGCAGCTATGGCGATACCAAGAAAAAGCTCGATATTCTCAAGGACCCGCACTGCGGCGCGTTCGCCGTGATCCGGCTGTGCAGCTACTTTGTGGCCTACTTTGCGCTGTGCTGCTGCGTGCAGTTTACCCCGCAGGTGGGGGCTGTCTGGCTGCTGGTGCTGGTGCTGGAGCGTGCCTGCTCCGGTTACGCAGTGGCGGCGTTCCCGCTGGCCAAAAATACCGGCCTTGCGCACACGTTTGCCACGGCGGCGGACCGCACCATGGTGCGCCGGGTGCTGGGATGCCTTAGCATTGTGCTGGCAGTGGCACTTTTCGCCCTGGGCGGCGGCGTGCTGGTGCTTGTGGCGGGGGTTGCCCTGTGGCGCTACCACCGTGTGGCGGTCAAGCAGTTTGGCGGTATTACCGGGGACCTGGCCGGGTGGTTTTTGCAAAAAGCGGAACTGTATATGCTGGCGGCCCTTGTGTTTTGCCAGTGGAAGGGGCTTTTGTAACATGCTGTTTATTACCGGCCCGCTGTACAGCGGCAAGCGTACCTTTGCCAAACCCTTTGGCGGGCGGCAGATTTACGAGGTGCAGACCCTTGCCGCCAATGCCGAAAGCCTGCCCGCCCTTGCGGACGAGCTTGCCCAATATGACGTAGTAACCGCCACCGAGGTTGGCGGCGGCGTGGTGCCCATTGACCCCGCCCAGCGCGCCGCGCGGGAAGCCGCCGGCCGCCTTGCCTGCCTGCTGGCTGAGCGGGCCGACTGTGTGGTGCAGATGTTCTGCGGCCTGCCCACTGTGCTGAAAGGGGAGCTGCCGCCATGCTGATCTACCTGCTGCGCCACGGCTTAACGCAGGATAATCAGGAAAAGCGCTACCAGGGCAGGCGGGATGTACCGCTGTGCCCGCAGGGCCTTGCCCAGCTGCGCCGGGCGGATTTTGCCCCCAAAACGGTCATGATTACTTCCTTGCAGCGCACCCGGCAGACGGCGGAAGTGCTTTTCCCCGATGCGGAACTGGTTGTGGCAGACGGGCTGAAAGAGATGGACTTTGGCGTGTTTGAGGGCCGCAATTACCGGGAGATGGAGCACGATCCCCAGTACCGCGCCTGGGTGGAAACCGGCTGCGAAGGCCGCTGCCCGGGCGGGGAAAGCAAGGCGGAATTCTGCCAGCGTGTCTGCACAGCATTTGCCGCGCTGGTGGATGCCGCTTTGGCGGCGGGGGAACCGCAGCTGGTGATCGTTGCCCACGGCGGCACCCAGATGGCGGCGCTGGAACGGTTCGCCGTGCCCCATAAAAACTATTATTCCTGGTGTGCTCCCGCGGCGGGCGGCTTTGTGCTGGATGCCGCCGATTGGGTACACCAAAAAAACCTGCGCGTGGTCAAAACCGTGCAGTATACAAAGGAGTTACCATGCTGATTTGCTGGGCCGTTTTGGGTGGCTTTGTGCTGGATGCCATTTTTGGCGACCCGGCTTGGCTGCCGCACCCCGTTGTGCTGATGGGCAAAGCCATCACCGCGCTGGAAAAACGCCTGCGCGCACAATTTCCCCAAACGCCGCAGGGGGAACTTTGCGGCGGGGCGGTGCTGGCCGCTGTTTTGCCGGTAGGCACGTTCCTCATCACCGCGCTGGTGTGCAGGCTGGCGGCGGCGCTGCACCCGCTGGCGGGGCTTGCCGTGCAGATGTTCTGGTGCGCCCAGGCATTGGCCGCTAAGGGTCTTGCGCAGGAAAGCCGCAATGTGTACAAAGAGCTGCAAAAGCAGGACCTGCCCGCCGCCCGCAAGGCCGTGGCCCGCATTGTGGGGCGCGATACCCAAAACCTGACGGCGGAGGGCGTGACCAAAGCCGCTGTGGAAACCGTGGCCGAAAACGCCAGCGATGGCGTGATTGCTCCGCTGCTGTACATGCTGCTGGGCGGCGCGCCGCTGGCGCTGACCTATAAGGCTATCAACACGATGGACAGCATGCTGGGCTACAAAAACCAGAAATACCTGTATTTTGGCCGTGCCGCTGCCAGGTTGGACGACGTGGCCAACTATCTGCCCAGCCGCCTGGCCGGGCTGCTGTGGGTTGCCGCTGCCGCCCTGACCGGCAGCAGTGCCCGCGGCGCATGGAAGATCTGGCGGCGGGACCGCCGCAACCATGCCAGCCCCAACAGCGCCCAGACCGAAAGTGCCTGCGCCGGTGCCCTGGGCGTGCAGCTGGCAGGCCCCGCCTACTATTTTGGCGAGTATTATGATAAACCCACCATTGGGGATGCGCTGCGCCCCGTGGAACCAAAGGACATTCTGCGGGCCGACCGCATGATGTATGCCGAAAGCCTGCTGGCTTTGGTGTTGGGCATTGCCCTGCGCCTGCTGGTGCTGGCGATGTAACAACGAAAAGAGGAGAACGGAATGGAACTGGTACATGGCGGTGATTGGGCGGGCTACCGCGCCCGCTTTGGGCATGATGCGCTGGATTTTTCGGCCAATGTCAGCCCGCTTGGCCTGCCCCAGGGCGTGGCGGATGCCATCGTTGCGGCACTGCCCACTGCGGACCGCTATCCGGACCCCCTTTGCCGGGAGCTGCGCACGGCACTCAGCCGGGCGGAACAGCTGCCGGAACCGTGGATCTTGTGCGGCAACGGGGCGGCGGATCTGATCTACCGGCTGGTGTGGGCGCTCAAGCCCCGCCGCGCCCTGCTGCCCGCCCCCACCTTTGCCGAGTATGCCGCTGCACTGGAAAGCGTTGGCTGCGAAGTAAAGCGGAAAATCCTGCATGAGGCCGATGATTTTGCCGTAACGGAAGCCTTTGTGCAGGCAGTGAACCAGAGCATTGACCTGGTGTTTTTGTGCCAGCCCAACAACCCTACCGGGCAAATTACCCCGCCGGAGCTGGTGCAGCGCCTGGTGCGCCGCTGTGCGGACTGCGGGGCCGTGCTGGTGGTGGATGAGTGCTTTCTGGACTTTTTGCAGCAGCGGGATGCCCTGACGGCCAAACCGCTTTTGCAAGCCGCGCCCAACCTTGTTATTCTGAAAGCGTTCACCAAATTGTACGCCATGGCCGGGGTGCGGCTGGGGTATGCCTTGTGTTCCAACACCGCACTGCTGGCCAAAATGCAGGCCGCGGGCCAGCCGTGGGGGGTATCCAGCCTGGCGCAGGCTGCGGGCGCTGCCGCTTTGCGGGAAACCGCCTATGCCGATGCCGTCCGTGCCCTGATTGCCGACCAGCGCCCCAGACTGGCGGCCGGGCTGCGGGCACTGGGGCTGCAGGTGATCGAGAGCAGCGCCAACTACCTGTTGTTCCGTGCGCCGGAAACGCTGGGTGCGGCCTTGCAGCAGCGGGGCGTCTGCCTGCGCAGCTGCAGCAATTACCCGGGGCTGAGCGCCGGCTGGTACCGCACCGCCGTGCGCACCGCGCCGGAAAACGAACAGCTGCTGCAGACCATGCGGGAGGTACTAAAATGAGCAAAGCAAAATGTATTATGGTGCAGGGCACCATGAGCGGCGCGGGCAAAAGCCTGCTGTGCGCGGCGCTCTGCCGCATTTTTGCCCAGGATGGCTGGCGGGTGGCCCCGTTCAAAAGCCAGAACATGGCACTGAACAGCTTTGTGACTCGTGACGGGCTGGAAATGGGCCGCGCCCAGGTGGTGCAGGCCCAGGCAGCCGGGGTGGAACCGGATGTGCGGATGAACCCCATCCTGCTCAAGCCCAGCAGCGATATTGGCAGCCAGGTGATCGTCAACGGGGAAGTGCGCGGCCAGATGCCGGCGACGGAGTATTTCCGCCGCAAAAAACAGCTCATCCCCGATATTCTGGCGGCTTACAACAGCCTGGCGGAAGATTTTGATATTATCGTCATCGAGGGCGCGGGCAGCCCGGCAGAGATCAACCTGAAAGCCGATGACATCGTGAACATGGGGCTGGCCAAGCTGGTGGATGCCCCTGTGCTGCTGGTGGGTGATATTGACCGCGGCGGCGTGTTTGCCCAGCTGTTTGGCACGGTGGAACTGCTGGAGCCGGACGAACGGGCGCGCATCAAAGGGCTTATCATCAACAAGTTCCGCGGCGATGTTGGGATTCTGCGCCCCGGTCTTGCCATGCTGGAAGAGAAAACCCACCTGCCGGTGTTTGGCGTTGTGCCGTACTTAAAGGCGGATATTGAGGACGAGGATTCGCTTTCCGACCGGTTGCAGGTCAAAAATGCCGTCAAGCCGCTGGATGCTGCCATTGTGCGGCTGCCGCATATTTCCAACTTTACGGACTTTATGCCGCTGGAGCAGCACCCGCTGCTTGGCGTGCGCTATGTGCAGACCACCCACGAGCTTGGCACGCCGGACTGCGTGATCCTGCCCGGTACAAAAAATACCGTGGACGACCTGCTGTGGCTGCGCCAGTGCGGGCTGGAAGCAGCCATCAGCAAGCTGGCCCAGCGCGGCACGCCGGTGCTGGGGGTGTGCGGCGGCTACCAGATGCTGGGCCAGACCCTGGCCGACCCGGAAGGCACCGAGAGCGGCCGCCCGCAAACCCTGCGCGGCCTTGGCCTGCTGCCCACCCAAACCACCTTTGCCGCCGAAAAGCGCCGCACCCAAAGCCAGGCGACCGTGACGGCGGAGCCCTTTGCCGGGGCGCACCTGACCGGGTACGAGATTCACACCGGGCGCACCACTGTGCAGGGCGCACCGCTCTGCACCCTGGCGGACGGCACCCCCGAAGGCTGCGTGCAGGGCCAGGTGTTTGGCACCTACCTGCACGGCCTGTTTGACAGCGGCGAGCTGACCGAGCAGTTTGCCGCCTATCTTTGCCGCCGCAAGGGGATCGATCCCGCCGCGGCAGCGCCAATCTCCATGCAGGAATACCGTACCCAGCAGCTGGATCTGCTGGCCGATGGGGTACGCCATAACCTGGATCTGGCCGCCGTGTATGCGGCTATGGGCCTTGCACAGCCCGCCGAAAGGGGAAATGACCAATGATGCCGCAGCACCACCTGCCCGCCGATATTGAACGCACCAGCATGAAAATTATTGCCGGGGAGCTGGCCCAGCGCGGGCTGGACATCCCGCCGGAAAACGCCCCTGTAGTCAAGCGGGTCATCCACACCACCGCGGATTTTGACTATGCGCAGACCCTGCACTTTACCCCCGGCGCGGTAGCCGCCGGTATTGCTGCTATGCACGCCGGGGCAACGATCATCACCGATACCAACATGGCCCTGGCAGGCATCACCAAGCCGGGCCTGGCCAAGTTGGGCGGGCAGGCACTCTGCTTTATGGCGGACCCCGCTGTGGCTGCAGCGGCCAAACAGGCGGGCACCACCCGCGCCGTGGCCGCAATGCACAAGGCTGCGGCCGAATACCCCGGCGCCGTGTTGGCCGTGGGCAACGCCCCCACCGCCCTGCTGACGATTGCCGAGAAAATTGAAAACGGCCTGCGCCCGGCGCTGGTTATCGGTGTGCCGGTGGGCTTTGTGAACGTGGTGGAAAGCAAGGAGCGCCTGTTTGCCGTGTGCGAAAGCCACGGCGTGCCCGCCATTGTTGCCATGGGCCGCAAGGGCGGCAGCAACGTGGCGGCGGCCATCTGCAACGCGCTGATCTATTCCGCCGCCGAAATGCTGGACCCCACCGCCCGAGGATGGAAATAAGCAGGAGAATATCGCCACAGCCCGGTACCGCACTTTTTGGAGCAAAGCGGATACCGGGCTGCGGCATTATAATGGCAGTATCAACGATACAATCAAAATAAATGGGAACGCTCTTCTTACCGCGTGAAAAAGGGCACCAAAAGCAACAGCCACAGCGGGCTTGCCCGTTGTGGCTGTTGTATTGCTTCTGCGTTTTGATTATGATAGGGAAAAAATGAAGCAAACCGTATGCTTATAAAGCAAACGCCATTGCGATCTGCTCGCGGGTGATGGGCAGCTCATAAAAGCGTTTGTGGGTGGCGTGGTAGATGGCATCGGCCACGGCGGGCAGCGGGGTGTTGATGACGACCTCACCGATGGACTTTGCGCCAAACGGGCCGGTGCCCTCGTAGCTGCTCTCAAAACTTACGTCAATATGTCCAATATCAGTGCGGCAGGGGATCTTGTACTGCATCAGGGAGCTTTCGCGCGGCATGCCGCGGTCATTGTAGGTCACATTCTCGGTCAGCGCCATGCCGATGCCCTGCAAAATGCCGCCCTCGGCCTGCACGCGGGCCAGGTTCGGGTTTACAGGGGTGCCGCAGTCAACCGCGGCCACATAGTTCACCACCTGGGCTTCGCCGGTTTCCAGGTCAACTTCCACTTCGGCGGCGCCAACCATAAACGGCGGGGGCGAAATCTCCGAGCTGTGGGTTACGGTGGCTTCCAGCGTCACCGTGTTGCCGCACTGGGATGCCGTTGCAATGCTGGCCAGCGGCACGCGCTGGGTGCCATCCTCGCTCGTCACGGCATCGCCGGTAAACAGCACGGCGGCTTTGTCCAGCCCAAGCAGCTGTGCCCCCAGGGTGCAGATCTTATCTTTCAGTTCCAGCGCACACTTTTCCACGGCCTTGCCGGTCACATAGGTTGTGCTGGACGCATAGGAACCGGAATCATAGGGGGAAGAATCGGTATCTGCGCCCAAAACCGCAATGTTTTCCAGCGGGCATTCCAGCACTTCGGCAGCGATCTGCGCCAGGATCGTATCGCAGCCGGTGCCCATATCCGCTGCGCCGATGGAGAGGGTATAGAACCCGTCATCGTTAATTTTCAGCGTGGCGCTGCCCACGTCCACATGGTCGATGCCGGAGCCCTGCATGGCCATGCCCATGCCAACAGCACGCACCTTGCCGTTGCCGACCTCGCGCACGGGGTACTTATGGTCCCAATCCATCCTGTCATGCACGGTTTTCAGGCAGCGGTCCAGCGCACAGCTGGTGTTGACCTGGCCATAGTAGGCGGGCATAACATCGCCCTCATGGATAATGTTGCGCTGCCGGAGCTCGAACGGGTCCATCCCCAATTTGTCGGCCAGCTCATTCACAGCGGATTCCACCGCAAACAGACCCTGGGTTGCGCCGTACCCGCGGTACGCACCCGATGACATGTGGTTGGTGTAAACAACATCGCTGACAAAGCGGAACGCTTCGGCCTTGCCGTACAGCGGGATGGACTTGTGGCCCGAAAGCCCCACCGTTGTGGGGCCGTGCTCACCGTAAGCGCCGGTGTTGGAAAGGGTGTGCAGGTCAATGCCCTTGATGATGCCGTCCTTTGTTGCGCCCAGCCGCACGTGCATCTCCATCTCATGGCGCGGGGTTGAAGCCGTCTGGCTTTCAAAGCGGGTATAGATGATCTTGCTGGGCTTCTTCGTTTTCCAGGTAACAAAGGCAGGGTAAACCTCGCACACTGACGTCTGTTTTGCGCCGAACCCGCCGCCGATGCGCGGCTTGGCAACGCGGATCATGGATTTGGGGATGTGCAGGGCGTTTGCCAAAATGCGGCGGCAATGGAACACGATCTGCGTTGAGCTGAGCACATTCAGCCGCCCGTAAGCATCAATGCTGCAATACGTGCGGAAGGTTTCCATCATGGCCTGCTGGCAGGCGCGGGTGTGGTAGGTGTGGTCAATGACCACATCGCACCCAGCCAACACCGCCTCAATATCACCCTCGCCGGATTCATCGTGGGCGCAGAGGTTGCGGTTCTTGTCAGCTCCGATGCCGGGAACAAGGGCTTCCCAGTTATCCTCCGGGTGCACAAGAGTAGGGTTATCGAGCGCTGTGTGGAAATCCAGCACCGCGGGCAGAACTTCATATTCCACCTGAATCAGCTTCATCGCCTTATCGACGCATTTTTCGTCTTTGCCCGCAAGGATCGCAACAACATCCCCGGCAAAGCGGACATGGCGGTCGATCACAAGGCGGTCGTAAGGGCTCATTTCGGGGTAGGTCTGGCCCGCCTGGGTGTAGCGGCGGGCGTTCTGGTCCACATCTTTCCAGGTGTAAATCACCTCCATGCCGGGCACAAGCATGGCGCGGGAGGTATCAATATTTTTGACGATCGCATTGGCGTGGGGGGAGCGCAGCAGCTTGACGATGAGACAGTCCTGCGGGACAACATCATCCATGTACACAGGCTGGCCGGTTACAAGCTGCATGGCGTCCTTCTTGCGCACAGGCTGGTTCACAGTTTTCATTGGGCAGCCTCCTTTGATTTTTTCCACGCCAAAAAGTTCTGGATCCCGCGCAGCTGGCCTTCGTACCCGGAGCAGCGGCAAAGGTTGCCCGCAAGGTATTCCTTGATCTCCTCCTCATTGGGGTCGGGTTTTTCGCGGAAAAGGGCCAGCGCATTCATGATAAAGCCGGGGTTGCAGAAGCCGCACTGCTCGGCCCCCTGGTCAGCGATGAACGCGCCGAACTCAGCGGCTTCCTCCTGCAGGCCCTCCAGCGTGGTAACGCTGCGGCCATCCACCCGCGCCGCCAGTACAGAGCAGGAAAGCACCGGCTTTTCGTCCAAAAACACGGTGCACAGCCCGCAGTTGGCGGTTTCGCACCCGCGCTTGACGCTTTTGCAGCCTAAAGAGCGCACCAGATCAATCAGCAGGGTATCGGGGGCGATCTCAGCAGCTGTTTTTTTATGGTTCAACGTAAAATGAATTTGCATCAGAGCACCTCCAGGTTCCCCAGTGCCTGTACGGCACGCTTGACAAGCACCCCCACCAGATGGGTGCGGTAGGCGGCACTGCCGCGCAGGTTGCTGCCGGTGGGCACCGCAGCCTGTACGGCGGCGGGCAGCTCATCCGGGGCGGCCGTGGGGCAGACAAGCATGGCTTTCATGGGGCGTGCACCGATGGCAAAGCGGTAGGCTCCATCCGCCGTGCGTGCAGCAGCGCAGGTCAAAATCGGGAAGTCCGTCTGGGTGGCCCGCACAGACTGGTAATGCACTGCAAGCCCCGGCGTCTTTTTTATGTAAATATGGGTCAAAATATCACGGTCATAGGGCAGGGCGGCAAACTGTGCAATGGGCATCCGGCCTGCTTTGTACAGCTCCACATCGCAGTCCAGCGCCAGCAACAGCGTTAATACGTCTGAAAAGCCAAACCGCCCGTACACGCTGCCGCCCACGGTGGCGCAGTTGCGGAACTGCACCCCCACAATATGGCGCGCGGCCTCCCGCATGGCGCCGTTGGTGGCCGCGTTCAGCGCGGCGTGGGTTTCCAGGCTGCGCAGCGTTGCCATGGCGCCAATGGCAAATTCGGTATCGGTTTCTTCAATGGTATCCAACCCCAGCGCAGATAGGTCAATGGCTGTGCCAACGCTGATTTTTTCCATTTTCAGCCACAGCATCCCTCCCAGCACCCGGTTCGGGCGCTTCTGGTTCAGCTGCCATGCTTCTTCCAGTGTGGCGGGGCGGGCATATTCTCGAATCGTTATCATAGAATGCTCTCCGTTTTTGGGTAAAATCATACTTTTGTGTATAACCACTTTTATTTTACCACAAATTCTGCTATAATTCCGTTGTTGTTTGAAAAACACAACGGAATATTGGTTTTAGAAGGAAGTAAGGAACATGAAAATGACCAAAATGACCGCCCTGCTGCTGGCCGCCGCTATGGCACTGACAGCCTGCGGCAGCACCGCTGCTGCCAGCAGTACCGCAGCCAGCGAGGCTGCTTCCGCAGAGGCTACCGCAGCCCCGGAAGCCACTGCTGCACCGGAAGAACCTGCCGCCGAAACGGCGGTTACCTACCCGCTGACTGTTACCGACCAGCTGGGCCGCGAAGTTACCATTGAGCAAGAACCCAAAACCCTTGCCAGCGGCTACTACATTTCCACCAGCCTGCTGATTGCGCTGGGCGTGCAGAATGAGCTGGTTGGCGTGGAAGCCAAAGCCGACAAACGCAACATTTACAGCCTGTCCGCCCCGGAGATCCAGTCCCTGCCCAGCATTGGCACCGCCAAAGAGTTTGACCTGGAAGGCTGCGCTGCGCTGGCCCCGGATCTTGTCATCGTGCCTGCCAAGCTCAAAGATTCCATCCCCCAGATGGAGGAAATGGGCCTGACCGTGCTGGCTGTTAAGCCGGAAAACCAGGCCGGCCTGTTCGGCGCGATCGAGCTGCTGGCACAGGCAACCAACACCACCGCCCGCGGCGAGGAGCTGGAAATGGCCATTGACAGCAACCTGGCCGCCCTGGCCGAAGCCGTTGCCGGCACCGATGCCCCCAGCGTTTACCTGGCAGGCAACAGCTCCGTGTTGGAAACCGCAGGCCCCGCCATGTATCAGAACACGATGATCGAAAACGCCAACGGCACAAACGCCGCCGCCAGCGTGGAAGATACCTACTGGGCCGAAGTTTCCTATGAGCAGATCCTGGATTGGAACCCCGATTACATCATTCTGGCATCCGATGCTGAATATGACGTTGATTCTGTTCTGAACGATGCCGCCCTGGCGGACTGCACCGCCGTCAAGGAGAACCATGTTTACCAGCTGCCCCACGCTGTTGAGGCTGTGGATTCCCCCGTGCCGGCCAGCTTCCTTGGCAGTGTTTATCTTGCCAGCGTGCTGCACCCGGAGCAGGTGACCGAGGAGTATTACCACGCCGCTGCCGATGAATTCTATGGTAGCTTCTATGGCTTTACCCCCGAGTCTTATGAATAATAACCGCAAACGCACGGCACTGTGCCTTCTGGGCGCAACGCTCTGCGTTTTTATGGCCTTTGGTGCGGCACTTTATTTCGGCCGTTATCCCATAACCCTGCAGGCACTGCTGGCGGGGGACGCTATGGCAGTGCGCACCTTTACGGTACTGCGCCTGCCCCGTGCCGTGATGGCGCTGGCGGGCGGGTTCGGTCTTGGCGTGGCGGGCTTTGTGTACCAGACTGTTTTCCGCAATCCACTGGCAAGCCCGGATATCATTGGGGTATCGTCGGGGGCCAGCGTTGGCGCGGCATTTGCCATCTTGTTTGTCTCTTCGGGCACGCTGGGCACCACGGTATGCGCCTTTGCGGGCGGGCTGGCAGCGGTGTTTCTCTCGCTTGGCTTGGCGGCCGCCGCGCCGGGGCGCAGCAAGATGAACCTGGTGCTGGCGGGCATTGCCGTACATGCGCTGGCGCAAACTCTTTTGATGCTGCTAAAGCTGACCGCTGACCCGGAAAAAGAGCTGGCCAGCATTGAATATTGGATCATGGGCAGCCTGGCGGGGGTAACGCAAAGCCGGGTGTGGTTCCCCGTTCCAATGGTTATTTCCTGCTGCGCCGTAATTTTTGCTTTGCACCGTCAGGCGATGCTTTTATCCGTGGAAGAAGATGAAGCGCGGCTGCTGGGGGTTCCGGTGGGGCGGATGCGTTTTCTGCTGCTGACATTGGCAACGCTGGTGGTGGCCGCGGTTGTCAGCGTGACTGGGCTGATCAGCTTTGTCGGGCTGCTGGCCCCCCACTGTGCGCGGCTGCTGGCGGGGCACAACCGCCGCTCCACCAGCCTGCTCAGCGGGCTGGTGGGCAGCACGCTGCTGCTGGCGGCGGATACCATTGCCAAAACGGTGGCGGCAACCGAACTGCCGGTCAGTATCTTCACCTCGCTGCTGGGTGTTCCGTTTTTGCTCTACCTTATTATAAAGCCGGGGAGGGAGACGCGGTAATGTTCACTGTGGAGAATCTGGCCGTCCGTCTTGGCGATAAGAACATCCTGCAAAATGTTCATTTTACGATAGATACCCCCGGCCAGCTGGTGGGAATATTGGGGGCGAACGGCAGCGGAAAAACCACCCTGCTGCGCGCAGTGGCCGGGCTTTTGCCCCATACGGGGTGCTGCCTGATGGATGGTGTGCCGCTGGAAAGCCTTTCTACCAGGTGTCTGGCACAAACGGTCAGTTACATCCCGCAGCAAAGCGGAATTTCGGTGTCCATGTCTGCACGGGAAGTTGTGCTGATGGGCTGCAACCCCCGCCTTGGCGTGCTGCAAAGCCCCACCGCTGCCATGTGTGCGGCAGCGGAAGAAGCCCTGCGCACGGTAGGCCTGGCGGATAAAGCCGAGCAGGACTACCTGACGCTGAGCGGCGGCGAACGCCAGCTCTGTATTCTGGCACGTACCTTTGTGGAGGATGCGCCTTTGCTGCTACTGGATGAACCGGACAGCGCCCTGGACCTTGCCAACCGCAGCCATATGGCGGCGCTGCTGGCGGAATTTGTGCATGCAAGCGGCAAAACAGCGCTGATCTGCCTGCATGATCCCATGCTGATGCTGGACTGGTGCGATACGCTGATTGTGCTGCAAAACGGGCAGGTTGGAGCCATGCTGTACCCCAAAACCGACCCGGTTGAAGCGCTGCAATCCGCGCTGGCAGCAGTATACGGCCCGCTGGAACTGGTGCCCGTGACCGACCGCACGGGCCGGGTGCGGCTGGCGCTGCTGCCGTTGTGAGGAAAGAAAAATGAAACCGAAGATTCATGTGATGCTCTGCGATGATATCGGCGAGCGCTTTTTTGGCGAAGGCCCCTGCCGCCTGCTGCACCGGATTGAAGAGACCGGCTCACTGCGGGCGGCGGCACAAGCCATGGGGCTTTCTTACTCCAAAGCGCTGCGCATGGTCAAGCGGGCGGAAAAAGAATTGGGCTTTGCGCTGACCCGCAAAACCATTGGCGGGCGCGGCGGCGGGGGCAGCACCCTGACGGATGAAGCCCGCAATTTTATGGAAAGGTATGAGGCTTACCGTGATGCCTGTGTACAGACTGACCGCGAGCTCTATGATAAGTTCTTTCCGGGCGAGCGGTAAGCGCCACCTGCTGTTGACCGGCGGGCGCGGTACGGGAAAAACCACCCTGCTGCGTGCGCTGGTGCCATTGCTTTGCCCCGGGGCACAGGAAATTACCACAGCAGCGTACCCTGCGGACCGTGTGGAAATTCGAGAAAGTGTGGGCGGAAAAATAGCGGTGATCGGCCGCTTTGACCCGGCACTGCCCCCAGGCGAAAACCGGATGCGCCCCGTGGCGGACGGCTTTTTGCTGCTGGGAGTGCCCGCCCTGCACCGCATGGCGGCAGGGGAGAGCGAATGGGCGGTGCTGGATGAACTCGGTTACCTGGAAAATAGCTGCCCCGAATTCCGGCAGGCAGTGGAAGCGCTGCTGGATGCAAAGCGCGTTCTCGCTATTGTGCGTAAGCAGGATACCCCATTTTTAACCGCACTGTGCGCCCGGCAGGATGCCTTTGTGGTGGATTTGGACGATCCCGCGCCCGCTCTCGGCTGCGTGGTCATGGCGTCCGGGCTGGGGCGGCGGTTCGGCGGAAACAAGCTGATGGCGGATTTTTGCGGTGCGCCGCTGATCGCCAATGCGCTGGCTCTAGCCGCCCTGCCGCTGCTGGCCTGCCGCATTGTCGTGACCCGCTCGGAAGAGGTTGAGGCGCTCTGTAACGCGCAGGGCGTCCCCGTTCTGCGCCACGCGCAGCCCTACCGCAGCGATACGGTCCGGCTGGGGCTGGCGGCATTGCTGGGAAAAGAGCCCGCTTTGCGCGGCTGCCTGTTTCTGCCGGGGGACCAGCCGCTGCTCACGCAGCAAAGTGTGGAAGCACTGGCGCTGACGGCAGCTCCCGATGTCATTGTGCGGCTGTGCGCTGCCGATGGCACCCCCGGCAGCCCAGTGCTGTTCGGCGCGGATTATTTTTCGGAGCTGCTTCACCTGCCGGATGGCCGCGGCGGCAATGCCGTTGCGCGGGCCCACCCCGGTTCCGTCTGCCTTGTGTCCGCCCGGAACGATGCCGAACTGAGGGATGTGGATACGCGGGAGGACCTGAACCAGCTGCGTCAGCTGACAAACAGATAAAAATATCGTGCAGTTCAAAAAAAGCTGCACGGTATTTTTTATTTCATCACCTATTATATGATTGTAAACTGGCAGGCCCGCATGGCATCCAGCGCGGTCTGGTGGCTCTGGGGCGTTACCCCGGCGCAGCAGTCCGACAAAACTTCGATCTCTGTTTCCGGGAAAGCTGCACGCAGTACCATGGCGTTGCTAATCACGCAGATATCGGTGCAGTAGCCATAAATAACAATTTTTTCAATATCTTCAACAGCCTTGTTGTGTGCCATCAGTTCATCCAGAATCTCACTGGGCAGCATATAACTGCCGAACGTGGGTTTGTCCACAATGTGGCACACTTCCGGCTCGGTGTCCGCCATGACGTTTTCCAGTTCGGGCGCAAAATTCCAGCCATCCTCACCCTCAATGCAGTGCTCGATCGGCAGGCTGCGGCCCTCCCGCGTGGTCAGGTAGTTGTCCTGGTGGGTATCACGGGTAAAGAACATCCAGTGCCCGGCCTGCGCGTGTGCCCGCGCGGTCTCTGCCAGGTGCGCCACATTGGCCTGCGCCTGTGTGTTGGCCAGTGCCCCGGTAATAAAATCTTTCTGCACATCAATCACAAGATCAAGGGTGATTTTTTCGTCATTCATAGCATTTGCTCCCTGTCCACAGTATTTTCTCCAAGGTGTCTTTACACCTTAGTATACAGCATTTCTTTGCCGCCGTAAAGATTTTCGTTCTTGTTAAAGCAGCAGAATGATACGGCAAAACGGGAACCGACAGGTGAGCGCTGCATGATCTCTGACACATCGTCTGCGTTGTCCAGCCGCCCACTGCATCCACTGCAGGGTCCATCAAAAGCATAATGCTGATGGTGACGAAGCCAGCGCAGCCTGTGCAGCGGCGCACGCCAGCTTTTCTGGCGGCATTCTGGCAGACGGCATTGACCTGTCTCTCCTCTATATTTCGCTAAACCGGGCTTTAGCGAAATTACGTGTCTGGCTTAAATATTCTGCCCATCGCCCCATTCCTACCTCTAAGGCAACACCGCACAATTCCCGCCTAGCGGCTTAAGCACCGCTTCGGCGGCTG
>ENA-UOJO01000320-UOJO01000320.1-human-gut-metagenome-genome-assembly--contig:-P57-NODE-320-length-78202-cov-14.868888_pt1 | contig 78202 bp, 66 predicted proteins | sample MGYA00242351_ERZ723898 | MGnify/ENA metagenome assembly ERZ723898 | reverse complement strand
GTGACCGGTTCCCGGAGAAGCGGTCTTACTATGAAAACTACTACCACTGCGTGCGCGAGGAAAACGGCGTGCAGTATCTCTCGCCGAAGGCAACTGTTCTTCGTCCGGATGAGGTGACGGACGGCAGTGATATTCAGGCGGTTCTGAACGGCTTTGTCTCCATCGGCAAGGTACGCTGCGCAGCTTTCTGAACATTTGTCCGCATCGCACGTACAGTTAAGAATTGTGAAGGTAAAATTAAGGAAAATTGACGTAAAACTTTCATTTTCCTCTTGTTTTGTTCCACAAGCCGTGGTATGATTGCAACGGTAGTGATACCAATATATGAGAGGCTGCGGCTTTCGCAGTCTCATCTTAGCCTCTGCGGGAAACCGCAGACAAACCTTTCAGGAGGAAATAGAAAATGAAGAAGATCATTGCACTGCTTCTCGTTGCGGTCATGGCAATCGGCTTCTGCGCCTGCGCAGCAAAGACCGAGACCCCGGCTGAGCCCGCCGCTACCGAAGAGACGACCACCACCGAACCCGCTGCAACCGAGGAAACGACCGAAGAGCCCGCTGCAGAGGAAACCGAGACCACCGAGAATCAGCATTTCGACAAGCTGACGCTCGAGTTTGTTCCCTCCAAGGACGCTGACGTCATCATCACCGGCACCAAGAACCTGCCCGAGCTCGTGCAGGCTGAAATGTCCAAGCTCGGCTACGACATCGACGAAGTCGACATCACGGTCGGCACCAGCTACGACGCAACCGGCGAAGCGATGTCCGCAGGCTCCATTGACCTCGGCTGGCTGCCCGGCGGCACGTACGCGCTGTACTCCGACGACGTTGACGTCATCCTGACGGCTACCCGTAACGGTCTGTCCAACGACTCGACCAACCCCGCCGACTGGAACGGCGAAGCAAACGCGACCAAGAAGGATGGTCCGCAGGTCACCTACTATCGTTCCCTCATCTACGCAACTCCGTCCGAATACGGCAAGGAGCTTGCTGCAAAGGTCAACGCTGGTGAAAAGCTGACTTGGGAAGACCTCGACAAGGCAACCTGGGCGGTCCAGAAGACCTCCTCTTCCGCCGGTTACATCTATCCGTCCATGTGGCTGATGGCAAACTACGACGGCAAGAAGATCTCCGATCTGTCCAACGTCATGCCCATCGACTCCGGCTACGGCACCGCGTTCTCCTACGCAGCAGCAGAGTCTGTCGACATCATCGTCTGCTACGCCGATGGTCGTAACGACTACGAAGCATCCTGGATGCTGCCCACCGACCAGCAGGATGAAACCGGCAAGCAGGGCATGGGTCGCAGCGACTCCATCTGGAACGAGATGAACGTCATCGGCGTCACCGAAGGCATCTACAATGATACCGTCGCCATCTCCAAGGAGAGCCAGTACTACACCCCCGAAATCGTTGCTGCACTGCAGGATTGCTTCATCAACATCATCGGCACCGATGAAGGCAAGGCAATCTTCGACGTCTACAGCCACACCGGCTATGCCAAGGCAACCGATGCCGATTACGACGGCGCTCGCGCTGCGCTGCAGGCTGTTGCGGAGTAATTCTCCCCATCCGGTTTCCAACCGAATAACGATCAAGTGAATAAAGCGCCCCGCGTCAACGGGGCGCTTTTCCGCTACATCTCCCTGATCGGCACATCCACATCTCCCCTATTTTATCTAAACTTCAGAAAGAAAAGAGTCGCGGCATGATTGAATTCAAAAATGTGTATAAGACTTATCCAAACGGCTTCACAGCGCTGAAAAACATCAACCTGCAGATCGAGCAGGGCGAGTTTGTCGCCATCATCGGTCTGTCCGGCGCGGGCAAGTCGACCATTCTGCGCTGCATCAACCGGATGCACGACATTTCCAAGGGCGAACTGACCGTCGACGGCGTCACGGTCGATTCCCTGCGCGGCAAGGAGCTTCGCCGCTATCGCCGCAAGGTCGGCATGATTTTCCAGAGCTTCAATCTGGTCTCGCGCAGCACGGCGCTCAAAAACGTCCTGACAGCGGATGTCCCCGACATGCCGTTTTTCCGGGTTCTGCTCGGCATCTTCACCAAGGAGCAGAAGATGCGCGCGCTCGAGAGTCTGGACAAGGTAGGCATTTTGGATAAGGCGTATACCCGCTGCGACCAACTCTCCGGCGGTCAGCAGCAGCGCGTGGCTCTGGCGCGGACGCTGAACCAGAACCCGAAGATCATTCTTGCCGACGAGCCTGTCGCCTCGCTTGACCCCATCACGGCAAAGCAGGTCATGCAGGACTTTGTCCGCATCAACAAGGAATATAAGATTTCGATTCTTCTGAACATTCACCATGTGGACCTGGCGCTCAAATACTGCGACCGCGTCATCGGTATCCGCGCAGGCGAGATCGTCTTCGACGGTCCTGCCAGCACCATCACACAGGAGCAGATCGACGAGGTCTACAACGGCGCCAAGGCGCCCACCATGGGCGAGGGCGAAGGCGAGCTGAAGACCGCCAAGGCAGAGGGCTGAGCCATGGACGAAAACAACACCTCCAGCCTCATGAAGCTCACGCTTTATGACCGCATCTTCAAGCCCCAGACCGTCACGCTTTCGAACGGTCACTCGGTCCAGCGCCGCAGAAGCAGAGCGCCGCTGATTGTTCTCTTTCTGGTTGTGATCATCTGGCTGTCGCTAAAAATGACGGGCTTTGATCTGCATGTGGTCATTACCAAGTTCCGTAAGATGGTTGATCTGCTTGAAAAGATCTTCCAGCCCGACTGGACCTTCTTCCCGAAGGTTATCTCGCCGCTGATCGACACGATCAAAATGTCGATTCTCGGCACGGTTATCGGCTGCGTGCTGGCGCTGCCGGTTGCGATTCTCTCGTCCAGCAACATCAATAAGAGCCTTCCCGTCGTGTGGCTGATCCGGTTCATTCTGGGTCTGATCCGGACGCTTCCGACGCTGATTATCGCACTCGTCTGCGCGCTCATCTTCTCGCTCGGCACCTTCTCCGGCACAATTGCCATTGCCGTTTTTACCTTCGGCATTGTGGCAAAGATGCTCTTCGAGTCGATTGAAACGATCGACATGGGTCCGTTTGAGGCGATGGAGGCGCTCGGCGCGAACAAGTTCCAGGCATTCTGGTCTGCCTGTGTGCCGCAGATTCTGCCGGTCTACCTGAGCCACTGCCTGTACTGCTTCGAGATGAACGTGCGCGCGTCCGCCATTCTCGGTTACGTCGGCGCAGGCGGTCTCGGCATTACCATCAACGAGCGCATCGGCTGGCGCGATTACAACAGCCTCGGCACGGTTCTGCTGTCGCTGTTCGTGGTCGTCGTCGTCATCGACTTCTTCAGCGAATATCTTCGCAAGAAGCTGAGCTGAAAGGAGTGGTGAACATGGAAAAGAAAGATAAGATTGCCATGCTCGAGCAGTCGCTCGACCGCAAGCTCACGACACTTGAAATGTACGCCAACCGTCCGCGCAAGTGGGTGCTGTATCTTGCCATCACGCTCGCAATCGTGCTGCTGGTCGGCTGGTCGGCAGACGACATTCACTTCACGGGTCTGACCGCCACCGGCACGGAGGTTGCAAAGGGCGTTGTCCATGGTGTGTTCCATCCCGACACCAACCTGCTCTTCGGCACCGGCGACTCGGATGTGCCGTATCTGCTGCTGCAGACGATGGCGATTGCCGTCCTCGGCACAATTTTCGGCGCGATTCTCGCAATTCCGTTTGCGTTTCTCGCCTCGTTCAATATCATGCCGAAGGCCGTCGCGTACATCGTCCGCATTCTGATTCTCATGATCCGCACGATTCCGTCCATTGTCTGGGCGCTGATGTGGATTCGTGTGACAGGTCCCGGCGCGGCATGCGGCGTCATTACGCAGTCCGTGTGTTCAATCGGCATGATCTCCAAAATGTACATCACCGCCATTGAGGACCTCGACACGCACATCCTCGAAAGTCTGGATGCCATGGGCTGCACGCCGTTCCAGAAAATCCGCTACGGCGTTCTGCCGCAGCTGACGGCGAGCTTCATCTCCACGACGATCTACCGCTTCGACATCAACCTCAAGGACGCTACCACGCTCGGCATCGTCGGCGCAGGCGGCATCGGCGCTTCGCTGGTGCAGTGCCTCAACTCCCGCCGCTGGGGTATGGTCGGCTCGTTTGTCTGGGGTCTGATGGTGCTGGTTCTGATCATCGAACTCATTTCCACGCGCATCCGCAGAAAGCTTGCGCACGGCGAATAAAACCTGTTTGAGGGCGCTTATGCGCCCTCAAAATATCCTCTCAGAAAACGGAACGATATTCCATGGAACGACATCTTACGATTTATTATACCAGCGACATTCACGGCTGCTTCTCGCCGGTCCAGTATGCAACCGGAAAGCAGGCGCCGTCCGGGCTTGCCAACTGTCTGTCGCAATTTCAAAAAGACGGCAACACCTTGATCATTGACGGCGGCGACACCCTGCAGGGCAGTCCCCTCACCTACTATCTAAGCCACGAAGTACGCGACGTCACCACGCTCCCGGCGCAGCTTCTGAACCTCGGCGGCTATGATTTTGTGACGCTTGGAAACCACGACTTTGACTACGGCAAAGAAGTCATCGAGCGGTATCTGGACAGCCTGCATGCCGTCTGCCTGTGCGCGAACGTCGAGGGCATCCGCGGCGTGCAGAAGACCACCGTCGTCACGATGGAAAACGGGCTGCGTGTGGGCTTGACCGGCATCATCACGCCCTTTGTCACGCAGTTTGAAACACCGGAAAACATGGCAGGCATCACCGTGACGGACGCCTTTGCGGCGGCATGGCAGGCACTTTCCGAGCTGCGCCGCAAGCAGGTCGACCTCACCATCTGCATCTACCACGGCGGGTTTGAGGCAGATGTGAAAACCGGGAAAATTCTCTCGCAGACGGGGGAAAACCAGGGCTGGCGCATCTGCCGCGAGCTGGGCTTCGACGTTCTTCTCGCCGCGCACCAGCACATGGAGGCGGAAAACCTTCAAATCGGCGGCACCTACACCTGCCAGCCGCCGGAAAAAGCAGCGAAATTCATCCGCATGAACATAACCGCCGATCGCGGCAGCGTCCATGCCGTTTCCCGTCTGGTTCCGGCAGGAGATCAGCCGCTTCCTGCGGCAATGGAGGCAATCGCGCCTACGGAAAAGCAGCTGAACGAGTGGCTTGATACGCCCGTCGGTCGGTTGGATACACCGCTTCCCGGCGGAGCACCGCTTGCGCTGGCGGCAAACGGATCGCTGCTTGCAAACTTCTTCAATCAGGTCCAGCTTGCCGTCTCCGGCGCGGACATCTCCGTGACGAGCCTTTCCAATCAGGTATCCGATTTCCCGCAGAACGTCACCATCCGCGCAATCATCTGCGCCTACGCCTTCCCGAACACACTCAAGACCATCCGTGTGACCAGAAAGGTCTTGATGTCCGCTTTGGAGCGGAGTATGGCGTATTTTGACTTTGCACCGGACGGCAGCCTCTGCGTAAGCCGGGCATTTCTGGAGCCGATTGTCCAGCATTTCAACTACGACTACTTTGCAAATCTTACCGTCACGGCAGATCTGAAGCAGCCGGCAGGCGCGCGCGTTGTATCGATCGTCTATCAGGGTTCGGAGCTGCCGGAGAACAGAGAACTGACGCTCTGCCTCAACAACTACCGTGCCTCCGGCGCAGGCGGCTACGAGGCATATAAAGCCTGTCCGCTTCTTGCCGAGCAGCCAACAGAAATCTCGGAGCTGATCATGCAGTACGTCGAGCGCGAACGGGAAATCACCGTCGACAAAACGCAGTGGCTCCATCTGATCCACGCATAAAAACGCCGCTTTCGCGGCACAGGAGGAAATAGTATGGAAAACAACGTATTCAAGGTCGTCTTACTGCAGGCGCTTCCTGCCTCGGGTAAATCGGAGGTCCGCAACTTTATGGCAAATATCGAGCCTGAGCGGCTGAAGCAGGAGTTCCACATCGGAGAAAATCTGCAGCTCGACGATTTCCCCTATGTCCATATGATGCGCCGCATCGACAATGAGCTGCAGGCAATGGGGCACGCGCGCGTATTCTACCCCGGCGAAGAGCCGTTCATCGACGGGCGCGATTGGGGCACGCTCTGCTGCCTGCTGAACGAGGATTATCACGATCTTCTGAACCGCAATGTCCAGAAACCGGATTCCGCGGCGCAGCTGCTCTTCGACCGCTACGACCGCGCCGCGCAGATTGCAGGGCTTGCGCCCCGTCTCGGACTTCTGCCGGAGGATGTGCGCAAAAAGCTTGCCGAAAAGCTGGAAGACGAAGCTGCCGCAATGCTCCGCGAAAAGCAGGCGGCTTACCCGGATTCCTTTGAGGGCAAGACCATCATCATCGAGTGCGCACGCGGCGGACCGGATGGCGCGTCGATGCCGCTGACAGGCTCGAACGGATATCAGTATTCGCTGCCGATGTTCTGCCCGGAGATTCTGGAAAACGCCGCAATTTTGTATATCTGGGTCACACCTGAGGAATCGCGCCGCAAAAATGCCGACCGCGCCGACCCCAATGACCCCGGTTCGAACCTCCACCACGGTGTGCCGCTGGCAGTCATGCTCGGAGAATACGGCTGCGACGATATGGAGTATCTGGTGAAGACCAGCGATGTTCCGAACACCGTGCGAGTTCCCGCGCACGGCACGACCTATCATGTGCCGATCGGCATCTTCGACAACCGCGTGGATAAGACCTCGTTCCTGCGTGCCGAGCCGGACGCATGGGACGAAGCGAAGGTGCAGGAGGTTACAACTGCCATCCGCGAGGCGACCGACGCCATGTGGAGCCACTATCAGAAATAAGCACTTGGAAATCGAAAAGCCGGAGAGCGTTGCTCTCCGGCTTTTGTGCGATTTCCTATTTCGACTTTTTCCTGTAAACGGACAGCGCCGCCATCAGCGCGCCGTACAGAACGCCCGCAATCGCCCAGATAAATCAGCTGTACTGCGGCTGACCGTTGCCGTTCGGACCAAATGTGTAAAACAGGAACGCCGCCGTAACCACCAGCCAGTATGCTGCGCTGACCGCGCCGACGAAGCGGCTTTTCGCTTTATTCTCGCGTGTGTAGTCGCCCTGTTCCAATAGCTTATCGACCGCGCCGCGCATGGAGCCCGTGCGCACCAGAAGCAGGCACGCAATGCCGACCAGAAGCAGCAGCGCGCAGACCGCGAGGCTGTAATACCCATCCGGAACCCCCGGCGCACACATCAGCGCAAACAGCGGAAGCACCGACAAGATACAAAGAACGACGCCGATAGTATTGCGCTTTGTGCAGATGGGCAAAACTTCGCGCTGCATGGAAAGCGCCTGCTCCCGTGCGCCGTTGTCCGTCTCTATGGGCTCTCGCTCCAGGTATTCAAACTCACGCAGTTTGCCGCTTGCCGTCAGCAGCAGCGCCACGCCTGCCGCGACCATCACCAGCAGCACGCAAAGCCCAATGCCACTGCAGATTTCTTCCGGGAAACCCCAGTTGAGCGTCGATCGAAGCACGGGGAGCCCAATGAGCGCAATCGGAGACCACACACAAAGCGCCACACCCAGTGTCGTCTTCGGAATCGCTGCCGTCTGCAGCTGCAAAAACCGCTTTGCTTCTTCCTGCGTCACGCGCCGCGGCTTTGCCGCCTGTTCTGCCGCTGCGGGAGCCGGCGCACTCTGCATCTGCTCATCCTTGAGAAGATAATCCGTGCTGACGCCGAGCGCTTCGCTCAGCTGCACCAGCTTATCCAGATCCGGCATCGACTGCGCGCTCTCCCATTTGGAAACCGCCTGCCGCGTCACCATCAGCTTCTCGGCAAGCTCCTCCTGCGACCAGCCCTTCTGCTTGCGAAGGGCAGATATTTTTTCTGAAAACGTCATGCTTTCCTCCTGCTGCCGGGATTGCCCGGCTGATTTGATGGCAATATCTTACCATACCGCGCGGTTGCGGGCAAGAAAAGAGCCTGCTCATTTGTCAACCAGCAGTTGCGTTTGCGTTTTTCCGGGCAGAATTTACAAAAGCGCCCCGCATTTTGTGCAAGGCGCTTGTGTTTTAGAAGATATCGCCGAGCATGGATTTTTCAGCGAACAGAGCGGTCGCGCCGCCGGTATGCCAGAAGACGACGTTGCTGCCCGGCTCGACCTTGCCGGTGCGGATGTGGTCGATCAGACCGGCAAGCGCCTTTCCGGTGTAGACCGGGTCTACAAACAGACCCTCTAACCGTGCAAGCATCTTGATTGCCTCGCTTGCCTTTTCGTTCGGCTGCTCATAGCCGGGCAGATAGTAGCTGTTGTCCATGTGAAGGTCCGTGTCGCGGCTGACGCGCAGGTCGCTGCCGAGGTCCGCCAGGACCTGATTGGCAAGATTCTGCACCTTTGTCAGATACGCATCGTTCTTCGGGCTGACGGTGATCGAACGAATCTCCGCTTGAGAGCCGACAAGCTTTCTGCCCGCATGAAGACCTGCCATCGTGCCGCCGGTTCCGGTCGCATGGTAGACATAATCTGCCGTCAAGCCCATTGCGTCCATCTGCTCTGCCAGCTCAACAAAGCCGTTTGCAAAGCCGATCGAGCCGACGTGGCTCGCACCGCCCATCGGAACGTCGTAGCACGGCGTGCCGGAAGCGGTCAGTTCTGCCGCATGCTTTGCGCCCATGATGAACGAGCGCGCCTCGGCGTCATCTTCGGTCTCGCCGGGTTCAATGTCCACGATGTGAATTTCCGCACCCATGACCTGATCGAGCAGCAGATTCGCGCGCACATCCTCCTTGTCAGGCTTTACAACCGCAGTCAGATACAAAATCGGCTCCAATCCGCAGCGGCGGCAGGCGGAGACGGTTTCCATCGCGTGGTTCGACTGTGTCGCGCCGTAGGTGACGACTGCCTTGCAGCCCTTGGCAATGGCATCTCCCAGCAGGAATTCGAGCTTGCGGATTTTATTGCCGCCAAACAAGTTCATGCCGGTAAAATCGTCACGCTTGATATACAGATTCACGCCGAGCGCCTTGGACATGTTTTCCAGCTTATAAAACGGTGTTGGGAAAAAGCCCAGCTGCACGTGCGGGACGGGCGCAAAGAGCGCCTTTGCCTTCTGAATGCTTTCGTTCATAAAAATACGCTTCCTTTCAGGAGATATATTGGATGTCAGTTTTTGAGACTCTGCAGCGGCGCGGGGATTCTGCCGCCGCGGGCAATAAAGTCCGCGCTGGACGCTGCATGGACCGGCATAACGGGCGCGGAGCCGAGGAGCCCTCCCATCTCGACCATGTCGCCGACGTTTTTGCCTTCGACGGGAATCACGCGCACGGCGGTCGTCTTGCTGTTGACCATGCCGATTGCCGCTTCGTCCGCAATGATGGCAGAGATGGTCTCTGCCGAGGTATCGCCCGGAACGGCAATCATGTCCAGCCCCACCGAGCAGACGCAGGTCATCGCCTCTAATTTGTCAATCGTCAGCGTGCCGTCGAGCGCCGCGGCGATCATGCCCTCGTCCTCCGAGACCGGAATGAACGCACCGGAAAGACCGCCCACATGACCGGACGCCATCACGCCGCCCTTTTTGACCGCGTCGTTGAGCATTGCCAGCGCGGCTGTCGTTCCATGCGTGCCGCAGACGGCAAGTCCCATTTCCTCCAGAATCCGCGCCACGCTGTCGCCGACCGCGGGCGTGGGGGCAAGGGACAGATCGACGATGCCAAACTCGGTGTTCAGACGTTTCGACGCCTCAGCAGCCACCATTTGTCCCATACGGGTAATCTGGAAGGCAGTCTTCTTGATCGTCTCGGCGAGAACGTCAAACTTTTCACCCTTGCAGAACTGCAGCGCATGATGAACCACGCCAGGTCCGGAAACGCCAACGCTCACGACACACTCCGCCTCGCCGACACCGTGGAATGCGCCAGCCATAAAGGGATTGTCCTCTACCGCATTGCAGAACACGACGAGCTTTGCGCAGCCCAGACCGTCCTGCTCGCGCGTCAGATGCGCCGTTTCCTTGATGATTCTGCCCATCCGCGCCACCGCGTCCATGTTGATGCCAGCTTTCGTCGAGCCGACGTTTACGCTCGAACAGACCAGATCCGTCTGCGCCAGCGCCTGCGGAATCGCGCGCAGCAACTTTTTATCGCCCGAGGTGAAGCCCTTCTGCACCAGCGCGGAAAAGCCGCCGATGAAGTCGACGCCGCACGTTTTTGCAGCCCTGTCCATCGTGAGGGCAAAGGGCACAAAGTCCTCTGTCTGACAGCTTCCGGCGACAAGCGCCATCGGCGTGACGGAGATGCGCTTGTTGACAATCGGAATGCCGAACTCGCGCTCAATGGACTCGCCCGTCTGGACGAGGTTTTCCGCCTTATGGCAGATCTTATCGTAAATCTTTTCGCAGCAGCGCCCGACGTCCTCGCTCGCGCAGTCGAGCAGCGAGATGCCCATCGTAATCGTGCGGATGTCGAGATGCTGCTTGTCGATCATATCGATCGCGTCAATGACCTTCTGTAAACTCGGCATGGCGGCACCTCAAAGCTTATACATCGCGTCGAACATGTCCTCGCGCTGGATGCGGATAGAAAGAGTCTTGCCCTCCGCGCAGGTTTTCAGAAGCTCCGAAACCTCATCGAGCGGCTGCTTGCAGCCGGACAGGTCCGTCACCAGCATCATGGTAAAAAAGCCGTCCATGATCTTCTGGCTGATTTCAAGAATGTTGATGTTGCAGGCGGCAAGCTGGCTGCACACGTTTGCAATAATACCAACCTGGTCCTTGCCGACAATGGTCACAATTGCTTTCATTTGTTTCCTCCGCTTTTCTTCGGCGGGCAGTATCTGCCCATTGCCGTAAAATCTGCCTCTATTATACTCATTTGCCTCCGGTCCGGCAAGACGCCGGAAACCGAAAATTTGCCGAATTTTACGCGCCGGTTCCGGTAATTTCTGAACGGTACACCAAATCGTCCGCCTTCTTTTCGCGTCTGCAAAATGTGAAAGCGCCCCCTCCGAAATGCTTCGGAGGGGGCGCTCAATTTGATGATTCTGTTTATCGGAGCGCACTTAAAACGCTGTCCGGCACCTCGGGCATTTCCGCGTCCACAAAGGTGATATCCGCCGCTACATCGGCGCTTGCGCTTGTGAGCAGCACCTTCACAGAGCCGCCGCAGGAAATACGAAGGCTTACAACCGTGTCATCTTCAATCGTAACCTCTGCAAAGCTGTCGGTAAAGTCGATTTCGAGCTTCTCCGCCTCCGGTGCAACCGCCGCGAGCATGTCATCCATAGCGCGGCTGCTGAGCGCGACGCGATAGGTGTAGACACCGGCCTGCTCTTCGCTTGTAAAATCGCCCTCTAAACAGACGAGATAGACAATATCCAGCAGCTTTGCCGTTCCGGTCAGGCTGCGTGCATCACCGGACGCCTCCTCGCCGTCTGCCGTGACAGCGCTTCCCGTGTCGGAGAAGAAGATGTTGAGCCCGCTTTTGTTGATGCAGTTGACTGCAGCGCCGTCTAACGTGCTGCGGTAATAGCGCAGCGCATTTTTTACGACGACCGGACCGCAGTCGACCGACACATCAAGATCTGCCGCAAGGGTCTGGCGGGAGAGCAGGTTCGACCAGCCGTTTATGAGCCGGAACAGATCGTCGGTAATGACCGGCAGCTCGCCGTCTGCATAGGTTTTGTCAAGGCTCTCCAGCACCGCATCCGGCACAGAGAAATTCGCCGCCGCGTCAAACCCGTCGAGCGTCACGTACAGCTGGAACGGTGTCTGCGCCTGGTCCTTCAGTGTACCGGAGGCGGAGATTGTGACTTTCTCCACACTGCCGTTTTCCATATGGACCTCTGCCGAAAGCGTCTGCCCGTCCGGGAGTCTGCCGCCCGTTTCCGGCAGGAGAAGCCCCACAGGTGTCTCCGCGCCATCAGTGTCCACGCTCACGCCGTAGACGGTTTCATCTCCGTTTTTGAGTGTTGTAAAGCTGGTCTGCTGATAAATCGACGTCAGATTCGACAGAATTGCGGAATAATCCGGGAATTCGGACGTGAGCTGATACGCCGTGCCGTTTTCCAGCACCACAAGGTTCTCCGCGTAATAAAGCGGCAGATCATCGAAGCCCACACGCGTCACGCGATGTCCGCCCGCCGTTTTCCGCTCGACACTTGCCGAAAGCTCAAAGGCTTCCTCGCCCATGTCTGCATCCAGCAGCAGGTTCATTGAAAGCTCGGGCGACTGGTTCAGCTCCGCCAGCGCCTGATAGGGTGCGAATTTGCTGCGGATCACGAAGAAATACACCGAAGCCGCCGCTGCCGCCAGCGCCAGCAGCATCAGAAGCACCGTCAGCCAGACCGGGAATTTTTTCTTTTTCGCCTGTCCGTCCGGGTTTTCCCCGCCTTCTGGCGCGGTCTGCGTCTTCCGGCGGCGCTTTGCCGCCTTCGAAAGCAGAACAATCAGCAGCGCGATGAGTCCCAGAATCAGAACCGCCAGAATCGTCCAGACCCACCAGATGTGCAGCACCGAAACGACTGCAATCTCCGCCTGCGAACCGGAAATATCGAAGGTCAGATAGCTGCCGAACGTATCTGCCTGCGCGCGCTTCCAGCCGCCGTCCTGCCGGACGAAGACCGCAAGGTGCCGCGTCGACTCGCTCGGCGAGAGGTAGTGCAGCGTGTGGACCGCCTCCCCGTCGTCTGGAATGCTCACGCTCCATTGCTCGACAATCTCCTTCGTGATAGGCGCGGAGAACCATGTGTACCACGGATTGACCGACATGTAATGGCTGACTGCCTCGGAAAGCCCCGCGCTGACCGGGCAAAGCCCGGAGTTGGACAGAGCCATCGTCTGCGTGGTCAACTGCGCGTCGGCATCATAGTCGCCGTCGACAAAGAACACCGCCCGCCCGCTGTCGCGCCGCACCTCACCCGGTACCGTCGTCACATAGCGCGTATAGACTGCCGTCACGGTGGTGTCAAAGTGCAGGTCTGTAAGGTCCGTCACGTCCCACTGCCCGTAGTAGCCGTCCTTCTCCGGAATGTCCGGGTAGATCGTTTCGTCAAACGAGTCGCCGTATTGGAAGGTCTGTACCTTCAGCGTTTCCTCGTCTGCCACGAAGCGAAGCTCCAGCTGGCGCATGCCATCCGGAACTGTCGGAACATCGAGCAGCTCGTCATAACTGATCGGCTCTGCCTTGCCGGTCCGGCTCACGGTATCCAGACCCGAGAGCGTATCGGAAACGAAATAGTTATCGGCAAACTCTCCCGCATCCGAGCCGGAAACTGCGCCGGAAAACTGCGCCGCATCCGTGATTTTTACCATGCTGTAGCAGCCCGTCACGGTGCTGGAGCTGCCTGAGACTGTCTGCGCGGCGCCCGCGCCGACAATACCGCCGACATATCTGGAGCCGGACAGCGTGCATTTTGCGTAGCTTTGCCGCACGGTCGAGCCGGTCTGACCGGCAATGCCGCCGACATAGTCGCCGGAATCGCTCGCAACGCTTCCGAAGCCGCAGCTGTCGGTGATGAGTCCCAGATCCATGCGCCCGCACACGCCGCCTGCGTAGCTGCGCTTTGCCTGGATTGCACCTTCGTTCGTGCATTCCTGAATGACTGCCTTCAATTCGTACTGCCGCTTGTATTCCGGCGACAGGTCGCTTGTCACATCGTCCTCGGGGTCGTAGCTGTATTCAATTGCCATCGAACCCGCGATGCCGCCGACGTTGATATCGCCGTCGACATACGCGCTGTTTTCGCAGCCATGGACCTTGCCGAGGGTAATGAGGTCCACGTCGATGGCAGAGGCGTCCGTCACGACATCCTTTGCATTGCTTGCCGCATCGGACACTGCCGTTTGCAGCGTATCCGTGACCTCGCCGAACTTTTTGTTGATCTGGCGCACGTCGTCTGCCAGCTGCCCTACCGCGCCGGAGAGCGCGCCGTTGAGGCGGCTCAGCTGCCCGGAAATGCCGCCGATGGCGGAGTTGAGGTCTCCAAGATCGGGCGCAGCGACAATCTGTGCGTTGCCGGCGAGAAGCCCGCCGGCATTCAGATCGCTTCCGACGTCGACACCGATCGGAGAATTGTCGACCGAAACGCCCGCGCCCACACCGGAGCCGTGGTCAATCGAAATAGAACCGGGCTCGACCGAAATATCAAGTCCTGATCCATGCCCCGCTTCGCCGTCTACGGAAACGCTCGGGGGCGTCACCGTAATACCGGCAGAGCCGTTTGCGCCGCCCTGCCCTGCCAGAGAGCCGTTGGCGTCGATGTTGACCTTGAGATCGCTTGCCGCGTCTGCCGCGTTTTTCACATAGTTGGACATGCCGCCGAGGCTTGAGGAAATGCTGCCTGCGCCGCCCTCAGCGTCGTCCGCCGCTTTGTCAACGAGACCGCTGAGTTCATCAAGCTGCGTCTGCAATTTGGAGAGCGTACTCTCGGACAGCTGCATCTCGATATAGGGTTCCATCTGTCCCGTGATGCCGCCGACGTCCTTACGTCCGTAGACCGCGCCTGCATTCTGGCAGACGGTAATATAGCCGCAGCTTCTTCCGGCGATGCCGCCGACATTGTAGCCCACGTGCTGATAACCGACAATCGCCCGGTTTTCGCAGGCACGGATGGTGCCCGCGTTGTAGCCCGTAATGCCGCCGGTATCATAGGATGATAACAGTGCGTCGCCGGTGGTGAGCTTTGTCATATCGAGCGAGAAGTCGAGATTCACATTTTCAAGCGAAATCGCCTGATCTCCGCTGACGGTATTGACATACGCGCCGTTGACGCAGTCGACGATCTTGCCGCGGCTGCTGCCCACAATGCCGCCGGTCATTTTGCTGCCGGTAACTGCGCCGCCGGATTTTGACGCGCGAATGACGCCGCTTGCCGTGTTTTCGCCGACCAGTCCGCCGGTCGTGCTGCTGCCGGAAACGCTGCCGGAGAACGAGCAGTTTTCAATCTCGCCCTCGTTGCGCCCGGCAAGACCGCCTGCCGCTTCGCAGGCGCTCGATGCCTTCACACTGCCGCTGACGTTTAAGTCCTCAATGCGCGCGCCTTCCTGCACCCGCTGAAAAAGCCCTGCGACGGATAGCCCTTCGGTCAGGCTCAAGCCGCTGATGGTATAGCCGTTACCATGGAAGGTACCGCTGAAGCTCGCAATGGGCGTAAACGCGACGCCCTCCAGAGAAATGTCGTTTTCCAGCTCGACCGTCAGGTTCTCAGACCACGTATCAAGCCTGCAATTGGCGGAAAACTCGACCAGCTCCTCCGCCGTGGAGATGGAAATCGTTTCTTCGTCTGCTTCCACAGCAAACGCAGTTGCCGCAAGGCTCAGAAGAAGCCCCAACGTCAGCGCAAGCGCCAGTATTCTTTGGAAAAGCTTATACATGCTCCTGCGCCTCCTTTCCCGCGTCCTGCGCGCCGTCGGATGCGCTTGCCGCTTCACCTGTTCCTTCGCCGCCGTCCGGCGGAGTATCGCCCGGTGCGCCGTCCGTATCTTCTTCCGCAGCGCCGGAAATGACGTTCAGGTCAACGTCGCCGTCGACCATCGCGCAGATCTGACCGCGCACCGTGCCGTGAATCTGACCGCGGACCATGCCGTTGACGAAGACCTTACCGGAGAGCGCCTTGTGTTCGCCCACACCCACACCCGGCATGGAGAACGAAGTCCTGTCAATAAAGGCAGTTCCGACCAGCAGAATCTGCGGCAGCACGAACATGACCAGGAAAATGGAGATCACCGTGCCGCGTCCCAGGCTCTCACCGATACCGGCAATAACCGGCTCGGACGTGAGATTGCCGATCAAAAAGCCGCAGATGGCAAGAATCGAGCCGGAGGTGATGATCGTCGGGAAAGCAAAGTTGAGCGTCTCGATGATTGCCTCCCGGCGGGACATGCCCGCCTTCAGCTCCTGATAGCGGCTGCCGATGACGATGGCGTAGTCGATGTTTGCGCCCATCTGAATCGAGCTGACAATCAGGTAGCCCAGGAAGAAGAGGTATTTGCCCGAAATGGTCGGGAACGAGAAGTTGATCCAGATACTGCCCTCGATCACGAGAATCAGCAGCAGCGGCATACCGGCGGAGTTGAAGGTGAACAGCAGCACCACCAGCACGATCAGGACCGACACGATGCTCACGACCGTGTTATCCACCGCGAAGGACTTTTCAAAGTCATATTCGTTTGTCGAATCGCCGGCTAAGTACACATCCTCGTCCGGATAATAGCTTCTGGCTATTTCCAGAATCTTGTCGGTAAATTTGTAGGTCTCGTCGCCGCTTACCGGAAGCGTCAGATAAATGAGCATGCGGCTGTAGGTGTCGCCCTGCAGCTGGTTCCTGGCGCTCTGCATCTGCACCTGCGCCTCGTGGAGCATGTCGGTCTGCTCGTCACTGAGCGTCACGATGCCGGAATCGACCTTGTCGCAGACATACAGGAACATGTCGATGAGCGGCACTTTGTAGGTCGCGATGTTACCGACCAACTCGCCGTAGCTCTCGTTTTCTGCCGCATAAGCCGCATAGACAACCTGCGCCGCCTCATAATCCAGTCCTGCAAGCTCCGCAAACTGGCGCGGCGTCAGCTTGTCGGCAAGCTTATAGCCGTCGAGCGCGTCGACGTTTGCAAGCCCCTTCGTGTAGTCGACCTCGTCGTAGCTTTCCAGTTCCTTGAGAAGCTGCGCCTCTTTTTCATAGTCGCCCTTCGGAACGACGAGCGCCATCATGTTGCTGCTTGAGAAATTGTCCTCAATCATGTTTTCGGCAATCTGCGTCTCATTGAGCTTGGGCGTCGTTAAGACGCTGTAGCCGTAGGCGTACGGGCAGTTGTTCGACAGCCGGAACGCGAAAAACAGAACGACGACAAAAATAATCGGAACAATATGCCGCGTGGCATAGTCATACGCGCCGACAAACGGAATCTTCGGCACGAAGCTCTTGTGCCCCGTCCTGTCAATCAGCGGTCCGAAGAGCATCAGAAGCCCCGGCATCACGACGAACGCCGACAAAAGCGCAAATCCGATCGATTTGATCAGGCAGATTGCCATATCGGGACCGAGCTTGAACTGCATGAACAGCATCGCGACCAGACCGCCGATGGTGGTAAGACTGCTCGCGCCAATCTCCGGAATCGCCTTGCTGAGCGCCAGAATGACCGCCTCGCGGATGGGAAGCGTCTTATGTTCTTCTTTAAAGCGGTTGCAGAAGATGATCGCGTAGTCGATGGAAAGACCCAGCTGCAAGATACTTGTGACGGAGTTTGACACGAATGAAATCTTGCCGAGCAGGTAGTTGGTGCCCTGGTTGACAATCAGACCTACGCCGAACGTCAGAATCAGGACCGGCACCTCACCGAAGGTCTCGGAGGTAAACAGCAGCACTGCGACAATGACCACTGCGACATAGACCATGATCATATTGATCTCGCGCTCGATGGTCTCCGCCTGCGCGTTTCCGAGATCTGTCTTGACGTAGACATCCTGCCCGGATAGGTACTCCTTCACCTTGTCCAGCGATTCCAGGCACGCATCGTCCGTCTCGTCGTAGTCAAAGGTGATGCTGAACAGCGCCGAGGCGTTATTGTAGTGGTCGGTCGTATCATCGAAGCTGATCGACTGCACGCCGCGGATTTCCTTGAGATCGTCCAGCATGCTTTCCGCGTCGGCATAGGAGATATTTGCCACCATGACCTCTGCCGTGCCGTAGGTGATAAACTCCCCTTCCATGACGTTCAGCGCTTTCTTTGTCTCGGAGTCCTCCGGCAGATAGAACGTCAGATCATTCTCCACCTCGACCCAGCCGCGGGAGAACATGGAGAAAATGACCAGAATGATGGTAATCAGGAAAAACAGATTGCGTTTGTCCACGATAAACGTCGCGAGCTTGACCATAAAGCTCTCGCCGCCGGACGAAACGCTGTTCGGTTGTTTTGCCATGCACCAGGCTCCTTCCTATGGATTTTTCTCGACGCTGCCCGCGCTTCCATCACGCAAACAGCCGACCCACTCTTTCCCGTTTGCAAAGAGCGCGCCGCAAAAATCTCTATCTTAGTCTGGAATATACCACATTCTGTCTCAAAAAACAAGTAAAGAAAACCATTTCAATGAAAGTTCGGAATTTTGTAACTTTTCCGGTGCATTCACGCTTCAAATTTGGTGCAGATGTTCTGCTTTTCCCAAATGGTGACATAGCCCATGCGCGCCGTCTCCTTCCGCGCTCTGTCGTTTTTGCGCTCCAGCATGTTGACTGCAACGGCGGAGATTGCCATGTTGACCATGACCCACTTAAAAGCGAGCGCGTCGTTATCCGTGCGCCACATCTGGCAGACGGCTCATCGGCGCGTGGGTTTTGGAAACGTTCGGCATCAAGATGGTCATGACGTGGAGGTCTGCGATTTTTGCAACCATCGTGATCATTTTTCCGCTCATATACCGGACGGTGCGCGGTGCATTCGAAGCATTTGACGAGGCGCTTGCTTACTCCAGCAAGACGTTGGGGCTTTCCAACACCTGCATCTTCTGGCGCATCCGGCTGCCATACTGCCGGCAGGGTATTCTTGCCGGTACGGTGCTGGCGTTTGCGCGCGCGCTCGGAGAATACGACGCAACGAGCATGATTGCGGGCTACACGCCCGGAAAAACGGCAACGATTTCCACAGCCGCTTCGGGTCCAGTACGTGCAGCAGAAGATAACCTGCAAGCGTCGGCGGCAGCACCAGCGGCAGCGTCAGAATCACATCCAGTTCGCCCTTTATCAGCCGCGGGAGCTTCTGCAGCGGCAGACGTTTGTCTCCTTTACGCCGCACACCATCACGGACATCCCGACGCTTCTGCAGAAGCTTTCCGAATGCCGGGAAGCCGGCTACGCGATTGAAAACGGCGAATACAAGATCGGACTTTGTTCCATCTTCGCCCCGGTCTTCACGCGAGACGGCACCGTTGCCTACACCACTGGTGTGATCGGCATGTTCCGCAGCATCCACTGCGACGAGTTTGCCGCCGCCGTCGAGCAGGTGCGCGCCACCGCGTCCATGATCTCTGCCGCGCTCGGTTATCGCCCCGATAGAGCTACGTAATATTTATTATGTAAACGAACTTGAAAAGAGGAGTTTTATGAGCTATACAGCAGCTGTGATTACCGTCAGCGACCTTGGAAGTCAGGGAAAGCGCATTGACACCAGCGGTCCTGCCGTCTGCGCGATGCTCGAAGGCGCGGGCTTTTCCGTCGTCCACACCGCCATTGTCCCGGATGAACAGGAAAAAATCCGCGAAGCGCTGATCGACTGCGCCGACGAGCGCCATATCGGTCTGATTGTCACCACCGGCGGCACCGGGCTTTCCCCGCGCGATGTAACGCCGGAGGCAACGCTTTCCGTTCTCGACCGCGAAATCCGTGCAATTCCCGTTGCGATGTGGGTTGAAGGTCTCAAAATCACACCGCGCGCCATGCTCTCGCGCGCTGTCGCCGGAACGAGAGGCAGCAGTCTGATTCTCAATCTGCCCGGCTCTGAAAAGGCGGCAAAGGAAAACCTTTCCGCGGTCATCGGCGCGCTGGAGCACGCAATGCATATGATTGCCGCCGAAGGGCACTAAGCGTTCTTCGGCTTTTCAAATTTTTCCGGACATGCCGCTGCGCGCTTTGCGCAAACTAAGCGCGAGGTGAAACACATGTCTCAGAAACCATCTTCCAAAAAGCCTGTCCATCTGCCCCCGGCAAAGACCTTCCCTTACTCCGCAACCCCGATGGTCAACCATTTCCCGGGAAACGCCGAGGACTGCTTCGACATGGTCAATCAATACGGCACGTACGAAATCCAGCGCACCGCCGACACGGGGAACTTCTTTCCTGCCATCGCGCAGGGGCTTCCGAAGGACGCCCATTTCAAAATCGGCAGAACCGAACTGGATCAGACGGCAAAAGAGTAAAAAGGACCCCCGGCTATGCCGGGGGTCCTTCTTCATTCTAAACCCAGGTTTCCCAGATCTCCGGGCAGTAGCCCACGGTCGCCTGCTTTCCGTTGCGGACGACGGGCGTTTTCATGAGCTTCGGATTGTCGAAGACCTTGTCTTCCTTTGCCGTCTTATCATCCATGTAGCGCATGAGATCAATCTCCGGCGCTTTCTGCTCCCAGTCAATGAGCCTGTCAATGCCGCCCACGGCGCGCAGGACACTGTCAAACTCGCCGCCCGACATGCCGTAGCGCAGCAGGTCCACAGACTGGTATTTGATTCTGCGCTCTTTGAACCAACGCTCGGCTTTTTTCGTATCGAAGCACTTGCTCTTTCCAAAAATCTGGATGTTCATCTTACTCCTCCAGCATCTCGTCCGCCTCTGCCATCGTGTCGGCAGAAAACAGGAACTCGCCTCTTGCCGAATAAACCTCAATATGACCTCTGACATACTCCATCCGATATTCCATCACACACAGCTCCCTTCGCTTTCTGGTGACAGTATATCATATGGTATGTACCATAATCAGGACTCTTTCGCGGCATTGCGAATTTTTATCAGAACCAGCCCTCTGCCTCGCTGCGCCAGAGCGCCGTCAGCGTCAGATTTTCCTCCACGCGCGTGTTTTCATCGATCACCACGCCGTTCTCCGTGACCCAGCCAAAGAATTCATCGTCGTCACAGCTTGCCTCGAACATCGGGTCATAGTAGCTGCCCGTCTCATAGACCGCGACGTCTACATCCAAAGAGCCTTTTTCGGTCCGGAAAATCACGTAGCTGAAGCCGTCGGTGTTTCTGCCGTCATAGTCGCCGTAGAAGAAGAGCTTCAGCTCCTTAAGGCGCCGTTCGATCAGCCCGTTGTGAATTTCCGTGCCGGAGCTGCTGGTCACATGGCACCAGATGCCAAACGCCGAGGCAAACTCGTTGACGCTGTATCTGCCGGAAATGAGCAGTGTCGCCAGCCGACTCTGGTTCTTTTCGCGCATCCAGTAGTCGCCGTTGTTGTATGTAAACGACACCAGCGCATCATATTCCTGCTCTTTCAGGCGAATGCTGTTCTTATCCAGGAACTCATCGAGCTTCGCTTCAAAGCCCTGCAGCCGCTTGCGAAGCAGCCTGTCCGCCTGCTTCTCGGTGATGCCGTCGGGGTACTCGTCTTTTTCGCAGTAGCTGCCGTAGCCGATGGAATACTGCTGATAGTCCCAGTACGCCTTCGCGGTGAAGCCCTCGCGCGCCTTGATGAACTCGACGCCTGCGTCCGTGGTGCGCAGCTCGATCGGCTCGTCGCTGTCTAAATCTTCCGGGTCGTCCGGATTGTCCGTCGAGCCGCCGTTCCGGTCTAACCGGTAGGCGTAAATCCGGCTGACGATGGCAGAAAGCTCCGCGCGGGTCAGAGAGCCGTTCGGACGGAACGTACCGTCCGGATAGCCGCCGATGATACCGATTTCGCTCAGCGCCTGTACGCAGTCGTCATTCGTATCGGTAAACTTCTGCTGCGCGTCCTGCCGCGTCACGCCGAGCGCACGCGCCGAGACCTTCGCGGTCAGAAGCCGGCTCATGCTGACATCCAGATCGGTGATTTCGCCGCGCTCCAAAATGCCCGCTTCCAGCGCGAAGTTGAGGTAGCCCCGCGCCCAATGGCTCGAGACCGTCCCCGGTTCGGCATACCCTGCAGCAAGAATGATCATTTTGAGCGCCTGACCGGTTGTGACTTTTTCCTCCGGGCGGAACGTGCCGTCCGGGAAGCCGCCGATGATGCCGTTGCGGTAGAGATACATCACATCGTCATACGACCAGTGCTCCGGCGTCACGTCCGGGAAGACGACCTCCTGCTGGTCCTGCCAGAAATATTCCTCCTGCGACGCATCGTACCAGCCGTCGCCTTCGTCCGCGGAAACTGCCGCGGAAAAGGCGGCAAGCAGCATGACAGCCAGCAGCAGGCGAAGAGCCCATCGTTTCGACATCTGTGTGCGCTCCTTTCTGAGAATCACCGGGCTAAGCCCGAAGTGGTTACAAAATTTATACAAGTATAGCAGAAAGAATGACAAAATGCAACCTCCCGGGAGATTTTTCCGGGAGGCTGCTTCGTTTTACCTCAAATTCTCTGTTCGAGCCACGAAAGGATGTCCGCGTAGACCTCCGTCCGGTTGACCTCGTTGAGCATCTCGTGCCGTCCTTCCGGATACAGGCGAATGGTCACATGCCTGATTCCCGCGCGCTTGAACGCATCGATGCAGGCAAGCACGCCTTCTCCCATCGCGCCGACGGGGTCCTGCATGCCGGAGATGAACAGCACCGGGAGTTCCTTGTCCATTTTCGCAAGATTCTCCTTCTTCTGGTTCATCGAAATGCCTGTCAGCATGTCGCGCGTCAGACCGACCGTTGCGTCAAAGCCGCAAAGCTCGTCGTTCGTATACGCATCAACGACCGCCGGGTCCGAGCAGATCCAGTCGTTCGGCGTCCGGTTGGGCCTGAACTTTTTATTATACGCCCCAAACATCAGCTCCTTGAGAAGCTTGCTGCAGCCGGTTTCCCCGATGCGAAGCTGTTCGAGCCTGCAGAGCGCCAGCCCTGCGCGCAGCGCCGCCTCCGGCTGCCAGCCGGTGCCGGAAATGATCGCGCCGGAAAGCTCGCCTGGATACATATACAGATACGTGCGCAGCAGGAACGAGCCCATGCTGTGCCCCAGCATCAGATACGGCAGCGCCGGATAGCGCCGCTTCATTTCTTCATAGAGCGTCCGTTCGTCTGCCACCGCAGACAGCCAGCCGCCCGAAAAATAGCCGTAGATGCCGCCCGCTTCCACGGAAAGTCCGTGCCCCATATGATCGTCCGCGCAGACGACAAAGCCGCGCTGCGTCAAAAAACGCGCAAAATGATCGTACCGCCCGATGTGTTCGGCAATGCCGTGGATGATCTGCACCACCGCGCGCGGCGCAGATTCCGGCTCCCAGAGCGCGCAGTGCATGCGCCCGGCGCCGTTGGAGGCAAGATAAAATTCTTCCATAAATTTCGTCCTTTCGCCAATCAGTCCAAATTATTGTACATGCTATCTGCTATGATGGTTTCAAAGCAAAGGAGGTACTTTTATGCAGAACCATCGTATCATTCCATTATACCCCGAAACCGCGGGCGAATGCCCGGTCAGCCGCACCTTCCGCCGCAGACGCGCCGCATATTTCCGGCTGCTTGCCGACATCGTCGATCTGACCGTAACAGCCGCCATCGGCGTCGGCGTTCTGGTCTGCTTCGGGCTGGTGTTCACCATGCTGTGACGCCTTACTCCGCGTCAAATGCAGCAAGCAATTCATCGATCGTCTGCCGCCTGCGGATGCAGCGGACCTCGCCGCCCTGCTCCAGCAGGAATTCCGCGCAGCCGGGGCTTCCGCCATAATTGCTGGCAAAGCTTCTTCCGTCCGCGCCCGCGTCGCAGATGAGAACGCATTCTCCGAGCTTGAGGTCCGGCAGGACGCAGGTGCCCGGAAAATGATCGCGCAGATCGCAAAGGGACCCTGCCACGCGCACCATCCGCTTTTGCCGGCTCTCCGGCACAAGCGGCGCCATCAGCCGGTGCGTTGCGCCGAAGGCAATTTCCCGCAGAAACTGCGCGCAGTCTGCGTCCAGCACCACAACCGGCTTTTGCTGCGGCTTGACGGCAAGCACTCTCGTCACCAGTACGCCCGCCTTTGCCGCAAGAATTCTCCCCGCTGCAAGCAGCAGATCGGGGCAAAGCCCCGCCGGCGCGAGAATTTCCTCGTATTTTTCCTGCACGAAGTCGGACACTGCCTGCAGATCCGGCGCCTGCTCCGACGGACGGTAGCTTGCGCCGAGACCGCCGCAGATCAGAACACTCTGCACACCGATCCCCAGCTCCTGATACAGCCGTACAGCAAGGCGCAGAAGCATCTCAAGCGCTGCCTGAAAGCGCGCGGGCTCCAGATCCTGATCGCGCAGGAAAACGCAGGGACTGATTGCCTCTGTTCCGCTGGCAAGAAAGCGCCGGCACATGGAAAGAAGCGTCTGCAGGTCCATGCCGAGCTTGCTCTTTTCAAAATTCCAGACCGTTCTTCCGTTCAGACACAGCTGACCTCCCGGATTGACGCTCAGAAAGACCCGCGCGGGCGGCTGCGGCGGAAGTGCATGCTCCCCGTCCACCAGCTGCGCCGCGCCGATGCGTCGGGCATAGCCGCAAGCTCTTTCGTCGATTGCAACGGGCGCGTAGATGATTCTTTGTCCGTCTGCGTCAGCCCGCCGCGCCAGACGAAGCTCCGCCTCGCTCACGCACAGCAGCTGCGCGCCTGCGCTCGCCAGAATCCGCAAAACGGCAGGGTTCTGGTTCATTCGCACCGGAAAAACCGGTGTGAAGCCCGCATTCCACGAAAACGCCAGCCGAAGCTTCTCACACGCTTCGCGGAGCATCGTTTCATCATAGAGATAAAACGGCGTCGGCTGCTCCTGCAGGAGCCTGCGCAAAACCTTCGCGGGCACAAAGCCTGTCTGCCCCGCGTCCCTGCGCGCCGTCATCGTTTGTTCTTCTCGTAGAGAATCCGCAAACCCCTGAGAAGCAGATCGCGGTCGTAGCGAATCTCAGACCGGCACATCGGAAGCACAAAGCGGGAAATGCCGCCCGTGGCGACGACGGTCGCCTTCACGCCGAGCTCTTCTTCCATGCGCTCGATCATGCCGTCGATCATGCACGCCGCGCCCAGCATGATGCCGCTCTGCATACACTCGATGGTGTTGCGCCCGATCACATGCTTCGGCGCCTCAAGACTGATGCCGGGCAGCTGAGAGGTTCTCGTCGTCAGAACCTCCGAGGAAACCTTCACGCCCGGGCAGATGCTGCCGCCGAGGAAGGTTCCGGTCTGGTCGATTGCCATCATGGTCGTCGCCGTGCCCATGTCGATGATGATCACCGGCGCGGGATAATCGCGCAGCGCGGCAACCGCCGCAACGACCAGGTCGCTGCCGACCTGACCGGCGTTTCCGCCCGCAATATTCAGACCCGTTTTAAGCCCCGGTCCCACGACCATGGGCGTGCGTCCGGTGAGCTTCATAACCGCCGTGCGCAGCGAATTCAGAACCGGCGGCACGACGGACGAGATGATCACGCCCTCAATTTCATCCGCCTGCAGATCGTAGAGCGCCAGTACGCCCTTGAGGTCCATCCAGTACTGATCGGACGTTTTGACAAGGTCGGTGGCAAGCCGCAGCTCATGGCAGATTTTCTCTGCCTCGATGCAGCCGATGACAATGTTGGTATTGCCGATATCAATTGCTAAAAGCATATGGTTCCTCCAAAACTGCCGACGGGCAGTTATTTTTCATCCGAAAGCGTTTTGAGTGCGCAGTGAATCTTCCCATCGCGCACCTCTACAACGCCGTAGCAATCGTTTTTCGCCGCGCCGGGGTTCAGATACCACACGCCGCCGTCCTGCTCGCAGAAAGCCCGATGTGTGTGCCCGAAGAGCGCGACCTGCGCGCCCACGCGGTTTGCTTCCAGCTTCAGCCGCGTCAGATTCGACTTCACGCCGAACAGATGCCCGTGCGTGAGAAAAAAGCGCACGCCGGCAAGCTCCGTGAGAATTGTCTCCGGTGCCTGCGCGCCGAAGTCGCAGTTGCCCCTGACCTCATAGAAATCGATCGGATCAAGCGCATAGGAAAGCTCCTGCGCGTCCGAAACATGGTCTCCCAGGTGGAAGATCACGTCCGGTTTTTCGAGCATTGCGGCGTCATACATCGCGCCGACGCAGCGGTGCGAATCGGATAACACAAGAATTTTCAAATTGGGTTCACCTTTCGCCAACCCCCGCATAGAATACACAAGAACTTCTTTCAGGAGGCGGAATATGGACAATTCGTATCGTGAAAACGAAGGTCTTCCCTTCACAAAGCAGCAGCTTGCCGCCGTTCTTTCGTCCAGCGAAGGAAAGCAGCTTCTTTCTCTTCTCAGCCGAGACGGCGGCGCGGCGCTCTCTCAGGCGGCGCAGGCGCTCAGAAACGGCGACTCCGAGCTTGCCAAAAGCATCGTCAGCCCTCTGATGCAGTCGGGCGAAGCACAGGCGCTGATTGAGAAAATCAACGAACGCGCATGAGTGACGGCTCGTTAGAACAGGCGATCGGCGCTGTTTTGCAGGACCCGCAGCAACTGCAGAAAATCTTTGCGCTGGCGCAGTCGCTCGGTCTTTCGCCGCCGGAAGCGCCCGCGGCTCCCCCGCCGCCCGAACCACCGAAACCGGCAGCCGCCGCAACGTCTGCCGAACAAGCGCCGGAGGACCGGGGCAGCGCGCTGCGCACTCTTTTGCAGCAGGCGGGCAAGCTCGACCGCCGACAGGAAAACCTTCTCAACGCGCTCAAACCATTTTTAAAGCCCGAGCGACGGGAAAAAGTGGACCGCGCGATGCAGGCAGCGAGAATCTCGCGTCTTGCCGGTGCAGCACTGCGCGGTCGGGACCAGAAAGACCCGTGATGGGAGGCGATTGCATGTACAACCGATATACGCCCTCGCCGGACGGAACGTTCCAGCGCACCGTTGTGCCGGACGCGCCGCCGCCAAAACCGCCGGAGCCGGAGGTATGCGCCTGCGCGCAGGAGCCTCCCCGTCCGCAGCCGCCGAAGCCGAAACCGCCGTCTGCTCCCCCGCCGCCGAAGCCGCAGGAAACCTGTATGCCCGCACCGCCGCCGGTTCAGCCCGCGCCTTGTCTGCCGGACCGACCGCTGCGAAAACTTCTGCCGCGCGGCATTGACCCCGGCGATCTTCTGGTGCTGCTGGTACTGCTTCTGGTGCTCATGGAGACGGATGAAGACGACACGCTGACGATTTTACTGACCGTGGCAGCGGTCATGCTTCTGTAGAAAAAGCCTCCGTACCATCCGGCAGGCAGAAGATGCCTTCGAGCGCCTCGTCATTGTCCGGGAAGATTTCCAGCGCCGTCTGCTCCATCAGATAGACCAGCTCGCCGCTGACGGTCATTGTTTGTTTACATAACAATCCGCTATCCAGACTCACCCAGTAATCCTGCTGGCATTCTCCGTCCTGCGCGCTGACATAGACGCAGTCAGAGGCTTGCTCGTCCAGCGTTACAAACGCCGCCTGCGTGAGCTGGGATTTTGCGTAGGAAAGAATTGCCTCATAGGTTGGCACACCGGCAAGGTTGTCCGTGCTAAGCCCTGCGCCGCGCGCAAGCTTCACCGGCTCCTGCTCGCCGTCATACCAGGCATAGAGCGTGGTAGCGTCGGCAAGGACGGTCTTTGTTTCCAGTTCGTCTGTGATCTGCGCCTTCACAAGCTCCCCTTTGACCCACAGCTCCGCCGTCTGCGTGCGCTGCACATCGCCGGAGGTAATGACAATCTGCATGCTCTGGTGGTAGCTCGACGGGCGCGAGACGCTCTTTTGAAGGATGCTCTGCACATTCTCGCGCGAGACGGAGGCAAGACTGGTCTGCGGCTGCTGCTCGCTTTCGGTCTGCTCCGGCGCGGGCGGCTCCGGCAGCACGATGGTCTGCGAGGATGCGCTTTTTCTGCCGCTGAAGAAAAACACCAGCAGGATTGCCACCACCGTCACCGCGGCGACCGCGGCAAGCAGCAGCGGTTTTAAGTTTTTATGCTCCTGCTCCAAGGCGCGCCTCCTTCCGGTCCGCATGTTTCAAACAGTTACTCTGCACAGAAGTCTGCGGGCTTTCCCTCCCGCAGTCCGAAGTGCCACAAAATTGCGTCCGCAATGCGCGCGCTGGCATGGCCGTCGCCGTAGGGGTTGACGGCTTTTGCCATGCGCGCGTAAGCCTCCGGATTTTCCAGAAGCTCGGACGCCATCGAAACAATCACGTCTTTTTCCACGCCCGCGAGCTTTGCCGTTCCCGCGGCGACCGCCTCGGGGCGCTCGGTCTCGCGCCGCATGACCAGCACCGGCTTTCCGAGCGCGGGCGCCTCCTCCTGAAGTCCGCCGGAGTCGGTCATGACCATATAGCAACGGGACATCAGGTTGTGCATCTGCTCGACGTTCACGGGGTCGATCAGGTGAATCCGCTCGTGCCCGCCCAGAATCGGGAATGCGCATTCGCGCACCACGGGGCTTAAATGCACCGGATAGACGACCTCGACGTCCGGATGGCTGTTCACGACCTCCAGAATCGCATGCATGATGTCCTGCATGGGCTTTCCGTAGTTTTCCCGCCTGTGGCAGGTTACGACGATCACGCGCCGGTTCGCAAAATCAAGGCTATCCAGCTCTGCAATGCCGAAGCGGAAGTTTTCCGATACGGTGTAGCGCATCGCGTCGATCGCCGTGTTGCCGGTGATGAAGACATCGCCCATGACCGACTCACGGCGCAGGTTCTCCGCGTTCGCCTTTGTGGGCGAGAAATGCAGGTCCGCGATGTCGCCCACCAGCGTCCGGTTCATTTCCTCCGGGAAGGGCGAATACTTATCCCACGTGCGAAGCCCGGCTTCGACATGCCCCACCTTCACCTGATGGTAAAATGCCGCCAGCGCGCCTGCAAACGTCGTGGACGTGTCGCCGTGGACCAGAATGAGGTCCGGCTTGTTTTCTTCAAAGACTTTCTCCATGCCAAGAAGCGTCTTCGTCGTGATCGTGGAAAGCGTCTGCCGCTTTTCCATGATATTGAGGTCAAAATCCGCCTTGAGGTCGAAGATTTCCATGACGGAATCGAGCATCTCGCGGTGCTGACCGGTCAGGCAGACGTAGGATTCGATTTCCTCCCGGCGCTCCAGCTCCTTCACCAGCGGCGCCATCTTAATCGCCTCCGGGCGCGTGCCGAAGACGGACATCACTTTGATTTTACGCATGTGGTTCCTCCTGAGATGCGGAAGACGGATCTTCCGATTTTGCAGACTCGTCCTGCCCGGACGAGCTTTTCTGCGCAGGCTCCTGCGTGCCGAAGATCACGCGCATACCGATTGCGCCGACGACAAAAATCGTGCCGATCAGAATCAGCGCCTTGAGCTCGCCCGACGAGGTCAGAAGCACCGCCGCCAGACCCAGAATCGCCGCGAGCATGTAGGAAATGGCAACTGCCTGCTTCTGCGAAAAGCCCATGTCGATGAGCCGGTGATGGACATGCCCGCGGTCTGCCTTCATGGGGTTCTGCCCCTTGGCAATGCGGCGCAGGAAGGCAAAGCAGATATCGAAAATCGGCACGCCGAGAATGAGAAACGGCACGGCAAAGGAAATGATCGCGTACATCTTGAAAAGCCCCGTGACCGAAAGCGTCGCGAGAATGTAGCCCAGGAACGTCGCGCCGGTGTCTCCCATGAAGATCTTTGCCGGGTTCATGTTATACGGAATAAAGCCCAGGCAGGCGCCAAAAAGCGCCGCCAGAACAACCGCGACGTTCGTCTCGGCAACCATGAGCGCAATGACCGTAATCGACGCTGTGGAGATGGCGGACACACCGACCGCCAGACCGTCGAGCCCGTCGATCAAATTGACCGCATTCGTAATCGCCACAATCCAGATGATCGTAATCGGATACGACCACCAGCCGAGGTTCAGATACGTCATGCTGGAAAAGACGTTGGGGTTCGAGACGAATTGAATGACGCAGCCGTGGTAGACCGCGATGCCGGCAGCTAAAATCTGCACGATCAGCTTCGGCAAAGCGTTCAGCGCCATGATATCGTCCATCACGCCCAGCACAACGATCATGGTTGCGCCGAGCAGAATTCCCTGCATCTGCCGGTCGATCTTCGCAAAGACCAGCACCGAAAGAAGAAACGCCAGAAAAATGGCAAGCCCGCCCAGCCGCGGAATCGGCACCTTGTGCATGCGCCGGTTGTCCTTCGGCACGTCGATGGCGCCGACCTTGTAGGCAAGGTTTTTGACCATCGGCGTTGCCAGAAACGACACCACTGCCGCCACGCCCATCGCCAGCAGCATGGTAATCGCCGTATCGGTGTTCATACGTTACACTCCCATCAACGGGCAACAAAGCCCACCTTTTTGTATACCTTGCGCAGCGTCTTGTTTGCCAGATACGCCGCTTTTTCCGCGCCCTCTTTGTAGATGGACTCAAGATATGCCTTGTCGCCGAGCAGTTTTTCCGTTTCCTCGCGGATCGGGCGCATCAACTCGACCACCGCCTCGCCGACGGCAGGCTTGAACACGCCGTAACCCTGCCCTGCAAATTCGGCTTCCGCCTGCTCCACGGTCTTGCCGGTCGCGGCGCAGTAGATGGTCAGCAGGTTCGACACGCCAGGCTTATTCTCCCGGTCATAGCGGACCGCGGTCTCGCAGTCGGTAACGGCGCGCTTGAACTTGCGCATGATATCTTCCGGCTTGTCCATGATATAGACGCAGCCCTCAGGGTCGGACTTCGACATCTTGTTTTCCGGCGCACCGAGGCTCATGATGCGCGCGCCCATCTTCGGAATGAAGGGTTCGGGCAGCGTGAAGGTGTCGGGGAAGGAATTATTGAAGCGCGAGGCGATGTCGCGGCAAAGCTCGACATGCTGCTTCTGGTCTTCTCCAACGGGGACCAGGTCCGCCTGATAGACGAGAATGTCCGCCGCCATCAGAACCGGATACGTAAAAAGACCGGCGGTGATGTTGTCCGCGTGCTGCTGCGACTTCATCTTGAACTGCGTCATGCGCGACAGCTCGCCGAACTGCGTGTAGCAGCCGAGCACCCAGGAAAGCTCTGCGTGCGCCGGAACATGCGACTGGATGAACATGATGTTCTTCTGCGGGTCCAGACCGCAGGCGATATACTGCGCGAGCTGCTCGAGGCTTCTTCTGCGAAGATCCGCCGGAACCTGCCGCACGGTAATTGCGTGCATGTCCACGATGCAGTACAGACAGTCATACTCGTCCTGCAGCGCCACCCAGTTTTTGATTGCGCCCATATAAGAGCCCAGCGTCAGATCGCCGCTCGGCTGAATGCCTGAAAAAATACGCTTTTTCTGTTCCATGGTAATACCTTCTTTTCTGTAAATTTCCATAGTTGAGGTTATCTTATCACAAACCTGCAAATTTCGCAATCAGTCATTGACGGATGCCCAAAAAAACTATATATTATGGAGGATAAGAATAAAGCAATGGAGGAATCCACGATGGATTTTTTTGAAGAAATGGAAGCGCGCATTCCCAAGGGCGAGGTGCGCACCCGCTTTGCCCCCAGCCCCACGGGCTACATGCACGTCGGCAATCTGAGAACGGCGCTCTACACCTGGCTCATTGCCCGGCGCTACGGCGGCAAGTTCATTCTCCGCATTGAAGATACCGATCAGGGCAGACTCATCGAAGGCGCAACGGACGTCATTTACCGGACCATGGCAGAGTGCGGCTTAACCCACGACGAAGGTCCCGATGTCGGCGGTCCCGTGGGTCCGTATATCCAGTCGCAGCGGCGGGATCTCTTCGGAAAATACGCCAAGCTCCTGTGCAAAAAGGGCGGCGCGTACTACTGCTTCTGCCAGAAATCGAACGAGGAGCCTTCCGAAGAAGAAACCGGCAAGGAGATCAAAAAGCACGTCTGCGCCTGCCGCGATCTGCCGCTTGCAGAAGCGGAAGCAAGAGTTGCTGCCGGTGAACCGTTCGTCATCCGCCAGCGCATCCCGCAGGAAGGCACGACCACGTTCCACGACGTGTCCTTCGGCGACATTACGGTCGAAAACAAGGAGCTGGAGGATCAGGTTCTGTTAAAGTCCGACGGTCTTCCCACCTACAACTTTGCAAACGTCGTCGACGATCACCTGATGGGCATCACCCACGTCGTGCGCGGCAGCGAGTATCTGTCCTCCGCGCCGAAGTATAACCTGCTCTACGAAGCGTTCGGCTGGGACATTCCGACCTACGTCCACTGCTCGCCCGTCATGCGCGACAGCCAGCACAAGATGTCCAAGCGCCACGGCGACCCCAGCTACGAGGACCTGATTGCGCAGGGCTATCTCACACCGGCAGTTCTCAACTATGTGGCGCTGCTCGGCTGGAGCCCGAAGGGCGAAAACGCGGAGCGCGAGTTCTTTACCCTTCCCGAGCTTGCCGAAATCTTCGAGATTTCCGGTATTTCCAAGTCCCCGGCTGTCTTTGACATTGAAAAGCTGCGCTGGATGAACGCCGAGTATATGAAAAAGCTCACGCCGGACGAGTTCTTTGAAAAAGCCGAGCCGTGGCTCAAAAAGGCAATTTCCAATCCCGCAGTAAACCTGCATCAGGTTGCGGCGCTGGTCCAGTCGCGGTGCGAAATTCTCTCCGATCTTCCCGCGCGTGTGGACTTCATCGACAAGCTGCCGGACTATGAGCCCGAGCTCTACATCCACAAGAAATCCAAGACGAATCTGGAAAACTCTCTCGAGACGCTCACGGTGCTGCTGCCCGTTCTGCAGGCGCAGGATGACTGGAGCAATGAGGCGCTCTATGAAACGCTCGTTGCGGTCGCAGCAGAGCGCGGCGTGAAGAATTCCATCATTCTCTGGCCGCTTCGCGTTGCCGTCTCCGGCAAGGCGTCTACCCCCGGCGGCGCAACCGAGCTGTGCGCGCTGCTCGGAAAAGAGGAATCGCTCCGGAGAATCGAAGCAGGCATTGCCCTTTTGCGCAAATAACCCCGAAAATACGGTAAAAACTCCGCCCGGTCGCCCAGACGGAGTTTTTTATTTCAGGTGGTCGTATTGGGAAGACCGAAGCTGACCGCGATCGCCGAGTCGACCTGGTTCATGACGCTCTCGTCCGCGTGTCCCATGTGTTCGCGCAGACGGCGCTTGTCGATGGTCCGGATCTGCTCAAGCAGCACGATGGAGTCCCGGCTCAGCCCCACGTCGTGACCGGAGAGGCTGATGTGCGTCGGAAGCCGCGCCTTGCCGGTCTGGCTGGTAATCGCCGCAGCAATCACCGTCGGAGAATGCCGGTTGCCGGTATCGTTCTGTACAATCAGCACCGGGCGTGTGCCGCCCTGTTCGCTTCCCACAACCGGGCTGAGGTCGGCATAAAAAATATCGCCTCGTTTTACGTTCGTATCCATTCGCTTCACACCCCGCGGAAAAATAAATCGCAATACGCTTTGAACTGCTGTTATTCTCCCACGCGAGGACCGGATTTATACGGTCCGCAAAGCTCTCAATTCATTCTATGCCGGATGCCTCCGGATGCTCAGACAATGTACTGCAAAATGCCGACCTGCTTGCCGTCCTTGTAGTAGAAGCGCGGCACGCGCTTGTTGACATCGCAGACGATTTCGTAGTTGATCGTGCCGAGCATGTCCGCAATGCGCTCGCACGGCAGAAGCGTTCCATCCTCATCGTAGCCGAAGAGCGTCGCCGTTGTGCCGACCTTTGCCTCGGGAATGTCAGAGATATCGACCATGCACATATCCATGCAGATTCTGCCGACGACGGGCGCTTCCTTGCCGCAGATGCGGAAGGTGACGCGGTTGGAAAGAAGACGGCTCAGACCGTCTGCGTAGCCGATCGGGAGGACCGCGACGAGCTTGTCTTCCGGCGTCGTGTAGGTTCTGCCGTAGCTGATGGATTTTCCTGCCGCGATGGTGCGGATCTGTGCGATGGAGGTATGCAGGCTCATCATCGGACGCAGGTCGATTTCGCCCACAGTGTCGGGCGACGGATGGAAGCCGTAGGTTGCAACGCCCGGGCGGATCATATCCATCGCGTACTCGGGGCGCAGAATCGTTGCGCCGGAGTTGCAGCAGTGGCGGATTTCCGGCTCAATGCCCTTCGACTTCATAAGGTCCAGCATGTTCACAAAGCGCTCATGCTGCAGTTTCGTAAATGCCACGTCCTCCGGCTTTTTGGAGTCGGACACGCAGAAGTGCATGAAAACGCCCTCAATGTAAAGGTTCGGCAGCTGTGCGACCTCTACCAGCGCGGAAAGCGTCTGCTCCGGCTGATCGGCAAAGAAGCCCAGGCGGGTCATGCCGGTGTCGATTTTCAGATGAACCGTCAGCTTGCGTCCCGTACCTTCGAGTGCCTTGTTGAGGTCCTTTGCATACTGCAGTCCGTGGACCTCCTGTGTGATGGACATCGCTGCTTCATCGGGCGCGTACTCAGGGGGCGTATAGCCGAGAATCAGAACCGGAAGTCCCACGCCGCCGCGGCGCAGCTGAATTGCCTCTTCGAGGTTGGAGACCGCCAGATACTCCGCGCCCAGCTCTTCCAGCGTCCGGCTGACCTGCACGGCGCCGTGACCGTAGGAGTCCGCCTTCACAACGCCGAGGAATCTCGGTCCCTTTCCGACATGCTCGCGCAATGTCCGATAATTATGCTCCAGATTGTCCAGCGAGATATCAGCCCATGTTCTTTTGAGTACTTTCATTGTTTGTCTCTGCCTTTCGTAAATTAAAATCTGTAACATCTATTTGCACGGTCGTATGACCGTCGCAGGAAAGGTCCGCGCGCACGGGCGCGCCGTCTGAAAACCAGGTATCCACGCGAATTTCGTCTTCTCCGTAGCCGCACAGATACGTCACATGCAAAGCCCCGTCTTCTGTGCCGGAAAACTGCATATAGCCCGACCGCCACGCCTGCGCCAGATACGCGGGCGCTGCCATCGGAGAAATACCGAGCCCGGAAAGTGTTCCGAACGCCGCTTCCGTATCGCCGAAGACCAGCTTCGCCCGCTCGCCTTCGATCTGCGCGGTAATGCCCGCAAGCGTATCGGGCGCAAGAATGCGCATCTGCATGCTGCCGTCTGAATCTTCTTCACACGACAGTGTAAAGCTGTACACGTAGTCTTCAAAATCCGCCGTAATCTCCGCTTCAAAGCTGCACCCGTTTTCCAGCAGCGCCTGCCGGAAATCCAGCGCCGGCTGCGCCAGGTCCTGCTTTGCCGGTTTTCCCGCACACGCGCAAAGAAGCGCCGGGAGCGCCAGAAGCAGAGCCGTCAGTTTTTTTCGCAAACGCCTCACCCGTTCATCGCAAAAGTCGCGGAAGGCGCTCGATGATATCCTCCGGAATCATGCCGTACTCGCCAATCTCCCGGGCGGCAAGATCTCCCGCCGCACCGTGAATCCAGGCGCCCGCTGCCGCCGCCTCGAGCGGCATCACATGCTGCCCCAGAAGCGAGGTAATGACGCCCGATAAAACGTCTCCGCTGCCGCCGGTCGCCATGCCGGGGTTTCCGGTCGTGTTGCGGTAGACGTTCAGTCCGTCGGTGATGATTGTCCGGTGTCCTTTCAAAAGGAGGATGGTCTTCGTCTGCGCCGCAAAACGCATTGCTTCGAAAACCCGGTCCTTCGCCCCGGGATTGCCGCCAAGCCGCCGGAACTCTCCGTCGTGCGGCGTCAGAATCACCGGGCATTTGCTTCCGCGCAGTACATCCATATGCTGCGCCAGAAGATTTATGCCGTCTGCGTCCAGAACGAGCGGCATGCGGCAATTTTGAAGCAGCCGCTTCAAAAGAAGCTGCAGCTCCTCCGACTGCCCGACGCCGCAGCCAAATAAGACCGCGTCCATGCCGGAAAGCCGCGCTTCGAGCGCCCGGACTGCATCCAGAGAAAGCTTCCCCTCTGCATCACAGGCAAGCGGAAACACGACCGCGCTCGCGCACGCGCCGGCGCAGATCGAATAGATTGCCTCCGGCACGCCGAGATAGACAATTCCGCTCCCCGTCCGCAGCGCTGCCCGCGCCGCCAGCATCGCGGCGCCCGCAAGCCCTTTGGACCCGCACAGCAGAAGAACTTTTCCGAAGTCTCCCTTGTGCGCCAGCCGCGAACGCACCGGCAGCAGCGACTTTACCAGCGCGCGCCCGGTGCGCTCCGCCGTCCAAACTGGCTTTGCCATTGCCCCGCCCCCCTTTTTTTGCAAATATTATACCGCAAAGTCGAAAAACAGTCAATTTTTAAGTTGCGAAATTCAGACTTTTGTGCTAAGATACTTTTTGAAAAAAGCTGAGACCGGGCTGTCCGGCGCTTTTAGAAGCAGCAACAGAGAGGACGGGGCGCTGGAAGCCGTCCGCTGCGAAGCGTTCGGGCGTTCCCCCGCGAGCTGAGGTCTGAACCGTCAGTAGGACTCTCCGGGTCGCTCCGTTACGGGCGTTGAGTGCGCTGTCAGGCGAATGCGGGTGGTACCGCGGAAGAGAAAGTCTTTCGTCCCCTTTTGGGCGGAGGGCTATTTTTTATGCCTTTCGGCGCAAAACTACGTATCATTACAAGAAGGAGTTTTTGTTTTATGAAAGAGCAACTGGAAAAAATCCGGCAGGAAGCGTTAGACGCGCTCTCCAAGGCGTCGGATACCAACGAGCTTGACGCGCTGCGTGTCCGCTTTCTGGGCAAGAAGGGCGAGCTGACCGGCGTTCTCAAGTCGATGGGCAAGCTCTCGGCAGAAGAGCGCCCCGTCATGGGTCAGGCGGCAAACAATGTCCGCGCGGCAATTGAGGAAAAGCTCGAAGAAGCGAAGACCGCTCTCAAGGCAAAGGCGATGGAAGCGAAGCTGGAAGCCGAAGCAATCGACGTCACCATCCCCGGCGACCCCGTCCAGCTCGGACACCGTCACCCGATGAACAAGGCGCTCGACGAGGCGAAGGACCTGTTCATCTCGATGGGCTTCCGCGTTCTCGACGGTCCCGAGGTCGAGCTTGCCGACTATAACTTCACGCGCCTGAACATCGCGGAAAATCACCCCTCGCGTGACCGCAGCGACACGTTCTACATTACAGAAGACGAGAAGGTCCTGCTGCGCACGCAGACCAGCCCCATGCAGATCCGCGCAATGGACGAGATCAAAAAGCCGCCCATCCGCATCCTTGCCCCCGGCAGAGTCTACCGCAAGGACGAGGTCGACGCGACGCACTCTCCGATGTTCCACCAGATCGAGGGTCTGGTGATCGACAAGGGCGTCACGATGGCAGACCTCAAGGGCACGCTTGAGACGCTCATTAAGGCGATGTACGGCGAGGATTCCGTCATCCGCTTCCGCCCGCACCACTTCCCGTTCACCGAGCCGAGCTGTGAGGTCGACGTGCAGTGCTTCAAGTGCAAAGGCACGGGCTGCCCGACCTGCAAGGGCGAAGGCTGGATTGAGCTTTTGGGCGCGGGCATGGTGCACCCGAAGGTGCTGGAGAACTGTGACATTGACCCCGAGATTTACTCCGGCTTTGCCTTCGGCATCGGTCTGGAGCGTATGGCCATGCGCCGGTTCAAAATCAGCGACATGCGCATGATTTTCGAAAACGACATCCGCTTCCTGTCGCAGTTCTAAGAAGGAGGATGAAGCAATGAATATTTCGAGAAAATGGCTCAAAGAGTTTGTGGATATCACCGCAACCGATAAGGAATACGACGAGATCATGACCATCGCCGGTCAAAAGGTCGAAACGACCACGCGCATGGACGAAGACATCAAAAACGTCGTCGTCGGCAAGGTTCTTTCGATGGCGAAGCACGAAAACTCCGATCATATGTGGGTCTGCCAGGTCGACGTTGGAGACGGCGAGCCGATCCAGATCGTCACCGGCGCGCAGAATGTAACTGTAGGCGACCTCGTCCCCGTGGCAAAGCACAATTCGTATCTGCCCGGCGGCGTTCACATCACGAAGGGCAAGCTCCGCGGCGTGGAATCCTGCGGCATGCTGTGCTCGTTCAAGGAGCTGGGTCTCACCGTCAACGACTGCCCGACCGCCTACGAAGACGGCATCTGGATTCTCAATAACGAGGACGTGGAGATTGGTGAAGACATGAACAAGGTCATCGGCAACGACGACTCGATCGTGGAATTCGAAATCACCAACAACCGCCCCGACTGCTACTCCTTACTGGGTCTGGCGCGCGAGACGGCAGCTGCGTTCAACGTCCCCATGCATCATCATGAGCCGGTCGTCAAGGGCGGCGCGGAAGGCGTGCTTACCGACCTTCTCGACGTCGAGGTCCCGGCAGACGATCTGTGCCTGCGCTACACCGCGCGCATGGTGCGCAACGTCAAAATTGCGCCTTCTCCTAAGTGGATGCGCCAGCGTCTTCGCTCGGCAGGCGTCCGCCCGATCAACAACATCGTCGACATTACAAACTACGTCATGATCGAGTACGGCCAGCCGATGCACGCCTTCGACTACCGCTACGTCTCCGGCGGCAAGATCATCGTCCGCCGCGCGGGCGATGATAAGACGCTTACGACGCTGGACGGCAACGTGCGCAATCTGCAGCCCGACATGCTCGTCATCGCCGACGAAACGAAGCCCGTCGGTCTTGCCGGTATCATGGGCGGCGAAAACAGCGAAATTGTCTCCGACACGGTCGACGTCGTCTTTGAATCCGCGAATTTCTCGGGCGCTTCCATCCGCAAGACGGCACTCGCGCTCGGCATGCGCACGGACGCTTCGGCGAAATTTGAAAAGGACATCGACCCGATGCTCACCGTCCCCGCCGTCAACCGCGCGTGCGAGCTGGTCGAGCTCCTCGGCGCAGGCGAGGTCATGGACGGCATGATCGATATCATCAACTACGTCCCCGCACCCGTGACGCTTCCGCTGGAGCCGGAAAAGATCAACGCGCTGCTTGGCACCGAGATTCCCGAGGCGGATATGATCGAGTACCTGCGCCGCGAAGAGGTGCCGGTCGCAGACGGGCAGATTCAGGTTCCCTCGTGGCGCCCGGACCTTCGCTGCATGGCAGACATCGCCGAGGAAGTCGCGCGTTATTATGGGTATAATAACATCGCAACCACGCTCATGCGCGGCACAACGACGCGCGGCGGCTATTCCGAGACCGCGATGCTCGAGAATCAGGCAGGCGCTGCGGCAAGAAGCCTGGGCTACAGCGAGATTATCACCTACTCGTTCGTCTCCCCCGCTTCGTTTGACGCAGTCTGCATTCCGAAGGACTCTCCCCTGCGCAAGACTCTGAAGCTTGTCAACCCGCTGGGCGAAGATACCTCCATCATGCGCACGATCATCCTGCCGAGCATGCTGGACATTCTCTCCCGCAACTACGCGATGAAGAACAAGGGCGTCAAGCTCTATGAGCTGGGCAGAGTCTATCTTCCGGTCGACGGACAGGATCTTCCCGAAGAGCCGCGCCACCTGATCTTCGGCACCTACGGCGAGCACGAAACCTTCTTCACGATGAAGGGCGAAATTGACGCGCTGCTGCAGCTTCTGAACGTCAAGCCCGCCGAGTATGTCGCAAACCGCGAAAACCCGAGCTATCATCCCGGTCGCTGCGCCGACATTCTCATTGACGGCAAGCTCGCCGGTACCATCGGTCAGATTCATCCGCTGGTCGCGGAAGCCTACGGCATCGGCGGCGAGGTCTATGTCGCGGACCTCGACTTCACGACGATCGAAGCCTCTCTTGCCGAAGAGCGCGTCTTCCACAGCCTGCCGCGCTTCCCGGCAGTCACGCGCGATCTGGCGCTGGTCTGCGACGAATCGCTCACCGTGGGCGAGCTCGAGCGCTGCATCTCGGCTGCCGCCGGCAAGCTCCTGCGCAAGATCAACCTCTTTGATATCTACCGCGGACCCGGCGTCGCCGCCGGCAAGAAGAGCGTCGCCTTCTCTCTCGAGCTGCGCGCCGACGACCGGACGCTCACCGACGAGGATTCCACCGGCGTTGTCGACCGCGTTCTCAAGGCGCTCAAGGAAGAAAAGGACGTCACGCTCCGGTAAATTGCCGTCCAGGTTGCCTTCCTTCCGGTTTGTTGGTTGCCAATAATATATCTTGTGTGGCATTATGTCATCCGGCGCAAAATCTTGTAACATAAATGAAATGTTCAGGATATTTACATTGCCCAGCAAATATACTATGATACTAACAACAAAACCGACGAAGGAGGTTAACCGTTATGAACGACAATACGATCAAATTTGTAGTTCCCGATGAAGCCGATCAAGAGATGAAAGCACTGCTCACAACCGTATACAGCGCGCTGAGTGAAAAAGGGTACAATCCCATCAATCAGATCGTCGGTTACCTGCTTTCCGAAGACCCGACCTATATCACGAACTACAAAAGCGCCAGAAGCCTCATCTGCAAGGTAGACCGCGACGAGCTGCTGCAGGAGCTGGTCCGGCATTATCTGTTCGATTGAGTTTCAAATCAGGCGGCTTACGCCGCCTGATTTTTTGCGCGAAAACAAAGATTTGCTTTTCGGGGAAAAATCTGCTATACTGTATGGTAGTATATGATTTTTGCCAGATTGTACGGCATTTTTCGGGCGTTTTGCGGTTTTTCCGCCGCAGCGCCACATGATCAAGGAGGTTCGTAATGGCAGACGAAAAGACCGTCCTGCAATACAAGGGTCGTCCCCTGATGCGCAAGGACAACATGATTTACTACGGCTCCATGGCAGACTCGCACATTGTCATGCTGCAGATTCTTGAGACCAAAAAGGTCCAGGACACTGACATCGCAACGCGCGTGAGTGTGGAGCTTCAGCTCACCGACCCCAACGCGAGAGCAAAGGACCGCATTGTGAAGAAGAGCGAAAAAGACGGCTTCTTCACCGCGCTCGATCTGGGAAGCGTATGGCTGACGCGCGCGCTTTCCGCAAAAAAATAAGTTCCGTTCCGCGTATACCGACAGAAGAAGCCGCACACAATATGGGTGCGACTTCTTTTTCATTTTTCCATTCCTCTTTGCTGCGGCAGATTTCTGCCGCAGTCTTTTTTTGCCCGCGTGCGTAAAACCCGGATTATCCGGCATACTAGGGAAAAAGGAGGGAATGTTATGAATGAACTGCGAAAAGGCAGACAGAGCATCGTCTTTCCCAATTACCCGTCCATTGCGGCAAGTGCTGCCGTCGCCGGAAAAAAAGAGGGCAAAGGTCCGCTGCGCGCGGATTTTGATCAAATCGCCGCAGATACAAAGCTTGGTCAAGCCAGCTGGGAAAAAGCAGAGAGCATGCTGCAGAAAACGGCGTTCGAGCTGGCGCTGGAAAAAGCGTCTCTTGCCTGCGGGGATCTCGACATTCTGTTTGCCGGAGACCTTCTCAACCAGTGCATCAGCTCCAGCTTTGCCGCCAGAGACACCAATCTTCCGTTTCTGGGGCTCTACGGCGCCTGCTCGACGATGGCAGAGTCCTTGCTGCTTGCAGCGAGCTTTGTAAACGCAGGCTATGCAAAAAGAGCTGCCGCGCTGACGTCTTCACACTTTGCCTCCGCCGAGCGGCAATACCGCTTTCCTCTGGGCTACGGCGGGCAGCGCACGCCGACCGCGCAGTGGACCGTGACGGCAAGCGGCTGCTGCATTGTCTCAACTGGCGGCAAAGGACCGTTCATTGAGGGCGCGACCATCGGAAAAATTCAGGATTTCGGCATCAAGGACGCAAACAACATGGGAGCTGCGATGGCGCCCGCTGCCATCGACACCATCCGGCAGCATTTTGAGGATTTCCATCGCCGCCCGCAGGACTACGACCTGATCGTCACCGGAGATCTGGGGCTTCTCGGCAAACAGATTGTCCTCGAGCAGCTGCAGCAGGACGGGTTTGATCTTGCCGGCCGCTACAACGACTGCGGCGTCATGATCTTTGACACCGAACGGCAGGACGTTCACGCCGGCGGCTCCGGCTGCGGGTGCAGCGCCAGCGTCCTGTGCGGGCATCTGCTGCGCCGGATGCGCGAGGGCGAACTTCATCGGCTGCTGTTCTGCGCGACGGGCGCGCTGCTGTCTCCGGTTTCCTCGTGGCAGGGCGAGTCCATCCCCGGCGTGTGTCACGCCGTTTCCATCGTCACGGAAAGAAGGTGAGACTGTGGAATATCTCAAGGCATTTCTCGTCGGCGGCGCAATCTGCATGGTCGGTCAGATTCTGATTGACAAAACGAAGCTTACCCCCGCGCGGATTCTCGTCTGCTTCGTCGTGCTGGGCGTCATTCTGGGTGGCGCGGGCGTGTATGAAAAGCTTGTCGATTTCGCCGGCGCTGGTGCAACCGTACCTCTGACCGGCTTCGGATATAATCTTTCCAAGGGTGTGCGTGAGGCGGTTTCGGAGGACGGACTGCTCGGCGCGCTCACAGGCGGGCTAAAAGCTGCCGCAGGCGGCATCACCGCCGCAATGGTCTTCGGCTTTCTCGCCGCGCTTCTGTTTGACCCGAAGGATAAGGCATAAGCCGTCGGGAAAGCGATGCATCTTTGGATAGCAATTCAGCCCGCAAACCGGAAAGGTTCGGTTTGCGGGCTGCGTTTTCAGTCGAGATGATACGCACAGTCGCAGGAGAAGAAATAGAGAATTTTTTCCTTGACCGGCGCGCCGTAGATTCTTGTCAGCGCTTTGGCATAGGCATTCAGCTGCGCGCAATAGCGCGCAGCGCACGCCTGCGGTCCGTCGGGCGTCCGGTCTGTCTTGAAATCGACCAGCACAATGCCGTCAGCTTCCTCCCAGAAGCAGTCGACTACGCCCTGCAGCATCACCTGCTCGCCTGCCGCAGCGGGCGCAAACTCCACCGCGTCCGTCAGAAGCGAAAATTTGAACTCCCTGTGAAGCTTCTCTGCCTGCAAAATCCGCGCGCCGAAGGGTGCGGCGAAAAGCCGCTCAATACGCACTTTTTCCACACTCTGCGCCTGCTCCGGCGTCAGGAATTTTTCCCGCATCAGGCGCTCCAGCTCCTGCTCGATGCCGTCCGCCGTCCGGCAGGCATTATAGTCGGCAAACTGCATGAAAAGGTGCGTGGCGCTGCCGCGCGCCCTGCCGGAAAGCTTCTTTTTCGCACCGAAGACCGGTAGGCGGAAGCGCTCGGGGTTTTTCGTCTCCTGCGGGGTCTGCTCGGCAGCCTCCAGATCGAGAAGCCGTCCTTTGAGCGCGGTTGCCGTAAGCTTCGAGGGCATGTTCGACGCAACAAGGTGCGCATAGGGCGCAAAATCGTAGTCCGGCGCAGCAGGCTTTTTCGTTTCAGGCATCTCCGGCGCAGCTTCCGGAAGCGCAGTCTGCATCTGCTCCGACGAGCGGTGCAGCTGAATCAGCCATGGGATATCCTGCACCGAGCTGACATCATTGGGACCGGTCTCGGCAAACAACTCTCCTGCTTCCGTCCGGCAGAGCGCTGCCATCAGCACCCAGTCGCCCAGGCAAAGCGCGCTGCCTGCCGTCCGGGGCGGAAGCGGAAGCGTGAGTGCTTCGTTCCACTTTTTGAGCGTGGAGGATAGCTTTCCGGAGCAGTAGCTCATGACCAGCATCTCCTTCGCGCGCGTCATTGCAACATACAAAACGCGAAGCTCCTCGGCAATCGTCTGGCGCGTCTTCTTTTCGGCAATTGCCATGCGCGCAAGAGACGGAAAATACGCGCGCTTTTCCATATCCACAACGTTCGCGCCGATATACAGTGAGCTGTCGAGCAGCACGCTCATCGAAGCATCGCTCCGGTTAAACTGCCGCGACAAATCCGCCAGAAACACCACCGGAAATTCCAGTCCCTTCGACTGGTGGATGGTCATGATCTGCACAGCGTCGTCCTGTCCCGCCTGCGCGCGCGAAGACGGCAGCTGCCCGCTCTCTTCCAGCTCGTCCATATACCGCAAAAAGCCCATCAGGCTCTGATTTCCAGTGGCGGAAAAGGCAGACGCCTGCGCGCGCAGCAGCTGCAGATTCTCCCGCCGCGCCGCGCCGCCTTCCATCGCGGAAAACACGTCTTCCATACCAGTCGTCTGCAAGACGAGGTCCAGAAGCTCTCCGAGCGGCAGGAGCCTGCTTTGCCCGCGCATCTCGGAAAGCCATGATAAAAAGCTATCCAGCGCCTGCCCGCGGTCTTCCATGGAAAGCAGACAGTCGTAAAAGTCTCCGGTTCGAAGCCTCCCTCTTGCGCGCGCCAGATCCTCAGGCGGCACACCGAACGCCGGGCTGGACAGCGCCGTTACCAGCTCCACATCCCGGTGCGGGTTGTCAATCACCTTAAGCGCCGCAAGAAGCACCTGCGCCTCGGTCGTATCAAAAAGGCTCCCGCCCCGGTCGCACCGGCTGGCAATCGACTGTTTTGACAGCGCGCTTTGATAGCTCGCGGCATTATCGCCCACGGCGCGCATGAGAATCACAATATCGCCCGGCTGCACATCGCGCAGCACGCCGCCGCTTGAAACCTGCATTTTTTCATCGAGCATCCGGCGGATGCGCGCGGCGACAAAGTCCGCCTCCGTCTCGCGCTTCTGCGGGCTTTGCTCGTCGGTCTCCGCCTTGCTCAGTTCTATGCAGTGCAGCTCCACCTTCGGCTGCGGAGTATCCGGGTAAGATAGCCCTGCGCGCAGCTTTTCGGCTTCTCCATAGGTAAGTTCGAGTTCGCCGCCCTGCATGCAAAGAGAAAACACATCGTTTGCCGCAGCGAGAACCTCTTTTCTCGACCGGAAATTATCCGAGAGCAGAATCTTTCGGGGCTCGTCGTCCTTCGCCTGCGCATAGGGCGCGTAGGCTTCATATTTCTGCAGAAAAATGCCGGGGTCTGCCAGCCGGAAGCGGTAGATCGACTGCTTCACGTCGCCGACCAGAAAACGGTTTTTCCCGCCCTTTGACACCGCCTCAAAGATGCACTCCTGCACCTCGTTGGAATCCTGGTACTCGTCGACCAGAATCTCGCGGTACTGCGCGGCAATCTCCCGCGCGCTCGAGCTGACGCTTCCGTCCTTCCGGTACAAAAGCGCAATCGTCTCATGCTCCAGATCGGAAAAGTCCAGAAGCTTTCGCCGCCGCTTTTCCTTTGTAAACGCCTCGTCGAACGCACGCAGCAGCTGCACAAGACCCGCGATGGCAGGCGCCGTCTTTTGCAGATCCGCCTCCACCTGCTGCGCCTGTGCGTAAAATGCCCGCTGCGCGCCGCGGATCGCATTGAGCGCGTCCTTACGCAGCTTCTGTGCGAAAAGCTTCGCGGTCTCGTCTTCGCAGGACCTGACCACCGGAAGCCTCCCGAAATCGGAAATGCGGTTTTCAAAGACACCGTCCCAGGTTGTCTCCTGCATGAGCTTCTGCACCTGCAAAAGATTCTTTTCGAAAAGCGGACCGTATTTTGCCGCCAGAATCTCGTCTCGTCCGATGCGCTTTCCCGCCTTTTGCAGACAGCTTTCCGCAAAAGACAGCGCGCTTTCCAGCTCCTGCATCCAGTATGCGCCCCACGGGCTCTGTTCGAGCGGCGTAAGCGTCTCATATGCCGCCAGCGCGCGGCGCAGCCAGTCTTCCGGGTCCTTGCGGCAGCGCACCTCGTCGTAGCACGAAAGGCACAGGCTGATCAGCCGCCGGTCGTCCCGCCCGAAGCCGAGCTGGTCTGCCAGCGCCTGAAATTCTGCCCGCTGCTCGCGCGTGCGGTAGAAATCCTCAAGCGTATTCTGGAAGACCTCCAATCGGATGGCATTTGCCTCAGTCTGCTCTGCCACACGGAAATCCGGCGGCAGATCGCGCAGCGTGCAATACCTGCGGAGCATCGCCGCGCAGAAAGCATGGACCGTAGAAATCTGCGCCAGATGGATTCTCGTAAGCTGGCGCTGCAGGTGCCAGTTCAAGGGATTTGCCGCAAGGCGCCTGGAAAGCTCGGCGCTGATTTTGCCGCGCAGCTCGCTTGCCGCCGCCTTCGTATAGGTAATAATCAGAAACTCGTCGATATTTGCCGGGTCGTTTTCGTCCTCCACATAGGAAAGCAGCCGGTCGACCAGCACCTTCGTCTTGCCCGAGCCTGCCGCCGCAGAGACGAGCAGCGCGCCGCCGCGGTTTTCTACCGCCGCCTGTTGCGCCGGGGTAAGTCTAATCTCAGCCATTTGCCTTCCTCCTTTCAAGCTCCTTCCAGAATTCGTCTGCGCCGACCTTTTTCATATAGCGCACGTCCGGCTTACAGGCGTCCTTGTGACAGGCGTGCTGATATTCGCAGTACTGACAGCTTGATACCATCGGACCGCGCACAATCGGGTTGGGCGATACCGTGCCGGAAAAGAGCTTCTGCGTCAGCTCGCGCAGGCTTCCGGATACGAAGTCCTCGAGCAGCCGGAACTGCTCGCGTGTGGCAAGGCTCCCGGTCAGCTCTCCTTTTTTGTTCTGATATGGCAGATACACCGGCGTGTCTCCCGGCTCCATCGCCTGCAGCACCTGCTCGTCGCGCAGCAAAAGCCCCTGCCGCACCAGATTTTTCTGCCGCTGCTTTGTCAATGTCTCGTCCGTCTGCCCCGGCTCCACTCGCTCGACGTCCACACGCCCCGGTACGTAGAGAACGCCTGCCGGTGTCTTCCCGGCAGCAGCATGGTGTCCCTTCGCGCGCTCGATGGCAAACAGATACAGAAGCATCTGCAGCCCCTTGCCGCACAGAAGGTCCGTATAGTCAAAGTCCTTGTGTCCGGTCTTGTAGTCAATCACACGGAAATACTTCCCGCCCGGCTCGTCGAGAACATCCACCCGGTCGACAAAGCCGGACAGCACTGCCTGCCCCTCCGGCGTTTCGACATAGACCGGCGGAAGCGCGCCGTCTTTGGAGAAGGCAAGCTCCTCATCGCAGGGCGCAAAGCGCGAGACGCGCAGCTCGTCTGCCACATTTCTGACAATGCCGAGCACCTCCTGCCGGTTGCGCCGGAACAGATACGCGCACCGCTCGTCCGTCTGCTGCGCGTCCGACATGAATTTTTCTGTATACTCGTCCATGTATTTCTGCGCAATCGCGCAGACCGCATCCTGCGAGGTCTCGTGGAAGCCGCCCTGCGCCATCACGTCGCGTACCGTGCATTCCAGCACATAGTGGGCAAATGTCCCGAATACCGGCGCGTCGAAGCTTGCCTGCCGCCACGGCTCCAATTTCAGCCCATAGCGCAGGAAAAACGCATACCGGCAGCCCGCAAATTGATCGAGCCGGGACGCCGAGAGCGAAAGCTGCCTGCCGTAGAGCCCCTGCACCGCCTCTTTGGAAAGTGCGGTAAAGGAAAAGACGCAGCGCCGTTCCAGCTCCCGGCGCACCTGCAGACTCACGGGGTCGAGTGTCCAGTCCGCCTGCTCCCGGATTGCCTGCGCGCACAGCGCCCGCCGGTCCGGCAAAAAGCCTGCGTCCTGCCGCGAAAGCGTCTCGCACTGCGGAAGAAGCGTCTTCGTTCTTGCCATCAGGTAAGATGGCTGTTCACTGCCGGACAGAAGCCACACACGCTTTCTCGCGCTCTGCAGCGCCAGCTGCGTCCAGCCAAGCTCCCGTTCGAGCCGGTCCGAAGCAAACAGCGACAGCTGCACACCGAGGCTCGACAAATTCCGCCGGTCGCTGTCAGACAGCAGCCCCTCCGACTGGGAAAACGCAGGAAGCGCACCCTCGTCTGCACCGAGGACAATTAGATAGCCAGCCTGCAGCGCGCGCATGCCGTCCAAGCCGGATACCAGCACCTCGTCGAGATTTGCCGGAATCGAGCCGACCTGATAGCAGCCGAGCAGCATCCGGAACATCTGCAAAAACCGGTCCAGCTCCATCTCCTGCGCGCCCAGCACCAGCTCCGCCTGCTCCATGGCAGTCATCAGGATCTCATAAAGCTGCTCCTGTTCCTGCGCCGCCTGATGCTTCCCCTGCCGGTACAGCTCATTCGTCTGCTCGCAGGCGATCTCGGGAAAGTGCGTCTGCTCCAGAAACGCGCGCAGCGCATGCAGCCGCTCGGATACCGTCCTTCCGGACAACCACACCTCGTGAAGCGTCTGCAGCGGCTCCATCGCGCCTTCGCGCCAGACGTTGAGCGTCAGAAGCTGCCGGTCCGTTTCCTCGTCAAATGTCTGTCCGAAGCCCTCCGGATGGCGCGTCCACGGTTTCAGCCATTGGCTACCGCGGATATTCCAGAAATACGCATAGCGCTCCAACCGGTCGCAGGCATCCGGCTCCAGGGGAGAAAAACCGGATTTGAGGTACTGCATTACATCTTCAAACGAGAACCTGCTTGCCGCCTGCATGGCAGACATCACCGCCTGCAGAAGCGGCTTTCCGAGAATATCGGTCGTGCCTGCGTAATAAGCGCCGATGCCGGCTCTTTGCAGCATGGGCTTGATCGCCTGCACATAGCCGGATTCCGTGCAGGCAACCGCAATCTCGCGCCACCGGACACCGGTTCTGGTCAGCTTCTGCACGATGCCCGCTGCCAATTCGCACGCACCCGCGCGCGTGTCCGCCTGCCCCAGCGCCACCTCCGGCGCAGGCTCCGAAAACGGCGTACCGCCCGTATTCATGATCTGCGAAAGCCAGAGCTCCAACGAAGCCGGACGGCAGGTCCTCTCTGAAACCTGCTCCCGCACTACCGCGATATTCCGCCGCGCTGCCATACGCGAAAGCTGCTTTGCCGTCTGCGCGCCGCAGCGAAACGCCGCGCTGTCCGAGCCGTCGGTGCAGAGATAGACCTGCGTCTGCACTGCCTGCGGGAAAATGGCGTCGAGAATCCGCAGCTGCACCGCCGTAAAATCAGAAAAGCCCGCGAGATAAAACCGTTTTCCGGCGCAGTAGTCCTCCTGTGAAAGCGTTTCGGCAAGCCGCGACAGCCGCGTCACGGGGTCTGCGCGCCCGGTTTTGCAGACGCTCAGATAACTCTCATACAAAAGCCCCAACTCGGAAAGCTTCTGCGCCTGCTGCCCGGTCATCTGCCCCGCCGCAGTCAGAAGCTGCTGCGGGGTGACGCAGCAGGTCAGAAACTCTTCCATCATCTTCCCCAGCTGCAGCAGAAACTCCGGTCTCAGCAGCGACGCGGCATAAAACTTGATCTGCGTTTTCACGCGCTCAGCAGCAAGATACAGGCACAAAAGCCTGCCGCCTTCATCGAGATACTCCTCGCTCACGCCGCCGTAAATCGAAAACACGCGGCTGGCAAGCCTCGTAAAGCTCAAGACCTCTGCAAAGCGGCTGATCGTATCGCCGCCCCGGCGGCACAAGGCACGCTCTGCCTCAAAGGAATACTGTTCCGGCACAATCAGAATCTGTTCGCCGATCCCTTCTGCGGCGCGCGCGCAGATCGTATCGATCAGCTGTGAGAGCCCTGCCTGCCGGTCGGGTCCTGTCAGAATGGTCAGCAATCTGAACGCCCTCCTTCGACTGTTTTTTTGTGTTTTTTTCATTATAGCAGGTCACATGGGTAAAAAAAAGGACGCTTACGCGTCCCAGAACATTTTTTTGAGTTTGCCCAGCCACTCCAGCGTCCGGAACTCCAGCTCTACCTCGCCCGTATCCTCGGTCAGAACCGAAATTTCCTGATCCGTCAGACCCGCCGCGCGGCACGCCTCGGTGAAATCCTTCTCTGCTGCCGGAAGGCACAGCGCCGGAAAGACCACGCACCACCAGTTGTGACCGCCCGCCTGCCCGATGCTTACGCGCAGCGTCCGGTATACGCCGGCGGGAAGACGGAAGGTTTCATATTCGCGTGTCGGAAACAGTTCCCTGCGCAGACTTACGCTTGCCGTTTCTTCGCAGCCAAGCGATGCAAGCTTCTCGTTCGCCGCGCGTTCCAGCTCCGGCAGCCCCGTCTGAAGCGCTGCCTCCGGGTTCTGCGCATCCCTGAGCAGTCCATCTGCCGTTTCCAGCACCGCATCGCGCACCAGAAGCTTCACGCGCTGGTCCTCCCTCGTATCCGAATTTGCAACGACATGGAGCCGGATCAGCTTCTCCGCCAGACGCTGCTGCTGCGCCTGCAAGCTCGCGCAAAGACTCGTCAGCACCGCCGCCAGCAGACAGCATACAGCTGTTATGTATCGTTTTTTCATAAAAACACCGCCTAAACTCTGGAATACCCAAAGTTTAGACGGCTGTTTTGCTGTTTATACGTTCTTTGCCAGGAAAACCTGCTCGTATTTGTCCTTGAGCATCGTGCAGGCGACGGTCGCGTACTCAAACGAGTCGTAAATACCGAACACTGCCGAGCCGGAGCCCGTCATCTGCGCGCCGTAGGCGCCGTAGGTGATCATCATCGAGCGGATGTAGTTGATATCGAAATGCTCCTTGAGAACCAACGGCTCAAAGACGTTGCACATGCTGCCACCGACGCCGAGCAGCTCGCCCTTCTGCAGGTTCGACATCATCGCCTTGTGGTCCGGGCGCTTTTCGATGAACGTCTCGTCGAGTTTTTCATAGAGCTCGGGCGTGGAAACCGAGAACTCCGGCTTGCAGACGGCAAAGAACATCTCCGGTGCGTCGGGAAGCTTCGTGAGCTTGTTGCCCACGCCCTCGACCAGCACAGTGCCCTGCATCACACAGAACGGCACATCCGATCCGACAAGGCTTCCCAGCTCGCAAAGCGCCGGCAGCGACAGCGGATATCCATAGTGCCGGTTCAAAACGCGCAGCACCGCCGCAGCGTCCGCACTTCCGCCGGCAAGACCAGCCTGCATCGGAATACGCTTGCTGATGAAGATTTCAAGCCCTTCCTCGGGAAGCTTCGTCGCGGCATAATATGCCTTCGCCGCCTTCCAGGCAAGGTTTTTCTCGTCCTGCGGATAGCCCTCGGTGACGAGCGTCGTGGTCGGGTTTTCCCGGCCGGTCTCGTCAAGCACCTCGCGGTAGCAGTGGACCTGCCAAGGCGCGCCCGTTCCGATGTCGACGGTCACGTCGTCGTGCAGCGAGATTGTCTGCATGATGGATTTGATGTTGTGATAGCCGTCCTCACGCTTTCCCAGAACGTCAAGCGTCAGGTTGACCTTGGCAAATGCACCTTCGGAAATCGTAACCATTACTTGATCTTTCTGCCCTCTAAATAGTATCTCTTCTCGCGGCTGTGACCCATGGAGAAGGTCTTTCTGGGCAACACGCCGTCGGCAATAACGCCGCGGAACAGCTGGCTCTTTTCCATCGCAGGCAGCAGGAAACCGATGGCGTTCTCCTGCTTGGCAAAGCCAATCAGTGCGTCGTCGTCGTGGATGTAGTCAATTTCGCCGGGGTTGTTCTTGAGGTATTCGTCCAGAAAGTGCTGGAGGATACCGACGGCAAGCTCGCCCTTGTTCTTATCGAGCACGATCGTGCCGGACTCTTCACCTGCGTACCACTTCACGGGGAAGCCCTCTGCGCCCGCGCAAGCTTCTTCCAGAGCGGCAAGCAGCTTCTTCGGCTCGGTCTTGAAGATCACGCGGTGAATCGGCTCAAACGCCTGCGCCGGGTCATGGATGTTCTCGAGCTCGACGAGCGCATAGCGCGCCGGATGGTTGGAAAGATCAACGCCGGGGTTGTTCTTTTTCAGCTCTTCGTAGCAGGATTTCGCGGTAGCCAGAGAGTGGTTGCCGTCGCCGACGGCAAAGACCATCGGGGTTCCCTTGAGACCGACGTATTTTTCGCCCACGGTTGCGGTGTACTCGATAAGTGCCTTGTTGAACTCGTCCACGTCCTTGCCCTCGACGAGCCAGCCGGTGATGTGTCCGCCGCCTTCCATGAGGTCGAAGTCGTAGACTTTTTTCAGGCTGTCCTTCTTCGCGCCGATTGGCTCAATGAGCTTCTTGTCGTGGTCGTCGCAGAGCATCAGCACGTGGGGCAGCTCAATGGGAGCGTCGCGGCGGACTCTCTGGCGGGGCGGAATGCGCTCGGGAACCGTGCGCTCGGTGGCACGGATGGCAGAGGTTGCGCCGGGGTTATAGTCATACGCATCGAGGTCGACCATGCCGACAAGACCTTCGCGGATGGAACCGTTCTCGAGCGTTCTTTCGACGTAGATGTAGCTGTTGGGATAGACCGTGAAGACGCCTTCGTCGACGTATTTCTTCATCGTGGCGTTGATTTCTGCCGTGTGCGCGGCTTCTTTTTCGGTGCCGAGTTCGGCTTCGGGAAGAATCAGGTTGATCGTGGAGACAGCGCCCTCGGCGTTCTTTCTCACGCGGTCCCAGTAGCCTTGATCGGACGTGAACTGGTCGCAGGCGATGACTGCCCACTTTTCCATATGGTCGGTCTTCGGCAGCAGAATGTCAGCGGGTAAAAATGCGTTCATAATATGATTCACCTTTCATTTTCATAAGTATTTTCGCGGAAACAAAAGGAAATTGCGACAAATTAAAGCGCAGCGCAGATTGCGCGCAGCAGCTCGTCATACGTCTCATATGCCGGAAGCTGCGGATAGTCCTGTTTGATTTTTTCGGTCGAGCGGAACAGGAAGCCTGCCTTGCTCGCCAGAATCATGTCCAGGTCGTTGTAGCTGTCGCCGCTTGCAATCGTATCAAAGCCGATCGACTGCAGCGCGCGGACGGTTGTGAGTTTCGTGTCCTTGCAGCGGAGCTTGAAATCGGAAATAAAGCCGTCTTCGCTGATGACCAGTGAGTTGCACAGGATTGTCGGCAGCCCCAGCTTTTTCATCAGCGGCATCGCAAACTCTTCAAACGTATCGCTCAGAATCACCGCCTGCGTCTTTTCGCGCAGACTGTCTAAGAATTCCTTTGCACCGGGCAGCGGGTCAATCTTTGCAATCACGTTCTGCACATCGGAAAGCTTCAAGCCGTGCTCCTTTAAAATTGCAAGCCGCCAGCGCATGAGCTTTTCGTAGTCCGGCTCATCGCGCGTGGTTCTGCGCAGCTCGGGGATGCCGCTCTGCGAAGAAAACGCGATCCAGATTTCGGGCACCAGCACGCCCTCCAGATCCAGACAAACAATGTTCATTTCATCGCCTCCTGACAGGGATATCAGGGTTTCCTTGCAGGTGCTTGTCCGGCTGGGAAACTTAAAAAATGTTTACGTGCCTAAAAAATTTGCAGGCTATATTTATTATACAGGATTTTGCCAAAAATGCAATCTCAATTTCTTGCATTTCTGTGCGATTTGCGGAATAAGCGGCAGCCATGCCGTGCATACTATGGATGCGTTCATAAAAGGAGGAACTATCATGGATACCTTGGCATTGATTCTGGCAATTATCGGCGCGGTCAACTGGGGTCTGGTCGGCTTCGCGCGCTTTGATCTGGTCGCGTGGATTTTCGGCGGGCAGACCGCGAGCGTCAGCCGCATTATCTACGCAGTGGTCGGTCTTGCCGGTCTGTGGTGCATCACCCTGCTGTTCCGCAGATCGAGAAAATCCGAAGCATGAACCGAAAAAATTCCCGGACATCGGAACAAACCGATGTCCGGGAATTGCTTTTTATTTGAGATTGCAGCGAATGATGCACTCAAAGCTCTTGCCGCCGTAGGTGGTCGAGACCGTGGTCGTGCCCTTGCCGGTTGCGGTGACGACGCCGTCTGCGTCGACCGTACATACGCCCGTGTTGCCCGATTTCCACGAAAGCCCCTTCACGCGGTTTCCGTCCGCGTCCTTGAGGGAGATTTTGAAGTACTCGCCGAGGAACGCCATGGTAACGTCCGAATGGCTGAGCGTGCAGCCCTCCGCATCCACATCCGCGCCGGACTCGGCGCTGGAATCGAGCTTGCAGCGGACGATGCACTCAAGCTTCGTGCCGCTGACCTCCGCACGCACGGTCGTCGTGCCGCTGCCGACAGCGGTAATGGTGCCGCTGGAGGTGACGGTGGCAACCGAGGCGTTTTCGCTCGTAAACGTCACCTGCGCACCTTCGGGGATGTTGCTGACAATCAGAGGCGCCTGCTCGCCGGGATAGAACAGCGTCATATCCGTGGAATTCAGCGCAGGCGGAAGCTCTTCAGGCTGTTCCTGCTCCTCTTCGGCAATGAAATCGCAGGTTACCAGACACGTTGCCGTCTGGTCTCCGCAGGCTGCGGTAATGACCGCCGTACCGCCGTTGACCGCAACGACCTTTCCCTGCTGGTTCACCGTTGCAATCGTCTCGTCGCTGGAGGTGAACGTTACCTCCTGATTGCAGGTTTCCGGAAGCTTCTGGACGGTGATGTTGTAAAACCGCTCCGGCTCGTCAAAGGTAATCGAGCTTGTGGCAAGCGTCAAGCCCTCACAGGGCACAACCGCCTCCGGCTGCTCGTCCGCTTCCTCCGGCTGGTAGTCTTCCTCGTTCATATACTGCTGCTCGGTGGGAACAGCGGGCTGCGACGGCTCGGAAGCAGCCTCCTGCGCGGGCTGCTGCGCCGGCTCCTGCATGCTCACCGGCTCCTTGGGGCTCAGGAATTTCGGGAACCAGCTGAGCTGATACAGCGCGAACGCCGCGCCCATCAGAACCGCAAGCCCCAGAATCACGCAGATCGTAACCATCATCCATTTCGGAATCTTATAGGGATTTTCCGCGCTTTTTGCCTCTTTTTCCTTTTTCGGGTCGGCAGCGAAATGACCGCCCTTTTTCTTACTGAACTTTCCGCCGCGACCGCCTGCCGGCTTATACGCCGCGGGCATGACCGGCTGCGGCTCGGCTGCGCCGGGCTGCACCGCTTTTCCGCAGAGCGGACACTGACTGAGCGCGGCGTCAAACTCCGTGCCGCAGTATTCGCATTTTTTCAGTTTCATGCAAATCCTCCGTTTGCTGCGCACGCACCTTTGCGTGCTGGATGGTTGGCGGCATTGCGCCGCTTCGGTTGAGACCTACTGCGTATCATAACACACCTTGCGACAAATTCCAACCCCATATCGCAATATCTTGTATTGCATTTTTATCAAAAATCGCTTAGAATAATAGGACGTATAAAAAGGAGGCGAACCATTTGGCAGAACTCAAGCTTATCTCGCCGCTGCTTTCCAATATGGAAGTAGTCGAGTGTGTGAGCGTTCGCGGCGCAGCCGCAGTATATATCGTCAGAAGCACCAAAAGCGGGCAGACCTACGTTCTCAAGCACATCTCCGTGCCGGAGTCGCAGAAGCAGGTCGACGCGCTGATGTTCACCGGAGCCGCCGCCACAAAGGAAGACGCGCAAAAATATTATGAGCAGGTTGTTTCCGATTATCAGACGGAGCTGACAACGCTTGAAACACTCTCGGCAAGCCCGAATCTCGATTGCTTCCGCAGCTATCAGATCGCGCCCAAGGAAGACGGCGTCGGCTACGACATGTATCTGCTTGCCGAGCATCGCAAGACGCTCGTCGATTACTTATCCGACAACGCCATGACGAAGCTCTGCGCGGTCAATCTGGCGATGGACCTTTGCAGCGCCCTCATCGATCTGCGTGCGGCGGGGCTCATTCACCGCGACGTCAAGCCGTCCAACATCTACTTGAACGCACAGGGGCATTTCCTGCTCGGAGACCTTGGCATCGCGAAAATCGACGATCTCAAATACTGCACGATGCCCGAGAGCATGCTCAGCTCCTACTCCGCGCCGGAGCTGTTCAGTCTGCTCGGCACGATCGAGCCAACGACGGATATTTATTCCGTGGGCTTGATTCTATACCGGATTTTCAACGGCAACCACGCGCCCTTTGAGGACGAAAACACGTCCGCGAAGGCAGCGGATCGCCGCAGAGTCACCGGCGAGGCGCTCCCGGTTCCGATGTACGCGGACTACGAGATTTCCGAAATCATTCTCAAGGCGTGTGCCTTCCAGCCTGCCGACCGCTACCAGAGCCCGCAGGAACTGAAGGACGCACTGGTCGAGTACATGAAGCGCAACCAGGTCGACGACACGCTGATTGTTCCCCCGATCGCGGGTGAGCACGAGCCGGTCGATCTGACGCAGGAGGAAGAAATTGAGCCGGTGCAGTTTGCAGACACCGATTCGCTGCCCGAGGATTTCAAGGAGAACTTCTCGCCGGACACGCAGATGCTCAACTCGCTCATCGACTCGGTCCATAAAGAAGCGCAGAAGGACCCGGAGGGCTATGGCATCTCCGGGTCTCTGGAGCCGGATGAAGAAGACGACGCACCGCTGGATGATTCCGGCGCGCCCAAAAAGCGCCGCAAAAAGAGCCGCTGGCTTCCCATCGCGCTGTGCTGCCTGTTGCTGATTGCCGGCATCGGCGCGGCGGTCTACTTCTTCATCATTGCGCCCAGCAATCTGCACATCAACGAGATCACCCTTGTGGACACCGGCACGGACTATCTGACCGTGCAGGTCGATTCCGGCGAAAAGGAAGGCTCGTTCCAGGTTGTCTGCTCCGACACCTACGGAAACAAGTTCCACCAGAGCTTCCAGGCAAAGACAGACCTTACCTTCTCCGGTCTTGTCCCCGGCACACAGTACACCGTGACCGTCGAGCCGCAGAACGGAGAAACCCCGACCGGCAATTACACGCTCATGGCAACGACGCTCGCGCAGACGGAGATTCTGAGCTTCACGGCAACGCCCGTTTCCGTGACGCAGGCGGAGCTGAACCTCATCATTTTGGATGGACCCGACCCCGGCAGCTGGACCGTCAGCTATGCGGCAGAGGGACAGGAAGCGCAGACCGCGACCTTCTCCGGTCACAGCACCGTCATTGCAGGTCTCGCCTCCGGCACCGAGTATACCTTTACCCTGCAGGAGCCTGAGAACACGAAGCTCATCGGGCAGACGAGCGCAACGTTCTCTACGGTTCCGACCGTCAGCATCGTCCCGCCGCTGTCCGTCGCGATTTCGAGCTCGTCGGCAATCTTGTCCTGGGATATCGAAGGCGACGCACCCGAGAGCTGGACCGTTACCATCACGGGTCCCAACGACTACTCCGACACGCAGATCGTCTCCACGCCGTCTGTGACCTTCGAGGGCTTGACGCCGGGCGAGACATATGAAATCATCATCTCCACGCCCACGATGCTGCAAAGCGTCTCGACGTCGATCACGCCGAACATCACGAAGCTCTCCTCGTTTACAGCCGATGTCGACGGTGAGGATCTCGTTCTCGACTGGACCTGCGAGGTAGACCCTGCGGAGCCAGGCTGGACACTGGAAGCAAAGATCGCGGGTATCGATACCGCGGTCGAGCTTCCCGAAGCGCAGGACGCGCCGCTGCGCGTGCCGCTCTCCGATCTGGTTCCCGATGCGGACTACACGTTCACCATTGCGCTCAAGAGCGGAGAAAAGCTCGAGGGCGAGACAAAAGTGGCGTATCACTCCCCGGCTGTGACGGACAAGTACACCGACCACGGCATGGGCAACACCTACCTCGGCTTCTTCCTCAAGCCCGCAAATGTGGAAACCGTGACCAGTTCGAACCTCTCGACCTCGCGCAACAACTACTACACGATTTCCGAGCAGATGGCGTTCGCGCTGCAAACGCTCTCGACGCTCGACACGAAGGCGGAGGATGACATTACCGTCATGCTCGTTGTCCGTAACGACGCGGGCAAGCTTGTCAGCTTCGAGGAAACGCAGCGGCAGTGGAACACCATGTGGGAAAAGGATCTGTTCGTCGGTTCGCTTTCCAGCATGCCGCAGAAGGCAGGCACGTACACGCTGGAAATTTACTTCAACCACAAGCTTGTCACCACCAAGGACTTCAACGTCCGCGAATCGTAAAATAATCTCCCCGGTGCTTGCGCACCGGGGAGATTTTTGTCTTAAAAAAGTATCAGGAAGCGCTGTAGCCGACGAGTCTGCCGAGCCAGGCGATGTAATACGAGTTATTGATCATATACGGATAGTTGATCACCAGCAGATCATTCACGCCCTGGTCCTTTGCAAACTGCGTCAGGTCCAGACTCGGCTTTCCGTCGCGGTTGAACTCTCTGGGGTCGACGACGATGATCTTGCTGTAGTGGCTCGTCAGGAACGGTGCAAAGGCGTTGCCGTAGGACTCCTTGAGCATCAGGCACACAGGTCCCTCCACGTCGGTTTCAATGACGCACACGGGCGTGTCGCCGCCGATAAAGCACTGATATTTGTTGCTGACAGAGGCGTCGAGATGCTGATAGACCACACTCACCGGCACGCCGTTCTGCAGATTCCCGTCCGCGTAGTATTTTGCGTGCGTGGTGGCAATCGGAAGATAGTATTCCAGATAATCGGGGTTATCCAGAAGCGTCTGGCTCTGGGGATAATTTGCCGTGAAGGTGTACATCGAGCCGACGAACCGGTCGTAGCGTCCGGTCTCAAACCGGTCGAGCGGCACTGCCTCAAAGCCTGCCGCCTCGCAGAACGCAGTGTAGGCGTAATATGCGCCCAGCTGCGTCCAGTGGTGGTCAGTCCGGAAGAAAATATACTCGTCCGTATGCGCGCGCAGCTTCGAGTAGGCGTCGACGGTCAGGATGTCTTTTCCCATCTTGCCGTAGCAGTAGTCGATCATGTCCTTCTGGGAATTGAGTCCCTGATGCATGCTCTCGGGCGAATAAAACTCGCCGCCGTTCGGCGTGACCAGACTGATGGTCCGCACATCACTGCCCAACGCATCCGCCAAAGCATTGACGGTCTTTGCGTAGCTCTCAATGACGGAGTTTGTTGCCGTCGGAATTTCCATCGCGCGATCGCCCACAATCACGACATTTCCGGCGTACTGTGCCTCGGAGATATCGGGGTTATCCAGCTCCGGCACCGAATCCTCCTCGGTTGGTTCCGGGGTCGGCTCCGTATGAGCTTCGCCGCTCGTCTCCCCTGTCGCCGTTTCCGGCGCAGCCGTTTCTGCTCCGGTTTCCGGATTGGTAATCTCAGCATCGCCGGACGTTTCCTGCGAAGGCTGCGGCTCATTTTCGAGCGTCTGCCCCGTTTTTTCATATTCCTGCCGCGCCAGCGACTCGCCGCCCTGCTCGGCACCGGTGTTGCCGTCGAGGACGAGAATGTTGTCGTCTCCGGCGGAGGAATGGTAGAAGCCGTTGAGCCAGCGGTTCGCCTTCAAAAGCGTATCTCGCATGGGGAAGGTGTTCGTATACCAGGTTTCCAGCTTGGAGATGAATGTGCCGTCCAGCAGCGCCTGCATGGAAAACTGCGGCTTGCTGGTATCCGCGCCGTCGCTTCCCACGCCGGTTGTAAAGAGTGAGGCAAGCCCGATTGCCAGCAGCAGCGCCAGAATGATGCCTGCCATCGCGCGATAAATCTTTTTCATGCGCCCGCCCTCCTAGAAGCGGAAATACAAAAATGCGTTGTAGCTCGACCCGGCAAGAGAAATCGTTGCCAGCGCCAGCAGTGCCAGATCAAAAACGAACGTCAACGCTGCGTAGACCTTGTGCCCCACGCCGTCGTCGCGCTTTTCCGCGCACAGAAGCCCAATCACATTTCCCGTGAACTGCGGAATTGCCGTGCAGCCGACCGCGCAGACCAGCAGCAGCGGCAGATTATTGCGCAGCAGCAGATTGGTCGTCTCGTTTGTGAAGCCGGAGCCAGAAAGCCCGAACAGAATCCGGAAGCTTTCCAACAGCCGCGTCAGATCCGTGTGATAGAAAATGTTCCAGCTGAACAGAATCAGAACCAATGTCACAAGATGGCGCACCGGCTTTGGAATTCTGGAAAGCCCATTTCTGAGCAGCCGCTCGATGCACAGCAGCACAAAAAAGTACAGCCCCCACAGCACAAAGTTCCAGCTCGCGCCGTGCCACAGACCCGTCAGCGCCCAGACGACAAACAGGTTCAGATACACGTGTTTCCGGTTGCCGCCGAGCGGTATGTAGACATAATCCCGGAAGAACGAGCTGAGCGAAATGTGCCAGCGCCGCCAGAATTCGGTGATGGATTTTGCCGTATACGGCAGACGGAAGTTCTCCATGAACGTAAAGCCGAGGATTTTCCCGAGACCGATTGCCATGTCGGAGTAGCCGGAAAAATCGAAGTAGATCTGGAACATGTAGGCGAGCATGCCGAGCAGGATGCCCACCGACGTCGCGCCCGCAAATGAGCCGCCCAGCAGCTGGTCAGCCACCTGCCCGATGTGATCGGCAAGCAGCACCTTTTTGCCGAGACCGATGCAAAAGCGCGTCACGCCGCGGAAGATGTTCTCGCTGTCCAGCTCGCGCGCGTCGATCTGCGCCGCAACGTCCACATAGCGGACAATCGGTCCTGCAATGAGCTGCGGAAACATCGAAACATACAGCAGCAGCTTCCAGTAAGACCGCTGCGCCGCAACGTCTTTGCGGTACACGTCGACCGAATACGACAGCGCCTGAAATGTGTAAAACGAGATGCCGATCGGAAGCGATATCTGCGGTACGGCAAACGCGGTTTTGAAAATCGCATTGCAGTTCTCCACCAGAAATCCCGCGTATTTGAATACGATCAGCCCCGACAGATTCAGCGCCACGCACAGCGCCAGCAGCGCCCGGCTCCTCTTTTTTTCAAACGCCAACGAAAAGCCCCAGTTGAGCGCTGACACCGCCAGCATCAGAAGCACATACACCGGCTCGCCCCAGGCGTAAAACACCAGACTCGCGCAGACCAGGACGATGTTTTTCGCCGTCAAGCTCCGCTGAATAAAGTACAAAAGCAGGCACAGCGGCAGAAAAATATATAAAAAGAACAAGCTTGAAAAAACCATAAACCAGATTCGCTCCGCTCTCAATCGATTTACATAAAAAAATTTACATAACTACCAGCGCTTTCTAATTTATCAGACGGCTTTCGTTTTTTCAAGACGTAAAGCGCAAAATTAAGAAGTATTTTTTCCCAGTGCGCGCTTTTGCGCCGCGTCTGCGATTTTCTTACAGTTATTTCCGTTTTCTACTGGAAGAGCTCTTGCACTTTTCGTGTTTTTATGCTATATTATTTATTATTATGTGGAATTCAGTCCGCTGCGACAAAGATGGCGGACGCGAAAGGACAAACCATGTTAGCAATTGAACGCAAAAACGAAATTCTGCAAAAACTCCGCGCCGAACAGCGCGTTCTGGTCAGCGAGCTTGCTGCCCACTATCAGGTCACGGAGGAAACCATCCGCCGCGACCTCGACAAGCTCGAAAAAGAGGGCTACGCCACCAAAACCTACGGCGGCGCCATCCTCGGCAACAGTACGAAAACCGACCTGTCCCACGCCATCCGCAGCAAGACGAACGTCGAATTCAAAAACCAGATTGCAGACCTCGTCTGCCAGATGGTCGACGATGGGGACCATCTGATGATCGACGACAGCTCGACGGCGCTGTTCTGCGCAAAGAAGCTGCGCGACAAGAAAAACCTTACGATCATTACCAACTCGGTCGAGCTGGTGGTGGAGCTGGCAAACGTGGAAACCTGGTCGATTCTGCTCACGGGCGGCAGACTCAAGGCAGAGTCTCTGGCGCTGGTCGGCAGCCAGTGCGAAAAATATCTCGGCAACTATCATGTGGACAAGGTCTTCGTCTCCTGCAAGGGTCTCGACCGCGAAGCGGGCGTCACTGACTCGAACGAACTCAACGCACAGGCAAAGCAGGCAATGCTCCGCGCTGGGCGGCAGAAGATTCTCGTCGTCGACAGCTCGAAGATCGACAAAGTCTCGTTCGTGAACATCACCCCGGTTTCCGGAATCGAGGCAGTCGTCACCAACGCCCGCCCCAGCGAGGCGTGGCTGCGCTACCTGGAAGATCAGGGCGTGCGCTGCATCTATCCGAAGGATTAAACAGAACCAACTGAAGCAAGCCGCTATCGCGCAGATAGCGGCTTGCTTGTTCTTTTGCCTTCCAGACACACGAAAAGCGACTCCGGGAAATCCCGGAGCCGTTTTCTGCAATTTATTCCACCTATCGAAAAGATGCTGCGATTTTAAGGTAAGTGTTATAATTATGCCGGTTTTTTGTCGAAGAAGTATTCCTTCGTCATCTTGATGACGACAGGCGACAGCGCGATCAGGGCGATGAAGTTCGGGACAGCCATCAGACCGTTGAAGGTATCGGAGATATCCCACACGACGTCGATGGAGGAAACTGCGCCGACGACGATGATGACGACGTACAAAGCCTTGTAGACCGAAGCAGCCTTCAGACCGAACAGATACTGGAAGCAGCGAGATCCGTACAGAGACCAGCCGAGGATCGTCGTGAACGCGAAGAGCGTCAGAGCAACCGCGACGAACGTAGAAGCGATCTTATCGCCGAAGACAGTTGCGAATGCGGCGGTGATGAGCTCAGAGCCGGGCTTGACGCCAAACGGGATCTCAACGCCGGAGCAGATGATGGTAAGAGCAGTCAGAGAGCAAATAACGATGGTATCGGCAAAGCACTCGAAGATACCGTACATACCCTGCTGGACAGGACCCGGGGTGTCAGCCGCGGAGTGCGCGATAGCCGCAGAGCCAAGACCAGCTTCGTTGGAGAACGCCGAGCGGCGAAGACCCCAGACGATGGTTTCCTTCAGGACGATACCGGCAGCCGCGCCGCCGATTGCCTGCGGGTTGAATGCAGTGGAGAAGATCTTGCCGAATGCGGGGATGATGTTGCCTGCGTGGACAACGATAACGGTAAGACCGAAGACAATATAAAGAAGAGCCATGGCCGGGACGAGCTTTTCAGCAACGGCGCCGATACGCTTGATGCCGCCGAAGAGAATGACGCCGACGAGGACAGCCAGAACGATACCGAGGATGAGGTTCAGCGTGCCGCGCTCCGCAGCAGCGGACGGGATGAACGCGTCGACAGCGTTGTTGATGGAGCCGACGATGGAGTTGACCTGCGACATGTTGCCAATGCCGAAGGCGGCGATTGCTGCGAAGATACAGAACAGGATGCCGACCCACTGCCAGCCCTTGCCGAGACCGTTCTTGACGTAGTACATCGGACCGCCGACCCAGTCGCCCCTCGCGTCGCGCTCACGGTACTTGATCGCGAGAAGAACTTCGGAGTACTTGACCATCATGCCCAGCAGAGCTGCCAGCCAGAGCCAGAAGATGGCGCCGTAGCCGCCGAGGGCGATTGCCTGAGAGGTACCGACGATGTTGCCGGTGCCGACGGTAGCCGCCAGCGCCGTGGAAACAGCCTGCATCGGCGTGACTGCGCCTTCGCCTGCTTCCTGTTTCTGGAACATTTTGCCCAGCGTGTTCTTCATCACGTAGCCGAACTTCGTGAACTGAAGACCACGGTTGCGGATGGTCAGATAAAGACCAAAGATGATGGTGCACGGCAGGAAGATGTACAGCCATGCGACAGTGTTAAGGGTGCCGGTGATAAAACTGATGATTGCCTGCATAGATTTTGCCTGCGGACGATCCCCCGATCGTCCATCCTTTCCTGATTATTTCCGCCTTGCGGGACGAGAGTCGCGGAAAGGACGTAGCAAGATTATTGCTCTGTCCTTTTGCCTGAGAGATCGGCGAACCGCCTTACACCTTCGGCGCTCTTGTAAGAGGCTCTCCAGAGAGGAATAACTGCATTTATAATTTACCACAAAAAGGGTTGTGATTGCAAGTGCTTTGCTGTAAAATTTATATAAAAAATTTTTAGGTTTTGGACATCTGTCCGTATTGCGCGGACTCATTTCCAGTTTTTACGTTATGTAAACTTTTTCCCACCTTTCCTTTTTCAGGTTCCGCTTGCGCCGTAGTTGGACAGCACGCGCGCCGAGGGGTCGTTGACGTCGCAGCCGGGCCAGGTTTTGTTCGGCATCCAGAAATCGACAACCATCTCCGACTGACCGGGATAGTAGCGCTCGAAAATCTCGCGGTACAGCAGCGACTCCTTCGTGAACGGCTGCGCATGCGTGTATTTTTTCCGGAGCGTTTCAAACTCCTCGTCGGTGTACTGCTTCTGCGCAAATTCCTTCAGATCGTCCACCATCGAGTGACCGACCGCGTCGGAGAACGCCGCCTTTTCGCGGTACAGAATGTCGTGCGGCAGATAGTCGCCTTCAAACGCATGACGAAGCAGGTACTTGCCCTTGCCGTATTTGTTCAGCTTCAGCTCCGGGTCCACGCTCATGACGTACTCGACGAAATCGAGGTCGCCGAACGGCACGCGCGCTTCGAGCGAGTTGACGCTGATGCAGCGGTCGGCGCGCAGCACATCATACATGTGCAGCTCCCGGATGCGTTTTTCCGCCTCCTTCTGGAACTCCTCGGCGCTGAGCGCGAAGTCGGTGTACTTGTAGCCGAACAGCTCGTCGGAAATCTCGCCGGTCAAAATCACGCGCAGGTCGGTGTTCTCGTGAATCCACTTGCAAAGAAGATACATGCCCATGCTCGCGCGGATGGTCGTAATATCATACGTGCCCAGCATGCGGATGACCTCTTCCAGAGAATCGAGCACCTGCTGCTTTGTCATGTAGACCTCGGTGTGGTCGCTGCCGATGTAGTCTGCCACCTGCTTGGCGTACTTGAGATCGATTGCATCTTCGCTCATGCCGATGGCAAAAGTGCGGATCGGCGCTTTCGACTCGCGCGCGGCAATCGCGCACACCAGAGACGAATCCAGACCGCCCGAGAGCAGGAAGCCAACCTTTGCGTCGGCGACCAGACGCTTCTCTACGCCGCGAATGAGCTTGTCGTGAATTTTGGAACAGACCGTCTCCAGATCGTCGTGGCAGACCGCTGCGGACTTTGTAATATCGTTGTAGCAGGTGAACTTGCCGTCCTTATAGTAATGTCCGGGAGGAAACGGCATGATCTTATCGCACAGCCCGACAAGGTTCTTCGGCTCGCTTGCAAAGACGATCACGCCTTTTTTGTCGTAGCCGTAGTACAGCGGGCGAATGCCGATGGGGTCGCGCGCGGCGATATATTCCTTCGTGCGCCCATCAAACAGGATCAGCGCAAATTCCGCGTCGAGCATTTTGAACATATCCACGCCGTGCTCAAAATACAGCGGCAGCAGAATCTCGCAGTCCGAGCCGCTGACAAATTCATACTTCTTTTCCAGCTCCTTCTTGAGCTTCTCGAAGCCGTAAATTTCGCCGTTGCAGACGACGTAGCTGCCGTCGCGCTCAAACGGCTGCATGCCGCTGGGCGTCAAGCCCATGATGGAAAGCCGGTGAAAACCGAGCAAGCCCTTGCCGGTGTCTACAATCCGGCTGTCGTCCGGTCCTCTGGACACAGTCTTAAGAAAGCCCTTCTGAAAATCAGAAAAGGCGGCACAGACATCGCAATAACCCATAATCGAACACATGATAAAATCCTCCAAAAATTTTATTCAGCATTCGATAGGGCAAGTGCTGACTCGCTGTGCCACCTATCTTTTGTCTCTGCGGCGTCCTGCAACGCCCAGCTTTTTATAACGGGAAGCAGCCCCGGCGCACCTAGTAAAAAGCCAGCGGCTTTCGTTCAGCTTGCGGCTCGCCGGGTGTTCTTCGCGCGCAACTTACTGCATGGCTTGCACCTGCCCATGCTCTCTGGAAGCAGCCCTGCGCGCTACTTTTCCCGGCTCTGACGCCTTTGAAATCTGTCAAAAAAGCGATCCTTCAGACGTTCTATTTACCTCGTCTTCTGCCCGGCGCGCTTTAGTCCCACGTGCTGGTATCTAGGCAGGAAAGATACAATTCTGCATCGCGTGCGAAGCAGGAATCGAAAAAATCGTGCTGCTCGTGGACGCTTTCCATCAGGAACGAATGTACGGGGTTGATGAACTGATAACAGATTTCTTCATCATAGGAACGGTTCACATTGCGGTTCATAAGGATCCTCCTTCTTAAAATTAAAACAGAATTTGTGTTTTGTTGCTGTGTTTGGTTCTCACCGGACGCCGAAGAGCAAATCCCCATAGGTCGGGAAGGGCCAGCAGCGTTCGTCGGTTACGGTCTCCGCCTCGTCGCACACCACGCGAAGCGCCGCCATGCGCGACAAAATCGCGTCTCGGATGTAAAACGCCGACTCGGTGACGCTGGTGGTGGTCTTGAGATGCAGCACCGCCTGCTCCAGCTCCCCTGCCTGCGCGTCGATCTGATCGGCAAGCGTCGAAAGCTTCGTAATCGCGCCGGTCTCGTAGCGAGACGGCAGCCCCGGAATCACGGCGAGCTTCGCCGCAAGCGTGTCGGAAAGCTCCTTTGTGTAGCGCTCGACGGCGGGAAGGATTTCCCGGCGCGTCATGTCCAACATCGTCTGCGCCTCAATGCTGACGGTCTTGACGTAGTTTTCCATCATGATCTCGTAGCGAGACTCAATTTCTGCCTTCGTGAAGATCTTGAGCCCCGTGAGCATCGAAACGTTCTTTTCTTCGAGAATCGTCGGCATCGCGTCCGGCGTCGTGCGCAGGTTCAGAAGTCCGCGCTTTTCGGTCGCCTCTTTGATCCACGCATCGTCGTAGCCGTTGCCGTTGAAGATGATGCGCTTGTGTTCATGAATCGTGCGGCGAATCAAGTCGTGCAGCGCGCCTTCAAAATCGTCTGCCTTCTCAAGCTCGTCTGCAAAGAGCTTTAACGACTGCGCCACCGCGCCGTTGAGCATGATGTTCGTGCAGGCGATGGAGTTGCTCGAGCCGAGCATGCGAAACTCGAACTTGTTGCCGGTGAAGGCAAAGGGCGAAGTGCGGTTGCGGTCTGTTGTATCGCGGATGAACTTCGGAAGCACATGTACGCCGAGCTTCATAACGGTCTTTTCCGCCGCATTGTAGGGGCTGTCTGCTTCAATCGCGTCGAGAATCGCGGTCAGCTCGTCGCCGAGGAAGATTGAGACCACTGCCGGGGGCGCTTCGTTCGCGCCGAGCCGGTGATCGTTGCCAGCCGTCGCAACGGACAGCCGGAGCAGATCCTGATAGTCGTCGACCGCCTGAATCACCGCACACAGGAACAGCAGGAACTGCGCGTTCTCATAGGGTGTTTCGCCCGGCGTCAGCAGATTCACACCTGTATCGGTAGCCAACGACCAGTTGTTGTGCTTGCCCGAGCCGTTGACGCCGGCAAAGGGCTTTTCATGGAGCAGGCAAACAAGACCGTGCCGGAGCGCGACCTTCTGCATGATCTCCATTGTCAGCTGGTTGTGGTCGGTTGCGATGTTGGTTGTTGTGTAAATGGGGGCAAGCTCATGCTGCGCCGGGGCGACTTCGTTGTGTTCGGTCTTCGCCAGAATGCCAAGCTTCCACAGCTCCTCGTTGAGGTCTTCCATGAATGCTGCCACGCGGGGCTTGATGGAGCCGAAGTAGTGATCGTCCAGCTCCTGTCCCTTCGGAGGCTTCGCGCCGAAGAGCGTTCTGCCGCAGAAGACGAGATCCTTGCGCTTGTCAAACATCTCGCGGTCGACCAGGAAATACTCCTGCTCAGGTCCGACGGAGGTTTTGACGCATTTGACGTCCTCATTTCCGAAGAGCTTCAAAACGCGCAGCGCCTGCTTGTTGATTGCCTGCATCGAGCGCAGCAGCGGTGTTTTCTTATCGAGCGCTTCGCCGCCATAGGAGCAGAACGCCGTCGGAATGCAGAGCGTTTTGCCCTTCAGGAAAGCGTAGGACGTGGGGTCCCAGGCAGTGTAGCCTCTTGCCTCAAATGTCGCGCGCAGACCGCCCGACGGGAACGAGGAAGCGTCCGGCTCGCCCTGAATCAGCTCCTTGCCGGAAAATTCCATGATCACGCCGCCGTCCGGCGACGGGCTGATGAAGCTGTCGTGCTTTTCGGCGGTGATGCCGGTCAGCGGCTGGAACCAGTGCGTAAAGTGTGTTGCGCCATGCTCGACCGCCCAATCGCGCATGGCCTCTGCCACGGCGTTTGCCACCTGATTGTCCAGACTCACCCCTTCATCGATGGTCTTTTTCAGGGACTTGTAAACCTTCTCCGGAAGTCTGGCGCGCATGACTCTGTCGTCAAACACCAGACTTCCGAAATAATCCGAAACCGTTTGCATCCGGCACCGCTCCTTTCTATGAATCAAAACCGGGGCAAGGCGTCAAAAATCCCAAAAAGACGCCATTGCCCCGGTTTTCTCGCTGTTTGAACTTTTTTGATGTGCAGAAAAGGAAAAAGACGCCTTTGAGCCCCATTGCTCAAAGACGCCGTTGCCTTATGCTCCGCATTATACGCAGACCGCGCCCGTTTGTCAAGCAGAATTTTTAAAAATTTGCAGGAAATTTTTTTGCTCCTGCATTTTAACTTTTGCCCTTCATCATTTTCCGCCAATTAAGCCGCCGGATTCAGCGCTTGTCTTGTCTGTTTGCACGAAAAGCAGTTTCTGCCTGCAAAGCCGATTGACAGCCGTTTTTCGGCATGCTATCATATAGCACATATTGAAAATCTGTAAGTAAGTGTCATTTATATATTGTAAGTAGAATGAGCAACGGCGTTCATTCGGGCGGGGGTGGTACCTGTCCGGGTGAACGCTCTTTTTTTGAGGAAAGGTTGTTCCATATGGTTTACGAAAAGGAAGAAATCCTGCAATACATCATCGAAGAGGACGTCAAGTTCATCCGCATGACCTTCTGCGACGTGATGGGCAGACTCAAGAATGTCTCGATCATGCCGGACGAGCTGGACCGGGCGTTTGACTATGGCATTGCCATCGACGCCTCGGCAGTCGCGGGCTTCGGCGGCGAGGTTTACTCGGACCTTGTCCTGCGCCCGGACGCCTCGACGCTTTGCATCCTGCCGTGGAGACCCGAGCACGGGCGCGTGGTGCGCATGTTCTGCTCGGTCCACTACCCCGACGGGCGCCCGTTTGAAGCGGACACGCGCGCCATTCTCGCCCGGGCGGTGGAGGACGCGCGGAAGGAGGGCTATACCTTCTTCTTCGGACCCGAGATGGAGTTTTATCTGTTCCGGCTCGATGAAAGCGGCGTGCCAACAAAAACGCCCTATGACCACGCCGGGTATATGGACGTTGCCCCGGAGGACAAGGGCGAAAATGTGCGCCGCGAGGCGTGCCTGACGCTGGAGCAGATGGGTATCCGGCCGGAAAGCTCCCACCACGAAGAGGGTCCCGGTCAGAACGAGATTGACTTCCGCTATGCAGATCCCATTACCGCAGCGGACAACGCCGTCACGTTCAAGAGCGTGATTGCAACCGTCGCCGCCGGAAACGGTCTTTGCGCAGACTTTTCCCCCAAGCCCCTGCCGGACGCGCCCGGAAGCGGCATGCACATCAATCTTTCGGTCAAATCTGCCGACGGCACGGATGTCATGCCGCAGGTGATGGCAGGTATTCTGGCGCGTGCATATGAGCTGAGCGTCTTTTTAAACCCGCTCGAATCGTCCTATCGGCGCTTCGGCTGCCGCAAAGCCCCGCGCTACATCTCCTGGTCGAGCGAAAATCGCTCGCAGCTCATCCGGATTCCCGCAGCCTCCGGCGAATACCGCAGAGCGGAGCTCCGGTCCCCGGACCCCTCGTGCAATCCGTATCTCGCTTTTGCGCTTCTGATCTACGCAGGGCTCGACGGTATCCGGTGCAGGCTTCCCCTGCCCGCGCCTGCCGATGTGAACCTGTTCACCGCGCCCGAGAGCGTGACGTCCCAGTACCGGACGCTGCCGGCAAATCTCGACGAGGCAAAGCAGGCGGCAAGAAGCAGCGAATTTGCCGCGGCGCAGCTTCCGAAGCGCCTGCTTGACTATTACACCCGCTAACCCACCTTTGGACTCTGGAAAGGAGGCACGCACAGTTATGGACCGATCAGAGCGCTGCTACAGTGTGCTGCTTGTCTCCGCTTCTCAGAAATTCACGCAGGACGTACTGCCGCTTCTGCCGGAGCGCAGCTTCTCTCCGGTCGTAAAGGCGGCGGACGTTTCCAGCGCGCGGCGATGTCTTTTGGAGCGCAGTTTTGATCTTCTGATCATCAATACGCCGCTGCCGGACGAATTCGGCACCCGCCTCGCGCTCGACATCTGCGAAAGCACGCAGTCCGGCGTCCTTCTGCTTGTGCGCGCCGAGCAGTACCCCGACGTTTCCGCCAGAGTCGGCGCCAGCGGCGTCATGACGCTGCAGAAGCCGACAAATCCGGCGATCTTCTCTTCCACACTGCGCCTTCTGTGTGCCACCCGCGAGCGGCTTCGCCGCATGGAGCAGAAGACCGCAACGCTCGAAGAAAAAATGGAGGAAATCCGGCTGGTCAACCGCGCAAAATGGATTCTGATCGACCAGCTCAAAATGACCGAAAACGAGGCGCACAAGTTCATTGAGCGCCAGGCGATGGACCGCTGCGTGACAAGGCGGACGATTGCGGAAAATATTCTTGCTACGTATAAATAAACAGAAAGAAAGAGGAAAGCTGTTATGACAAAATATATCTTTGTAACCGGCGGCGTGGTCTCGGGTCTCGGCAAGGGCATCACGGCGGCAAGCCTCGGGCGGCTTCTCAAAATGCGCGGGCTCAAGGTCGCGGCGCAGAAGCTCGATCCCTACATCAACGTTGACCCCGGCACCATGAGCCCGTATCAGCACGGAGAGGTCTACGTGACCGAAGACGGCGCAGAAACCGACCTCGACCTCGGACACTATGAGCGCTTCATCGACGAGGACCTCAACAAATACTCGAACCTCACGACCGGCAAGGTCTACTGGAACGTTCTGAACAAGGAGCGCCGCGGCGAGTATCTCGGCTCGACCGTGCAGGTCATTCCCCACATTACAAATGAAATCAAGGATTTCGTATACCGTGTCGGCAAGAAGACAAACGCAGACGTGGTCATTACCGAAATCGGCGGCACCATCGGTGACATTGAATCGCAGCCCTTCATCGAAGCGGTTCGGCAAATCTCTCTCGAGGTCGGTCGGGAGAACAGCCTCTTTATCCATGTCACGCTGGTGCCGTTTTTGCGTGGCTCGGACGAGCATAAATCGAAGCCCACGCAGCACTCGGTCAAAGAGCTGCTCGGCATGGGCATCAACCCCAACATCATCGTCCTGCGCTGCGACGAGCCGCTCGAGCCGTCCATTTTCCAGAAGATCTCGATGTTCTGCAACGTCAAGCCAGACTGCGTCATTGAAAACATCACGATTCCCTGCCTGTATGAAGCGCCTTTGATGCTCGAAAAATCAAACTTCTCCTCCGTCGTCTGCCGCGAGCTGCATCTGGACGTGCCGGAGCCGGATCTTACCGAGTGGGAGCAGATGGTTGCGCGCGAAAAAAGCGCGACGGACAAGGTCACGATCGGTCTGGTCGGCAAATATGTACAGCTGCACGACGCGTATCTGTCGGTTGCCGAGGCGCTTCGCCACGCGGGCTATTCGCTCGGTGCGGAGGTTCAGATCAAATGGATTGACTCGGAACACTTGACGAAGGACACGCTCGCTGATACAATGCAGGAGGTAGACGGCATCCTAGTGCCCGGCGGCTTCGGCGGCAGAGGCATCGAAGGCATGATTCTGGCGGCGCAGTATGCACGCGAGAACCGTCTTCCCTACTTCGGCATCTGCCTCGGCATGCAGGTTGCGGTCATTGAGTTTGCCCGCCACGCCGCCGGAATTGCAGACGCCGACTCCGGCGAATTCAATGAGATCTGCAAGCACAAGGTCATCGACTTCATGCCCGGTCAGAGCGACGAGATCGACAAGGGCGGCACGCTGCGTCTGGGCGCCTGCCCGTGCGTGATTACGCCCGGCACAACCATGGCGCGATGCTACGGAACGCTGGAGATTTCCGAGCGCCACCGCCACCGCTACGAGTTCAATAACGATTATCGCCTGCCGCTGACCGACGCGGGGCTGACCCTCTCGGGTCTTTCTCCCGACGGACGGCTGGTCGAGACCGTGGAGCTGTCGGACCGGGCGTTCTTCGTCGGCGTGCAGTATCATCCGGAGTTCAAATCGCGCCCGAACAAGGCGCATCCGCTGTTCCGCGGCTTCATCGCCGCAGCCTTGGACGAGGCAAAAAAACGATAAGAATATCCACGCAGTTTTAGGAGGAGAGACATGGCATCACAGGTAGTATTGATTTTGGATTTTGGCGGGCAGTATAACCAGCTCATCGCACGCCGCGTGCGCGAGGCAAACGTATACTGCGAGGTCAAGCCCTGCACCACGCCGCTTAGCGAGCTGATGAAATACAACCCCATCGGCTTCATCTTCACCGGCGGTCCGCAGAGCGTCTACGCCGAAGGTTCTCCCCAGGTCGACCCGAAGATCTTCACCCTCGGGCTGCCGATTCTCGGCATCTGCTACGGCTGTCAGCTGATTGCGCACCATCTCGGCGGCAAGGTCACTGCCGCACAGGACGATACCGCGCGCGAGTACGGCAAAACCGAAACCTTCTTTGATACCTCCTGCGAAATTTTCCATGGCTTGAAGGAAAGCAGCATCACCTGGATGAGCCACGGCGACTATATGGCAAAGGTCCCGGAGGGCTTTACGCTTTGCGCCCACTCTGCCGCCTGCCCGACCGTCGGCATCTGCGACGAGACGCGCAGAATTTACGGCGTGCAGTTCCACCCCGAGGTCAACCATACCGAGCAGGGCTCGCTCATTCTTCGTAACTTCTTATATCGCGTCTGCAAGGCAGCCGGCGACTGGACCATGGCGGACTACCGGCAGAATGCCATCCGATCGATCCGTGAAAAGGTCGGCTCCGGCAAGGCACTGCTTGCGCTCTCGGGCGGCGTGGACTCCTCGGTTGCTGCGGCGCTCATGGCAGAGGCAATCGGCAATCAGCTCACGTGCGTATTTGTCGACCACGGTCTGATGCGCAAGGACGAGGGCGACGAGGTCGAAGCGGCGTTTTCCAAGTGGGATATCCATTTTATCCGTGTGAACGCCGAAGACCGTTTCCTCACAAAGCTCGCCGGCATCTCGGAGCCCGAAGCCAAGCGCAAAATCATCGGCGAAGAGTTCATCCGCGTCTTCGAGGCGGAGGCAAAGAAGATCGGCAAGGTCGATTTCCTGGTTCAGGGCACGATTTACCCCGACGTGATTGAATCCGGTCTCGGCAACTCCGCCGTGATCAAGAGCCACCACAACGTGGGCGGTCTTCCAGACTATGTCGACTTCAAGGAAATCATCGAGCCGCTGCGCATGCTCTTCAAAGACGAGGTGCGCGGTCTCGGCAGAGAGCTGGGACTTCCGGAATATCTCGTGATGCGCCAGCCGTTCCCGGGTCCCGGTCTTGCCATCCGCGTCATCGGCGATATCACAAAGGAGAAGCTCGACACGCTGCGCGAGGCGGACTTCATCTTCCGCGACGAGGTTGCAAAGGCTGGCTTCGACCGCCAGATGAACCAGTACTTCGCGGTCCTGACCTCCATGCGCTCCGTCGGCGTCATGGGCGACGGCAGGACGTACGATTATACGCTGGCACTGCGCGGCGTCACAACGTCCGACTTCATGACCGCCGACTGGGCAAGAATTCCGTATGACGTTCTCGACCGCGTCTCGGTGCGCATCGTCAACGAGGTCCGCGGCATCAACCGCATCGTCTACGATATCACCAGTAAACCCCCCGCAACCATCGAGTGGGAATGACGCTCGAAACGGCGAAAACCCGCATGAATACAGGCTTTTTTGCCCGTCCATACTGCTCTTGATACTGGATTGATACTATTTGTGTCCGCCCGGTATTCTCAAGAGAAAAATCCCAAAAGGACAAGCAAAACCGCCCTGCTGAACGACAAATTCAGCAGGGCGGTTTTTTTGCTTGTCTTATTTATTTTTCCGCCAAGGGATATAATATTCGCTTTCCAGGCCATCGTCGCAGGTATGGGGCCAGTTGAGTTTCCATTCAAAATACTCTTCCCTGGTGATCTCCCCGGCGTGTAACTCCTGCTGACGAAAAAGCCATTCCCGCATGAACTCGTCCACAAGGCCATACTGGAAGTACATACCCACGGGAGGGTGTGCGGGCCAGTCATCGCTATCATTGTACCGTACAGCGGTATCATCAGCGGCCCCTGCTCTGCCCGGATTGCGGACAAGTTGGAACAGGCGGATAGCGCCAGGGCTGTCCTCGTCCAGCCAGAAGAATGTCCGCATGAAGTCCTCGGCAGAGCCGGGGGCGATGGTGTAGAAGTTCTGGCGGTCTACCCGCAGCGCCTCGGCCATCTTGTCCAGCAGTTCCCGTTTCGGAACACGGTAATTCGTCTCATACTGGGCGATCCGGTTGTCCGCTCCCTTTTCCTCAAAGCCGATAGCAAGCCCCAATTCCTTTTGTGTCATGCCTCGAAAGGTGCGGATTTTCTTTATCTTGTCTCCGACTGTCATAATATCCCACCGCCTTTGCCAATAGTATAGCGCAAAAAAGCGAAAGATGCAAGATAATCTTTAACAAAAATGCGAAATAAATTCTTGACATTAACACTTATGTTAATGTATAATGAAGATGGTGACATTAACATATTTGCGAAACTAAAATAAGGAGGTGCTGACCATGGAAAAGGAGCTGTTTGTGAGAGCAGAGGAGGTCGCCAGGGAGCTGGGCATTTCCAAGCCCTACGCCTACAAGCTGGTGCGGGAGATGAACGAGGAGCTGAAGAAAAAAGGCTTTCTCACCATTCCCGGACGGGTAAGCAGGCGCTACTTCGAGGAAAAATTCTATGGGCTGCGGGACAGACAATAAGGAGGGAACCACAATGCCGGCATACAAAGACAAGGCAAAGGGCACATGGTATGCGTCCTTTTACTACGAGGACTGGACGGGCAAGAAAGTAAAGAAAATGAAACGGGGCTTTCCCACCAAGCGGGAGGCTCTGGAGTGGGAGCGGACATTCCTGCAACAACAGACCGCCGACCTGGAAATGACCTTTGAAAACTTCGTGGCTGTCTATGTGGCGGACATGAAAGGCCGTATCAAGGAAAACACCTGGGGGACGAAAGAGCATATCCTCTACAAGAAGTTGGTGCCGTACTTCGGCAAGCGGAAGATGTGCGACATTCACTCCAAGGAGGTCATCGCCTGGCAGAATGAAATGCTGGGTTACCGGGACAAGAACGGCAAGCCCTACTCTCCGGTGTACTTAAAAACGCTGCACAATCAGTTGAGCGCCGTGTTCAACCATGCGGTACGGCACTACAATCTAAAGGTCAATCCCGCTGCCCAGGCGGGCAATATGGGAAAGCCAAAGGGACGGGAAATGCTGTTCTGGACAAAGGCGGAGTATCTGAAATTCGCCGAGGCCATGATGGACAAGCCCCTTTCCTATTACGCCTTTGAAATGCTCTACTGGTGCGGCGTCCGGGAGGGGGAGCTGCTGGCCCTCACTCCTGGCGACTTCGACTTTGAGAAACAGACCGTCACCATCTCCAAGTCCTACCAGCGGATTAAGGGCAAGGATGTGATTACCGACCCCAAGACCCCTAAGAGCAACCGGGTCATTCAAATGCCCGCTTTCCTCTGTGAAGAAATGCGAGACTATATCAAGAGCCTGTATGGGGTGAAGCCCACCGACCGCATTTTCACGGTGACAAAATCCTACCTCCACCGGGAGATGGACAGGGGTGCGAAAGAGGCCGGGGTAAAGCGGATCAGAATACACGACCTGAGGCACTCCCACATTTCGCTGCTCATTGACATGGGCTTTACGGCCCTGGCAATCGCTGACCGGGTGGGACATGAAAGCATTGATATTACCTACCGCTACGCCCACCTGTTCCCCACCCGGCAGGCGGAGATGGCGGACAAACTGGACATGGAGCGAAAGGGGGCCTAAATCATGTCAGTGAAAAATCTTGACCGACACAACCGCTGGAGAAACAAAACTGTGGCTTTCCGGGTGTCCCCGGATGAGGACAGGGAAATTGAAACCGCTGTGCGGCTCTCCGGCCTTACCAAACAGGACTACATCACCCGACGGCTGCTGTGCCGGGATGTGGTGGTACAGGGCAACCCCAGGGTGTATAAGGCCCTGCGGAACGAGCTGGCCGCCGTTCTGGAAGAACTGGAGCGTATCGAGGCCGGGAATGGCGTGGATGGGGAGTTGCTGGACACCATCCGGCTGATCGCCGCCATCATGGACGGCATGAGGGAGGATTGATAGATGGATAGATTGCAAGAGAAAACGACTGCCCCATATCCGCCTGTTGGCGCAGACGGGGGACAGTCGCTCTCACAAAAACCTAACCAAAGTATAGCAGAGGGCGTGACAGAACACAAGCCCCCGGAAAGAGATTTGGAGGAAATCCTGCGGCAGATAAGCCGGGTCAATGACCCGGCCTATCTGCCTACCGTGTCTATGAATGACCTCTACGAACAGGTGTACCCCGGCAGACCTCCTGTGGTAGACGGTCTGCTCTATGCGGGGACATATCTCTTTGTGGGCGCTCCCAAGGTGGGCAAGTCCTTTCTCATGGCCCAGCTTGCCTATCATGTGAGTATGGGCCTTTCCCTGTGGGGGTATGAGGTGCGCCAGGGGACAGTCCTCTATCTGGCCCTGGAGGACAACCACCGTCGCTTACAGGAGCGGTTGTACCGGATGTTTGGAGTAGAGAGTACCGGAAACCTGTTCTTTGCCATCGGAGCTAAGCAGCTCGGCGGTGGCCTGGAGGAGCAGCTAAAGGGCTTTGTCCGGGAACACACGGACACCCGGCTTATTATCATCGACACCCTGCAAAAAATCCGGGAGGCCGGGGCAGAGAAGTACAGCTATGCCAACGACTATGAGGTAATCACCAAACTGAAACGGTTTGCCGATATAAGCGGGGTTTGCCTCCTGGTTGTACATCACACCCGCAAGCAGCAGGCCGATGATAAGTTTGATATGATCTCCGGCACCAACGGCTTATTGGGTGCGGCAGACGGGGCCTTTCTGCTCCAAAAGGAGCGGCGGGCAGACAACGCCGCCACCCTGGACATTTCTGGGCGGGATCAGCAAGACCAGCGCCTCTACCTCAAGCGGGACGAGGAACGGCTTGTGTGGGAGCTGGAGCGGCGGGAAACGGAGCTGCGGCAGGAGCCGCCTGACCCGGTGTTGGAGGCTGTTGCCGCCCTGGTAACGGCGGAACGGCCAGAGTGGAGAGGGACGGCCACGGAACTTGTCGCCGCCCTGGGGCTGGATATGAAACCCAATGCCCTGGCTATGCGGCTGAATGTCCGGGCGTGGCGGCTGTCCTATGAGTACCACATCCACTATGAAAGCGCCCGAACCCATGCCGGGCGGAGTATCAAGCTCACGTTGGAGGAACCCCAGGCGTGACGACCGTGACAGCTGTGACAGCTTTTCGGAGTGCGGAGGCGGTGTGTAAAACATCGTCACGGTCGTCACGGCTGTCACGGGGAGCGGGGGCGAAAGTCAAGGGGGGCATACCTGCGGGTGGAGATTGCCGCAAGTCAATACAACCCGTACCCCTTGACTTTCGGCCCACGGAAAACACTTGCCGGGCGGTGGAAAGGCCCCTGGCCTTTCCACCCTGCCCAACGGCGAGTGACAAAGTTTAGGCGGGGTGCAGGGTGCCCTTTTCAAAGGGCGGCCCTGCTGGGGGAGGCAACCGCAGTTGCCGGGGGCAAAGCCCCCACACCACCCCGTAGGGCGCAAATGCGCTTTTGATGGCCGTCAGGCTGTCAAAAGTGCTTTTGCGTTACTTTCGCAGAAAGTAACAAAGGCTCGCCGCTTGCGCGGCGGAAAAGGGAGGAGGGATTGATTTGAAAAGGACAATCAGCGCCATGGTGGGCCAAGGATCGGTGAACCATAACAGTAGAAAATTCCACGCCAAGAACACTGACCCGGAACGCTCCCACTTGAATATAACCTACTGCCAGGAGAATATCAAGGCGGTGTACCATGAACTCTTTGACGAGGCTCTGGAACGGTACAACGCTAAACAAACCAGGGCCGACAGAAGGATAGAGGATTACTATGAGAAGATCCGCTCCGGCAAGCAGGAAAAGCCGTTCCATGAAATCATCCTGCAAGTGGGCAATCGAGATGATATGAGCGCCGACAGCGAGGAGGGACAGCTTGCGGCAGCGGTTTTGGACGAGTACATGAAGGGCTTTCAAGAGCGCAACCCCCAACTCCGGGTGTTCTCTGCCCACCTCCACATGGACGAGGCTACGCCCCATCTGCACATTGACTTTGTACCATTCACCACCGGGAGCAAGCGAGGGCTGGACACGAGGGTATCTTTGAAACAGGCGTTAGCGGCCCAGGGTTTCCAGGGCGGCACCAGAGGGGACACAGAGTGGAGCCAGTGGGTGCGCTCGGAAAAGGAGCAGCTTTCCCTGGTCATGGAGCGCCACGGGATTGAGTGGGAGGACAAAGGCACCCACGACAAGCACTTGTCTGTGCTGGACTACAAGAAAGAGCAGCGGGCAAAGGAGATCGCCGTTCTGGAGACGGTCAAGGCGGAGAAAGAAAACCAGGTGGAGAGCCAGGAACGGCGGCTCAAAGAACTTGCCCCGGCGGTGAAAAATATGGAGCGGTTGGCAGCGGATTTCTCCGCCAATCCGGAGGAGATTTTGCCGGAGCCGGGAACGCTGGAAACAGGCCGGGCCTACCGAGAGAAAAAGGCAAAGCCCCTGCTGGCCCAAATCGTCAAGGTGCTGCGCTCCCTGTATCTGGCCTATGTGGAGCTGCGGGGGAAATTTGAGCGTCTGCAAGGGGACTATGGCCGGGTGAGGGAGAGCAACATCCGCCTGTCTGATCGATTGCAGGAGGTCAAGTTGGAAAACAAGGCCATGCGGCAAGTCTCCGCTGACTATGAGCGGGTCAAAAGGGCCTTTGGCCCAGAACAAGTGGACAGAATATTAGAGGCAGCTTACCAGCAGGAACATGCCGAAAAGGAACGGAAACGGGCCGCAAAGTCAAAAATTCGGATAGACGCACGATAATCACCAAAACCGGAGGGTATTCCAGTGAATACCCTCCGATTTTATTTGTGGAATCGGTAAAATGATTTCTTGTTTTTTAGAGCGTACTATGATATACTGCTATTATCCTGATTTGAGGAGTCTATCAAATATGCGGCAAGGTATTCTTAAATAAAATTTGATAATGGGCGCAAAAATGATTGCCCCTTGCAGGGGCTTGGTTTTTGTACCCAATTTAAGAATGCTTTTGCCTT
>ENA-UOJO01000318-UOJO01000318.1-human-gut-metagenome-genome-assembly--contig:-P57-NODE-318-length-78396-cov-29.297213_pt1 | contig 78396 bp, 68 predicted proteins | sample MGYA00242351_ERZ723898 | MGnify/ENA metagenome assembly ERZ723898 | reverse complement strand
TTCTTTTTCTCGGTGCGGGAAGTCACTGTCGCCACGATAAGGGTAGGCGCATAGCGGTTTCCTACATCGTTTTGAAGAACAACTACAGGGCGGGTGCCGCCCTGTTCTGAGCCGATATGCGGCTCCATGTCGGCAAAGTAAATGTCCCCTCTAAGGTATTTCCAATCTTTTGGTATGATACGATCAAGCCTCCTATCCTTATATATGTAGCAAAAGCCGCCCAATTTTGGTAGACGGCTCTTGCAGAGAAAAGGAGTATGCCTAGAAAGGCGAAAATGTCACTGCTTGATGGGAAGATTGAAACGGCGGGAGGAACCGTTGTAAGTGCGCAGAATCAGCATCATATACTTGTAGCTGACCGTGCCGCTCAGGGATTTCTCATCGCGCACTAGCGTCATGGGGTGGACGGTGTGCAGCCGTTTCACCAGACGTTCCGGGTCGTATTCGCCCTGATACAGAGCAACGAAGCGAACCATACCCCGCAGGATGCCGGAGCGGAGCGAATCCGGGTCGCCCTCCCAGCCACGCGCCAGCATGGTCAGAGCTTCTTTATAGAGATCTGCGCCGTAGGTCTTGTATTCCTTGAAAGCTGTGCGGATGCAGATGATCTTCCACGGTGCGCGGTAGTTGTCCAGACCCAGTTGCAAGCCTGTACTCTCGGTGGCGTTCAGGAACGCGATGGATTCTGCATCTTTGCCGACCAGAGCGGCGCGAAGTTCTGCGCCAGCGGTCAACGGGGTGGAAACGCCTGTCTGTTTGGAAAACAAGATGGCTTCTTCTTCCTCGGTCAGCCCGGTGTACACCTTGCAGATGATGGGGAGGTCTGCGCCGCCGTTCATGGCACGGCGGGTCACGATGGTGTGCTGACCGTCAAAGACGTAGTAGTGGCCGTCCCGGTAGCTGACCTTGGGCGGATTGGCAATCAGTTCGGTGAACTCTGCCGACATCTTCTCAACATTGGGGATGTTCAGCTTGCGCTGGTACTCGGCAGGGATTTCCAGATAAGCACTGTTGATGACCTTTTCCTCATAAGGTCGCTGCGCAAACAGGGCTTCAATGATGGCTTCATCGGTGATTTCGGGCATAATCTCAGGCATGGTGCTGACGCAGTTCATATTATTCATATCTTGTCCTCCAATTTTTGCAGATAGTCTTTGACTTTCTGGATGTTTCGTTTGACAGCAGAACGGTTGTCTGCATCGGTCAGAATGTCGGGATAGTCCCGAAAAACGCTCTCCCAGCGGCGTATCATGGTATTGGCAGCACCCGACACCTCACAAAGCATCGCGGCTCCATTGGCAAGCTGCTTGGCATTGTAGCGATGGTTTGCAATTTCAAGAATCTGCTGACGGTCAACTTTCAACGGCTCATTCTCCTTTTGTGGAAAAGTCGGCTCGGATAGAGCAGGAGTGGACGTTGGTTCTTCGTCAGGAGTTTCTATATCGGATGTACAGGCATCGGGCAGCGGTGCGGCCACGGCTGGGAGAACCTTCTGTTTTTGTGCAGGCGGCTTTTGGGGCTTCTGCTCTTTGGGTTTGCAGATTTCAGCCACCAGTGCCGGACGCTCTTCGGGAGGGGCGCGGGCAACGGACGCGATCTCGGCAGCAGTCGGCTTGACCTCGCCGGAAAGCACTCTCTGCCGTGTGCCGGGAACAGCTTCTTCGGCAGCGTCTACGCCTTTGGCAAAGCATTCTGCTCTCCGTACAAAGCTGTCTGTTGTATTTGTTTCACGAGCGATTCTTGCACGAGTTTTTTCGTTTTTTGGTTGGTGGTCATTTTGACCACCAACCAAACTTGTATATTGGTTAGTCCCTTTTTCATTTGGTATCAAAGCCTTTTCAGCGTCATATTGCTTTCCAATAAGGTACTTCTTCTGTTCTGGGGTGAGATTGCGCCGCCCAAGCTGGTTTTTGCAAATCCAGATGATTGCTTCATAGCGGTTTGCAAACTCTTTTTCGTGAACACTAAAAGGGATTTCTGGATGCTTTTTGGCGATGGTAAAGCGGTTGTGTCCATCCACGATCAGCCCTTCCCATGCGATGATGGGGTTAATGATGCGGCCATCCCGCAAGATGTTTGCTTCCAGCTGGTTTAGCTCTTCAAAGGTGAGCGGTGGAATTTTGCCTTGGAACTCTGGGTCAACTTTAAGCGCAGATAAGTTCATCATCAAACCGTCCTTTCTTCGTGTAGGCAGATTTGGGGGCTGCGGGCTGGATGTAGTAGTCAAACCCAAAGCGGGTCTGGCAGTAGGTGCAGGGTTCCTTGACGGTCTGGCCGGGGTCTGCGCGGCGGACGCAGATGCCACGAGTGTTGCAAAACGCATCCAAGCAGCGGGGGCAGAGGGTAGTCAGATTGCTTTCGTCGTGGTGCTTACGGTCAAAAGTACGGCTCATAGTCATTACCTCCGTGTCGTTGTTGTGAATAGTCGATATGGAAAAAGCCCACTGCCTTGATTCAGAAGAATCCCGGTGGTGGGCTTTGAAGTCTTGTTCTAAGTTTTCCACCCTATTTGTCCTCGACGCCTGGTGGAGTTGGAATACACCTCGGTCAGTGGGGAGTTTCACCCACACCGTCATTGGCCTTTCAGCCACCCCGCCTTCTTTATGGCCGGGCCGCGAATTACGGAAGTATCATCATTACGTCCGAGGGAATGAATATTCAGTTTTCAAGGTACGTCTTACAGTTTCGGGCTTCCCCCCTCATTTGGGGTGTTGCCCTTGCTGTGACCATAGTGTATCTGAAAGCTGAATGTTTTTTTAGGATGTCGTGCTTCCGCTTTTTGCTCCTGAAGAACCGGAAGCATCCCTTCCGGTTTTGATGCAAAAACATCGTTTTTACGAAAAACTCGCTTTTCAAAAAAATGATGAAAAATGCTGCTCTTTTGAGAAAGTTTTTGGAACCGAAAACGAAAAAAGCTCCGCTGAACAAGCAGCGTTCAAAGCTGATTGCCCAGAGGAGCATCTATGTGTGTTACAGTTCTTCAGCGATTGCAGCTAGATTTTGCGCAATGCGCTGTAATTTCAAAGAAAGTTTTTGATTTGCCAAACGCTTCTGTTGTAGCTTATTTCTCAAGTGTTCTTCATGGTCTGATAATACCTTTCCTATAATCAGATAATCCAGCGTCACATCAAAGAAAGCGGCAATTTCAACGAATAAATCAATGGATGGCGCATATTCCCCTCTCTCAAGATTGCGGAGATGGCGGTCACTGATATTCAGCTTGATAGCCAACTCCTCCTGCGTCAGATAGCATTCTCTGCGCAGCTTTTGGATGCGTTTTCCGGTTTCGAGCTGATTATAGTACATCATACGCCAGCCCTCCGACCGTGCAGAAATACAGCCAATAACGGCCACACCACAAGGTCAGAGCGCAAGCGGACATTCGGTGGCAGACTGCTTGCCTGCCGGGGCTAGGTTCGTACTCAATCAATCTTTTTTTCATAATCCTTCGTCCTTTCGTTGTCGATTATGGCGATACGGGCGGAGCATAAAAGATGCACCGTGCATCTTTCACGATAGAGAAAAAATCTCTATATTATATAGGACAAAAAAGAGGAAAAAGTTAGGGTTGAAACTCAAAAGTTGAATAAGTTGCATCTTTCTCGAAGCGCAGTTAAAGCAGATTTAATGCATTCAGAGACACTTCCTACCGATACACCTTCTTTGTTCGCTATATCCTGCATGGAAAGTCCAAGATAATAATAGCCATAGAGCCTGTGAGTCTGTTTGGGCGACAATGCCTGAATTTCCCGATCAATATGCCGGAAATAGTGCTTACGTTCAACAGTATCAGCAGGAGTTTGCGTAAGGAAAAGGGCATACTGTTCCACTACAAAATCCGGGTCGTCCAGCGAGTAATACGCATGGTAACGACTGACCTGTCTAACAAAAGCGTTTTCTTTGCACTTCGCATCTAAAAAAAACTGGTGTATATCTTCAGATACTTCTACAAAGAAATCTTTAGAGTGCGCAGTGGGGTAATACTCTTTCAAGTTGAGTGTGGGCATGTTTTTTTCCTCAAACATCGTGTAAACAAAAATGCACCATGCCAAACATAAAGTCTAGCATGATGTATTCTTAATGCAGCTATCTCAAGCTTTATATGTTAATGCCGAAAGGGGAACGCATCAGACTTCTGGAGTATCGTCGTTTTTAATAGGTTGTGATTTGGGCCGATACGGTTGATACAGCCAACCCGAACACTCTGGTGGCCAGTCTTCAATGTCTTTTTTAATCATATTTTTGAGAAATTTTTTCATCAGACTTTTCATGTTGATTTCCATAGAAAATCCTCCTGTATATTCCCTTTAGTGCAAAGATTACCAACGTCAAAGCATCTAATGCTAAAGCGGCTGTTAATCCTTTTAACACACTAAAAAGTTCCTTTGTAACGGGTAATGAGATTAACACTATGCATATTAAATTAACGATAGCAAGCACATAATAGAGTCGCTTTTGAAGCACAAATATTTCCGACTGAACTAAATGTATTCGAGAGTTATTAACAGGTGCGATTTTGAGAATCACAAAATCAGAAACTATCCAAATGACTATAAAAAAATCGGCATTGAGGAATTTGACGAGAACCATGGAGATTGATTGGAGAAATAATGAAAGCACCAAACAATGAATATAGGTTTCTGCATGATACCCATTCGTATATTTTCTTAATGTAACAAAGCCAATAGCAAAAGATATCGCTTGAAGGAAACCAAAATGGTAACTCCCAGATACTATTAAAAGAACCCCTGTAATAAGCGTTGACAATCGCTTTCCAATTCCATAAATACACCATTCAAGAGCGTCTTCTTTTATTAGTTTTCTTTTTAAGAATTCTTTTGCCAAGTATGTTGCAATGATATCCATATAATCAGTGCTCCGACATTCAAGGGTTTTATACATTGTGAATACACCGATTTTGAAAACAAATCAACTTTTTTGACACAAAGAAGGGATTTGCAGTCACCAAATCGACAATTATGAGATTTCACCGGTAAATTGAAACCATCCATCTTCATAAATAATTGTAAAATCACCATTGTACTTTTTAAGAATAAGCTTTACGTTAGAAAGGCCGAAGCCATGAAGTTGCGGATTCGGCTTGGTTGTGTGAATGGTATTGTTTTCGACTTTGACCGGATTTGAGGTATTCCGAATGGAAAACAAAAAACTTTTTTCCCATAAGGCAATCACATGAATTTTCTTATCACCACAATATACTTGATTTGCTTCGATTGCGTTATCTAATAGATTTGAAAGCAATACAATCATATCAGATGTTTCAAAAGGTAGTGTTGATAAATCGTTTACAGTAAAATCAATATCAATGCCCTTTTGGATTGCTTCTGACGCTTTCATATTAAATAACGCATCCAAAATTGTATGATGAGTATTTACCAAAAAAAGTCGTTCGGTTTGTTGATTTGATACGGAATTCAGATATATTTCGGCAGATTCATATTCACGGTTTTGTAAAAGCTGTTGAAGCGTATTAAGATGTGAGCGAAAATCATGTACCTTTTTTCTTTGTTCCGAGAAAAGTTTACTAGCTGATTCCATGCTTCGTACCTGAACTTCAAGCTGTTGCCCCAATGAAAATAGCTGTTGTTCTCGTTCCATTGCTTGTTCCATACGTTCTAGGAGAAAAATTATTGCTGCGTTTGCAGCAATAATCAACCCACAAGTAAGAGCTATCGTAGCTTCGGATACTTTTTTTCCTGTTGATATGTAAAGTAGAACAATTAACACCATAAATGAGGCACAAGGAAACAACCAATATAGAGTTATTTGTGGAGTCCTAAGAGAATGTTGACTTTGTTTGAACTTGCTTTGACGCATGATCTTTCGAAATATTAGAACCAAAAACAGTTGTAATGAATAAGCAATCACTCCATAGACAATTACGCGAAATTCGGAAGCTTTAAATGTATCCGAATCCATTCCACAAATTGTGCTGCATATCATTCCGATAGTGAAAGATAAGCAGTATGACAGCAAATATTCAAGACTAACAAAAAATCCAAGCGCAATAGTTGAAATTCCCGTATATAACTTTTCAGCAATTATAAAATCGACTAGTAGAACAATAAAAATTTTAAATATTTGATTTCGTCCAATGATAGTTGAAAGAGCCAGAGGAATCCAACATTCAAAAAGCACACAACAAAATGCATTAAATTGAAATTTTAAATTATCCAAACGGCGTCGTGCAAAAACATCTAAAAATAAAATCAGACATATCGTATCCACAGAAGTATAACAAAGGCTCAAGAAAGTTTCCACCGATTTTTACCTCTCCATTTTAAATAAAGCTGCTTTAATTCTTTATGCTTTTTTTCACTGGATGGCAAGCATATTCCGCCTCTCAGATAAATTTTTTCATACTGAAAAAGTTCAATATATTCCATGTTTACCAGATAACTCTTATGTATACGTAAAAAGCCTAGATTTTGAAGTTTGTTGGAAAGGTCGGTCATATTTCCATAAAAACGGTAGTTGACTCGATCGTCATTAATTAAGTGCATAACAATAATGTGTTTATCTGATTCAAGATATAAGATATTATTGATTTGAACATCTATTGGCTCACCACTAATCGAAAAAGTAACTGTTTGTCGACAATTGAGAACTTCCCGAAGTGAGTCTATAAAATATGGAATGAGCTTAGATGGAATATCGGACTTTAACAAATAACGAAAAGCCTGTACTTCATATCCTTCAGGAGCATATTGGATAAAATTTGTAACAAAAATGATAACAGCCGTTGGATTTTTCAATCGTAATCTTCGAGCCAATTCAATTCCATTTAGTTCCGCCATATCAATATCCAAAAAGGCAATGTCGAATTCATCTGTATTTTCTGCGCTTAATGAATCTGTGAATGCGTAAAATGTTGCAATAACATTAGCTGATTGGCAATATTTTTGAAGCATTGAAACTTCCAAATCAATCATTTTTTGCTCATCATCGCAAATTAAAACTCTCATTCCATCAATCCCCCACTGTTAAATTAGGCGTCTTTTGTCACTCAAAATAGCGCAACTTCCTTCTGAAGTCAATGAAACTTCTATATAATCGAATTTTTCGAAGCCTATAATACGATTATATAGAATAAGCAAATAGTACACTCTAATTAAGATGGGAGTGGACAAAAATGGAACATTATCTCGGCGAAAAATTAAAAAAGTTGAGAGAAAGTCGGAATTGGACGCAGGCGGAACTTGCAAAACGATTGAACAAGTCGGTTTCTACAGTTAGCGGCTATGAAAGTGATGCTCATGCTATCCCATTAGATGTCCTAGTTAGTATTTCACTTCTGTTTGGAATTTCTACTGATGAACTACTGAATTTAGAAACAGTAAATGTCCTTCCGCTTTCTGGACTTACTAAAGAGCAATGTGATCTCTTAAGGAGAATACAACAAGAATATCTAGTTCCTAGTCAGCGAGGAAAAAATTTTTCTGAGAAGCAAATGAAAATCATCCATGATATTATAAAATCTTTCGGATGATTTGTTTATGAAAAAGCTACTTTTCAACATGAGGCGCAGCACCTAATGCTGCGCCTCATGTTGAAAAGTAGTTTTTTTTTTGCAAAGTGTCTATTGAGCAGGGATGTGAACTGTAAGGGAGAAGCAGAGTGAAGCTCCTATATATTAGTAAATACTTTCTCAAATACATGTTGACTTGAACGGAGTAAGATGATAACACGACTTGGTGCTTTCTTTTCAATGATTGGTGACAAATTTGTCGACATCGCGCTTGAAACATGCAATATATTAGATGTAGCCATGATTGGATGATAAGAATTTCGAGAATTTGTAACACCGAAAGGAAAAGTAAAATGAAAAAAATAAGCCGCAATGAGGGACTGCTAATTTTGGGGCAGTGGACATCTAAAATAGGAGATATTGTTTTTGATTATGTGAATAGTATTGCAATTGTTTCAACTTTTACAAATAGCATGTGGATTCTTGCGCTTTATCAAAATTCACAAGTGGTGATAAATATTCTTTTTAATCTAATAGGTGGAGTGGTTGCAGATTTGGGAAAACGGAAGAATATTATAATTGTTTCTGATTGTTTAAGTGCCATTATTTGCTTTTTTGCAAGTTTTTTCTTGAATTCGGATTGCATGGTTATTGCACTCGTCATTGCAAATGCATTATTGGCACTTGTTTTTTCATTTAGTTCACCTACATTTAAATCGATTACTAAAGAAATAGTAGATAAAAATCGGATTGGCTTTTTCAACTCAATTTCTAATGCTGGAATCGATTTAATAAAATTGGTAGGCCCGGTTGTTGGTTTTGCACTCGTGAAGGTGGTCGGTACAAGAGGGGCGTTATTAATTGATGCAATTACATTTGCAATTTCTGCTGGAACAGAGGCTCTTTTAATAACGCATGAGCACAATAGTAATAGTATAGCTGAGAACACCAGAAAACGAAAAAATATTCTTTTGTATAGTTTGGAGGGTGTGAAATATTTATTGGGTGAAAAAAAAGTTTTCCATCTAGTTGTCCTTTCGGCTTTTGTGAATTTTTTCCTCGCTGGATATGATCTTCTAGTACCTTATACAGAAATAATATATTGCGATGGATTTTATAGTAAAGTATTGATTGTAGAAGCAATGGGAGGAATTTTAGGAGCATCTATAAATGCAAAGCTTCCACATAAAATTATGCAAAACAGTTTTGCATTAACAATATTTTTGGGATTGACTGGATTACCATTGTTAATTATTCCAATATCCAAATCAACTGAAAATATAGCGATTTGCCTTTTGCCCTTTTTCATGTTCGGAATTTTTCTGACAATGTTTAATATCAATTTTATGACTTGTGTACAAACTTGTGTTAACGAAGATTACTTGGGTAGAGTTTTTAGCGTAATTTTTACAGTTGCCACTATGTTTATGCCAGCAGGCTCATTTGTTTTTTCCTCTATTATGAAAACACCCTCTATAACGAGTTTTACAAATGTGGGAATGGGGATTGTTTTTTTATCATTAGCAGGATTAAGAATATTTTATAAAAAAGAAACGCAGTACAAAAATCGCACTGAGTAGATATGAATACAGAAGTCAACTTATAATAAAATTTGAAATAATATCACCCAACACTCGAAAAAATCATTACTTTACAGTGAGGAGGAATCCCATTGTTTTAATGGGGTTGAACTAAAACATGAGACGGATGTTTAACGATGTATGGATGAATGACAAGTTTACACACATTAAAGTAAACGATAATTTCAAAATAACGACCTTACAGCAAATGGTCAATGGAAACATTTTGACAAAAAACAAGCAGAATAATTCTATAAACGGAATAATCGTAATAGGCAATAAGAAATGTTTTTATAAAGTACAGGAAATCAAGTCTTATTTCATGGAGTTGCAGGGCTATTATCAAATGTATTCAAAATTTCCAATTCCCGAACTTGTTTTTGCGGTGGTGTTCAATGATTGTGGTGTGATTATATATAAATATGAAGATAGTATTAGTCCGGGAAGAGGATTGCTAAACGACTATCTTATATCGGAAGATTCTTCCGAGCCTTTCGATTTTTTGAAATGTATAAAGTTAAACTATCGTAATGTGAAAACGAGAAATTCATATCCGATGCAAAAGTTTTTCGAGGGCAGAGTAGAAAGCAGATTAAAAAAATATTTGAATTACTCATGGACAGAGAAAAAAGTGGATATCGGGTTAAATAAATCATTAAAGACTAAAGATATTATTAAGGAGTGTATAAATCATTTTGAGAGCGAGAGAACATATAGATGTGTCCTATCACATGGAGACTTAAATACAATGAATATAGGAATAAAGCCTGTGTTTTTTGATTTTGTCACATCGGGGTATAACTATATAGATGCAGAGGTTGCAGTGTTTTCGATCTCATTGCTATTTATCGATTTATATTACAGTCCAAAATATCATAGAGAATCATATTGTGGGCATGAAAAAATATGCGACATGATTCCCAATATTCCACTTGATTTTTTTGAGGGAAAAGATATATTGAAAATCAACAGCTATCCAAAAACCGAAAAGAAGAGGAAAGCAATCGCCAAACTCTATTTGCAGGGACTGGAATATAATAATTCCGCTTTGTTATACTATATTATAATGAGATTCCTTACGATATTCGACATTGAAAAATATGAAACAATAGATAAAATTTATACCATATATCTTGTTCACTTTTTCTATCATCAAATGAAGCAAATGGATTTTTCAGATGTTGTTGATTCAATTAAAACAATCTGATTTATTTGGTAATGCCTTGTAGAATATCATTCATAACACATTTAGAATTGTGGAGGAAAACTTATGATAATTTCATTAAATGGATTAGACGATTGCGGAAAAACAACTCAAATAAAAAACATAACAAAAAAGTATGGAGACACATGGTTCGCATATAGTACTATTAAATTATCGAGAGAAATTGAGTGTCTAAGTCCATGTTGTTTTCATGAATGGTGGTTCAATACTTCAAAATGCGAAGAATTCTGCGATGAAATATATTCTTCGATAAAAGCAGGATTTTCAAATTTAAGAAACGATGCAATATTAGACAAGGGAATCGCTACATTTGATGCTAGAGTTTGGGCGACTTTAGTTATTAAAGGACTATCCAAGAAGGATGCATATGAGCTACTTCAGAAAAAAAAGAAGCAGCACGGAATTCAGATATTGGAACAAGAACGAATCCTTCTAGTCAAAAACGAGAGATACAACTATAAAAGGAATAATAGTGACTACTCACCCGATGAAGTCGCTCTATATCAACGATATCAAATATTACAAAAAACATTTCTGGAATGGCTATATAATATCGGCTATTTTACGCATAAAATTAGTACAAGCTGCTCCATAGATGAAACAACAAGAGCAATAATAGATTCTATTCAATGGAAAGATAAGAGATTCTCTGGAAATTCAACATGCATACAACTGGAACAACTTAAGTTGCCGAAGAAAGAACTCCAGCAACTCGATAAAATTTTGAATTATGTAAGATGTTTATTTGGAGACGACTTGATAGCATTGTTAGTAGGGGGAAGCATCAGTAGAAATCAATATATACAAAATTGGAGTGATATGGATATATTACTATTGGTGCGATACTATAGTTTTGAACAAAATCAGCAGTTAAGTGGATTTTTAAAGCAATTTGATATTAAGACTGGATATACCATTTTTTCCGAGTATGAAGTAGAAAACAGATTGATCGATGCGAAATCGCTATATTCAATATATGCCTATAATTCTGGGAGAATCACTTCTCTACTATATGGTGCAGTGCCATCTAGTTTATCCATTTCATTTGAAAATTTGAAGCAAAAAAACAAGATGGTGATTCCGGAAACCATACATAAACTAAAGAGATTACTGGATGATGGTATTACAGAGCAAAGCCAGAAAGAGATATTTAAGTTAACGGTACTTGTTATGAAGGTCTATCTAATAGATACATATAACATTATTCCGCAATCGTATAGATCTGTTATGGAATTGTTTAATTACCTAACCGGGGTGAATACTATTGAACCAAATGTTGTTACGCATGAATACAACTTTTCAAACGTCAAAGAATTCTCGATAAAAGTAATTAGCTATGTTAGTAACCAAAAATAGTAAAATTTATTGATGTAGCAACACTAAAAGAGATTTGAACTAATTTTTACCGACCAAACATTTTAGAAAACGAATAAAACTTAACGAATTAAACTTATTGATATAGAATACAAGGAGAAAAACTTATAATGAATTATTTAGACGGAAAAAATTTTTCAGAGGAAAAAAAGTATATCGATGCAATCTTTACGCTTTCAGGATTGAGTGAATGTGGCAAATCATCTGCAGGAATCAGAATGGCATCTAGTCCATTTGAAATTAAACGGTATAAAATAATTGAAATCGAAAAAGAGATGATGAGTGCAAGAGGCATGGATATATCTTCTGGTTTAAAGGACGAGCATTTTATTAAGTTATATCAAGATAAAAGTGAAGACGTATTTAAGGAGTTCATTTTAAGATTAATTGTACATTTAAAAGAAGATAATATAAAATGTGTATCTATAGAAAGTCTTTATAGAGCCCCGTTTGGTAGTTTCCTAAAAAGGGAATTTGGAAATAAGTGTGCCAATATTTATATTGAGGCCCCAATTGAGATTAGAGCCAGAAGAGAGTATAATAAAAAATGTTATGAGGCTTTTGAGAAAGGCATTTCGGGGATATCATATAAAGAGGTATTAGAAAGCGTGAAGATGAAAGATGCATTTAAAGAAAGTCATAAGGCATCAAATTGCAAGGAAATAGCAGACTATGTGATTATAAATGATGAAAAAAAAGATTTGGAGGACTTCTTACATGATGTAGATGTAATTGTATCAGATACTATTAAAGGAACGCAAGTTTCAACATGCCAAGTTATGAGAAGCTCAACTAAATAAGTGAACAACCGTAAAAAGTGAATTTTAACAGTTAAGATACTAGTAATTGATGCTATGAAATTCGAAATGCTAAAGTGAAAATTCTATGGAGGAAGCATTATGAAAATAATCTTTGTAAGACACGGAAAAGATGATAGCAACTATAGAGGTGGCTGGAGCACGATGGATTTGACAGAAGAAGGAAAAATCCAAGCGATGAGATTGGCTGAATTTTTGTATTCTCAGAAAGGGACTTTTGATATATCTAAAATTGTGTCAAGTGACTTGCCAAGAACAGTATCAACTGCAAAAGCAATATCATATAAATTGAAAATTCCTTTTCATGTAGATGCGCGACTAAGAGAAATGAATAATGGTGAATTAGCAGGAATGAAAAATGAAGTGGCTTCCATAAAGTATCCGGGATTGTATTTTAACACACTAAAAATGGATGAAAAGTATCCTAATGGAGAATCTCCAAGGGAGTTTTTTGATAGAATTCAGAAGTGGTTTTTCGATTTCATCAAAATGTATGAAGATTTTGAAAGCAACATTATAGTGGTGACGCATAGTGGAGTTATAAATATTATCTATTATATTATAAACAATATGGCATGGACAAATAGGGAAAAACCGTTCAAGGTTTCAAATTGCAGTGTTCATATTCTAAACACAAAGACCATGAAATTTGAAGAAAAAAACATCACGTACTTCTTGAATTGATTATAGAATATGAAAAGAATTCTAAAGAATTTTCAAAAAAGGATGGATAGTTTATGATTGAATTTAATGGGAATATTGGAGTAGAGTTTAGAAAATTGGCTCAAAATAAAAATTCCGAAGTCATGATATATGGATTAGATAGAAATTATTCATATAGTGATGTAGATGTTTACTCGGATGCAATCGCGAAAAAAATAGTTAATAAATGCAAAAAAAGACATATTCGAGTAGGACTATACTTGAATCATTCACCTTTAGTAATCATTTCGATTATAGCTGTATTAAAGGCTGGTTGTAGCTATGTTTCCATATCAAAGAAGCTAATGCCCAATAATAAGAAAATCATAGTTGAAGAAGCAAACGTAGAATTGATTATTACAGATGAACCTTGGAAATACACACCCACCGACTCTTTGGACGTTGAGCAGTGCATGTCTTATACCAGCAGTTCAAAAATAGAGTATAGAACATATGATAACACATCGGAAGTTTATGTTCTTTTTACATCTGGAAGCACGGGAAAACCAAAAGGCTGTTCTGTAAACTATGGAAATCTAGTATACATTTTGTCGGGTTTACAAAAAATATGTCCAGTTTCTGATACATCGGTATATATGTTTTCTACACCATATAATTTTGATGTTTCAACAAGTGAAATATATGGATGGATAAATGGAGGAAAAATACTTGCAATAGATCTTACACTAGTAGAAAATTTGAAAAATTTCCCACAGTATGTACGTATGTATCACGTGTCTCATTATGCAACCTCTCCATCTGTATTCTTAAATATGCTAAACAATTATAGTAATCAGGAGCTAGAATCAATAGCCTCAGAATTAAAATATGTAATGATTGCAGGTGAATCATTTAAGAGAAAAATTTACGAGATATGGAGAGAGAGACAGTGGGATTTCGGATTATTCAATCTATATGGGCCTACAGAAGCTACCGTTTATGCAACATATTATCGATTTGAAAAAAATCCAGAATTACAGGAAATTCCGATTGGAACTTGCATTGAGGGCTGCAAGTATGAAATTATAAATAAGGGCAAAGATGGTAAAGGCGAACTGGTATTAAAGGGAAACGGAATTACAGATGGATATGTAAATAATGCCGAAGAATGCAAGAAAAGATTTTATAAAGAAAAAAGCACAAATTGCTATTGTACAGGAGATATAGTAGCAATGCACAATGGCATGTTGTATTTTTATGGGCGAAATGATGACCAAGTTCAAATACATGGAATACGATTAGAATTGAACGAAATTGAAAACACATTACGAGATATTGAAGGAGTAATGGACGTTGCTGTTGTGTACAATGAAAACCTGTTGGTTGGAAATTTCGTGGTAAAAAAAGGAGTAACAAAAGTTGAGTTGCTCAAGTACATGAATGAGAATATTCCTAAATATATGATTCCAAATTATTTTGAATTTGTTGATGAATTGGCAAGAACCATAAACAACAAAATTGATCGCAACATTATATGGAGGCGATATAAAGAAAAGCAGAATATTGAAGCAAATAAAAACGAACAAAATGAAAATAAGGCCGTTCAAGACAAAATCATCTCGATTATGAAAGAGGCCTTAGGAAACAACGAAATCAATATAGGCTATAATTCCGATTTTTTTGAATCAGGTGGAGATTCTTTATCCGTGGTGAACCTACTTGTTGGAATTGAGCGGGAATTCGATATAGAATGCAATATTGATATGATTTATACTGCTAGAACTCCTTATAAACTATCCGAATATGTGCTCAAATCAAATGAAAATTTAGCGACGCACAAACAGAACAATTCGATGGAGATTCAGTTTGTGCTGAATGAAGTACAGCGGTGCAACCAGAAAGTCTTCGATTTTCTAATTAATACCAACTCTTCTCCGGAAAGAGAATATCCCTGTTGCCATAACCAGTATATAATCTACAACAATAAAATCAATCGATGCATAGCTTTCTCTTATTCTGTTTCAAAGCAATACAAAAGAGAAGATTTGAATTCAAAAATCGTAAAACTGCTCATTCAAAATCCTATTTTGCGTTCTAAAATTTTAAAACGCAATGAAAAATTATTTTTTACAGAATATGCGGTTTCTGATAAGCTTGAAATTCCATATCTGAATTTGCAAAGTTGGAATTGTAAATTTGATGTAGTTGAGGATTATTTTTTAGAAGGATTTGAAAAATTAATTACAAATTTACGATATCAAAATGGCTTTTTGGCTTTGTTTGTTCTTTTAGAGGATGTTGAAAACTATCATATCGTATCCGTTTTAGATCATTGTATAGCTGATGCATCTAGTGTTTCAATTATAAAAAAGAAAATATCCGGTCTGCTCAATAATAAAAATGATAACACCAAGTATACATACTTTGATTATTGTACTTTTCTGAAAAAGAATAATTCTTTTTTGAAAATACTAAAATCTGATTATTTACAGGAAAGAATGGAATGCATGGTATGTAATGTTGATGACTTTATCAGCAATATACAAGATTTCAATACGACAATAGTTGTAAATCATTTCGAGGCATATTCAAGCATTGAAATTAGCATATTGATTTCTTATCTTATCGGCAGAATGGTACTTCAATGTACAAGCTTAAAAGCAGTTTCAATTAAAACTATATTGAACTTAAGGGAGTATGATGGATTTTCGTTTAAAGATACACTGGGGGATATGCATAGCAATGTTTCTTTTTTACTACACAGAGAAATGAATTTTGAAAGTTTCAGAAAAAAAGCATATGATACCATAAAAATATATACTATCGACTTCATCAATTTTTCTTATGTGCATTTATACCAAGACGAACCTCGTTATGGAGAAGTTAAAGAGATTCTAGATAGGAGTGGACTTTTTTCTATTAATTACTTAGGAGATATTATGGGAAAGAAAAAGGAACTTTTCGATAACGAAATAAGAAAAGCTCAAAAAGAATTATATGATATAGAAAAAAAGATTTTTGCAACAGCCTATCGAGACAATGACAAAGTGTATATTTTAGTAAATAAAAATATTTCAAGATTAACTAATGAGGTATCTTCTTCGGAAATAGAGAACATGTGATAAGTTTGAATCGATTGAAGAGAATGCGATTGAAAATATTATAATCGCTTTGCTGTAAAGTAGGTCGCATGATTATTTGTTGGCTCTTTAAAACACTTGTGTCTATAATACGGATGATGAGCAGCCGGCACTTTTTGAATTATTCCTTGTACTTGAGAGCAGATAAATAAAAAGATTGTACATTTAGGAGGCTAGTGTTATACTGAAGCTATCAAAATATCGGAGGCTATTCTATGTCCAGACCTAAGGGAAGCAAAAACAAAGCTAAAACCGCAACAACGACTACCGATTTCTCTGCACAGATTGCTGAGAAGCAGTCTGCAAAGGAAGCCGTCACTGCTGAAATCGCATCCATTACCACTAATATCGATGCACTGAAAGCTGATCTGAAAGCCAAGAAGGTAGAGTTGAAGTCCATCGACAAGGAAATTGTCAAGATTGAAGCCAAAAAGATTAAGGCTGAAACCAAAGCTGCGGAATTCGCTAAAAAAGCTGAAGCAGAAGATATCCTGAAAAAATTGCTGGCTAGTGGCATGAGCGCAGACGAGATTCTTGCGAAATTGAAGTGACTTGAAAATTTCAGACGCAGGAGTTGACAGGAGCAGCTACTCTGCAAGCAGGGCAAGTTGGTACCAACTTGCAATTTTTGAATCGGATTATTCAAATCCAAATTCAAAATGCTTGTTGGGCTGTGCCCAAACCCCTTTCGATCTGCATCGTGCCGATGCAGGCTGCGCGTTTGTTCCAAACACTTCTATAACAAAAAAGACAGCCTAGGACTCTCCCATAAGGAAGAACCCTAGGCTGTCATCATTTATCTGGACTGTGTTTTCTCGGTGGTGTTCTTTTCTTCGGCAAAGAACAGTTCTACGTTGCGCTGCGCACGAAGAAGTTCCTGCATCTCGTCTTTCGCTTTGCGGTAGTCCGGGTAAGCTGCTTTCTTTTCTGTCAGCAGCTTGGAATATTCTGCATCCAGTTCCTTGACCTTGGGGAGCTTTTTCAGCTTGGCATCATCGAAAGCCGCCTTTGCTGCCTTGTGCAGTGTGATCTCTGCGCGATGGTTTTCCAGAAATCGCTTGCTGTATCCGGCCTTGCGGTAGGCATCATATACCGGGCGCGTTTTCGCATAGTTGACGATGTGCGTCCGCAAAACGGAAATCTCAGCCATGCGTGCTTCCTTCGCCTTGATGGAATCGCCCAGCTCGTGATAGCGGGCGGTGGCAGCGTCCACGCGCTCCTGCATTTCCTCGATGCTGCCGATTTTCTTTTCCTGTAAGAAAATCAGCGTTTTGGACATTTCTTTCAGATTGTATTTTTTTGCCCATCGCGCATAGCCGCTACCCTTACCCTCGGCCAGCTTTGCCTGCACATCCACCAGAAGATTGAACGGTTTCTCTTTGGGCGATTGCTTCTGGCGTGGACGATGTTCGGCTTCTCCAGCAATCACCGCTTTCAGTTCCTCTTCGCTGTATCTCGCGCCGAGTGTCCTAAAACGAATAAATCGTTTCTGCCGTGCGCCCTTGACGGAGGTGTATTTTCCTCGCTTGACTTCATAACCCTGCTGCTCCAGCTTTTGCAGAAAATCTTCGTAGCCTTCGGGCTTTTCGGCCAAGATGGTGTCAATCACGCTGCATAGACGGTCACGATTGCTTTCTCTGGGTGGGTAGAGTGTGCGCTTTTTCCGCTCCCGGTAGGGCTTTTTCTCAATGACAGAAAGTTGATGCTCTAAGCAAATTAAATCGCTCAGCCGCTGTACGGCCAGCCCGGACAATAAGAAATCCCGGAATTTCCGGGTGCTGTCCAGCGCAGTGGAGTTGTAGATAATGTGATTGTGAATATGCTCCCGGTCCGTGTGAGTAGCAACAATAAAAGCGTACTTGCCCTTGGTAAACCGCATCGCCAGTTCATAGCCCACCTTGTTGGCTTCCTCGGCGGTGATCTCACCGGGTTTGAAAGACTGTCGAATCTGATAAGCGATCACATCATTTTTCTGTCTGCGCCCAGTGGAAAGTTCATACTGTCGCTTGGAAAGCATAAATTCTTCGTCTGCGGTCAAGGGGCTGCACTGATAGCTGCTGACCAACTCTCCCTTCTTCGTTTTGTCAGGATTCTGTGCATAATCCGTGCGGCTTTTTAAGCAGGCCGCAACCGACTTGCCTTTGTTTTTATGCAGCGCAATCAAGCGTGTTGCAGCCATAGCACCCCTCCTTTTTTGAAAAACGAGTTGGAATCCCCCTCAAAATTTGGTAGACTGATAAAGATAAAAACATCTGCGAAAGGAACAGTGTCATATGAAGAAGCACGGACACTATTGTAAGGTCTGCGGTGAATATAAGGCGAATGAAAAGTTTTCGGGCAAAGGCTATGCAGCGCACATCTGCAAGAAGTGTGCGGCACTGCCGCCCGATGTGCGTTCTGCGCAGATGATTGAAAATAAGCTGCTTTCTCTTCCGTGGAGACTTTCAAAAGAGCAAATCAAGTGGCTGAACAATAAAACTCACGACAAGCGGCCAGAGATTCGGGAATTAGCGCAGGAACAACTCAATATGCGTTTTCACCCAGAGCGTCTTGCACCGGATGATTCCGATGAATTTGAAGATTTACTGCTCAATGAGGATGATGACGAAGACGAGTGGTGATCCTCGTGCAAATAAAATTTATGTAACCCGCAGAATTTGACTGCGGGCAAAGTTACAGTTCGGTCAGTTTCGCAAGGATTTGCTTGCTGATTTCTACCAGCTCATCCAGCCGGGAGCGCAAGTCCTCCATGTCAGCGGCATAGACCTGACCGCTCTCGTTGGCAGCTTTGGTATACTGGTTGAGATTGTTGCTGCACATTTGCAGGAGATAGGCCATCCGGCGCAGTTCCTGCAAGTCCAGATGCAAACAATAACCGTCCAGAGCCATCTTGCGCAGATAGGAACCTATGCTCAAAATGCCGCTGCATTCCATCTTGCTCCAGATACGTTCCAGTTCCTGCTTGCTGACGCGAAAGTGCAGCTGCTGGTCGCGGCGGTTATTCATCGGGCATCACCATCCTTGTCGAGATAGCTTTTGAACGGCTTGATGGGTTCTACCTTATCAGCTTTTTCTTCCAGAGCCGCCAGCACCGAGGAACGGCGAGGTTCCTGCTCCTTTTCTCCCTCATCCTGTTCCGGCTCGTGGCTTTTTTCATCCATATCCAACTGTGCGTTCAGCTCTGCAAGGCGAGCCGACTTTTCGGCCAGTTCTTCTTCCTGCGGGAACGGCTTTTCTACTTCAATCTGTGCCGCCGCCTGTTGCTGTTTTAGGGTGGCCAGTTCATTTTCGGCAGAAGTGATGCGTTCCGGGAAATTGTTCAGGGAGTTGTCCAGACGGATGATGCAGCCAAGTGGGTCTTTGCCCAGTGCTACCGGGTATTTCCGCTGGCCTTTCAAAAGAGCCTGATATTCGCTGTGGTAGGTGTCGAAGCGCAGGGACAGTTCAAAACCGCGATAACTGCCGATTACTTTTTCCTCGCTATTGGGCAGTTCGGAGCAAGCGAGAAGAAGCCGTTCGCCAGCAGTCTTTTTCTCATCGTAGGCCACGCCCTTGATGGTGATGCCGCAGAAGCCCTCTTTTTCCTGCGGATGGGCGGCGGCAAGTTCGGCATCCGATTTAACGCCGGCAATATAGGCGTTCGTTTCCTGAATATCTGCCGGGAACTTGGTGAGCAGCTTGTCTTGCAGACGGAATTTCTGGCTCTGGTGGTCGGCTTTCAGCACCTTGAGCTTTGCAACCTGCACATCCAAATCCATCTTCTCCTTAATGAGCGGATTTCCAGCGCACAATGCCTTGATCTCTGCATAGGATAACGCCTGCTCATCCACATCATCGCAGGAACGCACCGGGGATTTGGAAGTCATAATTTGCGAGATAAATCGCTGTTTATTCTCAAGGGTCTGAAAGAGGTAGCTGTCAAATGTCCCCTCTGTGACGTAGTTGAACACCTTAACTTCCTTATTCATATTGCCCTGCCGGATAATGCGTCCGTTGCGCTGGGTCATGTCGCTGGGCTTCCAGCCGACATCCAAGTGATGCACCGCCGCAAGCCGCTGTTGGACGTTCGTTCCGGCTCCCATTTTTGCGGTGCTGCCGAGCAGAATCCTCACATCGCCGGAGCGCACTTTGGAGAACAATGCGGCCTTTTTTGCTTCGGTGTCGGCATTGTGGATGAACTCAACTTCACTTTCCGGCACCCCGGCGGCGACCAATTTCTTGCGAATATCATCGTAGACATTAAAGTTGCCATCGTTCTTTGGTGTCGAGAGGTCGCAGAACAGAAGCTGCGTCAGCTTTTGCTCCTTGCCATCCGCCCAGATTTGCAGCACGTTCCGAACACAGGTGTTCAGTTTGCTGTTGGGGTCGTCCGGCAGGATGGGGTTCATCAGGCGAACATCCAGACCAATCTTTCGGCCATCGTTGGTGACGCACAGCATATTGTCCTCGGACGCATCCACCGCGCCGGAGTGGATTTTCGCAGCGCGTCTGCTCAACTCCTGCACCATTTCTTTCTGAATCTCGGACGGTTTCGCTACCACGGTTTCAAACTTTGCATCCGGCACAGGCAGATGAAGCTGATCGCTGGTTTTAATGTCGGCAACCTCTTTGAACATCGACATCAGTTCCGGGAGGTTGAAAAACTTCGCAAATCGGGTGCGCGCACGATAGCCCGTACCCTCCGGGGCAAGTTCAATGGCGGTGGTGGTTTCACCAAAAGTAGATGCCCAGCAGTCGAAGTGTGTCAGCCCTTTTTGCTGGAGTGTGCCATATTGCAGATAGCGCATGACCGTGTACAGCTCCGACATGGAGTTGCTCACGGGCGTTCCCGTAGCAAACACCACGCCGCGCCCGCCTGTGATCTCATCCAAGTAGCGGCACTTTCCGAACATATCGCTCGATTTTTGCGCTTCACTTGTAGACAAACCAGCGACATTGCGCATTTTTGTCGTGAGGAAAAGGTTCTTGTAAAAATGGCTCTCATCCACAAAAAGCCTATCCACGCCCAACTGCTCAAAGGTGATAACATCATCCTTTCTCGCATCGGAGCGTAGCTTTTCCAGCTTGGTTTCCAGCGTTTTGCGTGTCTTTTCCATCTGCTTGATGCTGAAATTTTCGCCAGCAGTGGCTTTCAGTTCGTTGATGGCGGCAAGCGTTTCATCAATCTGCTCCTGAATAATGCGTTCTTGCCGCTCATAGGACAACGGGATGCGCTCAAACTGTGAATGACCGATGATGACCGCATCGTAGTCCCCAGTCGCAATTCTAGCACAGAATTTTTTGCGGTTGGCGGTTTCAAAGTCCTTTTTTCGAGCCACCAGCAGCTTGGCATTGGGGTATAGGTGCAAAAACTCTGCCGCCCATTGCTCCGTCAGATGATTTGGCACCACAAAAAGACTTTTCTGACACAGCCCCAGCCGTTTGGCTTCCATTGCGGATGCTGCCATCTCAAACGTCTTTCCGGCTCCCACTTCGTGTGCAAGCAACGTATTACCGCCATAAAGCACATGAGCGATGGCGTTACGCTGGTGTTCCCGGAGCGAAATTTCCGGGTTCATACCGACAAAGTGGATGTGGGAACCATCGTATTCGCGCGGTCTGTTGCTGTTGAACAGTTCGTTGTACTGCTTCACCAGTGCAATGCGCCGCTGGGGGTCTTGCCAGATCCAGTTGGCGAAAGCATCTTTGATTACCTGCTGTTTCTGCTGCGCCAGCATGGTGTCCGTTTTGTTCAGGACGCGCTTCGGTCTGCCTTCTTCATCTTCAATGGCATCATAGATGCGCACATCTTTCAAGTTGAGCGTATCTTCCAGAATCTTGTAGGCATTGGCGCGGGATGTGCCATAGGTTTCGGTGGAGGTAATGTCGCCTCTGCCCATAGCCGACTTGCCCTCAATGCGCCATTCTGCGGTATAGGGAGAATATCTCACTTTAACTGCATGACGCAGATAGTAGGGAATCTGGAAAGTTTCTGCCATAAACTTTTGGATGATCTCCGGCGCAAGCCATGTTGCACCCAGCCGCACATCAATTTCAGACGCTTCAAGGTCTTTCGGCTGCGCCTTTTCCAATGCGGTGACGTTGACTGCAAACTCCGGGTTGGTTTCAGCAGCAAGCTGTGCTATGCGCAGTTTTGCCCGGACATTGCCGGACAAGTATTCATCCGCCATTTGCCAGCCCGCTTCCGCGTCGGTGGGGTCTGCGCCGGGGTCTTTGAAGATTACGTCGGACAGTTCGCTGGTGATGCGCTCATACTCGCCGGGAGTGCCGAGCAGCTCTGCCATATAGGGCAAGTCTACCCGGCCACGCTCTCCGATAGAAACCGCAAGAGCTTCCGTGGGCGTATCCACACTGGTGACGGTGCGTTCCGGGCGAATCGTCCGTTTGGTAAACATTGCCGCCTTGCTTTTGAACTGTCCCTGCTCATCCAGATTTTCCAGAGAACACAGCAGATAATAAGAGGAATCCTGCTCAAATAATCTGCCGTTCTTGCGGTCATTCAGCAAACCGTATTTGGCGGCAAAAGCATCATAGGCGGTGTTCAGCTTTTCCTGCGTGGCCTTGATGTCAGCATCCGGGTAGTCGTTTAGCTGCTGGTCAATCAACTCATTGACGATTTGCCGCAGCTCCACCATCCCGGTCACACGGCCTTTGGCGGTGTCGGAAAGCTCCACCTGTGTCATAACAGAATTTTCGCGGTAATACACTTCACCGTCAACCACGGTGTAGGAGAAGTTCTTCACATCCGGGTCAGCAGGGAGAATGTGTCGCTCATTTTCTGCATCCGCAATATCTGGTGTTTCGACCTCAACTTCCGTGTACAGTCCCTCAATATGCTGGATAGCTTCGGCAAGCTGGTCTGCCAGCACTGCACCCTCAATGGGGCGCACGGTGCATTCCTCACGGCCATACTGGGTGCTTTCGGTGGTCAGTTCGCCCAGCACCATCTCCGGGTGGTCTACAAAATAGCTGTTGATGGTAAAGCCATCTTCCGTTTTGCCGAGCTGTATCCAGTCCGGCTCATGGTCGATGGGGCGGTCACGTTTTTGCAGGAAGATAATGTCGCTGACGACCTCTGTTCCTGCATTTGCCTTGAACGCAGTATTCGGTAGCCGGATAGCACCCAGCAGATCAGCACGTTCGGCAATGTGCTTTCGGGCAGAAGAATCCTTGCTGTCCAGCGTGTAGCGGCTGGTGACGAAGGCCACGATGCCGCCCGGACGCACTTGGTCGATGGCCTTGGCGAAGAAATAGTTGTGGATACTGAAACCGAATTTGTTGTACGCCTTGTCGTTTACCCGGTACTGGCCAAAAGGAACATTACCCACGGCAAGGTCATAGAAATCGCGGCGGTCGGTGGTTTCAAATCCGGCAACTTTAATGCTGGCTTCCGGGTAGAGCTTTTGCGCAATGCGGCCTGTGATGCTGTCCAGTTCTACACCGTACAGGCGGCTGTCCTGCATGGTGTCCGGCAGCATTCCAAAGAAGTTGCCCACGCCCATGCTCGGCTCCAAAATATTGCCGCTGCGGAATCCCATACGCTCCACGGTATCATAAATAGAGTGAATCACCACTGGAGAAGTATAGTGTGCGTTCAGGGTGCTGGCACGGGCGGCAACATATTCTTCCTCGGAGAGCAGCCCTTTCAGTTCGGTATACTCCTTTGCCCAGCTATCTTTTTTATCATCAAAAGCGTCTGGCAGACCGCCCCAGCCGACATACTGCGAAAGAATCTGCTGTTCCTCGGCGGTGGCTCCACGGTTTTCCTGCTCCAACTGGAACAAAGTGTGGATAGCTGCAATGTTCCGGGCGTATTTCTGTTTTGCACCGCCCTCGCCCAGATGATCGTCCGTAATGCGGAAATTTCCAGCAGCTTCCGGCACAGGTTCGGCATTCAGGGCTTCGTCTGCGGCGGCTGCATCCGGGAATGTCTGCCATTCGCCGTTGACCTCTACAGAAATAGGCAGCTTGTCCAGTGATTCATCGGAAAGTTCCGGCTCATCCTGCCGCAGTCCATCCTCGAACTGCTGCTTGTTCAGTACCTCATTGCTCCACGAATAGCCCTGTGCACTGGTGTCGATGCGCACATCGGTTTCGCCTACATAGCCAATAGTTCCCTCGATGGTTCGGGTTGGAAGGTCTACAACAACGGAATCACCGACATTGTAATCGGGAGTTTTTTCTGGAGCAGTATCAAGGGCTTCATCCTGCTGTTCGTACAGTTCCCGGACAACAGTCAGCGGCTCTTCCCGGAAAATCGGCATCCGGGCATCGGCCAGAGCCATATCCTGCAAGGAAACTTTGTCCTTGTCAAAATCCACGCTATCGACCCGAAATTTCCGGCCATCCATATTGATAACGGAGCCGATGGGCAGATAGTCCTCTTTGCGCAAGTGCTTGGTCTGGTGGTGAGTGCCATCCTCGTTTAACCCGGCAAGGTACACATCATTGCCCGCAGACCACAATTCTTTTGCTCTTTTTGCCCATAAGCTAGGGAGAAAGCCCGTGATTTGAACTTCGCCCAGTGCAGTGTTTCTCATGAACAAAGCACTGTTGATGATTTTTGCGACCTTGGCGGCATCTTCGCCATAGAACATAAAATTGCCGCCAGCTTCAAAACCAATGAAAGTGTCCGGGTACTGCTCTTTTAATGCAGTGTATTCGGCAGCACTGGTGTCGTTCAGTTCAAGGGGAAAGTCGATGATTCTTTTTTCTTTGTCGGACAGATAGCGGTCAGACTGAATCATCAGGTCGATATACTTTTCGACCTGATTCCAGCGAAGAAGAATTTTCTGGTGGTCTGGATAGTGTTCAAACGTCAAGCCCTTGCTGTCATGGTCAAGCCAGCCGCGACTTCCATCCAGATAGGTGTGCGAGGAGCCACCGGGTCCGTTTGGAGCATATTCTTTGGCAAGAGCTTTTGCCCGGAGGTTTCGGTCAGGCTGCAACTGATAAATTTTCCATATCCGAAGTTTGCTGTTTTCAAAGTTGGAGCCTCTCCGCAGAGCATTTTCAATGTCGGCCTGTGACAAAGAGAAAGCGGAGGGCGATTTTTCGCTCTCCGCTTGGTCGATGGATTCAATTTGTTTCGCTTCGGTAGGAATGTGGGTGTCGAAGAAACTTAGCTGTAAATCAGCTCGTTCATCACCAGTTCCTCGGCCTGTGCGTTCAGGCTGTTCATGTGCTGCACCCACTCCATCTGATGCTGCTCTTTGTTCGGAGCCGGATTCTGCTCCAGCAGCTTCTGCATGGTCTGCTGTATCCGGCTCTCCGCGCTCTGCTCCACTTCCAACAGGTGCGGATGCAGAGTTCCCGACAGGAGCATCGAATTGTACAGTACCGGGCGATGCTTCATCAGGTAAGTCCGGCGCAGTCGCCCGTACTTGCCCAATGCTTTCTCCTGCTGGGGCAGGGTCAGGTTCGGAAGCAGATAATCTCCGACTTTCGAGTAGGTCACGTTCCTGCTGTTCATATTCATATTGGCTCCTTTCTACGTTACGGCGGCGAATGGTCGTCTTTACAGTTCTTTCGATGCTGCGCAGCAGCTCACGGCTGCACTCGCTGACTGCGGTGCCCAGTGCATACACAGCGGCAGGAGTGGAAAAGGAGAAGATCGTCTGAAAATCGTCCCGGTCAAAATGACCTTCCGGCTCAAAGCCGCAGCGTTCGAGAACAGCATAGGTGATGCTGATTGCGGCGGCAGATTTGAACTGGAACTCCTGTCCGGCTTCATCATAATCCATCAGGAACGAACCGTCAACGATGTCGAGAATGTCACCGCTGTTGTTGTCCCAGTAGGAATCCACCAGCTTGCCAGCAAGGTCGGAAATCTGCTGGCTGAATCGCTCGTGGGAAACACCGTACTCTCTGGCAAGCATTTCTGACACAGGCTGCACCAGATCGGGGCCGAGCTGCCACACCTCCGGGTCGCGCGAATTGCGGCGTACCCCGGTGTCGCTCACATCAAAAACGTAGTGCAAACGCGGTACACTACTGGACTGGTCCAACAGGGCGATACCCTTGGAGCCGCGCCGGACGTAGCGGTTCATGCGGTTGCTCCAAATATCGAAGCTGGCACAGGCGGTGGCGTCAGGCCGCTGGGCGTAAATCATGAGCTGGTCTGCAAAATTATACTTGTACAGCCGGGATGCAGTGGTCAGATAGTCCGTCCAGTTTTCCCAATACCGGGTCAATTCCTTTGCCGTCTGCTGGGCAAGGTTCAGGTATTCTTGTGTTTTATTTGGCATTGCGTTCCTCCCTTCATATTTCGTGGTGAACAAAAAAGCGAGCGGCCTTTTCAGGTCACTCGCTTATAGAATCTACCGTATTTTATTCATGTTTTGCTGCGAATTTTTCTGCCATCTCCAGCAGACGGTCGAAGGTCTGATTTTCTTCTGGCTGTTCAATCAGCTTTGCAAGCAATGCGCGGAACACATCGGTGCTGTCCTGTCCCAGTGCTGCCGCAACTTTGTCGATGCAGTCATGCAGCTTCTTGACATCATCATCGGACGGCTTGGACTTTGCCAGTAAATCCGAAAGATAGCTGATGAATGGATAGGTAGAATCGTCATTGAGGATTTCGTTGGTTTCTTTCTCAATCTTCTGATTTTCTTCAGGGGAAATCTCGCCCTTTTCGTTCAGAATCTCACGAGAAGATGTGCGGCCTTTCAGGAAGGTAGAAAAGAGCAGGCGGTCAAGGGGAGAGCGTTTTGCAGTGTCCATTGGCTATCCTCGCTTCCATTTTATTTCCATACGGTGTAAAAGTGCTTTTAGTATAGCATGAATCCGATAGTTCTATCAAGACCGCATTGTTAAAGGTTTGTAATTTGCTTTATGTATGCCGCCCACAGGCGGCGAAAATTCAGTCGATTGGAAACTCGATTTCAGAAAAATCGGCATCCGTCATGAGTTTTAGCTTTTCGATAACAGTTTCTGACAGTTCCCGCAGGGCGGTTTCATCCGGCATCAGGTAGCATTGCATGAGCCGCAACTCCTGCATCAACCCCAGCCGTGTGCCGGGGTTATATAGCACCATCAGCATCAGTTCTTCGCTATTAAAGTTCATGAACATCCCTCGCTTTCCTACACCCGGCAGGACTGCACTCCGGGGTATCGCATTTTTCTTTTGCGCCAGCCAACGCCGCCAGCTTTTCCAGCGTAGAGTGTCGCTGGTTCAGTCCCAGTTCTTCGGCTTCTGCGGTCTTTTCCATGACCACATCGTAGTCCTGCAACAGCCGCCGCCCTTTTTCCATGTGGCGTGCTTCCAAAATCTGCTCTCGAACTTCCTGAATCGTCAGTTCCGGGGCATCGACCTGACCGCCATCCAGCACAGAATAATCGCTGTGGTAGATAGTGTAGTCCCAGCCCTCATCGGTGGACTGGATTGCGATATACCCCTTTCCGCCCAGTTCCCATGCCCCGGCATCATCCTGCGTCTGAATTTCCGGGTAATAATCGGCTCCATTGCGTTCCATCACCTCGGCAAACTGGCAGATGTGGAACACATTGCCCAGACCGCCCATATCAAAATGGTAATCGTCCAGATATTCCAGCCGTGACGTGAAACTGCGGCCATCCGGGTAGTCCACCTGAATTACGCCGCCATCGGGAATACGGTGGAGATCATCGTAATAGCTGTTAATGAGCCGAATATCCGGCGGTATCGTTTCAGGCTCCCAGATACGCCGCCTGCCGATGCCAGCCTGCGGGATGGTTTCAAGGATTTTCACGCTTTCCAGTTGAATGGCCTTGCGGTCATCATCCGAAAGTTCAAACAGATACCAGTTCCGGGCAGCGGCAATAGCGTTTCTGCCATCGGGCGGCAGATTCTTCTCGGAGATCTGCCCGCTTTCCAACGGTTCGCCCGTCACCTTATTATAAGTGGCAAAGCCAACGCCCATATCGTTTTCCCGGAGGTGCAGATAGCGTTCATTGTTGATGAGGTAGACTGCTTCTTTGTTCTGCTCCATCAGCGGCCACCCTCAAATTCCAGCGAAAACTTGCTGCGGCCATCGGCTTCAGTAGCCAGCAGGACAGTTGCGTTGTAGGTCTTGCCCTTGGCACTCTTGCAGTCCTTCAGCCGGACACGGCCATCCCGCAGCAGCTTGTCGGCCACATGAGCATCCATGCGCTTGCCCAGACGCTTGAAGAAAGAGTTGTCTTTCCACAGGACGAAGCGGCAGGGATTGGATTCACAGAACCAGCCCTTTTCACGCTCGACCACATTCGCACCACAGTTCGGACAGACACCAATTACTTTATTTTTCATAAGCGCACTCGCTCCTTTCACAGCCTCGGTGGTGTTTACCAGCGAGGAGATCATATCTTTGATTTCAGTCATAAATGTTTCCGGCTCCATCTCGCCGTGCTCCACACGTAGCAGTTTTGTTTCCCAGTCAGCGGTCATATCTGCGGACTGGATTTCTTCGGGCATCACGGTGATAAGGGCTTTGCCCTTGTCGGTGGGCAGAAGAAACTTTGTCTTTTTGTCACCCTTGCGTTCCAGAAATCCTTTTGCCACCAGCTTTTCGATGGTAGCGGCTCTGGTGGCCGGAGTACCGATGCCCTGACGCTCTGCATCCTCCGGCATACTGTCCGCGCTGGCGGTTTCCATAGAGTGCAGGAGGGTATCTTCCGTGAAATGCTTCGGCGGCGAAGTCTGCCCCTCTTTCAATTCGGCGTTGAGAATGCCGCACTCACTTTCTTCCACTGGCGGCAGAGCGGCAAACTCCTTTTTACGGTTCAGAATGTCGGCCAACACCTTGCGCTCGATGGCTTTCCAGCCCTCGTCCAGAATTTCCTTACCCTTGGCGGTAAATTCTTCGCCTGCACATTCGGTGGTGAGCAGGGTTTCCAGATAGCGGAATGGCTTGCTGACCGCCATCAAAGTTCTGGCAATAATCAGTTTCAGGATGTTCTGTTCACCCTTGGGCAGTGCGTCCAAATCTGCTTGCAACATACTATGGGTAGGCAGGATAGCATGGTGGTCGGTGACTTTCTCCCGGTTGACGGTGCGCCGTGTCCGGGGAACTGCATCGTCCACATCTTCGGGAACAATGCCGAGAAAGCGTTCCAGTTCCTCGGCCAGTTCTTCCAGCATATCCTCATCATCGTCCGTGATATAGCAGCTATCAGTTCTGGGATAAGTGGTAAGTTTCTTCTCATACAGGCTCTGCACATAGTCCAGCGTCTGCTGTGCGCTGTACCCCAGCAGACGGTTGGCGTCTCGCTGAAGGGTTGTCAGGTCGTACAGCGGCGGTGGATTCTCGGATTTTTCCTTGCGGGTAATGCGCTGGATCGTTGCCACCATCTCCTTTCGGCAGGCTTCCAGCAGGGTTTCAGCAATGGTTTTTTCAGGAATACGGCGGCTGGATGCCGTGCAGCCGCTGGTCAGTTCCAAATCTACCGTGTAGAATTTCTCTGGCGTAAAGGCAGCAATGGCAGCTTCCCGCACCACCGTCATGGCAAGCACCGGGGTCATAACACGCCCCACCGCCAGCGGTTGACCGTACAGGCACGAAAAAAGCCGGGACGCATTGATGCCGACCATCCAGTCGGCGCGTTCCCGGCAGAGTGCTGCATTGTACAGCGCATCGTATTCAGTTGACGGTTTCAGGTGGTCGAATCCTTCCCGGATGGCGTTTTCCTCCATGCTGGACAGCCACAGGCGGGAAAAGGGCTTTTTGCACCCGGCTTGCTGGTAGACCAGTCGGAAGATCAGTTCGCCCTCCCGTCCGGAATCACAACTGTTCACCACGGTATCAACGTCTGCCCGGTGCATGAGTTTTTTCAGAACAGAAAATTGCTTTTTGGTGCTGGCAGACACAAGGTACTGCCACTTCTGCGGCAGGATGGGCAAGTCCGTGATGCTCCACTCCACATACTGCTCCCCATAGGCACTGGGCGGCGCAAGTTCCACCAGATGCCCCACGCACCAGCTTACGATATAGCCGCTGCCCTCAAGGTAGCCATCCTGCCGCCCATGCACTCCTAAAACCTTGGCGTAAGACATGGCAACGGACGGTTTTTCGGTCACAATCAATTTTGCGATAAAAATCCCTCCAATCTGTTTTGGATTACGGTATGTAGGCGGCAAATGCCGCCTTAAAGTCAGATGGGTGTTACGTCCTGTTCCTCGGAAGTGTCCTCATCGGAATCATCTTCCGGGGGAATCTCAAAATTGCCGTTGTCCTCGGTGTAGTCTGCATCCGGGTCAAGGGCTTCTTTTTCCGCCTGCTTTTTCTGCTTCTGCTTGGTGAAAACATAGAAACCGCCGCCAGCCGCCAGTGCGATCAGCGCAACGACACCGAGAAAACCAGCCGCATACTTTGTGACTTTATTTTCCTTCGGCTGTTCTGTGCCAGATGCTGCCGCTTCTTCTGCAGCTTTCTTTGCATCCTCCTCTGCCTGTTTACGCTCCTGCTCTGCTTTGGCCGCAGCTTCTTTTTCGGCGGTATAGGCATCGGCGGCATCTTCATCCATCAAGGCCAGAAGGTCAGTTTCATCCACCAGATTCATGAAATGCACAGTCTGCTGCCCCTTTGCATTGCGGTCGATCACCAGATAGAAGGTGGCACCTGACTTCGATACCATCGTGATGAACTGCTGGCCGCTGCCATCGGAGTAGTTGGTGTAGTAGTCGTCCACCAGCGTCAGATTTCCCTCCGGGGTCAGTGCGCCGGATTCCTCATCCGTAATGGTGACGGTATCTTCTTCCTCCACGATTTCCGGCAGGACAGGCTGCTCCACCGGGGTGGAATCGCCCTCATAGGCAAAAGCAGGAGCCGCCATGCCGATGCACAGCACCGCCGACAGCAGCAGTGCGCCAAATCTCTTAATCTTCATCCGAATCATCCTCCTTTGCAAACACAGCACCGACTGCGGCCAGTGCAGCCGGGTTCGGGGTGGTAGTGGCAGACTGCCGCAGCAGTGCGGCAAGCTGTTCCGGGCTGACCTTTGCACTGCGCACCATCTCATTCACCTCGGCGGCCTCGGCCTCCTGAATCCGCCGCTCCAGAATCTCGATGCGGTTGTTCAGCTTGATGCGACGCTCTTTCTCTTTTTCGAGCATCGCGTGCAGTTTTTCCAGTTTTTCAATCATAGTAGAACCCTCCAATCATTTTGAAAGCCGCCCAAATCCTGCGAGATGCTTCTCCCAGTAGGACGAGTGGATATTTGCATACTTGATGGGGTCGCCGGCACTGACCATCATACCGTTGCCGAGATAAATCCCGGTATGGCTCATGCCGGGGGTGTCGTACGTTCCTTTGAAAAAGACCAAATCACCGGGTTTGGCTTCTGCTTCAGAAATGTGCTGGCACTTATTCCATAGACCATTGGCGGTAGTGCGCCCTACGTCATAGCCGTTCTGGTTGTAGACCCAGCAGACGTAGCCGGAGCAGTCAAAGCCCGTTTCGGGCGAACTGCCGCCCCAGACATAGGGTGTACCGACATATTTCTTGGCTTCCTCGTAGATAGCCGCAAACTCGCTGTCCGTTAAGGCTTCTGCTGGAACGGTGTAGTCGATGCCGGGTGCGCCGGAGCCATCCGAACCACCGGGCGGCAGTCCGCCGTTGAACAAGTAAGGCCGACCGCCCAGTGTGTTCTGAAAAATCTCGTACCGTTTCCATTGGTCATCATCCAATTCCTCTCGGATAACGACCTCCAGACCGCGATTTTCCAGCTTCGTGTGGAAAATCTTGTACTCATACGGCACTTGCGTAGGAACAGGAATACCCCCCGGACTGATGACCCACACAGTCTTATACCGTATCTGTACCTCTACCCATGTGGTGAGCTTGTACTGCTTTTTGAAGATTTCCTGCAATTTTCCCTGTACCTCTGACCGGGTGTAATCATCGTACAGGGTAGTCAGAAACGAAGTGAGCTGCCACGGGTCATGCTCGATGGGGTCAAGATGGTACTGGTATTCATCATAGCCGGGATGGTCTTGCGGGGTGCGCTTGATTTTCTTGTCCAGTTCCTTTTCCAGCTTCTTGTAGTCCTGCTCTGCGCCGCGAATATCCCTGTCCTCGGCGGTGTAGATGGTCTGCCCGGACACCTGTGTGCCGCCCGAAAAGAGGATGCCGCAGGACGAAAAGCCGGACATCACCATGAGAATGAGCAAAACAAAAACGCCCACGATCACCAGAACGTGTGCGTTGCTTTTTGCCGCAGTCATAAGGCCGTTTACTGCCGTACTGACTACACTTTTGCCCTTGTCTACCACCTGTTCTACACCAGACCGTGCCGCAGATGCACCGCTGGATGCGGCTTTTTTGCCGCCAGCAGTCTGCGCCGCTGTGCCGCCCGACCGGGCAGCGGCATAGTAACTTTTGTGGATTTCCTGTCGCTGTTTCCATCGGGAGAGCCAGTTGGAACCGCCCTCGCTTGTGCCGGAATCTCCTGCATTTTGTGGTGCGTTCGGCTCTTGTGCAGAAGATTTTGCGGTCTTGGAGCCTTTCTTGCCCTGCATTTTCGCTTTCTTTTTCAGCTTCCGGGCATAGCGGCTTTTGGCAACATCGTGGATGGTTTCGGCGGCTTTTTCCCCCTCGTTCAACGCCTGCACACCGACATTATCTTCCTCATATTGGTCGATTTCCCGGTGTGCCGCAGACTGGGCGGCATGGGCGGCGTACATCTCGCGCTTCTGCGCCTTGCTCAAACGGCTTAACTCATCCGGGGTCAGTTCCGCTTTTCCAAACCGCAGATGCTGGGCTTTTTCTGCCGCCTTATCCGCATCGAGTTTCAGCTTTTTCTTTTTAGGTGTGGATTGCTCGACCCTCGCTTTCTTCGGGGGAGAACGGGTCTTTTTAGCGGATGTTTCCTCTTTGAAGTTCAGTTTCGGACTGCTCATTTCTGCGCACCCTCCGATACCTCTCCCAATTTGGTGGTCATAATGCGGTAGAGTTCCAGATCAGTGGGGAAACGGTCAACGAAGGGCAGAATGACGTTGCCGAAGAAAAGCAACCCTTCGCCCTCGCCGGAGTGGGTCACATAGGAAAGCTGGTGAGGGCTGATGTTCAACTGCTTTGCAAGAATTTGACGGTCGCCAGCAGCCTGATTCAGCATGATGATCATGTCCGAGTTCTCAAAAATATTTTCGACCTCACGCGAAGAAAGCAAGTCCTTGACGTTCTGCGTTAATCCAGTCGGGATACCGCCCCACTTGCGGAAACGCTTCCAAATCTCCACGGAATAGGCGGCGGTCTGCTCCTCTTTCAGCAGCAAGTGCATCTCGTCCATATAATATCGGGTGGACTTTCCGCTGCTGCGGTTGGCAGTGACACGCCCCCAGACTTGATCCTGCACGATGAGCATACCGAGCTTTTTCATCTGCTTGCCGAGTTCCTTAATGTCGTAGCAGACGATTCTGTTGTTGACGTTCACGTTGGTGCGATGGTTGAACAGATTCAGACTGCCCTTGACATAGATTTCCAACGCCGTGGCAACATGATGAGCTTCTTTCTCGTCCTGCTGGAGCAGCGCATTGTACAAGTCCTCCAAAATCGGCATATTCTCCGGGCGGGGGTCAGCAAAATATTTGCGGTAGATTAGATGCACACAGCGGTCAATGACCGTTTTTTCCACCGGGAGCAGACCTTCCTTGCCGCCGACCACCAGTTCGCACAGGGAAAGAATAAAGTCGGCTTTCAAGGACAGCGGGTTATCTTCCTCCGAATAGTTGGCGTTAATGTCCATCGGGTTGATGAACTGGGTGCTGTTGGGCGAGATTTTAATGACCTGACCTTTCAGGCGGTTCACCAGCGGAGAGTATTCGCCTTCGGGGTCATTCACGATAATATCATCGTCTGTAACCAGAAAGGCGTTAGCGATTTCGCGCTTTGCCGAGAAACTTTTGCCAGAGCCGGGAGTACCGAGAATAAGGCCGTTTGGATTTTTCAACTTCTTTCTGTCAACCATAATCAAATTATTGGAAAGGGCGTTCAGGCCATAATACAGACTTTCTTTGCCGGACTGGTAAAGTTCCTGCGTGGTGAAAGGGATGAAGATTGCGGTGGAACTGGTGGTCAGTCCGCGCTGAATCTCGATTTGGCAGTCCGCCAGCGGCAGAGAGGACATAAGCCCCTGTTCCTGCTGATAGTCCAGCCTACACAGATTGCAGTTATGCTTCTGTGCAATAGAGCTGGCCTGAAAAACGTTGTTTTCCAGTTCCTGCTCGGTGCGCCCGGTGTTTAGAACGAGGAATGTCACCAAAAACATTCTTTCGTTCTGAGACTGCAATTCCTTCAAAAGAGCTTTTGCGTCACGGCCATACGTTGCCAAATCTGACGGAATGATGTCAATATCATATCCAGCACGGATTGCGCGCTTCTGTTCCTCAATCTTACTTCTATCAAGTTCGGTGATGGTGCGCTTGACCGTTTTGATTGCACGGTTCTGGTCAACGGACTGAATGTGCATTGTGACGATTTGCGAGGAATCCATGTCGAGGAAATCTTTCAGAAGCTGGTCGCTGATGTCGGATGCTGTAATGCTCAGAAAACTGGCGGCGCAGTAGATGCCGCCCATCTGGAAGGTTCGGGAGTTTTTGAAAGCAAAAGCCGTGGGCGCAATGGCATCTTTCACCGAAAGGCCGCTTTTCACAAGGTCTTTCCAGTCAAAATGAAATTTGCTGGAACCATCCATGTTGAACATATCGTGCATGAGCTTGAGCCGCTCTGCACCGTTCAGCGGCTTGGCCTGTACGCCCAGCCTGTGAAAATTGTTCAACAGGTCGTTCTGGATGTGGTCGAGCCGCGCCTTGACCTGACGCATACTCTCGCCCTCAACGCCAAAGGTAATAAATTTGGTCTTTGTCAGACCATTATTGCCTTTGGCAAGCTGCTGGCGCAGCATCTGCGAATACTCCGCACGAACATCGTCAAAGCCATCTTTCTGATACGGGATGCGGATGCTTTTCTCAAACTCCGAACTGTCCGTTGCCATATTCACAAAGGACAGTTCAAACTTGATAGAGCTGTCAAAGAAGTTCAGAAAACTGCACCATTCCTCGAAAATCGCAGTCTTATCCTCCTGTTGCGCCAGCTGATAGTTGATGTCCTGATAGGCAACCGTCCGGGTGTAATAATTCGGCTTCACCCTGCAAGTTCCATCCTCAAACATCCGCTGCATGGGGATGGACTGCTGTGCTGTCCGGGGAACCGCGGGCTTCGGCGGCTTTTTCTTGCCGCCTTTATCGATCTTTTTCCAAAACGGCATGGGTCACGCCTCCTTTCATAAGCAGTGCATAGTAGTTGTTGGTCTGATACGGTCGAATCTTCTGGCGCAAGAACCGCGCCTGAACATAGTGTGACAGCAACTTTTCCAGCGGCTGACCGTTTTTCTCGTACATACCAAGAAAGAAAGCAGGCAGCATAATGGCCATCATGCCGAGGGTAGCGACGGTGTTGCCGCCAGAATCTCGGAGAACGAAAAACAGCGGCACTCCGATCAGTGCCGCCGTTCCGAAGCAGACAAGTTGCCGCTTTGTCAGATTGAATGCGACCTTCGATTTGACTTTCGTAAGGTCACGCGGAACGGAAATATATGCGGCCAAAATTTACACCCCCTTAATGTGCGCCCAGCACACTTTTCGTGACTGAGCTGGTTTTGAACAAGCTGAAACAGAGCAGGACGGTGTAACCAACAATGCTCCAGATGGAGCCGATGGCATCGCCGGAAATCGCCACATTCTGTATCAGCACGGCATAGATGGCAACGCAGATGAGAATGAGGAAGCCTTGAAATCCCAGAGCAAATAGGCATTTCAAATAGTTCATTCCCATGTGGCTCTGCTCATGATTGCCCCATGTCGCCATGGGAATCGGCGCAAGGCTCACCATGCAGTAAATCTCGATCATACGTCCGTACACGATGACAAAAATGACGATGGAGAGTATCCTCATGGTGATGCCGATGAAGAACGATTGCAGGAACAGACCAAACAGCGGGCCGACATCCATTTGCATCAGGCTGGCTTCCAGCATGGACAGGCCGATCTCGTTGACACGGGTGTTTCCTGCAATAATGCCGCTGGAATCGGATACAACCTTCTGTGTCAGGTCGAATACTGCCATCACAATATCGAACGTGTTGGAGATGAACCATACTGAAACAGCGGTCTTAAAAATCCACCGCATGATGAGGGCTGGCTCGAACTGCGCCATGTTGTTGTGCTGAGTTATCATCTCGATTAGTTCATAACAGGCGATAAAAGTCAGGATAACACCCGCAATCGGCAGAACCACATTCCGGGAAAGCGATTCGATCATGGCAAAAACGCGCGGTTCAAAGGCCGATGGCCGTGTGCCGACCTGCTGTGCAATGTCACCGACCTGTTCGTTCACGGCATCAAACAAGCCGGACAGGTTTGACATAATGCCCGCCGTCAGGATGCCCTTAATCCAGTCAGCAATGGCTTTCAGAACAGTTTCCATTCAGCAGTCACCGTCCTTTAGACGAAGTGGTTGATGAGGGTCTTGAGAAGATTCAGAACAAAAATAATGTGGGTCAAAAGCTGCATAATAGCACCGCCTTTCGTTGATGGGTGGATAAAAACACGATTTGAGACACGGACATCCTATAAAACTGCCAACCGCAGAGAGCTATCCGCTACTACTCAAGTCGCTGTATGGAACAATGGCCTCATTTTCATCTATCATTTTTCAAAATTTTGATTGATGAATGATAGATGAAATGATATGATAAAAGAAACAGTCAGGGAGGTATACGCCGTGCGAAACAAGAAGCCGCCATTTGAAATCACAGAAGCAGCCCTTTCGGACGTTATGGAAATCAGTGAACTGGTAGGCAAAATCAGCTCCACTCAAAATCTTTCCACAAGCCCGATCCTACGCCGTCAGAACCGCATCCGAACGATTTATTCTTCTCTGGCAATCGAGCAAAACACCCTCTCGCTGGAACAGGTGACTGCCGTTCTCTCCGGCAAACGTGTGCTTGCACCTCCAAAAGACATTGCAGAGGTAAAAAATGCCTACGAAATTTACGACCACCTTGCAGAGCTGAATCCCTATTCGATTGATGACCTCCTGCTTGCGCATCGGACAATGATGCAGGGGCTTGTGCATGAAGCTGGAGAGTTCCGCTCCCGGCCTGTGGGTGTTGTGGATAACCAAGGAAATGTTCTGCATTTTGGAACACTGCCGCAGTATGTTCCTTATTTGATGGAAGAACTGGTTCAGTGGACAGAAAGCAGTCCCTTTCCGCTTTTAATTAAGAGCTGTGTGTTCCATTATGAATTTGAAGTGATCCATCCGTTTGCAGATGGCAATGGGCGCATAGGGCGGCTTTGGCACACCCTGCTGCTGTCAAAGTGGAATCCCTTATTTGCGTGGCTCCCGATAGAATCCATCATCCACGACCATCAGGTCGAATATTATGCGGCAATCAATCAGTCTAACGCACAGGGCGAAGGAACAGCTTTTATTGAGTTCATGCTGGGCATCATAAAAGAAGCCTTGCAAGAAGCGATTGATGAGCAGCCCGCAGAAAAGCCCTCTATGCAGAGCAAGGAAGAACTGCGCTGGGAAAAAATCGCAGATTTTCTCCGCACAAATAGTACGATACAAAATTCTGATGTTCAGAATTTTTTGGATGTTTCTTCCGCAACAGCAAGCCGAATCTTGAATGCCTTGACCAAAGAAGGAAAACTTATCAAGGTGCGGAATGGACGCTATTGGGCGTATAAAGCGGCGGAATGATATGTACAGGCGGGATAGACCCGCCTGCGGCTCTTAGCCGAACAGACCGCTCAGCAGAGGAATCAGGGTGATGCCGACCAGCGCAACGCCGCCGCCAGCCATGAGTTGCTTCATACCCTGACTTTTGGAGCCGGGGTTATCGTTACCATAACCTTCCAGCAGGTTGATAGCACCCCAAACACCGAGGCCAGCACCCAGAGCGACAACCAGAGTCTGAAGAACTTCGATAGCAGAGTTAAAGAATTCCATAGTCGTTTCTCCTTTATAATTGAAAACTTGTAAACCGTCCGTACACACCTGAAATCGTACATTTTTGAGCCGCGAACTGCGGCAGAAGTGGATTTGCTGGTGTACCTCTCTGGTCAGGTAAAAATAAAACCGCCTACCAAATCAGGCAGACGGGAGCGAATCAGCATCCACCACGATGAACTCATCACCGGAGTGGATTTTTTCTTTGCGGTTCAGATATTTCTCAATATCGAACGTGTTCTTAGGGTCATAGTCGGCGGTCAGTTTGAAATTGGGATGCTGGGTCAAATCGTACTTGTCCGAGAGAAAAGGCCGGACACCGCGCAGCTGCAAAATGCACTTGCCGCCATCCAGCACAGCCAGCTCATCTCGACTTAATAATTCATGACCCAATTTGGAATAATTTGTGCCGTAGGATGGTGAGTTTCCGCGCGTGTCCGATGTGTTGAACGCATCAATCGTTTCTTTCCCTAGCATTTCAGATAGTTCTTTTAGGGTAGTCGGTTCAGAACCGCCGAGAAAAATCTGGCTGTCCATATTGCCCACGATGGTGTCGGCATTTTCTTTGTAGATAGCTTTTAACTGACTGCGGGCTTGCAGTACCAGACAGGCCGAAATTTCACGGCTGCGGATGGTAGCTACCAGTTTTTCCAGATTGGGAATCTGGCCGATGTTAGCACACTCGTCAATCAGACAGCGCACATGAACAGGCAGCTTGCCGCCGTATACATCATCGGCTTTGTCGCATAAGAGATTGAAAAGCTGGGTGTACACCATCGAAATCAGGAAATTAAAGGTGCTGTCCGTGTCCGACATGATGAGGAACAGAGCCGTTTTCTTATCGCCCAGCGTGTCCAGTTGAAGTTCGTCATACATCGTTAAATCGCGTAATTCTTGGATGTCGAATGGTGCCAGCCTAGCACCGCAGGAAATGAGGATGCTCTTTGCGGTCTTACCTGCGGCCAGCTTGTAAAGTTTGTACTGCCGCCCTGCAAAGCTGTTCGGCTTTGTTTTTGCCAAATCTTCAAAGAGCAGATCAACCGGGTTCTGGTATTCCTCATCGTCCTCCAGCACCTGCATAGTATTGAGCATTTCCAGCAAGGTCGCAAAATTCTGTTCCTCTACTGGGGCTTCATAATGCAGATAGGCGATAAGCGCAGTCAGCAAAAGACGTTCCGATTTTTCCCAGAACGGGTCGCCGCCAGTCCCCTCACCCTTGGTGTTGGTCATAAGCGTTGTAACCAGTTTCAAAATGTCCTTTTCACTGTGGACGTAGCTGAACGGATTGTAGTGCATCGACTTTTTGAAGTTGATGGTGTTCAGGATTTTTACCTTGTAGCCGTTTTTCAGCATGGCTTGTCCACATTCAAGCACGATTGTACCTTTCGGGTCAGTGACGACATAGGAGCTGTGACATTGCAGGAGGTTTGGTTTCAGCCAAAATCGCGTTTTGCCGCTGCCGGAGCCGCCTACCACCAGCACATTTTTGTTCCGGGCGTTCTTGGGGTCGGGCGGGCGGTTGGACATCATCAGACGTTCCGTTTTGGTCAGAATGATGTTGTCGGAAAACTTGGGTGCCATGAACGGCTCAATGTCTTTCGCGTTGCCCCACCGGGCAGAGCCGTACTCCATGCCATGACGGTACTTCTTTGCATTTTTGCTGCGCAAATATACGGCAAGCCGTAGCCCTGCGCCGCAGGAAAGGCCAATAAGCAGATCCAGTGGATGCAAGCTGGGCAGAGGGTTTGCAAAGGCCAACGGGAAAGTTCCCATCATGGACATAATGCGTTCGCCCAGTTCTTTGTCTTCTGCCAGCCGCCATGCTTCACCGATGTTTGTTGCCACCAGCCCCAGCAGGATATACGGCAGATACAGAGCAAGCAGTTTTGTCAGCTTTTTCGTGGTCACAATCCACGCTCCTGTTCCTTGCGGCGCACTTTGCCGGGAAATTCCGCTGCGGTCTGCACCAGCTCATGCAGCTTTGCCAGCACAGAGGGACGCTTGGTTTTGTTCAGCAGCGATGCCGAATATTCCTTGAAAGCAGCATGGAACGCTTCTGCATCCGGGGCTTTGAAAAAGACCAGATACCGGGGCGGCACTTCAGAATTGTCCTTGCGGATGGCGTAGTCGATGCCGTACTTTTTGGCATACCGCTCAAATCCCCGAATATTGGTTTTGTCGATTTCAACACTGGAAACGCCGCGATTCTGCCGCAGGAGCATACGGACGCTCTGCTTGCCGCTGGATTTATCGGCCAGTAATTTTGACTGATACTGCTGAAGTGCTGTCCGTCCAGCATTCAGAATCGTCCGGGCGGTCAGCTTCGTGGTGGACACCACGATATTGAATGTTTTCTGCTCGACTTCTTCCTGCACGTTCATCACCATCCCTTGCAGCCTGCATCAGCGCAGCGGCAAAGAAGCCGCAGAGTGCGCCGAACTCGAAAAATGCGAATCCGATGAAAAAAATCAACATGGCGCACCTCAACCGATGCAGATGCAGGGCAGCTTCTGGTCGTCTGCCATGAGTGTGACGCTGTGGGTTTCCAGATAGGTCTGGAAACGGTAGATGTCCTCCACGGTCAGGGAAACGATGTTTCCATGATTGTCCGTGCGGAAGAAAACGACCGCGCCTGTCAGGTAGTGCTTGCCCGCCAGTTTGATGATCTGCGCCGGGTTGTAGCTGACGTAGAGCGGAGCATTTTCAATGACGATCAGTTCATCACTCTCATCGAAGCAGGGCAGGATGTGGGGAGCATCTTCTTCCATGATGACAGTCAGTTCCATGTCCGGGCCGATGGCGGCGAGATACACATTGTCATCTGCCATGTCATTGCCGGGAGATGTGGCGTGTTTCAGCACAGACAGAATGTTCACGTCCACGGTGATCTGTTCCGTGCGAACGGTACGGTTTGCGGTGGGATTGAAAGGAATCGTATTGTTCATGGGCGTTACCTCCTGAATTTTTGCAAAAATAAAAGACCCAACCGGGCCTTACGTTCATCGTTCTGCTTCCTGTTTGCGCTTTTTCAGTTTGGCCTGCTGCCGTTGCTGCTGCCACGCTTCCAGAAGCTGAATGATTTTTTCTTCCATTTGCCGGGGCGTATAACTGCGCGGAAAGTATTTGCGCAGTGTCTCATTTTTGATGGTCACGGTGTCCAGTTCACTCTTTTTAACTTCGTTCATAATGTCATAAACAGCGTCGTAGCTGAACTTTCCCTGCTGTGCCAGCTTTTTTATCCGCTGGGCTTGGGAAAGAGAGGGCGCATTTTGAGTGGTGTCCATCACTTCCATGAAATCACACTGCTGTTTTGCATCCAGATAGGACAATTCCACCGCAGGGGTAAACGAGATTTTCTTATCGTCCACCAGCTCCAGCAGCTTAGGAATGAGATTCGTCAAGCGGATATAGCGTTTTACGGTATCTTTGCTCATTCCCGAATCTTCTCCGATTTTTTCCGAACTCAACTTCGGTGCAACTTGCGCCGAAGTTAAATCTGAACGTGCGCCCTGCCGTTTAATGGCATCCATCTTCATCTTAAAAGCAAAGGCTCTTTCGCTGGGCAGGATGTTCTCGCGCTGGATATTGCTGTCTACGAGCAGAATGATAGCATCATCATCTGTCATATTTCGGACAATGACTGGCACAGTGTCCAGTCCAGCCTTTTTCGCTGCATACTGGCGGCGGTGGCCGGAGATGATCTCATACCCACCCTCTGCCCGTGGACGAGCAATCAGTGGCGAGAGGATACCGCGCTGTGAGATGCTTTCCACTGTTTCAGCCATAGCTTCATCGTCCTGCACCTTAAATGGATGGTTTACAAAAGGGTGCAGTTCATCAATGGGAAGCTGCTGTATCTGTTCCGTTTGCAGATGTGCTTTTTCGATAACTTCACCTCCCCGGAGAGCCACGCGCAAAGTCGTGGTTCGTTTTGTTCTGATAATAAAGGCTCATGGTCGTGGGTGCATTGTACAGCGATGCCAGCAGATACTGCTTCATATTCCGCACCGGGACAGTCGTTTCTGACAAACAGCCCAGCACAAAGCGAATGTGGTCTGCGTTCAGCTTTTTCAACCGACTACGCACCACTTCGGCGGGTTTGTCATCCCCGGCGATTCTCAACATCTTGCGTTTGGTGGAACAGGTGTCCACAAGCAAATCCACGATCTGATAGATGGTGTCCTCATCGTCCGGGTGAAGCCTGAACAGCAGTTCGACCTCCAACGCCTGATAAAAATAATCTTCAAGCTGTTCTCGAATGTTCCCTGAATGGATAGGATCAGGTTTATTTCTCTCTGTTTTATTCTTATCAGTCTTATTACATTGCGGTTTTGGCTGCTCCTGAACTGCATTTTGGACAGCACCAGAATTACTGTTTGCGCAATTCAGTGGGTGCATTTTTGACACCTCTGTGGAAAAGTTCTTGACGAAGATCAAGCTGGGTCTGCCCAGTCCGCGCCGCTTGCGCTCAATGAGGTCTGCCTGCTCCAGTTCCCGGAACAGCTTGACCGCCTTGTGTTCGGCGCAGCAGAGGGATTCCTGAACTTCCCGGACCGTGTAGATGACATACACCCGGCCTTGTTCATCCAGCCAGCCGTTCTTTGCGGACAGGCTCATGCGGTCAAGCAGGATGCCGTACGATGTCCGGGCATCCGTGGAGAGCTGCCGGAAACGGCTGTCCTGAAAGAGTGCTTTCGGGATACGGAAGTAGGAAAACAGTTCACCCGACTGACCGTAAAAGTAGTCGAGCATCATTTGGTGTGACCTCGGATTTTCAACTGTGAGTGTGTGTCCATGTGCAAAGCCTCCTTGTCTGATTTTTGCAAAAGAAAAGCACATCTTCAATTTGAAAGTTGAAAACGTGCTATGTAAAATCGCTTATTGCATTCGTGCCAGATTGGGTGTATCCTTATAAAAAAGATTATTTGATTTTCCGTCTTTTTTGTTAGCTCTCGATCAGGCAAAAATGGTAACAGTACGTGTCAGGTTTCGTACCCAAAAATTCTTGGGTACGATTCTGGGTACAAAGAGCCATTTTAGAGACAAAAAGATACCAAAAGTTACGTCAAAGTACACAAAGGTTCTTTTGTGGAATTATGAGATGGTCACAAGATTTCACAAGAAAAAAAGGATTTTGAAATTGCCGACGTTCTCATAACCGCTTGGTCGCGGGTTCAAGTCCTGCCTGGCCCATAACAAAAAGAACCCCGGCTTAGGCTGGGGTTCTTTTTGTTATTTCGGGCCAGCGGACTTGAAGAAGCACGGCCGCCCGCAGGCGGCAACCGACAGCCCAGTGGGCTGTCGGTTAGTGCGCGGGTCCCAACGGCCAGGAACGTCTACCAAGAAAGCTGCCGTTTCCGGAGTACCTTCTGCTGCACTCTTTTTATCACGCAAGAATTTTGTCGAGCTGGAACTGAATGATGGTGTTCAACCGGTCGAGCCTCTCAGCTTCGAGCAAGATGCTCGGATGAGCTTCCAATCGGAACCCCTTCAGTTTTTTCAGATCCGAACGAATCACATCTGTCAGAAGCCCCCTGGCCGTGGCGATGAAATCCGAACCGAGCCGGGGCGCACAATGGTGGATGCACCATTCCGTCTGTCTCAGCTGCTCACTGTCCAAATCGAACAAGAGACTGCGGTTATTGTCGAAGACCGGAGCCATTCTCTGCACCTGCATCGTGTCATTGTCGTACAGGACGCCGAAATTCCCGCTGTGGCGGTCGGTGTTCAAGATGAGCGCATCCAGAATGCACATCCGCCGGAAAGCGTTCCCGCTTCCGATGCTCTCAAAATACCGCAGAAAACCAGAAATCGTGCGGTCTTTGGTCAGCACAGCGGCTTTTGCAAGGCCGTACTTCTCGCTGGTGAAAAGCGGACACTTTGAGATAAGTTCGCCATGGTAAAAACCGAGGTCATAAAGAACACTTTCCGGGCAGAGCTCGGCAGCCAGCTGTGCGGCCAGATACTCCGAGACCGGTTCCAACCCGAACACGCCGCCAGTTTTGTAGAGCTGTATCTCTGCGCCCTCCCGCACCCAGCACTTTGCATACTGGCCGTCCGTGCTGAACTCTGGGGAGGTAGAGGAAAAATTGGAACTTGAGAAAGAGCCGTCAAAAGCCGCTTCGGAAATGACCTCATTGAAGGGGTTGCGATAAAGGGAAACGTCTTTCCAGCACAGCGCAGAATCGGCTTTCTTGACCCAGAACGTATCATTGAGGGAAAGCGCGTGGGCTACATCCAGATAGCCTTCCAGCGTGTCGCAGCCATATTCCCGGAGCAGCTGTGCAATGTAAGCCCGGTGCTTCGGAGCTTTGCGCCGTTCCAGAAAATCCGTTAAATTGGTGTAACCGAAAGGACGCAGACCGGTATGCCAGTTATCCTCCCGCGCGCTGGTCTCAAGATATTCATTCTGCTCGCAATGAAACTCCAGCCAGACCGTGTCTTTGTTCAGAAGAAGATACTGCATCCATAACGCTCCTTTCCGGGCACTCCGCCATTGCCCTCATTTTCAGAGATTTTGACAGATGAAATGATATGCTCATCTTATCACTTTCCGCAGCGTCCCAAACAGCCGCTTCACATCAACAGGCTTTGCCAGATGGGCGTCCATGCCGACGGAGAGGGCTTTCTGGCGGTCCTCGTCGAAGGCGTTGGCCGTCATGGCGATGATGGGGATGGTACGGCGGCCATCCGACAAATTGCGGATGAGTTTCGCTGCCTGATAGCCGTCCATGTTGGGCATCTGGATGTCCATGAGGATGGCATCATAATAGCCCGCCGGGTGGGCCTTGAGCGCTTCGATACAGAGTTCACCGTCGGCAGTGCGCTCCACGGTAAGGCCGCTCTCTTCCAGAATGGTCACGACGATCTCTGCGTTGAGGTCGTTGTCCTCGGCCAGCAGGATGCGGCAGCCCCTGAGCTGGGCCGCGTCGCCCTCTGCGTCCTGCTCTTCTACGCTCTTCTGGGCCTCATCCGCCAGTGGGAACCCGAGGGTGATGGTCACAGTGGTTCCTGCGCCCAGCTTGCTCTGCACGTCGATGCTGCCGTGCATCCACTCCACGAGAGCCTTCACGATGGGCAGGCCGAGGCCGGTGCCGATAACTTTGCTCTCAGTGCTGGTATGCTCACGGGTGAACTCCTCGAAGATATGGGGCAGATACTCCTCGCTCATGCCGATGCCGTCGTCCTGAACAGTAAAGGTATAGCGGCCCGTCTTCGGCTTCTCAGCCGGCAGTTCTTTCACCGACACCGCAATATGTCCGCCCTCGGGCGTATACTTGATGGCGTTGCTGATGACATTCAGCAAGATCTCCCGCACTTTGGTGCGGTCGCTCACAATATAGGGATGTTCGACATCCGTATGGTAGGTGCAGGTCAGCTTTTTCTGCTGGACAGAGGGCTCAAAGACGTCCGAGAGCGTCTGCATCAGCACGCACAGGTCGCCGGTTTCTTCTTTCAGCACAGCCTTGCCGCTCTCGATGCGGGCCATTTCCAGCACATAGTTGATGAGCGAGAGCAGAAATGCGCTGGACGAGCGTATCTTCTCGGTGTAATCCAGCACCTTGTCCTTCTCGTCGATGTGCTTTTCCAGAAGCTCCGCAAAGCCGATGATGGCGTTCATCGGGGTGCGGATGTCATGGCTCATATTGAACAGGAAGCGGGTCTTTGCCTCGTTGGCTGCCCGGGCCTCCTGCGCAGACTTTTCAAGGGCCGCTTCGTGCTGCAGGTCCTTCTGGTGCCGGTTCATGAGCTCCCAGCAGGCATAGGCCGCCATCATGCCGATGATGGTGGCGATGACGATGTCCAGCAAGAGCTGCCGGTCCGAGAACCACCCGGCTTTCGGGATGATCTCAAAATACCAGGTATCGTTGGGGACGCTGCACGCAACTTCCAGCGCGTTGCCGGGGAAATCCTCTTCGCTCTCCGCGATGACGATCTTTTCGCCGGTATAGGGGTCTTTTTTCCAGATTTGATACCGGTAGCCCGCATCCTCCATCTTGTCCAGCTCGACCTCCTCCATGAAGTTGTCCCACTGTAAAACAAGGATGGAGAAGCCCCAGAACGAGCGCTCCCCCTTTTTACTATAGGTATAGATGGGGTCAAACAGCAGCGCGCCCGTGCCGCCCTGCACCAGCTCGAAGGGACCAGCGATGGTGTACATCCCGGTGTTCCTGGCAAGGTTTGCTTCCTTTTTGCGGGCGGGGTTATGCAGCACATCGAGCCCGATGGCCGCCTCATTGCCCGCTACCGGGTACACCTGGGAGACGACGCCGTCTTTCGCCAGCTCGTGGGTCTTGATGACGCTGCTGCCATCCTGCATATTGCTGGATATAACTGCAAACCCCTCTTCACGGAGCACATGGCCCGACTCGATATATTTTTTGATGAAGTCCGATTCTGCCAGATAGCGGTTCAGCTGGGAAGACACACGGCTGATGGTGGACTCGGCCGCATAGACAGCCCGCAGCCGCTCGTCTTTTTCCTGATTGAGCGAGAGAAGCCGGAGCGAAAACAGCGCCACCACAAATGTGAGCAGGAAGACCACTGCGGGCAGGATGACGTCCCTGCGGGCAAATTTTTTGAGTGCCATTGCTCGTTTCCTCCTGTTCCGGCATTTCCGTTTTATCCCATTATAAGAAATCCGAGTGCAAAAGTAAATCATCCGCCCCCGAAAATTCACAAAAGCGTGCAATAATGGAAAAAGCCCGGTGGTTTCAACGAACCATCGAGCTTTTTCTTGGCGGAGTAGGAGGGATTTGAACCCTCGCGCCGTTGTTTAGACGACCTACGCCCTTAGCAGGGGCGCCTCTTCGGCCTCTTGAGTACTACTCCAGAGCAAAGTGCGTTACACTTATTCAATAAAAAATGGCGGAGAGAGTGGGATTCGAACCCACGGTACGTTGCCGTACGGCAGTTTTCAAGACTGCTTCCTTAAACCACTCGGACATCTCTCCTCGTGGGCACTCGCACACGCCGTACCGAATGCCTATTTAATTTACCAGATTTCCGGCCTTCTGTCAAGCCCAAATTGAAACTTTTTCGTCCAGCCCTGCAAATCTCTCTCATGCGACAACCTTTTTTTGGCTGGCCCCTCACTTTTCTCTTTACAAAAACATCTTTTTGTTGTATAATAAAAGCGTAAAATATTGACCTCGGAGTAAAGGAGTGTACGACCATGTCGTTTTCAGAGCTTTTGAAGCAGTGCCGCAAGCAGAAGGGGATCAGTCAGGCTGAGCTGGCATCCAAACTGGGGGTGACCCAGCAGGCCGTCGGCAAGTGGGAAAGCGGCAAATCCTCCCCCGACCCCGCCACTGTGGCCCGCATCGCTGAGATTTTGAGCACCACAGCCGATTTCCTGCTGGGGCTCTACCGTCCGGTGTCCAACGTGACCACCCCCGAGGAGCGTTTCTTCGGCAACTACGCCGAGAGCCTCATCCCGGTCATCGGCACCGTGAAGGCCGGGTACGGCGCACTGGCCTTTGAGGAGGATTATGGGCAGGAGTATGCCCGCGTCAAGGACCCCTCCAACTACTTCTACCTCGTCGTGCGCGGCGACAGCATGGAGCCCCGCATCCAGGACGGCGACCTCGCCCTTGTCCACAAGCAGGACACGCTGGAAAACGGCGACCTGGGTGTGCTGGTCTACGGCGACGAGGGCGAAGGCACCCTCAAGCGGTATATCCAGCGGGGCAACTGCGTCGTTCTGCAGCCCTTCAACCCCGCTTACAACGAGCTGGTCATCAAGGGTGAGGACCTGAACCGCCTGCACATCGCGGGCCGCGTGGTCGAGACGAAGGCCAAGTGGTGAGTCTCTCCCCTGCCCCACAGCTTCCGATCAGCAGCTGTGGGGGTAAGGGGGAGGTATACCCTTCTGGGAGGTATCTTTCTATGGAACAGTCCCTGATGGACAAGCTCACCATCTTGGCCGACAGCGCAAAATATGACGTAGCCTGCACATCCAGCGGCGCGTCCCATCCGGCGAAGCGCGGCACCATCGGCAGCTGCTATGCGCCGGGCTGCTGCCACGCCTTTACCGCTGATGGCCGCTGCGTCAGCCTGCTGAAAGTCCTGATGAGCAACTGCTGCGCCTTCGACTGCAGCTACTGCGTCAATCGGAAGTCCAACGACGTTCCCCGGGCCACTTTTTCGCCCCGGGAGCTGGCAGAACTGACCATCGAGTTCTACCGCCGCAACTACATCGAGGGACTTTTCCTCTCCAGCGCCGTGCTGGGGACCCCCGACTACACCACCGAGCGGATGCTCACCGTTCTGCGGCTGCTGCGGAACGAATATCACTTCGGCGGCTACATCCATGCCAAGACCATCCCCGGCACCAGCCCCGAGCTCATCCAGCAGATGGGCTACCTCGCTGACCGCCTCAGCGTCAACGTCGAGCTGCCCAGCGAGCAGAGCCTCCATCTTCTCGCCCCCGACAAGGGCCGCCACTCCATCTTCCGGCCCATGAAGCAGATCTCGGTGGCAGGTGAAGAGAGCAGGCAGGAGCTGACCCTCTACCGCCACGCGCCCAAGTTCGCTCCCGCCGGCCAGAGCACCCAGATGATCGTCGGTGCGTCGCCCGAGACGGACTACCACATTTTGCAGCTGTCCGAGGGGATGTACCAGAAATACGGCCTCAAGCGGGTGTTCTACTCAGCTTATATCCCGGTGTCGGACGACACCCGCCTGCCCGCGCTGGACACGAAGCCGCCGCTCCTGCGGGAACACCGGCTCTATCAGGCCGACTGGCTGCTGCGGTTCTACCAGTTCAAGGCCGACGAGATACTGGATAAGGACAACCAGAGCTTCAACCCCTATCTCGACCCGAAATGCAACTGGGCCGTCCAGCACTACGGGCTGTTCCCGGTGGACGTGAACCGCGCCCCCTTCGAGATGCTGCTGCGGGTGCCGGGCATCGGCCCCAAAAGCGCCCGGCGCATCTGGCGCGCCCGCAAGCAGGCGGCGCTGGGGCTGGACGAGCTCAAGCGCATGGGCGTGGTGCTCAAGCGGGCGCAGTATTTCATCACCTGCCGGGGCTTTTCCGGGGCGCACCCGGGCCGGGGCAGCGCCGGACGGGAGCGCATCACCCGGGCGCTCATCGACCCCAACGTCTTCAGCGCCGGGGCCGAGCAGCTGAGTATGTTCGCACCGCCCGCCGTTGACCGGCTGGTGGAGCAGGGCGTGCCGCCCCGGGCGGCCCAGCGGATGGTGCGGGAGGAGGCGGTGCAATGTCTGGCGAGAGCACTGTGATGCCGCCCCGGAAGCTCCACGACGCCGATGTGGTCTACCTCTACGATGGCAGCTTTGAGGGCTTCCTGTGCTGTGTATTCGAGAGTTTCGCCCAGCATGAGATCCCCTTCGCCGTCTGGACGCCCCAGCGGGAGACGGCCACCCTCTACCCCGTCCGGGACATCGGGACGGACTCTGCCAGAGCGCAGCGGGTCTTTTCGGCCCTTGGCCGGAAACTGGGCCGGGAGACGGAATATCTCGTCAGCCGGGATTTCCTCTCCGGGCAGGAAGATAAGGAATTGCTTCTCATCCGCTTCCTGCATCTGGCCTTCGCCCTCGGCCCCGGCACGGTCAAGCGGATGGGCCACCCGGATGTGGCCCCGCTCTACGAGATGAAAAAGAGTCTCGACTGGGAGGTGGACAAGTTTCAGGGCTTCGTCCGCTTCGAGGAGCACGACGGGATGCTGGGTGCGGTCATCCACCCCAAAAACTATATCCTGCCTCTGCTGCGGGGGCATTTCTGCTCCCGCTTTCCGGAAGAGAACTTCATGATATACGACGCAGTCCATCAGGCGGTATTGCTTTATCAGGAGCACAAGGCCCAGCTTCTGGAGCTGGCCGCGCCGCTGGAGCTGCCCCCGCCCAGCGCCCGGGAACAGGAGTTTCAGGCCCTCTGGAAGCAGTTCTACGACACGCTGGAGATCAAGGCCCGCCACAACGAAAAGGGCCGGATGACCCACTGTCCCAAGCGTTTCTGGCAGGATATGGTAGAAATGCGGTGATTCTTTACAAAAAGGTTGCATCTGCGCCGTTGCGCTCTGCAAAAGGTATGGTATACTAAAGGGGAGCTTCGGCAGAGCATCTGCCGCACCCACCCCGAAACGGGCTATGATAAAAGGAGCATTGTTAAAACTATGGTTCGCATTACTATGGAAGACGGCGGCATCATCGACATCGAGCTGAACGAGGAAGTTGCCCCCATCACCTGTGAGAATTTCAAAAAGCTGGTCAAGGAAGGCTTTTACAACGGCCTGACCTTCCACCGTGTCATCCCCGGCTTTATGATCCAGGGCGGCTGCCCGCTGGGCAACGGCACCGGCGGCCCCGGCTGGAACATCAAGGGCGAGTTTGCCGCCAACGGCGTCAACAACCCCATCAAGCACGTCCGCGGCGTCATCAGCATGGCCCGCAGCATGAACCCCAACAGCGCCGGCAGCCAGTTCTTCATCATGCATAAGGACGCACCCCATCTGGACGGCCAGTACGCCGCTTTCGGCAAGGTCGTCGCCGGCATGGACGTCGTGGACAAGATCGCATCCGTCCCCACCGACTGGAACGACAAGCCCAAGACCCCCGTCAAGATGAAGACCGTCGAGCTCATCGAGGGCTGATTTTCTGCACCTATGGCTTTCCCTTTGGGGAAAGCCTTTTTTGCATCCACAGGAGGAACTTCCATGAAGTACGATTTCACCACCCTGCCCGACCGCCATGGCCGGGACTCCATCGCCGTGGACGGGCTGGGCAAAGGCTTTGCGCCCGACGCACCGCAGCCCGGCTTCGATGCCATCCCCATGTGGGTGGCAGACATGAACTTTGTCTGCCTGCCCACCATCCAGCAGGCCGTCATCGAGCGGGTCCAGCACCCGGCTTTCGGCTATTTTGACCCGACGCCCGAATACTACGGCTCCATCATCCGCTGGCAGGAGACCCGCAACAACGTCACGGGTCTGACTGCCGAGGCCATCGGTTACGAGAACGGCGTGCTGGGCGGCGTCATCAGCGCGCTGAACTGCGTCTGCTCCCGGGGCGACAAGGTGCTGGTCCACAGCCCCACCTACATCGGCTTCACCCGCTGCCTGACCGACAACGGCTATGGCATCGTCCACTCCCCGCTGGTGCAGGACGAGAATGGCGTCTGGCGGATGGACTACGCCGACATGGAAAAGCACCTCGCCGAAGAGCACATCCACGCCGCCATCCTGTGCAGCCCCCACAACCCCTGTGGCCGCGTCTGGGAGCGGTGGGAGCTGGAAAAGGCCATGGAATTGTACAAAAAGTATAATGTCTACGTCGTATCCGACGAGATCTGGTCGGACATCATCCTCTCCGGCCACAAGCACATCCCCACCCAGTCCATCAGTGAGGACGCCCGGATGCGCACTGCCGCCCTCTACGCCCCCTCCAAGACCTTCAACCTTGCCGGTCTCATCGGCAGCTATCACATCGTTTATGACCCGTGGTGGCGTGACCGCATCAAGAAGGAATCCTCCCTCTGCCGCTATAACTCCATGAACGTCCTCTCGATGCACGCCCTCATCGGTGCCTACCGCCCCGAGGGCTATGAGTGGGCCGACGAGCTCTGTGAGACGCTGACCGGCAATGTGGATTTCGCCTGCGACTACATCGCAAAGCATTTCGAGGGTATCCATGTGACAAAGCCCGAAGGCACCTATATGCTCTTTGTGGACTGCACCGACTGGTGCGCCGCCCACGGCAAGACCATTCAGGACGTGGAGAAAGCCTGCTGGGCCGTCGGTGCTGCCGTGCAGGACGGCGTGAGGTTCCACGGCCCCTGCCATCTGCGCATCAATCTGGCCTCGCCCCGCGCCCGCATTGAAGAGGCGTTCCACCGGATGGACAAGTATGTGTTCAACGCAAAGTAATTTCAAATAAAATTTATACAGCAAAAGGCCCTGAATCTGACGATTCAGGGCCTTTTGTTTCATTATTGATGCATTTTTACCAGCCGCTCGTTCAGCGCCCGCAGGCCGTCCCGCACCTCGGCGGGCGAGACGACTTCTATCTTGCCGCCGAAGCCGCAGACCCAGCCGTAGAACTGGTCGCTGACACAGACGGGGACGTCGAAATGGAAGTGCTCCTTCCCTTCCGGCACGAAGATGGGCGAAGCGCCGAAGCGCTCCCGCATGGCTGATTCAAGGTCGGAAGTACACCGCAGGGTGACTCTGTACTCCGGCCCGCCGAACATCTGGAAGTGCTTTTTCAGGTAGGCGGGCAGGTCGAGATCCGCGAACTGCTCTTTGCCGCGGCGGGGCTCGTCCAGCACCGTGACGCCGGCCATTTTATCCACCCGGTAATGGCGGATGCCCACCGGCTCCTTCTCGTCCTGATAGGCGATGAGGTAGTAGCAGCCGTTCTCCCACGCCATCTGCCAGGGGCTGATGGTGTAAGGCGCGGGGCGTCCCGCCTTTTTGTAGCGGAAGCGCACCATCCTGCCGGTGTTGATGGCCGTAAAGAGGGCGTCCACGCTGTAGGGCAGGTCTTTGTTGGCGCTCTTGGGGCGGCCATCGACATAGACCTGACGCTGGAGCTGACTGCCCTCATACTGGGAGGCCAGCCCTTCCAGCTTATGGATGAGCTTGTCACTGGACGCTTTCGAGATGACCCGGCTGGACTGGACAGCGTCCACCAGAAGCTTCAGCTCCGCCAGCTCGAAAGGCCGCGTCGCCATCCAATAGCCGCCGCTGCGGCCCCGGCGCAGCCGGATGTCATAGCCCAGCGCGTTCAGCGCGTCGATGTCGCTGTAGACGCTCTTTCGCTCGCAGAGGATGCCCTGCCGGGCCAGCAGCTCCACCAGCTGAGGCACATTCAGCAGATGCTCCTCGTCGGTCTGCTGCTCAAAGATATGCAGCAGCGCCAACAGTTTGGATTTTTGTCCCTCCTGCTTGGGCATGGGCGGCCTCCTTTACGGTCACGAGTCCTTTTTGTCGAATGCGGCACGGCGCTGGGTGGACAGACGGAACATCTCTTCCAGCTTGTCCCGGTCGTCGGCCACGAGGGCGTCCCGCAGCTGGTCCAGAGCGGAATCGAACTGGTCGATCTCGGCGATGAGGTTCTCCTTGTTCCAGAGGAACAGCTCCGCCCACATCTTCTCGTTGATGCGGGCGATGCGGGTCAGATCGCGGAAGGAGTCGCCCGTGTACTCGCAGAGAGAAGAGTTGTCGTTGGCGCACATGAGGCTGACGGCGATGGCGTGGCAGAGCTGGCTGACGTAGCCGATCATCTTGTCGTGCTCCTGCACCGTCAGGGTGCAGATGTGGCGGAAGCCCAGCACCTCGGCCAGCTCTTTTGCCCACTGGACGGCCTCGGGGGTGTTCTTCTCGGTGGGGGTGATGATGAAGTTGGCCGGAGCAAAGCTGACCTCGGCGGCGTGCTCGACGCTGGAGGTCTCACGGCCTGCCATCGGGTGGCTGGCGATGAACTCCACGCCCTCCGGACACATGGCCTGTACCGGCTCCACAAGGCCGGTCTTGACGCCGGAGACATCGGTAAAGATGCAGCCGGACTTGATGAGATGGCCGTAGGTCTTGAACCAGTCGATGAGGGCCGTGGGGTAGAGGCCGAAGATGATGTGGTCGGCCTGCGAGACGAGGTCCTCGAAATCGTGGGTCTTTCCGCCGGCGATATAGCCGTGGTCGAGGGCGTACTGTAAGTGGCCCTCGCTGCGGTTGATGCCATCCACATGGAACCCGGCTTTGGAAAGCTCGAGGGCGTATTTGCCGCCCAGCAATCCGAGGCCCACGATCAGATAACGCTTTGTTTTATCCAGCATATTCTACCTCCGCGCCTAACGGCTTGATGGCTTCAAAGAAATGGGGCCAGCTCTTCTGCACGGCCTCGGCGTCGTCGATGGAGAGTTCCAGCCCGGCGGCCAGCGCCAGCACCGCAAGGCTCATCACCACACGGTGGTCGTTGTGGCCATGGAGCGGCGCGGCGGGGGCGTGGAGCCTGTCTGCACAGCCGTGGATGGTGATGGTGCCGCCCTCGCTCTCGAGGACGCCGCCGCAGGCCCGCAGTTCGGCCTCCATGGCTGCAATGCGGTCGCTCTCCTTGATACGGAGACGCTCCGCGTTGCGGATGGTGGTGGTCCCCTCGCAAAGCAGGCCCAGGACCATCAGCACGGGGCCGAGGTCGGGGCAGTCGGCAAGGTCAATGTCCACACCGTGGAGAGGTGCTTCCTCGAACACGATGCCTGCATCGGTGGTGCGGAAGCTTGCACCACAGCGGCGCAGAATGTCGAGGATCGCGGCATCGCCCTGCAGGGTGTCGGCGGATAATCCTTTGAGGGTCACGCCGCCCTGCACCGCTCCCAGCACCGCCGGGAAGGCCGCCTGACTGTAATCGCCCTCCACCGTGTAATCGCAAGGCCGGTATTTCTGCCCGCCCGGGATGAAGAGGGTGTTTTCGTCCTGCCAGCGGCTCTCGACGCCGAAACGACGCTGGGCCGCCCGGGTCATCTCGATATAACTGCGGCTCTCTACCGGCGGGATGAGGTGGAGGGTGCTGTCGCCTGCCAGCAGCGGCAGGGCAAACAGCAATCCGCTGATGAACTGGCTGGACACGTTGCCCGCCAGCTCATATTCGCTGCTTTTCAGAGTTCCTTCGACGGTCAGGCCCGCCGAAGACTGTTCAAATCGGAGAGACTGTTCCTGATACAACTTCTCGTATACTGTCTGAGGGCGTTCCATCAGCCGTCCGCGGCCAACAAAGGTCACTTTCTGCCCGGTGAGACTGGCAATGGGGATGAGAAAGCGCAGGGTGCTTCCACTCTCACAGCAGTCCACCGGAGCGCTGACGGGCAGAAAGCTCCCCAGACCCTCCACGACGGCACGATCCGCACCGGTGCGCACTTTGGCGCAGAGCTGCCCGACGGCGGAGAAGGTGGCAGAAATATCCTTGCTGAATTCAAGGTTTTCGATGTGGGAAGCACCCTCGGCCAGCGCCGAGCAGAGCACCGCACGGTGCGCCATGCTCTTGCTGGGCGGCGCGGTGATGGTGCCGCCGATGCCGCCGGGGGCGCGTTTTATCGTAGCATTCATATCACATATCCCGGCCGATGGCCCATGCGACCTGACGGCACTTTGCCATAGCCTGTGCAAAGGCGTCGGGGGTCAGGCACTGTGCGCCGTCGCTCCATGCGTGGCGGGGGTCGTAGTGGACTTCCACCTCAAGGCCGTCGGCACCGGCGGCGACAGCGGCGATCATCATGGGCTCCACGAGGTTTGCCTTGCCGGTGGCGTGGCTGGGGTCCACGATGACGGGCAGATGGGTCTTCTCGTGGATGATAGGCACAGCGGAGAGGTCGAGGGTGTTGCGGGTGTACTTCTCAAAGGTGCGGATGCCGCGCTCACAGAGGATGACCTGCTCGTTGCCGCCGGCCATGATGTACTCGGCGCTCATGATCCACTCTTCGATGGTGTTGCAGAGGCCGCGCTTGAGCAGAACGGGCTTGTGCATCTTGCCCACAGCCTTGAGCAACTGGAAGTTCTGCATATTGCGGGCACCGATCTGCACCACGTCCACATACTCCTCGAACTCGGGGATGCGGTCCTCGCTCATCAGCTCGGAGACGATAGGCATACCGGTGGCCTCGCGGGCCTTCACCATGTCAAGGATGCCCTCGGTCTCGAGGCCCTGGAAGGAGTAGGGAGAGGTGCGGGGCTTGTAAGCGCCGCCGCGGAAGAGGGTCGCACCGCCGGCCTTGACGCCCTGTGCGATGCGGAGGGCCTGCTCTTCGCTCTCGATGCTGCAGGGGCCGGCCATGACAGCGATCTTCTCCTTGCCGCCGATCTTCACGCCGCCGCAGTCGATGACGGAATCTGCCGGGTGGAAGAGGCGGTTGGCACGCTTATAGGGAGCGGAAACACGGGTCACGTTGTCGATCCAGGGGTTGGCGAGGACGTCGCGCTCGTCGATCTTGGTGGTATCGCCCACGAGGCCGAAGACATTGTAGTCCTTGCCGGTGATGAGGGTGACGTCGAGGCCCTGCTTTTCGAAGCGGTCAACGATTTTCTCGAGTTCTTCCTTCGGGGCACCCTTTTTGGTGGAGATGATCATAAAATTTTTCCTTTCTATCCTTACTTTTCCACGCCCTCTTTGCTCCGCTTTCCAGCGGAAGAGAGTCGATTTTCACATCACTAAATGGGTGTGCGCACTGCCGTCCAGCCGCAGCAGCTGGGCCAGATAGGCGGCAGCGTGGAGATAGCCGCTGATGCCCTCGCCGATGAAGTGGCCCTGACAGCCGAACGAGACGATGTCCGTCTTGCGGAAGGGCTCGTGCTCGTCGGGCTCGCTGAGCAGCACTTCCACGGCAGGCACACCGCAGAGGCGCAGCGCGTCGAGGATGGCGACGCTGTAGTGGGCGTAGCCGCCGGGATTCAGGATGATGCCGTCGGCCCGGCCTGCGGCAGACTGGATCTCGTCGATGAGGTCGCCCTCGTGGTTGGACTGGAAAAATTCCACTTCCATGCCCATCTGGGTGCAGCACAGCTCGAGGTAATCCAGCAGACCGTTATAATCCAGCTGACCGGCCACGCCCGGCTCGGTGAAGTGCATCATGTTGAGGTTGGGGCCGTTAATGACTAAAAATTTCATCCAGTGCCTCCATTGCGGCGGTCACGGCGTCCTCCACCGTGCCGCTGTTCGGGATAACGGCGTCTGCCGCCGCGAGATACAGGGGGCGGCGCTCCGCCTCCATCTTTTTCAGCGCCTCGGTGCTGGACGAGAGCGGACGTCCGCCGCCCACCGTCAGCGCATCCAGGGGCCGGTCGAGGAAGAGCACGACGCCGTTCTGATGCAGCGCCCGCAGATTCTCGCCCCGCTTGATGATGCCGCCGCCGCAGGAGAGCAGCTGTCGGCCCTCTTTGGCAAAGCGGGCGGTCTGGGCGGATTCCTTCGCGCGGAAGCCGTCCTCGCCCTCGGCGGCAAAGATGTCGGGGATGCTGCGGCCGTCGGCCTTGACGATCTCCTCGTCGAGGTCGATGAACTTTTTGCCCAGCTTTTCGGCCAATGCACGGCCCACCGTGGATTTTCCGCTGGAGGGCATTCCGATGAGGGCCACGTTGAGCATATCGCGGCGGAGTGCGGCAGTGATGCGGCCGATCTCCCCTGCTGCGTCGTCGAACTTCCGGCTGAGGAAGTATTCGGCGGCATACACGGCCTGCGCCACCAGCATCTCGAGGCCGCCCACAGCCACCGGGACCCCGGCCTCTTCGGCCCGGAGGATGAGCTCTGTCTTATCGGGGTTGTACACCACGTCCAGCACAGCTTCCAGCCCGGGCATTTTTGCCACGTCCAGACTGCACACGCCCACGTTGGGGTACATTCCGGCGGGGGTGGTGTTGATGACGATGTGTGCGCCGCTGGCAACAGCCTCTTCATAGGAGAGCTGGCCTTTGGCGGCGTCGGGCGTCCGGCTGACGGTGAGCACTCTGGCCGCACCCTTGTCGCGGGCGACGGCGCTGGTGGTGTTGTGGGTGCCGCCGGTGCCGAGGATGAGGACGGTCCTGCCCGCAAAATCGACGCCGTGGGCGTCGCACAGGTGGGCAAAGCCGAGATAATCGGTGTTGTAGCCGTAGAGCAGGCCGTTCTTGTTGACCACGGTGTTCACCGCTCCGATGGCCTTGGCACGGGGGTCGATGTAGGTGCAGTATTCCATCACCAGCCGCTTATAGGGGATGGTGACATTGATGGCCTTGAACTGCCGCCTGATGAGGAAAGCCCGGGCCTCCTCTTCGGTGGGAAGCGGGCAGAGGTCGTAGTGGTAGCCGCAGAGCATCTCATGGATGATCTTCGAGTAGGAATGGCCCAGTTTCGAGCCGATGAGTCCGTATTCCATCACAGTCCCTCCCTGCGGTAGCCGGTGGGCCGCTCCATCCATGCGGTGCCGTAGCGGGCGGTCATCAAATCGCCCACAGCCAGCGCGGCGGCGCAGGTCTGGACGATGGCGGCGCGCGGCACGATGCAGGGGTCATGACGGCCCTGAATGGAGAGGGGCGCATCCTGCTTTGCAATGTAATCCACCGTCTCCTGCTCTTTGTAGATGCTGGGCGTCGGCTTGACAGCGGTGCGGAAGACGACAGGCATTCCGTTGGTGATGCCGCCGTTGATGCCCGCGTTGTGGTTGGTGGCCGTGACCACCGAATCGCCCTTCATGCGGAAGGCATCGTTGGCCTCAGAGCCTTTCAGGTCGGCAAAGCCGAAGCCGGTGCCGAACTCAATGCCCTTCACGGCAGGCACCGAAAATGCCATGTGGGAAATAAGGCTCTCCACGCTGTCAAAATACGGCTCGCCCACACCGGCGGGCAGGCCGAGAATGGCTGTTTCAAGGATGCCGCCCACGCTGTCGCCCTCCGAACCGGCGGCACGGATGGCCGTTTTCATCGGCTCTTCGACGGAAGCATCCAGCAGGGCGAAGCCCTCGTCCCTGCTTTCCAGCACGCTCACCTGAGCGGCCAGTGCGGCGGCATCGTCCAGCGCAAAGGGCGTATCGGAAATGCCGGCACAGCGGGCGATGTGGGTGGTGATGTCGATGCCGGCGCGGTTCAGCGCACCCAGCACGATGGCACCGCCTGCCACCAGCGCGGCAGTGATGCGGCCCGAAAAGTGTCCACCGCCCCGGGCGTCCTGAAAGCCGTGGTATTTGGCGTAGGCGGTATAGTCCGCGTGGCCGGGGCGGAGAAGGTCAGCCGTCTTGGCGTAGTCGCCGCTGCGGGTGTTCTGGTTCTCGATCATCAGGGCAATGGCCGTGCCGGTGGTGTGACCGTTCATGACGCCGGAGAGCAGCTGTACGTTATCGGCCTCCACACGGGGCGTCGAAAGCCCGTCGCCACGGGCGCGGCGCTTATCCATGCAGGCGGCAATGAATTCCTCATCCACCGGCACACCAGCGGCCATGCCGTCCAGCACACCGCCGATGGCCCTGCCGTGGCTCTCGCCGAAGATGGTCAGCGCCAATGCGCTGCCAAAGGTGTTTTTCATGGCTTTAGTCCTCCATGCCCAGCAGGGGGCGCAGACCCTCCACCGGGATGGTCTCCGCGCGCCAGCAGCCCAGGCCCGGCACCTTGATGACGGTGATCTGGCCGCCCTGTGCCTTTTTGTCGTGGAGCATCTCGGCGTAGACCTTGTCCTTGTTGAAGGCGGTACGCAGGGGCAGGCCCAGACGGCGGTAGACCGCACGGACGCGCTTCTGCAGTGCCTTGGACTCGATCATCGGCAGCATCCCCAGAGCCACGCACTCGCCGTGGTAGAGGCCCACGGTGCGGCGCCCCTTGACGCCCTTGACGGCCTCGATGCCGTGGCCGATGGTGTGGCCGAAATTGAGGGCCTTGCGCATCCCATGCTCCGTCTCGTCCTGCTCGACGATGCTCTTTTTGAAACGGAGGCTGCGGTAGATGATCTCGCCGATCTGCTCGTCGATGTCGCCCTTTTCAAAGATGGCGAACAATTCCGGGTCGGCCAGCAGGCTGGCCTTCACCGACTCAGCCAGACCGTTGATGTACTGGCGGCGGGGCAGGGTGGCGAGGGTGCTGGGGTCTACGATGACCAGCTTGGGCTGCCAGAAGGAACCGACGATGTTCTTCGTCTCCCCCAGATCCACAGCGGTCTTGCCGCCGATGGAGGAATCGATCATCGAGAGGGTGGTGGTGGGGCAGTTGATGAAGTCGATGCCGCGCATATAGATGGAAGCGGCAAAACCCGCCAGGTCGCCCACGACGCCGCCGCCCACGGCGATGACGAGGTCGCCGCGGCCCATGTTGAACTCCAGCATCTGGCGCAGGACGCTTTCGAGGATCTTCATGCTCTTGCTGGCCTCGCCCTGCGGCACGGTAATAATTTTTGCGTCGCGGCACTGGTCGGCCACACGCTGTGCGTACTCGGCGGGAACGCCTGCGTCCGTCACCACAGCCACCCGGCGGTCAAGGCGGGCAAACTGGTACAGATTTTCCAGTGCGCCGTTTTTCAGGATGATGTCATAGCTGCGCTCACCCAGATTCATGGTGAGCTTGGTGCCGATAAATCCACTCATTTTGTATACACTCCTAACAGCCGCACCGTGCGGCAGGTATGGTCCAGCTCACGCAGCAGCGCGGCGGTCTCGTCGGCGGAGGGGTCACCCACCAGCTCGACGTAAAAATAATAATCAAAGGGGACATGGGGCAGCGGACGGCTCTTGATGGACTCCATATCGTAGCCGAAGCGGCCGATGACCTGGATGACCTCAGCCAGCTTGCCGGGTTTGTTGTCCAGTGTGAACAGCAGCGAGAAGCGGTTGCCCACGGTGGGCTTTTCGCGGCTGAGGACGATGAAGCGGGTGGTGTTGTCGCCGTCGGTGTTGATGCTGGGGACGAGGACTTCCAGCCCGTAGAGGGCGGCTGTCTCGGCGCTGGCGATGGCGGCTTTGGACGGGTCGCCCGACTCGGCCACGAACTTTGCGGCCATGGCCGTGTTGGGCATGGCGGTGGCGGGCAGACGGAACTGCTTTAAGAACGTCTCACTCTGGGCGATGGCCTGCTGATGGCTGTAAACGTGCCTGAGCTGGTCCAGCTGGGTGCCGGGCAGGACGAGCAGATTCTGGGAGATGGGCAGGTCGTAGACGTCCACCACCCACAGCTCGGGGTGGTTGTAGCACAAGTCGAGGACAGCGGAGACGTCGCCTGCGTGGCTGTTCTCAAACGGCACAACGCCGTGGGCGGTGTCGCCCCGGCTGACGGCATCGAACACCTCGTCCCACGTCGGGCAGCTGACGGCCTCCGCGTGGGGGAAGAGCGCCCGCAGCGCGATGTGGGCGAAAGCGCCTTCCACGCCCTGATAGGCGGCGCGGTTCCGGCCCAGCACCTCAGCTTCGTACTGCTTGGCGACATCCATCATGTTCTGGACATGGTCTTTATAGTAAGGCCGGAGGGCAGCGTTCTGGATGCGGGCCGCAGCCTTTTCCAGCACCACCGCCTCCCGCGCGGCGTCAAAAATCGGCAGGCCGTGGGCCTGTTTGTATTGGGCGACGCTGAGCACCGCGGCCATCCGCCGCTCAAACAGGGCGGCCAGCTGCCCGTCCACCGCGTCGATCTCGGCGCGGGCTTGTTCCAGTGTGTCCATCTTTCCACATCCTTTGGGTAAAATTTCAGTTCTTACAGCGATGATACCTAGTAAGTATACCATAACCCGGATGAGGAAACAACAAGCCCGGCTCTCTTTGAGGGTAGATAATATTTCAAATCCGGGGCCGTCAACGCGAAGAGATTGCAACCAAAACGCCCCCTCCGGCATTGCCGGAGGGGGCGTTCTTGCTTATTTGCGCAGGTCTTCCCTGCTGCGGGGGGTGCCGAACACCCGGCCATAGGGGTTGTCGAGGTCGGCAGCCTTCAGAGATGCAGTTTTTTCGGCAGGCTTTTCAGGGATGCTGAGATGCTTTGCCTTCCCCTTGGAGAGAACACGGTACCGCATGGCTCAGCCCTCCGGAGCTGCCGTGGAGACAGCGCCTTCGGTCAGCTTCTGCCAGAATTCTTCGCCTCCGGCGAGGTTATCCGCAGTGCCGCTGTTCCACGCGCCCCGCATTCCCACATAGAACCGGGACATATACTCCTGACTGGAACCACTCCTGCTCTGGGTGGTGTCGGGGCCGTAGTCACCGAGGTCGAGGCCAGCCAGGACCGGGCAGTCGTCCCATTTGTACACCATGTTCCACCAGTCCTCGTCGCTGTCGGCGGCGGGCAGAGTGCCGTCCAGATACCGCAGCGAGCCGGTGCTCTCCTCAAAGCCCGCCGGGTCCCAGAGCAGGAAAACAGAGCTGAGGCCTCCCTGTACGTCGGCGGCCAGCTTGGTGGTGCCGGCCATGGTCAGATAGGCAGCACTCTCGGTCTGGGTCTCTGTGTCGGAGTAGTCGAGGGTGTAGACGTTGAGGGTCACGACCACCTTGCCGTCGCCGTTGCGGTCCTCGCCGTAGGAGGCCAGTGCATCCTGCAAAGCGTTCACGGTGTCCTCGGGCAGATAGTAGGGAGCCACCACGGCCACGTTATGATCGGGCTTGGTGACGAAGAAATACTGTCCGATGAAGTTGTAGGCCACAAAAGCCGCGGCGATGCCGATGATGATGACCCATTTCAGGTTATAGTCCCACCAGTTGGCCCAGCGCTCCCTGCGGGTGTACTGTCTTTCCTTGCGGGGGGCAATGTCTTTCGGGTCGATGTCGCGCTCGTAACGGTAGCTTGCCATGAGGCAGTGTCCTCCAAAGTCTTAAAGCTCTGCCAGAATGGTCTGGCGGACGGCGTCGGGCAGCTGCTTCTGCTCGGCCCGGCTCATGCCTGCCGTCTGGATGGGCGGCAGCACCCGGACGTATACCGTGCCGGGGGTGGCCCGGTTGCCGCGGGCCTCGAACAGGCCCCGTGCGCCGGAGATGGCCACCGGCACCACCGGTGCGCCGGTCTTGACCGCGATGCGGAAGGCACCGGCCTTGAACTCACCGGCGCCGCCCTCTTCGCCCTTGTAGCGGGTGCCTTCCGGGAAGATGATGAAGCTCCTGCCGCTCTCCACGATGGCGGTGGCGTCGTTCAACGCGCGCACCGAGGCGCGGACATCGTCGCGCTGGACGAAAACGCAGCCCAGCAGCTTCATCCAGCGGTTGAGCAGAGGAATTTTTCCCAGCTCTTCCTTGGCGAGGATGCCGTAGGGCTCATCGAGGCTGGCCAGCAGCAGCGGGATGTCATAATAACTGCGGTGGTTCGCCACAAAGACGCAGGGGCCATCCTTCGGGATGTTGTCCAGTCCCTCGACGCTGAGCCGGACGCCGGTGACATTCAGGATGCCTTTGCTCCAATGGGGGATGTGCTTTTTTACCAGCTGGCGCACCGTCTCGGTGTCGCCTGCGGCCAGCGCACGCTCGGCTTTGCACAGCACACTGTAATGGACGATCATGTACCCAAACAGATAAACGAATAACGCAATGGTGCGGAAAATGCTCACAGAGCGATACCTCCTTCTGGCTCAAAAAGCCGTTTCTATTGTATCACACTCCGCCCCAAAAAGGGAGAGGAAATACTTTTTTTACATTTGGAGGGCTTTGCGGCTTGCAAAATCCACAAAATCCGGGTATATTTATAATCAGAAAGCCAGCACAATGGCGTTTCCTGCCAAAACCGTGCTATGCAATGTAAGCCGTCTTTCGGGACAGCGAGAGAGGATATTCACACAACATGAGTCTGTTCCCTTCTACAAACGATTTCAAGTCCGGGCCGGGCGTCGAAAAGGACGCCCCCCGCAAGACCGGCGTAGGCCGCTTCTTCGAGCTGGTGGGCCGGGATATGAGCGGGATGTTCCTTGCAAACCTGCTCACCTGTCTGGGCTTTCTGCCCGTCATCTGTCTGGTGTACATCGGCTTTCTGATGAACAGCCTGCCCGTCATGGTGCTCAGTGCCGCCGTGGGCGGCATCCTGGCCGGGCCGGTGCTGGCAGGCATGTACGACACCGTCCTGCGCGCTCTGCGCGATGAGGCCGGTTACTGGTGGACCACCTACCGCAAGGCTTTCAAGCAGAACTTCAAAGCCAGCATCCTGCCGGGCGTGCTCTACTGCGTCGTGGTCACGGTGCAGATCTTCCTCGTGTACTTCTGCTTCAACCTGCTCTACCACGGCACCAACGTCGGCGTAGGCATGTGGGTGGCTACGGTGCTCAACCTCGTCATCTTCCACATGCTGTTCTCCTACATGTGGCCCCAGGTGGTCCTGCTGGACCAGCCTTTCGGCCAGACGCTCAAGAACAGCGTCAACTGCATGATCGCTTTTCTGCCCCACGCACTGGCTGCGTCTCTCGTGACGGTACTGTTCTGGGGCCTCGTCATCCTCTGTATGCCGCTGGGCCTGCTGCTCATGCTGGTGTTCGGCTTCTGGTTCCAGGTGGAGATCACCAGCCAGATCGTCTACGGCGACCTTGACCGGGTGTTCCACATCGAGGAGAACATCCGCAGGCTCCACGACGCCGAGTATGAAGCCGAGATGGCCGAGGAGCGCAGCGACGACGAGGAATAAACGACACACCGACGCGGAAAGGGGATGCGTGCAATGGAACAGCGAAACAATCTGGTGCTGCAGGGCACGGAGACATTTTCCCGCGGACAGCTCGATAATGTAGCGCTGGACAACGGCAGCGTCGTGCTGGACAGCGTGGCCGGGCGGTACCTGCAATACGGCAGCTACACGACGCCCGAGTTCGCCATGCCGGCCTTCTGCAACCTGAACGTCAGCTGGAACGCCCACGCGCCCCAGAACACGATGGTGGAGGTGCGCTGCCGCGTCTACGCAGGCAGCAGCTGGACGGGCTGGATGAGCTTTGGCAAGTGGGCGCCGGATTACCCCCGGGCCAGCATCAGCACCCACAGCGACGACGGCCTCATCTTCCTGATGGGCGACACCGTGACGGTGGCGCTGCCCGGCGGCGGCACCGGCGTCCAGCTTCAGGTCAATCTTTCGACCAACGACGACAAAGTCACCCCGGCGCTCCGGCTGCTGGCGGCGGCGGTCCGCCCCCTTGCGTGGGATAAGCAGGGCGGCCACCCCATCAACCGCCGCCTGTACTTACCGGAATACTGCCTCTCGGCCCATGACCCCAGCTTTGGCCGGGACATGGACCTGCCGCTGGTGATGGCGGCCCTGATGAACCGCTGGGGCGAGGACATCCTGCCCGAAGAGGTGGCCTACGTCATGGAGGACAAGACTACCGGCAGCACCAGCAACGGCGCTTTCGCCGCCGCGGCAGCGGGCTGCTGCGGTTTTCCCTGCTGGCAGGCGTGGATGGACCTGCAGGACCTGCGGGAGCAGATACACGACGGCTGTTCTGTGGCCGTGCGCATCGAGCGCCGCATCCGGGGCCAGCGGGACCCCATCGGGGTCTGGATGGGTCTGCGGGGCTTCGGCCACGACGACGCGGTCCTCGCCGATTATGTCCTGCTCAACGACCCCACCGCCGACAGCGACGGGGCCGTGAACTGCACGATGGCGGTGACGGATTTTGCCCGCTACTTCACCGGGCGGGCCATCGCTCTCCGCCCCAAGCCCCGGGACACCGAGGCCAACCGCCCCCGGCGGGTCTCCTGCGACTTTGTGTACAGCACCGAGGATGACTGCTGGTATCTGGCCCAGAAGGGCCAGCGGCAGCTGCTCCCGGCCGAATTTTCCGGCTGGGCGGCCTGCAGCCCCCACGACGGAGTAGCCCACGCCACCACAGCCCACCGCACCTTCCGGCGGATGGAGCGGACACGGACCGGCGGCTTCCGTTTCCCGCCCGAGCAGACCGCCGCAGGCGGGCGGTGCAGCGTTTACATCGTGGACCATACCGGCACCATGCAGTTTGCAGAGGTGCGCCTGCCTGCGCCTCCGCCGCCCGCGCTGCCGCTATTGGAAGCCAACCAAAGCACCGCGCCTTCTGTCTCCTGAGAGGCAGCACAGCCAAGAGCTTTTTGGGATAAATCATCAACATGGGAGGAACATATTATGGCAAAGACGATCATCACTTTGGGCCGTGAGTACTGCACCGGCGGACGCTACATCGCCAAGGACGTGGCGCGCGCACTGGGCATCAAGCTCTACGACAAGGAACTGATCACGATGGCCGCCAAGAATTCCGGACTGTCCGAGGAGGCCGTGGCCGCCAGCGAGAAGCGGCACACCCACAGCCTGCTGTACAGCCTGTATACGATGGGCAATGACCTTCCGCTGGGCGATCAGGTCTTCATCCTGCAGAGCCGCATCATCAAGCAGCTGGCCGACGAAGGCCCCTGCGTCATCGTGGGCCGCTGCGGCGACTATGTCCTGCGCGACCGCAAGGACGTGCTGCGTATCTTCGTCTACGCCCCCAAGGAGTGGCGTCTGGCTTACGGCAAGGAGAACAACATGCTGCAGGCCAAGGACGAAAAGGGCATCAAGGACGAGATCGACAAGACCGACCGCAACCGTGCCGCCTACTACAACTACTACACCCAGAACCGCTGGGGCGATGCCCACAACTATGACCTCGCCATCAACGCCGCACTGGGCCATGACGCCTGCGTGAACATGATCCTTGCCGCCGCAGAGGCCAAGGAGAAGGCCATGGAGGGCTGATGCCCGCCGCCCCGGAAGGGGCAAAATAAATAATGATGCTGCGTGGGTGGGGTGCTTTTGCGCTCTGCCCACGTTTGCGGCATAGAAGAACTCTGCATCCCCAAGTTATCAACATCAAAAGGAGAAATCGTGGAAAACAAGCAGTCCTTATTCTCTCCCGCCGGTGAGCGGGAAAACATCATGGGTACCATGGACATCAACCCTCTGCTCATCAAGCTCAGCGTGCCGATGATGGTATCCATGCTGGTGCAGGCCCTCTACAACGTGGTGGACTCGATTTTCGTGTCCCACGTCAGCGAGAGCGCCCTGACCGCCGTTTCGCTGGCGTTCTCTTTGCAGAACGTCATGATCGCCGTGGGCGTCGGCACCGGCGTGGGCGTCAACGCCCTGCTGTCCAAGAGCCTCGGCGAAAAGAACCAGGAACGGGCCAATCAGACCGCCGAAAACGGCATCTTCCTGTCCCTGTGCAGCTACGCCGTCTTCCTCGTCATCGGCCTCACCTGCATGAAACCCTACTTCTACGCACAGACTTCGGACATGGACATCGCCCGGCAGGGCATCCAGTATCTGCGGCTCTGCTGCGTGCTCAGCCTCGGCCTCTTTACCCAGACCATGGGCGAGAAACTGCTGGCCGCCACCGGCCGCACCCATCTGAGCATGATAAGCCAGCTGGTGGGCGCTGTCGTGAACATCGTTCTCGACCCCATCTTCATCTTCGGCTACTGCGGCGAGGCCCTGTCCGGCACCACCGGCGCTGCCGCGGCCACCGTCATCGGCCAGTTCTGCGGCGCGGGCATGACGCTGTACTTCAATCTCAATAAGAACCCCGACATCCAGATCAGCTTCCGGGGCTTCCGGGGCTTCCGGCCCAGCGCAAAGGCCATCGGCCGCATCTACACCGTCGGCCTGCCCAGCATCGCCATGCAGTGCGTGGGCAGCGTGATGACCTTCTTCATGAACCAGATCCTGATGGCCTTCTCGGCCACGGCTGTCGCCGTCTTCGGCGTCTACTTCAAGCTGCAGAGCTTCGTGTTCATGCCCATCTTCGGCATGAACAACGGCATGGTCCCCATCATCAGCTACAACTACGGCGCACGGAAGCCGGAGCGGGTCAAAAAGACCATCCGCCTCGCAGTCTTCTACGCCGAGTGCATCATGCTGGTGGGCTTCTGCATCTTCCAGTTCCTGCCGGATAAGCTGCTGGGCCTCTTCGCCGCCAGCGACGCCATGCTGGCCATCGGCGTCCCGGCGCTGCGCATCATCTGCCCCCACTTCCTGCTGGCGGGTGCCGGCATCGTGCTGAGCTCGGTGTTCCAGGCGCTGGGCAACGGCGTGTTCAGCCTGACCGTCTCCATCTGCCGTCAGCTTGTGGTGCTCATCCCCGCTGCATGGCTGCTGAGCCGCACCGGCGAGGTGAACATGGTCTGGTGGGCCTTCATCATCGCGGAGGTGGTCAGCCTTGCACTGAGCCTCGTTTTCATGGCCCGCATCAACCGTACCGTCATCGTCCCGCTCTCCGAAAAGCAGGACGCGGCCGTATAACCTGAAAGGAATGTGAACTCTATGGCAAAAAAGCTGAAGTGGAACCTTATCCTCATGAGCCTGCTCTATCTGGCGCTGGGCATCTTCCTGCTGATGGTGCCCGGCACGGCCCTCAACGTGGTCTGCTACGCGCTGGGCGGCGTGGTGCTGGCCTGCGCGGCAGTGCAGCTGGTGCGGTATTTTGTCGTAGAGCGCGGCGTGTTCCAGAGCCAGCTCACCCTCATCTCGGGGCTGGTCTGTCTGGCGCTGGGCGCATTCCTCATCATCCGCAGCGATGTGGTGATGCGGGTGCTGCCCATCGTGTTCGGCCTGTTCGTCATCTTTGACAGTCTGGGCCGCATCCAGAACGCTCTCGAGCTGCGCCGGTGCGAGTATTCGAGCTGGAAGGTCTTTCTGCTGCTGGCCGTGCTCAGCGTCGTGCTGGGCATCGTGATGGTGGTGGACCCCTTCGGCACCATGGAGACGCTGGTGATGGCCATCGGCCTCATCCTCATCCTGGAAGGCGCACTGAACCTGCTGAGCGCCCTGTACACCATGCTGGCCGTCCGGCGCTTTATAAAGCTGCATCCGGAGACCCAGTCCATGCTGGAAGCCATCACCGGCCAGGATCTGAACGGCGACGGCGTCATCGCCCCGGATGTCTCCCACGCAGATGTGGAGTCCACCGCTGTGGAGCTCGACTATGTGGATGAGAGCGCCGAGGTGGAGCAGGAGAACAAATAACGTTAGCGGGCTTACCCTCTCCGTCTGCTCCCGCTGGTCGCATCCACCTCTCCCAAAGGGAGAGGCAGAAGCTTCCCGGTAGGCGACTGAGAGGGCAAGGACGCTGACCGCAGGCTAACCCTCTGCTGAAAAACAAACCCATAAAATCATAAAAGATAAAGGATAAAAAGAGTTATGGAAAAGTACGATCTCATCATCGTTGGTGCCGGCCCTGCCGGTATCTTCACCGCTGTGGAGCTGCTGCGCCACGGCAGCAAGAAGCACATCCTGCTGGTGGAAAAAGGCAAGCCGGTGGAAAAGCGCCACTGCCCCAAGGCCGAGATCGGCCACTGCGTCAACTGCCGCCCCACCTGCGCCATCACCACCGGCTTCTCCGGTGCAGGCGCCTTCTCCGACGGCAAGCTGAGTCTTTCCTATGAGGTCGGCGGCGACCTGCCCAGCCTCATCGGCGAAGAGTTTGCACAGGAGCTCATCGACTACACCGACAAGATCTACCTCGAGTTCGGCGCTGACCCCCATGTGGAGGGCATCTACACCGGCGAGGACATCAAGGAGATCCGCAAGAACGCCATCCACGCCGGTCTGAAGCTGGTGGACTGCCCCATCCGCCACCTCGGCACCGAGAAGGCACAGCAGCTCTATCTCGCCATCCAGAACTATCTGGCTGACAACGGCGTGGAGATGCTCTTCTCCACCGAGTGCGAGAACATCATCCTCGAAGACGAGGAGTGCAAGGGCGTGCTGCTGCGTCAGGGCAATGGGGAGCCCCGCGCCGTCTACGGCGACACCGTGGTCATCGGCACCGGCCGCCGCGGCGCAGACTGGCTTGAGAAAATTTGTGCAGAGCACCATATCGCCCACAAGCCCGGCACCGTGGACATCGGTGTCCGCGTCGAGTGCCGCAACGAGGTCATGGAAAAGGTGAACAAGGTGCTGTATGAGTCCAAGCTCATCGGCTACCCCAAGCCCTGGAAGAACAAGGTGCGCACCTTCTGCCAGAACCCCGGCGGCTTTGTGGCGCAGGAGAACTACGACAACGACCTTGCGGTGGTCAACGGCCACAGCTTCAAGGAAAAGAAGAGCCCGAACACCAACCTTGCCATTCTGGTGTCCCACAACTTTACCGAGCCCTTCAACCAGCCCATCGCCTACGCCCAGAAGGTGGGCGAGCTGACCAATATGCTGGGCGCAGGCCACATCATGGTGCAGCGCTACGGCGACATCCTCGACGGCAAGCGCACCTGGGCGAAGGAGCTGGCCCAGTCCAACGTCAAGCCCACCCTGAAGGACGCCGTGGCCGGCGACATCACCGCCGCCATGCCCTACCGCGCCATGACCAACATCATCGAGTTCATCAAGATGCTGGACATGGTCGTCCCCGGCTTTGCCGCCAACGAGACCCTGCTGTACAGCCCTGAGCTGAAGTTCTACTCCAACAAGGTCAAGATGGACCCGAACCTCGACACCAACATCAAGGGCCTGCACTGCCTCGGCGACTCTTCCGGCTGGACCCGCGGCCTGATGATGGCCTCCGTCATGGGCGTGCTGATGGGCCGCAAGCTGGCTGAGAAGGAAGGCTGCTGAAACGCCTTTCTGCACTAAGCTGCGCTGAATATTTGGTTCCCGATGCCTCTCCGCACTCCGCGGAGGGGCATTTTTTGCGCTTCCTGCGGCAAAACCGTGCAGGATACAAAAATCGGCAGAAAAAGTCAATTTCCGTCAACCCTGAAAATTTATGGGAATTTGAATTGATTTTCTTCGTTCAAACTGCTACAATCTCAAGTAGAACTCAAGAAGAAATTGCGTCTTGCGCATAATGCGAGGAGGGATCACTTATGTGCGAAGCCCCCGGAAGCGTAGTAACGCTGCTATGTTCCGGCATCCAGCTTTACAGCGCCGAGAGGCGCATTGCGGACTGCATCCTTGCAGATGTAAAGCGGGCGTCGATGTGTACGTCAGCAGAACTGGCCCGGCTGAGCTGTTCGTCCGAGGCCACCATCACCCGGCTGTGCCACAAACTGGGGTTCGAGAACTACCGCAAATTCCAGCTGGCGCTGGCACGGGACGCCATGGAGCAGCAGGAAGCCCAGCGTATGCGGGACGAAGGGCAGGACGAGCTGCATCAGGCACTTCTGAACATTCTGGCAAACCGCGAAGAGGAGCTGCGGGCCACCATTCAGGCCATTGACACCCGCCAGCTGCGGCAGATCCTTTCTCTGCTGCGCAGCTGCGAGGTCATGGAGGTGGTCTCCGAGGGCGGCGGCCTGCCGGTGGCCTTCGATGCCTCCATCCGGTTCAGCCACCTGGGCAAGCGGTGCGTTTCCAGCGCAGTCCACGAGAAGAACCTTGCCTTTGCCCAGACGCTGACCCCCAAAGACATCCTCATCGTGCTCTCGGCCTCCGGGCAGAGCGCCAGGCTGGAAGAGGTGTCCGCTGCCGCCAAAGGGCGGAATGTACCGGTGCTGCTCATCACCTGTGACAGCCACGGCCCGCTGGCCCAGCTGGCCGACTATGTGATGACGGCTTCCAACCGCGAACAGCGGCTCATCGAGGGCAGTCATGCGGCATCGCTGCTCTCGCCGAACGTCCTTATCGAGGTGCTTTACTACCTGCTGCGGATGGAAAATCTGTAAAAAACAAACGCTGGCACGTTCGTGCCAGCGTTTGTTTCATCATCAGAGCTCTAGATCACTGGGCAGGATGACATCCAGCTCCGCCGCAGGCTCTGCTACGAGGCGGCGGCTCTGGTTGAAGATGGCCTTTTCCAGCGTGTTGCGGGCGAGACGTCCGTTGCCCGCCGTGCGGGCATCCTCTGCCTGCCGGCGCTCGTAGTAACCTCGCAGCGGTTCCGTGCAGCTCTCGGCCAGCCTGTAGCCCTTGCCCCTCGCCAGCACATTCGTGATGTCCAGCAGCTCATCGGCGGTGTAGTCCGGGAACTCTATCTTGTTCGGGAAGCGGCTGGCAAGGCCGCTGTTGGCGGTCAGGAAGGTCTCCATCTCCCTGGTGTAGCCCGCAAGGATGACCACCAGCTCGTCGCGGTGGTCTTCCATCCCCTTCACCAGCGTGTCGATGGCCTCGAGACCGAAGCTGTCCTGCTCGCCCCGGTAGAGGCTGTAGGCCTCGTCGATGAAGAGGACGCCGCCCAGCGCGCTCTGGATGACGCTGTTGGTCAGGGGGGCGGTGTGGCCGGTGTAGCGGCCCACGAGGTCTCCCCGGCTCACCTCCACCAGCTGCCCGCCCTTGAGGGCGCCGATGGCCTTGAGGTACTTTGCCACGAGCCGGGCGATGGTGGTCTTGCCGGTGCCGGGGTTGCCGGTGAAGATCATGTGCATCGAGAGGCTGGCGGTCTTGAGGCCCGCCGCCGCACGGCGCTGCTGCACCTGAATGTTATCGGCAAGGCCGAAGACGTATTCCTTCACTGGTGCAAGGCCCACGAGGTCGTTCAGCTCTTTCCTGATTTCTTCCACTGCGCCGGTATAGGCGGCGGGCAGTAAATCGAAGAGCTTCTGGGGTCCGGCGTCGTTGAGGGCAAAGTCGAGGCCGTCCTCCCGGGCAGTCAGTGTGATCGTTCCGGTAAGTGCGGCATCTGTTTGCAGAGAGTATTCGCTCAGAGCGCGGAATATCTTATCGCAGCAGGCCGAAAGCCCCGCCGCACCCTGCTTCGGGCTGCACTGGGCCGCCACATAGTCCCGCACATCCGCGCCCGCCGACAGGGTCAGGCCGAGGCGGGTCTTCACTTTTGCGGCCAGCGCGTTGAGCTGCTGGGCTGCCAGCGCGGCGAGGGCATCCCGCGCAAAGGCGCTGGTCTCACAGACATCGCCCAGCGCCGAGACGAAGGCCGCACCGAACTTGTCGGCCAGCGCCTCCCGGCCCTTCTGGGAGAAGAAGGCAAGGTACTTGCCGCAGGGGGTAATGCGGCTCACAGCCCCGGGGGCAAGCGCCGTTCCGGCGTCCACGAGGATGCCCTCCTTGTTGACGAGATACCGGCTGGACAGGGGCGCGCTGCCCTTGACGGCGAGGTCTGCCAGCGTCCTCAAAAAGCCCGGGTAGCAGCTCTCGTAGTGCTCAAAGACCAGGATCTCGCCCGGCGCGTGGAGGGCGGCGTACAGATCCTGCAAAAAGAGCTTTTCAGCCCCCGAGTCGGGGTAAAGCGCCAGCTCCATGACGGCCAGCTTATCGCTCTGCAAAAGACCCCGGACGGCCATGCAGCGGGCCGTCTCCGTCAGAGTGAAATGCCGCCCCGTGCCGGGCGCACCGCAGAGCAGGATGACGTTCCGGGCCGTGGGGGCCTCCGTCCCCAGCACGAAAGGCCGGCGCATCGCCCGCACGACGCCGTCCACGAAGGCGTCCTGCCCCAGCACCGTCTTTTTCACCTCAGCGGCCAGCCCTTCGAAGCTGCCCAGATGCTCCTGTCTGACTTCGGTGGTGCCTTTGGCCAGCAGGCCGTCGGCCTCCATATCCTCAAGCATCTTCCGGCTCTGGGCCAGCGCCTCCTGTGTGGTGTCTCTGCGCAGCTCGGCGTTCTGTTTTTTCAGCATTTCGTCCAGCTTTTTCTGCTGCTCGAGCAGGGCTGCGTTCATATCGGGCAGACCGGGCTTTTCCGGCGGCATTTTCTGCGTATCAAAGCGCAGTTTTCCTCCCGGGCCGAACACTCCGTTCATCAAGTTCTCCCAATCGTCGGTGTATGCCATCTGCCTGCCTCCGTCCTGCGTTTTTTCCCAGTATAGTGTACTTTGCCCCCTTTTGCAAGAAAAGTCTTGAAAATCCACGGGCAGGCGGGTACACTAATTTTATATTGATTTGATATGCGAAGGGAATGGAACGAAATGAAAACGCCCGCAGAGTGGAAAACGCTGTTCGAGAGCAGCGCCTTTGCACGGCAGACAAACTACAGCGGCCCTCTGGGGCCGGAATATAACCCCTCCGGCACCCGGCTCCGGCTCTGGGCGCCCACGGCGCAGAAGGTATCAGTCAACCTCTACCGCCGGGGCGACGGCGGGGCCTGCATGGGGACCCTGCCGCTGGAGCAGCACAGGCAGGGCGTCTGGTCGGTCTATCTGCCCGGCGACCAGCACGGACATTACTATACCTTTACCGTCGAGGTGGACGGCACAGCATACGAGACGGGCGACCCCTACGCCCGGGCGGCAGGCGTCAACGGCCTGCGGAGCATGATTTTAGACGCACCCCGCATCGACCCGCCCGACTGGAGCCACGACCACCGGGTCATCGTCCCTGCCTCCCGCCGGACGGTGTGGGAGGTCAGCGTCCGTGACTTCTCGCAAGACCCGGCCTGCGGCGTTCGGAATGCATGGCGGGGCAAATTCATGGCCTTTACCCAGAAGGGGACCACCCTTTCTTCCGCCGGCACCTTCCCCACCTGCCTCGACTACCTCAAGCGGCTGGGAGTGGGCTATGTGCAGCTGATGCCCATCTTCGACTTTGGCAGTGTGGACGAGAGCCGCCCTCTCACCCGGCAGTACAACTGGGGCTATGACCCCACCAACTACAACGTCCCCGAGGGCAGCTACTCCACCGACCCCGCGAAAGGCGAAGTCCGGGTGCGGGAGTGCAAGGAGATGATAGCCGCCCTCCATGCGGCGGGCATCGGCGTCATCATGGACGTGGTGTACAATCATATGTACCGCAATGAGAACCCGCTGAACAGCACGGTGCCTTATTATTTCTTCCGGCAGAACCCGGACGGCAGCTTCTCCAACGGCAGCGGCTGCGGCAACGAGTTTGCCAGCGAGCGGCCCATGGCCCGGAAATACCTCATCGACTCGGTGCTCTACTGGGCGCAGGAATATCACATCGACGGCTTCCGCTTCGACCTCATGGGCCTCTATGACGTGGACACCATGAACGAACTGCGGGCCGCGCTGGACGCTCTGCCGGGCGGCAGAAGCATCCTGATGTACGGTGAGCCGTGGCAGGGCGGCGGCAGCCAGCTCCACCGGTACGAGGCCAACAAGGCGAACCTCGCCATGCTTTCCGAGCGCATCGGCATCTTCTGCGAAAACACCCGCGACGTCATCAAGGGCGGCTGTTTTGACGCCCGGGAGCCGGGTTACGTCGAGGGCAGACCGGGCAGCTTCTGGGACATCGGCGGGGCCGTGGCCGCGTGGTGCCGCAGCGACAAGCTGCCCGCCCATTCGCCCTCCCAGATCGTCAGCTATGTGTCCGCCCACGACAATTTCACTCTCTGGGATAAGCTCATGCTCGTCCGGTACGCCCGTCCCGAGTACACTGCCGCTGACTCGGCGGCGCTGGCCCAGAACCGGCTGGCGGCGGGCATCTATCTCACCTGCATGGGGATGCCCTTCCTGCAGGCCGGCGAGGAGTTCGCCCGCACCAAAAAAGGTCAGGGCAACACCTACCGCTCTTCGCCCTCCCTCAACCGTCTGGACTGGAAGCGGGCCGCGCAGTTCCACGGTCTTGTGGACTATTACCGGGGCCTGCTGGGCCTGCGGGCGCAGTTCCCCCGCCTGAGCGCCTCGGATGCGGCCAGCCCGGCGGCCATCAAGTTTTTCTCACTGGAACAGCCCCTCGTGGGCTGGACTTTGCCCGCCGCACCCGGCGACGGCGCGGCATGGCGGGCGCTCTGCGTCTTTTACAATCCCACGGAAGAAGAAAAGCGGGTCCACCTGCCCGGCGGCCAGTGGAAATTGCTGAGCGACGGCGTATCGTCTGCGCTCTGGAAAGGCCCCAGCCGGGTCTGCGGCGGCGAAGTGACACTTCTCCCGTGCAGCGCTACCATTTTCGGCCAGGTATAACAAAAAGCGGCCCGCCGCTTTACGCGACGAGCCGCCCAACAAGAAGAAAGGAACTTCGGGGGAATGTCCTGATTTAGCCCTGCGGGTTCTGCTGAGGTGCAGACTCGGCAGACTTCTCCTGACGAGATGCGCCGTTGGTGCCATTTCCGCTGTTGGAGGCGTTCTTTTCGCCCAGCGTCAGGCTGACAGTCTGCATCTGACCGTCGCGGGCGACGGTGATGGACAGGGTGTCACCGGCAGAGTGCTCCTGCATCAAGGTGCCAAGGTCGGTCTTCTGGGCTACCTCGGTGTTGTCGATGCTGACGATGCGGTCGCCGGCCTTGAGGCCCGCCTTATCGGCAGGGCCGCCGGAGACGACGTCCACGACGTAGATGCCGTAGGCGTTGACACCCAGCTGTGCCGCCGTCTGTGCGTCGGTGACAGCCAGATAGGTGATGCCCATGTAGGGACGGCCCGTGACGTAGCCGTTCTCCAGCAGGTCCTGCGCCACCTTGATGGCGTCGTTGATGGGGATGGCGAAGCCCAGACCCTCAGCGTCAGAGCTGGAAGACTTTGCGTTGACGATGCCGATCAGCTCGCCGTTCATGTTGAACAGGCCGCCGCCGGAGTTGCCGGGGCTGACAGAAGCATCCATCTGAATGAGGGACATGGTGTTGACAGAGCTGGAGCTCTGGATGGAGACGCTGCGGTTCAGGGCGCTGACGATGCCGCTGGTGACGGTGCCGCCCAGCTCACCCAGCGGGTTGCCTACGGCCAGCACGTTGTCGCCCACGGCCAGCTTGTCGCTGTCGCCCACGATGGCGGGGGTCAGGCCGTCGGCATCGATCTTGATGACGGCGATGTCGCTGGTGGAATCCTCGCCCACGACGGTGGCAGTGTAGTCCTTGTCGCCGATGGTGACGGTGATGTTGGACGCGCCGCTCACGACATGGTCACAGGTGAGGATGTAGCCATCCGAGCTGATGATGACGCCGCTGCCGGCGCCGCTCTCCACCTGGCTCTGGCCGTACCAGGACCACTGGGAGTAGACCACCTGCTCGGTGGTGATGACCACGACGCTGGGGCTGACGGTCTTGGCCACCTGTGCGGTGGTCATGCCGCTGGAAACAGTCGTGCCTTCGGCCGCGCTCTCAGAGTCTGCCGAAGAGCTGTCGGAGCGCTCCACCTGCTGGATGATGACCTTGTTATTGCCGCCAAAGCGTGCGCCCACAAAGCCGCCCATAAAGCCCATGGCTGCGGCCAGCACCAGAGCGACGATGCTCTTTACCGCCTTGCCTGCATTCTTCTTAGGCTTCTTCGGCGCAGCAGGGGCTGTGTTCTGCGGGCCTGCGGGGGGCGGCGTTGCGCCGCCGGAAGGCTGGGTGCTCTCGCTGAAGGTAGAAGCAGTGTTTGCGGTGTTCATGCCGCTGGACCCCACATTGGGGTAGCCGGTATCACCGGCAGGATTATTGGAAGAGGAATAGTCATATTCCCATTTGTTTTCATCCATCGTGATTACTTCCTTTCTAAGGGATTAGAAGTTGTTTTCATAACCGTTGCGCACCGTCTGAGCGGTCTTTTTGCCCGCATACTGCGTTACTTTTCCTTGCAATCCGCCTAGGATTGCTTCGGGAAAGCGCCTTGCCTGCCGGCAAAAATCCTCGCCCATTCGGCACTCTCCGGCTATGAAAACAACTTCGGCCGGGGGAAGAGCTTTTTCGCTCCTCTCCGGCACGGTTTTATTCTATCTGCTAATTGTGAAAATCAATCGTTTCCCCAGTGAAGAATGTGTGAAATCAGGTCTAAGGAGTTTCTATGAAAATCAGCGCCACTCAAACGGGCTTTGCCCTTTATAAAGAGGCCGACGTCATCGGCCGGTGCGACGTCACCCCCACCCCAAAAGGCGCGGACATCACAGCCCTGTCCGTCCTGCCCCAGTGGCGGCGGAAAGGCTACGGCTCCTACCTGTTAAAAGAGATATTGCGCCGGTTCGGCGGTTATGACCGGGAGGCTGCGACGGTGTTCACCGCGCCCCTGCCCGCCGACGAGGGCGAAGGGCTGTTCTGGCAGAAATTCGGCTTTGCGCCTGAGGATGGGCGGCTCGTCCGCCGCCGCACCCCTGATTTGACGGCGGTGCGCTTCGTGCAGGACTATCTTGCCGCCCATCTCCCCCACCCGAAGCTCTGCATCGACGCCACCTGCGGCAACGGCGGCGACACGGCGTTCCTCTGCCGCCTTGCCGGCCCGGAAAGCCGGGTGCTGGGCTTCGACATCCAGCCCGAGGCCATCACTTCCACCCGCTCCCGGCTCGAAAAGCAGGGCCTCACGGCAGAGCTTATCTGCGACAGCCACGCGAACCTCTTACAGTATGTCCGGCCCGGCACGGCGGACATCGTGATGTTCAACTTCGGCTGGCTGCCCGGGGCCGACCACAGCGTCTTCTCCACAGCAGACAGCAGCATCCCTGCGCTGGAAGCCGCCCTCGCGGCGCTGCGCACCGGCGGCGTGCTCAGCGCCATCCTCTACAGCGGGCGCGTCATCGGCACGGACGAAAAGCAGAGCATCCTCGGCTGGCTGCGGGCTCTCCCGCTGGAAAAATATACCGTACTGGTGTGCGATTTTGCCAACTGGGCCGACACCGCGCCCCTGCCCTGCCTTGTTCTGAAAAAATAGCAAAAACTCTTGCATCCATGTGGATTTTCTGTTAAAATAAGCGTTGTATGTAATTTTATAGGAGAGTTTCCCATGGAAACAGACCCTATTGTTTGCTGATACATCCACCCGGCCCTTCGCGGGGCCGCATCTCAGGAGAACGAAACTTTTATGACAAATCGTGAAGAAATCGAGCGCCGCCGGACGTTTGCTATCATCAGCCACCCCGACGCCGGCAAAACGACGCTGACCGAAAAGCTGCTGCTGTACGGCGGAGCCATCAATCAGGCAGGCTCTGTCAAGGGCAAGCAGAGCGCAAAGCACGCCGTGTCCGACTGGATGGACATCGAGAAGCAGCGCGGCATCTCCGTCA
>ENA-UOJO01000315-UOJO01000315.1-human-gut-metagenome-genome-assembly--contig:-P57-NODE-315-length-78589-cov-8.975794_pt1 | contig 78589 bp, 62 predicted proteins | sample MGYA00242351_ERZ723898 | MGnify/ENA metagenome assembly ERZ723898 | reverse complement strand
TACATATGGTATAATAATACGGATAAAGCACTAAATGCGGAGGTGGAAGCGGATGGAATACGGTGCCGAAGACATACGCATTCTTGAAGGGCTGGACGCGGTTCGTATGCGCCCCGGAATGTATATAGGTACTACCGGTTCAAAGGGAATGCATCATTTGCTTTGGGAGATAGTGGACAACGCTATTGACGAGGCGGCCAACGGATATGCCGATCAGATATGGGTCACACTGCACAGGGACAACAGTGTAAGCGTGGAGGACAACGGGCGCGGCATGCCGGTGGGAATACATCCGCAAAAGGGAATATCCGCAGTGGAGGTCATTTTTACCCAGCTGCATGCCGGCGGTAAATTTGACGCATCAAATTATAAATACAGCGGCGGTCTGCACGGTGTAGGCGCATCTGTGGTAAATGCGCTCAGCAGCTGGGTGACGGTGGAAGTATATCACGATTATAAAGTATACCGCTGTGAGTTTGAAAGCCGCTATGACGCATCGGAGCAGAAAATAATTTCCGGCGCAACCAAGTCGCACCTTAAGGAAGTGGGAAAAACTCACAAGCGCGGCTCCAAGGTTACATTTCTGCCGGATGCACGGGTGTTTGACTCGGCAAAATTCAACTATGAGGTAATAAAGCGCAGGCTGAAGGAGCTGGCCTTCCTTAACGGAGGGCTGCGTATCACCCTGACGGACGAACGCCAGGTGGAAAACGGCGAGGTAAAGACGGTAGAGTTTCATTATGAGGGCGGCATTTCGGATTATGTGGAATATCTTGATGCCGATAATGAGCCCAAGTTCCGTCCCCCCATTTATATTGAGGGGGAAAAGGACGGCATATTCTGCGCCGCGGCCATACAGTATACCGATGCCTACTCTACGGAGAATATCTTTTCCTTTGTAAATAATATCCCCACATCAGAGGGCGGAACTCATGAAACCGGGTTCAAATCCGCTCTTACAAAGGTAATGAACGATTATGCCCGCAGAAACGGAGTGCTTAAGGAAAAGGATGACAATTTCCAAGGGGAGGATTTCCGCGAGGGCATTACGGCCGTGCTTACCGTAAAGATGCAGAATGTACAGTTTGAGGGGCAGACCAAGGCAAAGCTGGGCAATGTGGAGGCGCGTCCGGCGGTGGAAGCAGTGGTTACGGAAAAGCTTACCGCATACCTTGACGACCTGAAAAATGCCGAGGTAGGGCAAATAATGCTGGAAAAGGCGGTACAGGCGGCACGGGTGCGCATGGCGGCGCGCAAGGCCAAGGATATAGCCCGCAAAAAGAGCGCGCTGGAGGGAGCGCCGCTTGTAGGCAAGCTGTCCTCCTGCACCGGCAGACGCCCGGAGGAGAACGAGCTGTTCATAGTGGAGGGCGATTCCGCAGGCGGAACGGCAAAGCAGGGCAGGGACCGCCGTTTTCAGGCAATACTGCCTCTGCGCGGCAAGCCGCTTAATGTGGAAAAGAAGCGGCTGGATCAGGTGCTTACAAATGAGGAGTTCCGCTCCATAATTACGGCGCTGGGCACCAGTATTGATGTGGATTTTGATATATCCAACCTTAAATATCACAAGGTGATAATCCTTGCCGATGCCGACCAGGACGGCGCGCATATACGCTCCATACTGTTGACCTTCTTTTACAGATACATGAAAAAGATGATAACCGAGGGGCATGTTTTTATAGGCGTGCCGCCGCTTTACAAAATAGAAAAGGCCTCCACGAAGGAGGTAGTGTATGCCTATACCGATGAAGAACGCACGGCGGCGTGCCAGAAAATGGGGGGTAGGCCCACGGTTTCGCGCTATAAGGGGCTGGGCGAGATGAGCGCCGAGCAGCTGTTTGAAACCACCATGAACCCGCGCACCCGCACTCTTGTACAGGTGACCATTGAGGACGCCGTGGAGGCGGAGCATCTGGTAACGGTGCTTATGGGGGACAGGGCTGATGTGCGCAAGCAGTATATAATAGACAATGCAAACTTCAACAAGGTAGACCTGTTTGCAAAGGAAAAGGGGGTGCAGTAAATGGCGCGCAAGGACAAAGGCGACAACTATTTTGTGCCTCTTGAGCAGCAGCATGTGCTGTGTCAGACCATGGAGGATGTTTTGCACAACAGCATGCTGCCCTATGCCGAGCATGTTGTGCTGGAGCGCGCTTTACCGCGCGTGGAGGACGGGCTTAAGCCGGTTCAGAGGCGCGTGCTTTATGCCATGTATACCCTGGGGCTGACCCCGGACAAGCAGACCAAGAAAAGCGCGCACATAGTGGGTGAGTGTATGGCCAAGTATCACCCGCACGGCGATTCCTCCATATATGACACGATGGTGCGTCTGGCGCAGGATTTTAACCTCCGGGCGCCGCTCGTTTACGGACAGGGCAATTTCGGCTCCATAGACGGCGATCCTCCGGCGGCCTTCCGTTATACCGAGGCCAAGCTTGCACCCATTGCCATGGAAATGCTGGCAGATATCGACAAGGATACGGTGCCGTGGTCGCTTAACTTTGACGATTCCACAAAGGAACCAAATATTCTGCCCGGCAGGTTTCCCAATCTGCTTGTAAACGGTTCCTACGGAATAGCGGTGGGCTTTGCTACGAATATCCCCACACATAACCTTGCCGAGGTTATAGACGGCGTAATCGCACAGATGGACAACCCGCGCATTACAACGCAGGAGCTGTGCAAAATTGTAAAGGGGCCGGATTTTCCCACCGGAGGCTATATCCTTAACGGGGAGGATATTGCGGATGTTTATGCAACAGGCAAGGGCAAGCTTACGGTGCGCGCAAAAGCCGTTATTGAAAACGGCACCGGCGGAAAGAAGCTGATAGTAATTACGGAGGTGCCCTACGGTGTAAACAAGGCACGGATGCTTTCGGAGATACTAAAGCTCAGCGAGGATAAAAAGGGCATACTTACCGCCGTAAACGATATCCGGGACGAATCGGATATGAACACCGGGATGCGGGCGGTTATTGAGCTTAAAAAGGATTCCGATCCCGAAAAGGTGCTTAAGTATCTTTATAAATACAGCGATTTGCAAACCACCTGCGGTGTCAACATGGTGGCTATTGCCGATGGCAAGCCCAAGCAGCTGGGCCTTGCCGAAATCAACAGGTATTATATTGAGCACTATCGCACCGTGGAGCGCAGAAGAATACGCCATGATCTTGAAAAGGCGCGTTTGGAGCTTGAGATACAGCAGGGGCTGCTTATTGCCATACAAAATATTGACGAGGTGGTGCGCATAATACGCACAAGCGCCAATGTAAAGGAGGCAAGGGAACGCCTGCGGGAACGCTTCGGGCTTACGGAGCGGCAGGCAAATGCCATTTTGGATATGCGCCTTGCACGGCTTACGGCGCTGGAGGTGCATACCATCGAGGAGAGAATATCGCAGCTGGAGGCGCTTATTGCGGAGCTGGACGGTATGCTGGCAAGCAAGCAGAAGCTGAATGAATACATCAAAAAATGCCTGCTTGAGGTAAAGAAAAAATATAAATCGCCAAGGCGCACGGAGATTCTGTACAATGCGGCGGAGCAGCCCGTTGCAAAAGAGGAATTCAAGGTGGTGGAGGACTGCGTTATCGGCCTTGATCGCGCGGGAAACCTTAAGCGGGTGTCCAAAAAGAATTACAGCCGGTCCGCAAGGGGCGATGTGAAGTCGGCATCGGAGCTTGGGCGCTGCGTTTTATTCTGCCGTACGGACGACAGACTGTGCTGCTTCAGCGATGCGGGAAATTGTTATATGCTGGGCGCGGAGGATATTCCGGAATGCAAATGGCGGGATAAAGGCGCGGCAAAGGAAAAAATCATCTCCGGCATTGATAAAAGCGAAAGCATAATAGCGATGTTTACCTGTGCCGAGCTTGCGGCGGGAACGCTGCTGCTGTGCACGGCGCAGGGGCTTATAAAGCAGACGGCGGGAAGCGAATACATTGTTAAGAAGCAGCGCTTTGCAGCCATGAACCTCAAGGACGGCGACAGAATAGTAGCGGTGGAGAAAAATAACGACTACCCCGGTGTGCTGTTTATTTCAAAGGGCGGAATGAGCCTTAACATGACCAAGCAGGAGCTGCCGGTTACGGGAAGAGCGGCCGGCGGCGTCAAAGCAATGGCGCTGGATGATGGGGATGAGGTGATATTTGCTTCTCAGATAAATGACGAGGGCGAGATAATCACCGTTACGGACAAGGGCTATGCCAAGCGGTCGCTTGCACTTGACTATGAAATAAGCCTTCGCAACAGAAAGGGGCTTAAAACCTTTGATTTCCGCAAGAACGGCAGCAATGGCAGCTGCATTGCGGGAGCACTGTGGGTGAGGGAGCCCTTTGACGCATATATCGTGCATCAGTCCGGGCAGACAGAAACGGTAAATACCGATTCCATAATGATAGAAAGCCGTCTGTCGCCAGGAAAGCCGTATGCGCTGGTGGTTATGGGAGATGTGATTACGCAGCTGCTTGCCGACAACAGTTAAAGGCAACGCTCGGTGAATGCATTCAAAGCATGGAAATAACGGCGGAAAATGCGGATATATGCAATAGCGTGCATATGTGCATATAAGCTGCTTTCCTGCAATCGGCATGGCTTTGCTTAAAAAATCAAAAACGCTTGAAAGGTGAGCAGGGCGGACGCAGCAGGCGTCCGCCTATTTATACGGCAGCGGATACAGGGGGCGGTCGCGGCGGGGCGAAGCAGGCGCCCGCGGTCGCCCCGGATCTGCGGCACGGAATTATTCCGTACATAAATAAAAAACGGGGCAGATGCTGAATAAAAACGAATGTCTGCGGGGATAATTACCCATGATAAATAAAAGCGGGGGCGATATAATGATACTGACCGATAAAGAAAAAAGCTTACTCAAGGAGCTTGCGGTGCAGGAAAAAACTTGCGCAAAAAAATATCTTAACGCTTCACGGGCGGCGTTTGATCCGCAGCTTAAGAACCTGTTTTCTTCCCTTTCGCAGGCGGAGCAGCAGCATCTGGAGATGATAAATTCCATTCTTTCGGGCACCCTGCCGCAAGTGCAGGCAGGAGGCGGAGAAACGGCCTTTACGGCTGTTTATAACGGCAGCGAAACGCAACAGAAGCTGGAGGACGCGTTTTTGTGTACTGATCTGCTGGCCGCGGAAAAATACGCATCAAGAGAGTATGATACAAGGGTGTTTGAATTCGGAGATGCCGGTGTGCGCAATATACTGGGCGCAATACAAAGGCAGGAGCAGGGACACGGAAAATCAATATCGGATTATATGAAGGTCAACGCAATGTGTACCGCAGCGTAATGCTAAAGGTAAAGACGAAAATTGAAATAAGGCGCCACAAGAGGCGCCTTATATGTTTTTAAAAAGTCGTTTTGAAGCAAACTGAGAGTGTGATTATTTTTTGGGCACCAGCTTTTCCTTGCCGCCCATATACGGACGCAGGGAGGCCGGTACGCGTACGCTGCCGTCGGCTTCAAGATTGTTCTCAAGCAGTGCTATAAGCATACGGGGAGGAGCGGCAACCGTGTTGTTCAAGGTATGTACAAGGAATTTGCCGTTTTCGCCGTTTGCACGAATCTTAAGCCTGCGAGCCTGCGCATCGCCCAGATTGGAGCAGGAACCCACTTCAAAGTATTTCTTTTGACGGGGGGACCAGGCCTCAACATCTACCGATTTGACCTTAAGGTCGGCAAGGTCGCCGGAGCAGCATTCCAGTGTACGCACCGGAATGTCCATGCTGCGGAAAAGGTCGACCGTATTGCGCCAAAGCTTGTTATACCATTCCATGCTGTCCTCGGGACGGCAAAGCACGATCATTTCCTGCTTTTCAAACTGATGGATACGGTATACGCCGCGCTCCTCCAGACCGTGTGCGCCCTTTTCCTTGCGGAAGCAGGGGGAATAGCTGGTGAGGGTAAGAGGCAGCTGTTCGTCGGGGATTATGGTATCAATAAAGCGGCCTATCATGGAATGTTCGCTTGTGCCGATAAGATAAAGATCCTCGCCTTCGATTTTATACATCATGGCATCCATTTCGGCAAAGGACATAACGCCGGTAACAACATCGGAGCGTATCATGTAAGGGGGAATGCAGTAGGTAAAGCCGCGGTCTATCATAAAATCGCGCGCATAGGAAAGCACGGCGGAATGCAGACGGGCGACATCACCAAGCAGATAATAAAAACCGTTGCCGGCCACGCGGCGTGCGCTGTCAAGGTCAAGCCCGCCGAGGCTCTCCATGATCTGAGCATGATAGGGAATTTCAAAATCAGGAACAAAAGGCTCGCCGAAGCGCTCCAGCTCCACATTGCAGGAATCGTCCTTTCCTATCGGAACGCTCGGATCGATAATATTTGGGATGACAAGCATTATGGAGCGTATTTCCTCTTCATACTTGTGCTCAAGCACCTCAAGCTCGGCAAGGCGTGCGCTGTCGGCAGCCACAAGCTGCTTAACCTCTTCCGCCTCCTGACGCTGACCCTTGGCCATAAGCGCACCTATCTGCTTGGACAGACGGTTGCGGTTGCCGCGAAGGGTGTCGGCCTCGGCAATTGCGGCACGGTTTTGCTTATCCAGCTCAATAACCTTGTCCACAAGCGGAAGCTTGCTAAATTGAAACTTATTTTCAATGTTCTTTTTTACAAGCTCCGGATTTTCGCGGAGAAATTTAATATCCAGCATTATTGTATCCTTTCACGGCACGGGGCCGGTTGATATGATTTACAAAAAGCGGCGTCAGCCGTTTATGCCTGTTCCTTAGCGGCAAGATGCTTGTTAAGCTCGGCAACAAGAGCATCGGCGTCGATGCCATGCACGGAGCAGGCCTCCTCTACCGTTTCGGCCTGTGCACTGGGGCAGCCTACGCAGAACATCCCGAAGCCGGCAAACACGGCGGCAAGCGAGCTGTCAAGATTGATTACCTCGCCTATGGTATCGTTTTTTTCCACGCTGTTTTTTTTGTTTTTCTTATTAAAAAGCATAATGACCTCCTTAATTAAGGCGGCGAAAAGCCTGTATACACTCCTGTCGCCATTCTTCTTTATTATACACCATTTTGTGTATATTTAACAATGACTTTTTTCGGAACAGCGGGCGGTATTAACGCATAATATCGTAACTGAAGCCGGGAACGGGCAAAACACCCTGAAGGGAGAGAAGGCATTTGAGATTTTACGGAATAAGACAATACATACGCATAGGGGATGAGGTGGGAGAACTGTGTGTTGCGGCAACCGCCGAAAACGGCGGAAGGCTGCTTACCGACCTGTCGGTGGAGCACGGATGGGAGGAAGGCGGCACAGAGCAGTCAGACGGATTGTGGGTAAGAATAAGTGCGGAGGGCTATGTGCGCGCCCTGAAGCATAATGTGATGGTATATCCGGGCAAAACCACGCTTGTAATGCTGGAGCTTGCGCCTGTTGCCGGCTGAGAAAAAAGTGAAGACATACTGACAGACGCTTTTTTGCAGTACGGCAGCATTGCAGGCCGCGCCCGCAGTGAAGGCCGCTTGGCGGCCGAGAACGAAAGTGCGTTTTGACAAAAGGCAAAACGCACACGGGGCCGACGGCGGAGGCCCGGCGCGGCGGGAAAAATATGCGGCCGTTGCATATCGGCAAGCACTAAAAGGCAAACGAAAATCATTCGGCCGCTTTATGTATAAAGGCACGGGTAACAGGCAGTATAACAGGCGGTATAAAAAATCACCCGGCATAAATAAGCCGGGTGATTTAATGCTTAACAGGTTAAAGCCTAAGAGGCTGATGCTCAGACGCCCTTCTTGTTGTTGCGAATCTTTTCCTGAGTGGTGAAGTTCGTGGTGGCAACATAGCCCGGTATCGGCATGATCTTCTCATGAATGGCATCGATGATCCAGGAAGCCTGCGGGAAGAAGTAGTTATCCAGCTCGTAAGCAGGGGTGATCCAGTTGCGTGCGCCCACAACAACGGCGGGTGCATCAAGATAATCAAAGGCCATCTCGCTTACATTCTCGGCAATTTCCTTCATGATGGAGCCGCGGTCGCAGGCATCGCCCACTACTACCAGCTTGCCGGTCTTCTTAACGGACTCCAGCACCTTTTCATAGTTGAAGGGAACGATGCTGCGTGCGTCGATGATCTCGGCGGAAATGCCGTATTTCTCCTGAAGCTGCTTTGCTGCATCCATAGCGCGATAGAGCACTGCGCCGATGGTAACGATGGTAACATCGGTACCGGCGCGCTTGATATCGGGCTCGCCGAAGGGAATCTCATAGCTTTCGGCAGGTACGCCGCCCTCATGGAACTGCTCGCCGAAATCGTAGATGCGCTGGCTCTCAAAGAATACAACCGGGTCGGTGCCGTTTAGAGCGGTGGTCATAAGACCCTTGGCGTCATAGGGGGTAGCCGGGAAGCAGACCTTAAGGCCCGGGATATGAGCAACCATGGCGGACCAGTCCTGAGAATGCTGTGCGCCGTATTTGGAGCCTACGGAAACACGCAGCACCATGGGCAGCTTGAGGGCGCCGGCAGTCATTGCCTGCCACTTGGCCATTTGGTTGAACACCTCGTCGCCGGCACGGCCGATGAAGTCGCAGTACATAAGCTCAACTACGGAGCGGCCGCCGCACATGCCGTAGCCCACGGCAGAGGCCACAATGGCTGCCTCGGAAATAGGAGCATTGAACAGGCGGTGATAGGGGATAGCCTCGGTAAGACCGCCGTAAACCGCAAACGCGCCGCCCCAATCGCGGTTTTCTTCGCCGTATGCAACCAGAGTGGGATCCTCATAGAACTTGTTGATTATAGCCTCAAAAATACCGTCTCTGTACTGATATACCTTGTTTTTGGAAACCGGCTTGCCGTCCTTGTCAAAGCCGAAGCGCTCCTTGCGTGCAATCTTCTGCACACGGGGATCCTCAGCCATGGGGATAAGCACATCGGGTGCGCGGTCGGGCTCCATGGAAACAATGTGCTCATTGGAGAACATAATGTCGGCAATGGCATCGGGGCAGCCGTTGAGATCCATATAGGGAGAAATGGCGGGATCGGTGGCAATTTTTACGGTATGGGTCATCACCTTTACGATATCGGCATAAATCTCGTCGAATTTCTCATCCTTTGCAACGCCTGCATCAACAAGCGCGGCGCGATAGGTGATCATCGGATCGATAGCCTGCCATGCGGCAACCTCTTCCTTTGTGCGGTAGGAGGAAGCATCGCTGGGGGAGTGTCCGGAATAACGGTAGGTGAGCACATCCAGCAGCACCGGTCCCTGACGGTCCTCGATAAGCTGCTTCTTGCGCTTGTAGGCTTCAATTACGGCAAGCGGATTGTAGCCGTCTACGCGCTCTGCGTGCATCTGGCTGGGGGTAACGCCCGCGCCCATTCTTGCAAGGATATTGTATGCCATGGTTTCGCCGTTGGTCTGTCCGCCCATGCCGTACTGGTTGTTGAAAATGTTAAAGATGATGGGCAGTCCGCCTTTGTGAGCCTCGTCCCACAGCTGGGTGTACTGATCCATCGCGGAGAAGTTCATAGCCTCCCAAACAGGGCCGCAGCCAAGGGAAGCATCGCCGATATTTGCAATAACAAGGCCTTCCTTGCAGTTTACTCTTTTATAAAGAGCGGCGCCGGCGGCAATACCTGCGCTGCCGCCCACTATTGCGTTGTTGGGATAAATGCCGAAGGGCAGGAAGAAGGCGTGCATGGAGCCGCCCAAACCCTTGGAGAAGCCGGTTTCACGGGCAAACAGCTCGGCTACAACGCCGTAGAGGAAGAAGGCGCGCGCCATTTCCTTAACGGATTCAAATTTGCCGTTGTTCTCCACAACGCGAAGGGTAGCGCCGTCCCAGGTGGACTTCATGATGCTCATCAGCTCTTCGTCGCTGAGCTTTTCAATGCAGGAAAGCCCTTTTGCCAGAATGTCGGCATGGGAGCGGTGAGAACCGAAGATAAAATCGTTTTTGTCAAGAAGATAAGCCTGACCTACCGCAGCCGCCTCCTGGCCGATGCCGAGGTGAGCGGGGCCGGGATGGCTGTAATGGATGCCGTTGTATTCGCTGGTGGTTTTGATGAGGTTGATCATGGTCTCAAACTCGCGGATAACAGCCATATCGTGATAGATACGCAGGAAATCCTCGGTTGAGTAGTTGGCCTTTTCCTCGGCGATGGTCTTGTTATAACGGTTTACCGGAATGTCTTCAAAATGTACAAAGCCGGGAGCCCGCATAACACTCGGATCGATAAATTGGGACTTAGGCATTATAAATACCCTCCTTAAAAATTATGTTTATTTCATATTAAATGCCCCGCCGGGAACGGCCGAAAAACTCGGCGTTCCCCGCGGCGGGAAATGCAGATTTATTTGTACTGGAATATGCCCTCGCGGATTATCTCGCATACGGTGGGATGCGGGAAGATAAGCTCCTTGATGTCCTCTATGCGCATCTCGGTCTCCAGCATTGCAACGGCGGAAACGATGATCTCGGAGGAATAGTTGCCTATCATGTGTACGCCCACAAGACGGTTGTTCTTTTTGTCTATAACCAGCTTGCATATGCCGTCGCCGCCTTCGTTTTCGGCAACATAGCGGCCGGAATACTTCATGGTAAGGCTTATGCAGGCAACATCCATGCCGGCTGCCTTGGCTGCTTCCTCGGTAAGGCCGACAAAAGCCACCTCGGGGTTGGTATAAATAACGGAGGGAACGGCGGTGTAACGCATGCGGTCCTTTTTGCCCAGCATTGTGTTCACTGCCACTTCGCTTTCGCGGTAAGCCACATGGGCAAGCATCATCTTGCCGTTGCAGTCGCCGGTTGCGAAAACGCCGGCAACATTGGTGCGGCACTGCTCATCGGTAAGAATGGCGCCGCGGTTCATTTCCACGCCGATGTTTTCAAGACCGAGGCCGTGAGTGGCGGGGCGACGGCCGATGGAAAGCAGAACCTTGTCGGCCTCCACGGTTTCCGTTTTGCCGTTAAGCTCGTAGTTTACACCCTTGTCGGTAACGGAGGTCACCTTTGCGCCCAACAGGAAGGTAACGCCCTTCTTTTCGTAGTTTTTCTGGAGTATCTTGCTGATTTCCGCATCGGTGGGGCCGGCGATCTTGTTCATCATTTCAATAACGGTGACCTTGCTGCCGGCCGAGCAGAAGTAGCTGGCCATTTCAAGGCCGATAACGCCGCCGCCGATCACAACAAGGCGCTCCGGCACCGCTTCGATATCCAGTATCTCGCGGTTGGTCATAACAAAGCCGGAGGCCAAGTTTTCCTTAAGCCCCGGAATCGGGGGAACGGAGGCCTCGCTGCCGCAGGCAATAAGCAGGCGTGCGCCCTCGTATACGGTGTCACCCACCGAAACGCGGAACTCGGCGCCCGTGCGCTTTTCAATGTGGGCGTTGCCGTCCACAACGGTTACTTTGTTTGCCTTAAGACCCATTTTGATGCCGCCCACCAGGGTGTCCACAACCTTGCGCTTGCGGGCGATTACCTTGGCGTGGTCAAGCTTTATGTTTTCTACGGTAATGCCGTATTTCTCGCCGTGCGCCGCTCCGTCATAAAGCTTTGCGGAATACAGCAGTGCCTTGGAGGGCACGCAGCCCTCGTTGAGGCATACGCCGCCGATAAAGCGCTTTTCGATAAGCAGGGTGTTGAGCCCGGCTCCGCCGGCACGCTCTGCGGCAAGATAGCCGGCGGGACCGCCGCCGATTACAATCAGATCGTACATATCAGAATACCTCTTATATTAATTTTATGCGGCCCTTTGCGGCAGGCGGCCTTTGCTTTGATGCAAAAGCGCGCCCGCTGCGAGGTGCATTATTTTGCAAGCAGTGCAGAGAAATTCTCAAGATTGGTGCAAAGCTCCTTCAAGAACTTGGCCGCCGGAGCGCCGTCGATAGCGCGGTGGTCAAAGGTGAGAGAAAGCGTCATGCAGGGATAGGTCTTGAGCACGCCGCCCACCTCGCGCACGCGGTTTACAGTGGTGCATACGCCCAGGATGCCGGTCTGCGGGGGGTTGATAACGGGGGTGAAGCTTTCAATGCCCAGCGAGCCCAGATTGCTCACGGTGAAGGTGCCGCCGGAGAGCTTGTCGGGGCTGATGGAGCCCTTCTGGCAATCGGATGCCAAACTCTTTGTGGCAGTGGCTATCTCGTTGAGAGAGAGCTTGTTGCAGCCGAAAATGGTGGGCACCATAAGTCCGCGCTCGGTGTCTACCGCCATGCCGAGGTTTACATCGGTGAAATAACGCATGGTGTCGTCCAGCAAATGCGCATTGAGCGCCTTGTGGTTAAGCAGCGTGCGGCTAACGGCATAAAGCACTATATCGTTCAGGGTGATGTTGGCAAGGCCGAGCTTTTCGGCGTTTTCCTTCATCTTCTTGCGGTATGCCAGTATCTCGGTGGCGTCGAAGGATGCATTGAGGGTCAGCTGAGCCATGCCCTGAAGAGAACCCATCATGCTCTTGGAAATAACCTTGCGGATATTGGTGAGCTTGACATCGGTATATGCAGCCTGCGGTGCCGCAGCTTCTGCGGGAGCTGCAGCGGCGGCGGGAGCCGGACCTGCTGCAAGATCGGCAAGGCTTACGCGGCCGCCGATGCCGGTGCCGGAAAGCTGCTTGTCGCCGGACATATAGCCTGCGGCGGCAGCGCCTGTTACCATAACGCCCTGTTCGCGCAGAAGCTGAACATCGCGTTCCATTATGCGGCCTTCTGCGCCGGTGGGAACTGCAAAGCGGTAGTCAACGCCGGTTCTTTCGGCATAGTTGCGGGCGCGCGGGGAAATTTTTATATCTCCCTGAGCAGCCTCTGCCGGGGCGGCAGCAGCCTGAACCGGAGCGGGAGCCGCTGCGGCAGCCGGTGCGGCAGCTTCCGCTGCGGGAGCGCCGGCCTCGGCCGGAGCCTCCTGAGCGCCTGCGGTAAAGGAGCTTACATCCTCGCCGGCAGCGCCTATAACGCATACATTTTCAAGGCAGGGCACATCGTCGCCCTCCTGGTGAAGGATGGCAAGCAGCACGCCGGCATCCTTTGCCTCCTCGTCAAAGGTGGCCTTGTCCGTCTCGTAGGTGAAAAGAATGTCGCCTACTGCTACGGTATCGCCTACCTTTTTGTTCCATTTTGTGATGATGCAGCTTTCCACCGACTGTCCCTGCCGGGGCATAATTACGGGAATCGCCATATTTTGAACCTCCTGTGCCTCTGGGGCTTGATATATAAAAACTGTTCGTTTTTAACACGGGCGTGTGTGAATAGAACACCCGCACCTTTAATTTTATCATTATCAGGGTAGTATGTCAATTATAATAATACATTTAATAATATATTGCGCCGCCTTTTTTGAGTATTTTCGCCACGGTACAATTAAAATCCGAAGCCAATGTCGAGGATGCAGACGAGCCGCTTTGCCGCTTAGCGTAAAGCGTTTTTCCGTGCGCTGAGAGTAAAAGCTGCCTGACGGATAATTTATATGAAAGCATACACGATATGAAAGCATACACCGCCCTTTGACGGATTGATTTTTATTGAGTTAGGCCATAAAATCAAAACTGTTCTTGAAAATATAACAGTTTTATGCTATACTAATAATAAACGAACGGTCGGTACAAACGGAAGGGGCTGAGTAAAATTAAAACGACGGAACAGCAGCACAACGAGAGAAAGCAGGCGCTTATGGAAAAGTGCTTTGAGTGTTATGCCGAAAACGGATTGACAGGCACGGGAATTCAGGCACTGGCCGATGCCTGCGGCTGTACAAAAGCAAATTTGTATACTTATTTCAAAAATCTTGATGAGCTGATTATTGAGTCAACGGCATATTGCATGGCAAAGGTTGAGGGCGACTTTATGGAAAAGGCCCCGACCGATCCGAAGGATGTCATGCGGTTTATTGAGGAAGTACCGTATTGGACGGCACGGAAGCATGGCAAAAAATATCGGTTGATGTATCAGATATATACCCATCCAAAATATATAGAATACGGCAAGAAATTTTTCGAGGGCGTAAACGAGCGCTATACCCGGTATGCAAAGCTGCTGGAGCCGAAGATAGGAATTCCGTATACGACTATCACGCCGTTGATTTTTATATTCGTGCGGGCTTGCGTACACTATGCCATGTTTGAGGACGAATATTATTTGAAATCCCAAATAGAGGTCTTAAAACAGGGGGTCGCGCTGTTTGCGGATAAATTTAAGGATAAATATAAAGCAGAAGAAGCGGACAAGGCATAAGCCGGTTAACGCCCGTTCGCGGCGTTAGCATCGGTGCAAAATTCTGCCGTAATCATATTTTGAAACATAGGAAATAAGATGAAAACGGGAAAGAAGCTGTTCACATGCGTTCTTTCGGCGCTTTGCGCCGCTCTCTTGGTGCTTTGCATCGTGCTTGCCATATGAGCAATGACGGCATCGGAATATACGCCGAAGGTGTTGGGATTGAAGCTTCGGAGGACTGCTTACAGCAGCTTTTTGCGGTCCTCGGCCTCAAAGCCCAGCCCGTTCACCTCGCGGGCATCCACCACATATACAAACGCCGCCGGATCCTCCGTGCGCACAAGCCTGCGCAGCTTTGCAACCTCCGAGCGCAGCACCAGACATACAAGCATGGTTTTTTCTTCATTGGTATAGGCGCCAACCGCCTTGATTTTCGTGGCGCCGCGGGAAAGCTCGCTGTTTATGCGGGCGGCAATTTCATCGCCGTGCGTGGTGATAATATAGTATACCTTGGCGCTTTTTACACCGTCCTGAAGAAAGTCGATGACATATCCGACTACGAGCATGCATATAAGAGAGTACAGCACCACATTGGCCGAGTTATCTCCCGTAAAGCCGTTCGCGGCAATTATGATTATATCCAGTATCATCACATAATTACCTATGGAAAAAGACGGGAAATAGGTGACTATAAGCTTTGCAATAATGTCGGTGCCGCCGGTGCTGCCCGTGTTGCGGAAGGCCACACCCAAGCCGAAGCCCAGCATTGCTCCTCCGAATACCGCGCCCAGCAGCGGTTCGTTTTCGATTACCGGCTTTACCGGAATGTAGTCTATCGCGCAGGACATGGACAGCATGCCCAGCACCGATTTAAGCCCGAAATCAAGGCCCAGCTTGCGCCAGGAAAGAATGTAAAGCGGAATGTTTATGGCAACTATCAGTACGCCCATGGGCAGCTTTGTAAAGCGCGTAATAATGGCGGCAATACCGCTTACTCCGGCGGGGGCTATGTTGTTGGGCAGGATCAGCATGTTATAGGAAAGTCCTGCGATGATTCCGCCGATTATTATTGCTATGCAATAGCGCGTTTCCAGTAAAAGTCGTTTTTTATTGAGCTTCATACTGCCGTCCTTTTATAGATTTTGTTTGTTGATTTGAATCAAAAAAGCGCCGCTTCAAAACGGCTGCATACGGCGCCGAAAACGGTTTTTCCCTGTAAAGCAAAGGAAAAAAATGCAGCGCTTTTTTGCAGAAACAGTATACTCTTTTGCAGGGAAAATGTCAACAATTGCAGAGGAATTGCAGGAAATATCCGCAAAACGGCGCGGTAAAATTAAAACCGCCGGCGGGCCGGCGGTACGCGGTTATTTTGCTTCCGGGAAGCCCAGGCTTATAAGCAGGGCACGGTTTATCCTCTGCATATCAAGGGCGGAAAGCTCTCCGATCTTATCACGCAGACGCCGTTTATCAATGGTGCGTATCTGTTCCAGCAGCACCACGGAATCCCGTGAAAGCCCGTGCTCCCTTGCATCCAGCGCTATGTGGGTGGGCATTCGGGCCTTATCCAGCTTCGAGGTTATCGCCGCAGCTATGACGGTGGGGCTGTAACGGTTGCCCACATCGTTCTGCACCACCAGTACGGGACGAATTCCGCCTTGCTCAGAGCCTATAACGGGCGACAGATCCGCGTAATAAATTTCACCACGTTTTACCATAGGTTGTTCACGCTCGCTTTTACTTTGGTTTTTTGAAAATGCGGCAATGCGGCTTTGATCTGACGCATTTTCATATTATGCATTTTTTCGGGAAATGATACGGCAGAAATAATGTATCTGCTGCTATTATGCGCCGCAAAGCCGGAATAATTCAGCAATAATAACCGTAAGCAAAAATTATTGCGGATACGGATTGTCAGCTTCCCCGACAAAAAGACATTTGTGGATTTTCTTCCGGGTCTTTGCTGGAGCGGCGGCAGGATAATTCGGGAGTTAGCACCCGGCGGCGTTTACTGCCGTCGTATGCGGATAAACAAAAAACCGATCGGTTATGCGATCGGCATTTGTGTGTAAAATATGCTTTGGAATCATATAAGTGCATATATGCTCATAAAAACATACATCTGTTATGCGTGCTTCAGTACAATAAAAACCAGCTCCGGGCGATTGTTTATTCTCAGGCGCACCGGCAGCACGCTGCTGCCCAGCCCCCGGCTTACCGCCATTACGGTTTGCCCTTTTTCAAATGTGCCGGCGGTATATTGAGGAAACAGCCCCTGACCGGGAGCAATTATTCCGCCTATAAACGGCAGGCGCACCAGCCCGCCGTGAGCGTGGCCCGAGAGAACAAGGTCAACTTTTTTTGCGGCATAGGTCTCAAACAGCTCCGGACGGTGAGAGAGCAGCACCGTGTATTTTGACATATTGGCTCCCGCGGCGTCCAGCTCCTGCGCCGCGATAACATCGGGCGATATATCCTTGCGGTGCGCCATTGCCGGGTCGTCAATGCCGATAAGGTTTATAAAGCAGCCGTCTTTTTCGAGCAGCACCGTTTTGTTGTCCAACACCGCAACGCCGTTTTCCGCAAGTCGTTTTTTTATTTGCGGATATTCCTCAAGACGCGATTCGTGATTTCCGGCCGCAAAATATATCGGCGCAATATCCCGTATGCTTCGGATAAAATCCGTTGCGCCGTCAACATCCGTGTGCCTGGAGTCTATAAAATCGCCCGTCAGTACGATAATATCGGGCTTTTCGGCTGAGAGACGGCTTATTATGCTCTCTTTGAGCCGCTTGGAACCGGTGTTGTGAAAGTCGGATATCTGAGCGATTCTGAAGCCGTCAAAGGCCTCCGGCAGGCGCTGCGAGGATATATTGAATTCGCTGCTTTGCAGTGTATTGTTTTCAAAATAGATATATATGCCGCAAATAATAAGCACAGCGGCAATTATAAGCGCAATTATCATGTTTTTCACCGTTGATCCCCTGTTTGTTGCGGAACAATACCGTTTTTATATTCATATTATATCAGATTATTCGCCCTAAGGCAATGCTCCGTATGCGGCATCGCGGATAATGTCCGAAGCAGAAAAAGACACGGCAGATGTTCCGTGCCCTCCGCGGTTTATCAGGATATTATTATATATGTATGTTCCGTCAGTTCAGCGCAATAACGGTTATGCCGTATCGTATGCCCGCAAGAGCATATCCCGAAAGGTCAGGGTATTAAACAGGAGGACAAAAACGATACTGATATCGTCGACGGCTGCCTGTTGCTTTTCCGAAATCGGCTGCAAAACGACGGCGAAGATTGAGAAGTGAAGAAAAATCGGCAAGCATCCGACGATGCTTGCCGATTTTTGTGAATGAACTACGAAAAAGATATCTTTCCTCGCTTTGCGTATGAATTTGAACTCTTACACATTAATCATAATCATCCTCATAACGCTTTGCTTATTCGTTGGCAATTAGTGTGGTCAGGGATTTTCTCTGGCCTTCGGTAGGCTCCTTCAGTTTGCCGTTCTTCAGGAGCGTTATGATACAGTGTACCAGAAACCATCCGTCAGCGTGGAATACAAACTGCAGTTCATATGCTTTGACCTTTCTAAGATGCGCAGGAACCGATTCCAACACAGCCTCGGCATAAGGTGCCTTCAGCGCCTCAAACTCAGCCCGGTACTTTGCCTTGATTCGCTCGCCGATTGCAAGAAGTTTGTCTTGAATTTCCTTGCTTGCGAGAACAACAATCTGCCATGCAGACTTGAAGTATCCGTCGTAATCTCCGTTGGTTTTTACACAACCACGCTCTGCAAGCCATGCATATTCATCCTTTGAAAGACGGTCCTCAAACTCTCTTTCATAGAGTGAGAGAATACGTTTGGATTCTTCAGAATAATTGAGTCTATAACCATCTCCACGTTCTGACCACTCACTATCAATCTGCCAAAGGATATGCTCGCCGTTGCCGTTCCACATAGGGCCGCACCAATTCCTCATGTACACATAGTCATCGGGAAGCACCATGTCATTCGGCACTACAGACGCGTGATAGATATTATGAGCACCATCCGGGCGGATTGTGGCAACCTCTTCAAATGAAAGGCTCTCATCCATCAGCTTCTCACCGGACCAAGCTGCTATATAAGGAATTAGCGTCCACAGGATGAAATTACGGTCCGCTTTAGGAGACTCAGTCAAGGAGATGGGCTCGTCAGTTTGACCACACCAGATGTCCGGATCGTCAAGAATGCCGGAAGAGGTCAGCTCATCATACAGATCATTTGCAAACAGCTCGGCAGCACGCTTATACATATTGTTCTGCATGGTAAGTAGTTCTGCTGTCGGCTCGCTGATGATGAAGTTTACAATGTACTTATCCTTTTGTGCCTGCAGGAAGCCGTATTCCTCAAGAAATTCCACTTCGGTTTCAACGTACACAGGGGAAACGCCCAGATCATCAGCAATCTCGTTAATAGTCTTTGCCGTATTACGCACACAATAGCAGATATTCTGGGCAAGTGTGGAACGGAAAAACTCGTCCGGGGACTTTGTTCCAATGGAACCGTTGATGCCGTAGGAGTGAAATTTTATAGGGTTAAATTTGAGTTCGCTTGCTTTGCTCATTGTGTCCATACCTCGTTTCAATTCTTTTTTCGCTTCAAACAAGTGCCATTTAACTGTGCCAATAGGAACACCTAATTCTGTAGCAATATCAGCCTGCTTGCGATTCTCAAAATAATACGCAATTACAATTCTTCTTTGCAATTTGGAAAGGTAAGCAATCTCGGTCTGGAGACGACGAATAGTTTCTGTGTTGTCATCTGTATCCAACTCGGAATCCGGATCAGCGATCAGCTCTGCAACCTCATCAATAGAAACACCGATCATGCTCTTAGCAGTATCACGATAATAATTGCTGAGAGTATTATGAGCAACTGTCCAGATGAATTTTCCCATGTCCACAACGTCATCCTTGACAAGGAGCGCACGAAAAGCTCTTATCGTGATCTCTTGCGAAAGATCCTCTGCGTCGTGGATGCTTTTACACCTCTTCAGAGCAAATCCGAATATGGGCTTCAGGTATTCAGTTATGGTTTTTTCTACATCTTGTCTGTTCACTTGTTTGTACCTCGTTGAAAGCTTTCATCCATATAGACACGCGGATCTTAAAAAGTTGGGACTTTTTTAAAAATTATTTGAGATTGAAAATGCTTTTAGTTTTTAGATTATATCATATTATCTTAATTTATTTCGATTTTTAAATAAATTACAGTGAAAGATTTTTCTAATTCGAGAAAGATATTCTATTTTTCGCTAGAGTTCAAGTTTAACTTAAGAAAAATATCTTTTTTGTACGTTCAAACCGACAACTAAAATTTTGACTATAAAAACAGAAAAAACCCTGATAAAATCAGAGTTTTTCTGTGGCTACATCTTTTTTATAGCCCTTTGATGGCGGAGTTGGAGAGATTTGAACTCTCGCGCCGGTAACCCGACCTACACCCTTAGCAGGGGCGCCCCTTCGGCCAACTTGGGTACAACTCCATGCTATAACCGAATTAAAGAAATATCAAATTTGGCGGAGAGAATAGGATTCGAACCTACGGTGCCTTTCGGCATCACTGGTTTTCAAGACCAGCTCCATAAACCACTCGGACATCTCTCCAAGCAGGCATTACCGCCCAGCATTTTTCAATGCCTGCTTATAATATCAGAAAAGAAATGCTTTGTCAAGATAAAATTGCCGGTATGCCGTAAAAACAGATGCAGGGTATTAAGGGATTCGGTCAAAGCGGAGGCGTCTGCGAAATTCCCTGCTTTTTATGAAAAAACAAACGACAATAACAGGCGAATATTTTGAGATGTGCGCGTATATTTTTCGGCAAAGATGAAGATAATACAATCGCAAGGAGGTGACGCAAATGGATAACAGAGGCGTAAAATGCGATGTATGCGAATGTCTGCATAACACTCAGTGCAACGGCTGCACATTGGATAAAATCGAAATAACTCATCAGAAAACCGGCGATAACGCCATAAATACTCCTCACTTCTGCAAGAGCTTTACAAAGAAATAAAGGATTGTAAAATACGACAAAGCGGAAGTGTCAAACATCGGCTCAAGCCGGATACAAAAAACAGAGATGCTTTTTATATCTCTGTTTTTTGTATTCCGCTTATAATTTTCCAAAAACAGGAGCACAGAGAATACAAAGCCGCCATTCCCTGCACGGCAATTTAATGAAAACACGAACAATCTGCATTTTCATATCAAAATATAGCTTGCTTTGTTGACAATATATACTACATATAGTATCATAGCTGTGCTGAGCCGAGATAAAAACAAACAGATACGGCGTTTGGAGACAATACTTATTCGGAGGAAAAAACATGCAGAACACACCCCAAAGCTTTAACGGCGGAATATGGGAAACGGAAATAAATGTACGGGATTTTATACAGCGCAATTATGTACCCTACGAGGGAGATGACGGCTTTTTGGCTGCGGCCACAAAGCGCACCAAGGAGCTTATGGGGCGTCTTAATTCCCTTTTCGAAATTGAAAGACAGTTCGGCGGAGTGCTGGATATTGATACCGAAACGGTGTCCTCCCTTACCGCCTATGCACCGGGGTATATTGATAAAGATAAAGAGCTCATAGTGGGTATGCAGACAAACCGCCCGCTCAAGCGCGGCGTAAACCCCTTCGGCGGCATACGCATGGCGCGTCAGGCCTGCCAGGCCTACGGCTATAAGCTAAGCGATAAGATAGAGGACGAGTTCAAATACCGCACCACCCATAACGACGGCGTATTCCGCGCTTACAGCGACGAAATGCGTCTTGCGCGGCGCAGTCACATAATTACCGGTCTGCCCGACGCCTACGGCAGAGGACGCATTATCGGCGATTACCGTCGTGTGGCTTTGTACGGCATTGACCGCCTTATAGAGCAGAAAAAGCAGGATAAAGCGGCATTGGCGCAGGGAAATTTTGATGAAGAACGCATACGCCTTGACGAGGAGCTGTATAAGCAGATAGAATTTCTTGGCTATATGAAAGAAATGGCGCAGTCCTACGGCTATGATATTAGCAAGCCTGCAATAAATGCCCGTCAGGCCATTCAGTGGACATATTTTGCCTATCTTGCCGCTATAAAGGAGCAAAACGGCGCTGCAATGTCGCTTGGAAGGGTAAGCACATTTTTTGATATCTATCTGCAAAGGGATATTGAGGCGGGGGAGCTTACGGAAGCTCAGGCGCAGGAGCTTATAGACGATTTTGTAATGAAGCTGCGCATTGCACGCCATCTGCGCACCCCGGAATACAATGAGCTTTTCGGCGGAGATCCGATGTGGATAACCGAAAGCGTGGGCGGCATGGGCGAGGACGGCCGCACGCTGGTAACCAAAACCAGCTACCGTATGCTTAATACTCTTTATACTCTCGGCCCGTCGCCGGAGCCGAACCTTACGGTGCTGTGGAGTCAAAAGCTTCCCGAGCCCTTCAAACGCTTCTGTGCGCGCGTTTCCTGCGATACGGATTCCATTCAGTATGAAAGCGACGATCTGATGCGTCCCATCTACGGTGACGATTACGCCATTGCCTGCTGCGTTTCGGCAATGCGCATAGGCAAGCAGATGCAGTTTTTCGGCGCGCGCTGCAACCTTCCCAAGCTGCTGCTGCTTGCGTTAAACGGCGGCTACGATACCGTAAGCGGGCTGCATGTGGGGCCGCAAATGCCGGCTATAAGCGGGGAGGAGCTTGATTACAACGCCGTGTGCGAGCGCTTCTTCAGCTATATGCAGTGGGTGAGCGGGCTGTATGTAAACACCATGAATGTAATACACTACATGCACGATAAATATGCTTATGAAAAATCTCAGATGGCGCTGCACGACACCGATGTTCACCGCTTTATGGCCTTCGGTATTGCCGGGCTTTCGGTTACGGCCGATTCCTTAAGCGCAATAAAATATGCCTCCGTGCGCCCCGTAAGGGATGAAAACGGCTTCATAACCGATTTTGAAACCAAGGGTGAGTTCCCCAAATTCGGAAACGATGACGACCGTGTGGACAGTATAGCCTGCGAGCTTGCCCACAGAATGATAACCGAGCTTCGCAAGACACCGGCCTACCGCGGAGCCGAGCATACGCTTTCCGTGCTTACCATTACATCAAATGTCATGTACGGCAAGCATACGGGCGCTACTCCGGACGGAAGAAAAGCGGGTGAGCCGTTTGCGCCGGGCGCAAACCCCATGCACAACCGCGAGGTAAACGGTGCGCTGGCATCGCTTAATTCCGTAGCTAAGCTGTCCTATGACGATTGCCGGGACGGCATATCCAATACCTTCTCCATTACGCCGGATACCTTGGGCAAAACCCTTCAGGAGCGGGTGGACAATCTGGTATCGGTGCTGGACGGCTATTTTGCAAAGCATGCGCATCATATAAATGTAAATGTGCTCTCCCGCAGTACGCTTATTGAGGCGTATAACGACCCTACGGCTTACCCCAATCTTACGATCCGCGTTTCGGGCTATGCCGTCAATTTCCACAAGCTTTCCCGTGAGCAGCAGCGCGAGGTCATAAGCCGTACCTTCCACGAGGCGTTCTGATATGTGCGCAGAAAAGCAGCAGCTTAACGCATCGGGCGGCGATACGGTAATAGGGCGTATAAGCTCGGTGCAGACCATGGGCACGCTGGACGGCCCGGGGGTAAGGTTTGTAGCCTTTTTACAGGGCTGTCCGCTCAGGTGTGCCTGCTGCCATAACCCGGAAACATGGGATGTTGAGGGGGGCAGTGCGATAAGCGCCGGAGAGCTGTCGGAAAGGGTGCTCAGATACCGGGAATACTTCGGAAAGGCGGGCGGAGTGACGCTCTCCGGCGGAGAACCGCTGCTTCAGGCGGAGTTTTCCGCAGAGGTTTTTTCGCGCTGCCGCCGAAACGGCATACACACCTGCCTTGACACCAGCGGCTGCATTACCGGCGCAGAGGCGGAAAAGGTGCTGAAATATACCGATTTTTGCCTGCTGGATATAAAATATACGCGCCCGGAGCAGTATAAAAAATATGTGGGGTGCGATATAAAAAAGCCGCTTGCATTCCTTGAAATGCTGCAAAGCCGCGCTATTCCGACAAGAGTGCGTCAGGTTACGGTGACGGGGCTTAACGACACAAAGGACGATATGCGGGCCCTTGCTGGCATAATAAACGCTTATCCGTGCGTGTGCGAGGCGGAATTGCTGCCCTTTCATAACCTTTGCCGCACAAAATACGAGGCTATGGGGATAAAGTTCCCGTTTGAAGGGGTGGAGCAAACCGATCGAAAAACAGTGGCGGTGCTTGGAGAAGAGCTGGAAAAGTGCCTTAAATACGCGCATGTGCTGTTTAGCCGGTCGTGAAAAAGCGCATAAAACACATAAAAAAGCGATATTAAAATTCCGCGGTTACGGCTGCGGAATTTTTGCTTTTGAAACGTGGGGGTAAATACAGGAAATATTTTTCTGCGCTTTTGAATATGTTCCGGGGCTTTTGAACTCGGGAGGAGCGCAGGGTAAAAACGAGAAAAATATGCGCCAAAACCGCAAAAAAACCGTTAAAAAACGCATCAAAAATGCATCAAAAACGCATAAAAAACGATATAAAAAAATTCCGCAGTTACGGCTGCGGAATTTTTGCTTTTGAAACGGGAGCAAATACAGGAAATTATTTTTTCTGCGCCGAGGGCGGAACGGCCTGAGGGTATGAGCACACCCATGCGGCTGTTGAAGCACCGCACTCAAGAGAGGATAAAAGAGATTTTCCGTTCAGAAGAGAATAAATGAAGGCGGCGCTGAAGCTGTCGCCTGCGCCCACGGTGGATACCACCTGAGTCTTTACTGCATTGCAGCGGAATATGCGGGCGGCTTTGCAATCAAGCACTGCCGCGCCGTCGGCTCCGCAGGTAAGCAGAATCAGGCGGAGGTTATTAAAGCGGCGGGCAAGGGAAGAAAGGGCGGCCTCTGCCTGCAAGGGGGTATCGGCGATGCAGGGCATATCCAGCGCGCGAAGAACCTCGGGCAGCTCCTCAAGACTGATTTTTGCAATGTCGGCATTTTCAAGGCAGAACCGAATTACATCGCGGCCGTAATACGGGGCGCGAAGATTAAGGTCGCAGAATTTAAGGCCGGATATGCGGGCAAGCAGCTGCCGCAGGGAAGCGGTGTTGCGCCCTTCCCGCAGAGCAAGGGTGCCGAAATAGAAAACATCGCAGCGGGTATCGTCAACGCCCTCAGCGGGTATGCGGTCGTAGGCGGTATCGGGGATAAGATCGTACTTCGGCACGGCATTGCTGTCAAGGGTTACATCGCAGCGCCCGGTTTTCCGGCCGGGCAGGACGGAAACAAAGCGGGTATCCACGGAAAGCCTTTGAATTTCACAAAGAGCCTGCTGTCCGAGCCTATCATCGCCCACGGCGGAGATAAGACGGGCGCTGCCGCCCTTTAAGGCAAAGTGCGCCGCAAAGTTGAGTGCTGCGCCGCCCAAAGTTTTCTTTTCCGGATACACATCCCAAAGCACTTCACCGAAAGCAAGCGCGCATTTATCGGACATTTAGTACACCTCCGCAGAATTTATAATTATAAGTCTTAAATATGCATATATGAACATTTGCGCAAACATGCGCCGTAAAGCCGAAACACGGCGGTTAAGCGATGCTGTGAGCATAAAGGCTTTATAGAGGCGTTATACACCCCAAATAAGCCATATAAAGGCGTAGCCCACAAGCACTGCGGCGGCGGTGAAGGGAACGCCGATGCGCAAAAAATCGCGGGTGGTTACGGTTTCGCCGTTTTTACGCAGTATGCCTATGCCGGCAATGTTGGCCGAAGCGCCGATGGGGGTAAGGTTGCCCCCGAGGGTTGCGCCTATGAGCAGGCCGAAATAGAACACCTCCGGCGGGAAGCCCTGACCGCCGTTCATAAGGGCGGCTATGCTTTGCACAACGGGCAGCATGGTGGCAACATAGGGGATGTTGTCAATAAAGGCGGACAGCAGCACCGATGCAAATACAATAAGAGTGTACAGCAGGAACGGGCTGTCGCCGGCCACGGAATAAAAAAGTCCGGCGGCGGCATCTATAACTCCGGCGCGCTTTATGCCCTCAATTACTATAAACAAACCGAAAAGCAGCAGCAGAGTGTCGGTATCGGTTTCCGCCGCCACATGTGCAAGCGGCAAAAAGGATTTATTTTTTATGCAGCTGCGCGCAACGCCTATTATGCAAAGGATTGCGCAGATAAGCCCGCTGCGCATATCGTAGACCGAGGACCAGAAGCCCTCTGCGGGACGGGGGAGGAAGGAGGCGAGAATAAGCAGCACCACGGTGCCTATTATCAGCACGGTGGGAAATTTATCCTCCACCTTGGTTTCCACCTTGCAGGAGATGGGTTGGCGATCCTTGCGGAAGAGAAAGAGCAGTATTGCAAGGGCGGCAAAGGCACCCAGCTCCACGGCCCAGAATATGCCGGGGCGGCCGTTCATCCAGAAAAAGTCAAGGAAATTCATGTTTGCAAAGCTGCCCAGCAGTATGCTTGTGGTATCGCCCACAAGGGTGGCAGCACCCTGAAGGTTAGAGGAGACGGCTATGGATATTATAACGGGAACGGGGGAGATTTTAAGCTTTTTTGATATTGCAAGCCCTATGGGAGCCACCATGAGCACGGTGGCGACATTGTCCACAAAGGCGCTTATAACCCCGGCAAAAAGAGCCAAAACCGTTACTGCCCATTTTACATTGGGTACCTTGGAAATAAGCACCTCGGAAAGGCGTGCGGGCATTTTGCTGTCTATAAACAGGGTAACGATGCCCATGGTGCCGCCTATCATAAGCAGAACATTATAGTCAATGCACAAAAGGGCATCAATCGGGGTGAAATCGTACAGCCCGCACAGCCCGAGAATTATAAATACCGCTCCGCCGCCCAAGGCTATATAGGGGCGGTATTTTTGGAAGGCAAACATAAGCACATAGAGCACTATGAAAATTATTAAAGCTGCTGTCAAGGGGAAAATCCTCCGTAATTCAGGTGTGTGTTGTTTTGCGCGGAAGCGTTTTGCGTTTGCGGCAAAGAGCGCAGCCGCAAGGCGCAAAAGAGAGAACCGTGCGCGTTTTCCAAGCCTTTGCAGCCGGAAAACGCGCACGCACTGCCGTATGGCCGCATAAAGAACAGGGTGGCCTTAAATGAGTATTATCATTCCAGAATGTTGGTGGTTATGTAATCCACGCCCAAATCCAGCACCCGTGCGGCATGCTCGGGGGTGTCCACCGTCCATACATTTACGGTTATGCCGTTTTTGTGCACGGCGTCCGCCACCTGCGGGGTATAGTAGCCGTGGAAGATATCCATGCCCAGATTATATTTTTTGAGCCTGTCCGTTGTTTGCGCTATCGCCTCCGGGGTTTCGCCCGCCATGAGCATAAGGTGCTGAGCGTTCTGATACGGATAGCGGCTGCGCAGGGCGATGAGATTATTGAAATCAAAGGCTATTATTATTGTGCCGTCAAGATAATCCTGCTCCCTGATAATATCCATAACACGGTAAATATCCTCCGGCGCCATGGCGTTTTTAAGCTCCAGCACCGCGGTTTTTCCGTATTTTTTGCAGATGGATATATACTCCTGCGGGGTGGCCGGAATAAGGTCGCCGCGGGAGGGCGCGCCGTTTATATCGTTGAGGCGGATGGAGCGCAGCTGCTCAAGCGTGGAGGATTCCACATGCAGGTTTTGACCGGAAATGCGCCCGGTATCGTCATCGTGGAAGATGACAAACTGCCCGTCCGCAGTGCGGTGAACATCGGTTTCAATGCCGAAATAGCTGCGGTTTCCCGCTGCAACAAAGGCTGCGGCCGTGTTTTCGCACTCAAGACCGCTTACCCCGCGATGGGCAATCATGCCTACGCCGTCATGCTTTATTTTGCAGGTATCCATAATTATTCCTCCGTTATAATCGTTGTTTTTTTTGTGCCGGGAATATAACCTGAAGTCTGTATAAAGTATAGCGCAATACATTAAAAACCGCAACAAAAACCCGGTGCAGGAATTCGGCTTAAATAAAAATGCAGGCTGAGGCGGCATGTGTATGCAAGGGCGAAATATATGCATTGTGCGCTTGCGGGGGCAAGATCAGACAAAGCCCTTTATAAGCTGGCAGAAAACAAGCAGCACGGCAAGAAAGCCGAAATTATAGGCGGAGAATTCCGCGATATAACGCCCGGTCCGGCCGGGATTATGAGAGGTGTACTGACGGAAGGTTATAAGGCTTGCAAGGGAGGCGATAAGCGTGCCGGCGCCGCCTATGTTTACCCCCATAAGCAGCTCGCGCCAGTTATCGGTGAACTGCGACAGCAGTATTGCCGAGGGGACATTGCTTATGAACTGGCAGGACAGGGCGCTTACAAGCAGGGTATTCCTTTTAAGAAGGGCGGAAAAGAAGGAGCGCACCCCCTCGATGCGGGACATATTGCCTGCGAATATAAAGAAGAAAACAAAGGTGAAAAGCAGGGGATAATCCACATCGCGCAGAGCCTTGCGGTCGGCAAAGAGCAGCACGGCGGGAATGATTATCAGCCCGATATAATAGGGGATGCCGCGAAAAACTATTACCACGGACAGGGCAAAAAGCGCAAGATACAGGGCGGTGCGCCCGCGCGGCAGGCGGATGGGCTCGCCCTTAAGCTCAAGGGGCTCGCGTTTTACGGCAAATATGCAGCAAAGGGTTATAAGCAGCACGGAAAGCACAAAGGGCGGAGCCATGGTGAGCATAAATTCGCCGTTCGGTATGCCGAAGCGGGAATAGAGATACAGATTCTGCGGGTTGCCGAAGGGGGTGAGCATACCGCCGAGGTTTGCCGCGATATTCTGCATAATGAAGGTGAAGGACATATATTTTTCCCTGCCGGTGGAGGAAAGCACAAGATACCCGAGGGGAAGGAAGGTGAGCAGCGCCATATCGTTTGCAATGAGCATGGAGCCGATGAAGGTGATGTAGACAAGGGCGAGCACGGCCATGCGCGCGCTGCTGCAAAGCTCCACGAGGCGGCGGGCGACGGCATAGAAAAAGCCGATGTTTTTAAGGGCGCATACAACGGCCAGCACGCAGAACAGGCAGGTGAGCGTGCGAAAATCGAAATAGCCGGCGTATTGGCTGTCAGGAGGGATTATGACGCAGGTTATAACGGCTGCGGCAAAAGCGACGGTTAAAACCGTATTACGGCGGAAAAATATCGCGATGGTAAGAAAAAATTTTTTTATCGTCATATGAGAAAGCCTGCTTTCAGAGGGGCTGCGGCGCTTAAGGCTTAAGCATAGCGCCGTAAGCGGAAATACCGAACAATTATAGCACCGCAGCGCGGCGGGGGCAAACGCTTTGTGCGCATTCGGCGCTTTCGGGCATAAAAATATGCCGGATGCGGCGGCATCCGGCAAACGATGAAAAAGGAAAGATGGGCAAAATCAGTCTGCTGAGTATTTTTTCAACATATTGCGTTCAAAATCCAGAAGATATGCGGCTTCTGCATCTATTACGGCTTCGCAGGGGTTTTCCACAAGGTCGCGGAAAACATGGATATCCCTGCCCACTTCGCCGCCCTGCATTACAAAGGGCTCGCTTACTATCGGCCCGCGGTAGCCTATTTTTGCAAGGGAGGAGAATATCTCATCCCAGTTTATATGTCCGCGGCCGGGTGCGGTGCGGTTGTTTTCCCCGGTGTGGAAGCTTTTGAGGCGTTCGGGACCGACGGCCTGGATGGCCTTGGCAAAGCTTGTTTCCTCTATATTCATATGATAGGTGTCCAGCAGCACGCCGATATTGGGGCTGTCCACGCGGGCGATATAATCAAGGGCCTCGGCGGCGGTGTTTATAATGCAGGTTTCAAAGCGGTTTACCGCCTCAACACAGTAGGTTACGCCGCAGTCCTCCGCCGTTTTGATTATTTCCTTCATGCTTTTTACGGACTGATCGAGATAGGGCTGTTTATTATCCATGATTTTTCCGGGAACGCCCCAGCCCGCATAGCTCACGCCGGAAAGCAGGGTGCCGCCCGCGATATGCATTTTGCGCACTATATTTTGAAGATATTTTACCCCGCCGGTGCGCACGCTCTCATCAAGGGAGGAAACATCGTAGCGCGGGTCCAAGCCGAGGCTGTATGTAAGGGTTATGCCGGCATCGTCGGCAAGCCTGCGCAGGGAGCGAATGTGCTCATCCGTCATTTCCAGCAGCGGCTGAGCCTGGAATTCCAAAATGTCAAAGCCGATATTTGCCGCTTTTTTTATGTATTTTGCGTGATCGGCATCCCAGTTTTTCTCCCAGAAGTTCATAAAAATACCCAGCTTGTTCATATTGCACTCCTTAAAAATTATTTATAAAGCAGTATGTTTACTGCTGCGGCGGGTATGCGTGTTGCTCAGATGGCGTCGATATCAAAATCAAGGTAGTTTTCAAACGCCTCGTTTATTGCACGGCTCCAGCTTCCGGGGGCTATTGCCACATGGTGGCGGTAGCCGTTTTTGCACATATAGCGGAGCATGGCCTCGGCATCGGGCTTATGGAAAACGGCGCTGCAGCCGAAAAAGCCCTCGCCGGTGCTTTCCCCGGTGAGCTCACCTTGGGTTACAAAGGCGCAAAGACGGCCGTTTTCGGTTTTGAAGCTGCCCAGCGTGACATCGCCCGTGTACAGCTCGCCCTTGTTTATTCCCACGCCGCTGCCCGACCCGAAGGTTTTGCGGAACATAAGGTGCTCCTCTATATGTCCCTTGCCCTTCATCATGGAGCGGGGGGCGGGGCCGCAGTGGAACAGGATGCAGCGGTCCGGGTCGGAGCCGTAATTGTTGTTTACATCAAGCAGCATTACGGGGTGGTCGGAGGCAAGATAAAGCGCACGCATCATAACGGCGTTGTTTATATCCAGCTCGCATGCAGCGGCAATGCCGCGCTCGTTAAGCTCGCCCAGCACAAGGCAGGGGGCAATGCCGTATCGGAGCTGAAGCTCGTTCCAGCAGCGGAGCGCTATGGCGTGAAGGTCGAATTCCTTTATGATGTCGTCCACGGCAACGCCGAGGCGGGCTATGTTTTCCAGCTTTTCCGGGGGATAGCTGCCGAAATCCGAAAGGGCGGCGTACAGCTCAGCCTTTTTTCTGACGGCGCCTGCGGGGGCGGCATCCATCCGGGCAAAAACATCGGAAAGGTCGATGCTTTCCACATTTATGCGGTGATTGGCCATGGCTATTTCATCGCAGCGCACGGTTTTGAAGGCAGTGGTGCGTGCGCCCAGCGCGCCGATATTGAAGCGGGAAAGACCGCTTACCGCGCGGCACACGCCGCCGAATATGCGAAGATCCTCGGCAAAGGAGGGGTCAAGCGGCGATACGGCGGTTTTCTGAGTGAGGGTGTAGTGTATGCCGAGCTGGCGCAGCACATTGCACATGGCTATCTTGCCGCACAGAGCGTCGCGGCGGTGGGAAAAATCCATATGGGAAAGCTCGTCGGGATAGGCCTGCACAAGCACGGGCACATCGGCGTATTTAAGAGCCTCGGAGGCACCGTTTTCATCGCCGAAATTGGGCAGACACATGATGATGCCCTGATATTTTCCGCGATTTTTCTCAAGAAAATCGGCATAGAGCTTGCCCTCGGCTATGGTTTCGACGGCGCCGAAGCGGGTGAGGCTTTCCTCCATGGCGATGTAATCAAAGCCGGCGTCGGTGACGGCCTTTTCCATTTCGGCACGGGCGGCGGCAATGGATTCGCCCGGAAAAAAGCCGCGGTTTGCAAAATAAAGCGCAAAAGTGATTTTCATTCCGTTCCTTTCCTTGCAGTGCGGCAGCGCATTAAAAAATGCGTATTGCCCTGCAAAAGTGCGCATAGCAGCGCAACATTATCGTTAATGTAACCTGCGAATTTATTTTACTGTTTTTAAGAGCGTATGTCAATATTTTTTTGAAAATTTTTTTGATAAATTTGCAGGGAGAGCCGCAGCTGCAAAAAGGCGCAGGCTGCAAAAAACACGGGCAGCGAAGAAACGCGGGCTGCAAAAAGCGCGGGCTTTGAGGGAGGCGGGAGCGGGAAAGCGGGAGGCGGGAAACGAAGAAGAAATATAAAATACGGCGGAAAATGCAAAAGCCGCGCTTAAAAACGCGGCAAAATGATTTTTAGGATTTCGGGCGGCCTTTGGAGTTATACGGAGCTGCGCGTTACCATGAACGGGGGCAGAAGCTCGTCCGGCTGCTGTACGCCGGCAATAAGGGAAAACAGTTGGGCTGCGCTTTTGCTGCCCAGCTCCCGTGCGCGGATATCCACCGTGGTAAGCGCCGGGGTTATAAGGGCGCCGCTTTCCGTATTGTCATAGCCCATGACGGCGGTGTCTTGGGGAATGCGTATATCAAGCTCGTTCAGAGCCTTTACCGCCCCTATTGCCATATAGTCGCTCAGGGCAAATATTGCTCTGCCGCGGCAGCGGGAGGCAAGACGGTCTTTTATGAGCGTGCGGGCGTCCTCAAGGGTGGGAGAGATCTGAAATATTTCGGCGTGATCCCGGCTTATGCCGTTTTCGTCAAGGCAGCGCATAAAGCCTTCGCAGCGGTCGGCAAAGGAGGAAATTATGTGCGGGCCGCTGATTATAATGAAATCCCGTTTGCCCTTTTCCAGCATATGCCGGCATGCCATATATCCGCCCAGAAAATCGTCGCTTCCGGCAAAGGGCTCGCCGCAGCCCGCAAGGCGGCGGGCAAGGAACACAAATGGCAGCTTTCGGGCGCGCATAAGCTCTATTCCGGGCAGACTGTCGCCGGAGGGAAAGAGTATAATGCCGTCCGCGCGGTGACACAGCGCGGTGTTTATTGCCTCCAGCTCGTATTCGGCCTTTTCGCTGCTGTTGAAAAGGAAAGCGGTGCAGCCGTGCTTTTGGCAGACGGCTTCTATTCCGCAGTAAAAGCTGCCGTATACCGGGTTGCGGATATCGGGGATAATAACGCCTATGCTGTCGGTTTTTCGTGCGCGCAGCGCGCTTGCGGGGATGTTTTTCTGATACCCCATTTCCGCTGCGGCGCGCCGGATGAGAGCCTTTGTTTCCTGGGATATATCGGGCTTATCGCGCAGCGCGCGGGAGACGGTATTGGCGGAAAAGCCCGTTGCCTGTGCAATATCGTTTATGGTGATGTTATTCATACCGAGCTCCTTTTCGGATGTGCTTGAAATGCGGGAAAATGCGCCGTATGCGCCGCGTATCCGTTAGGGATGGCAGCTTCCGCAGGGTTTGAAGCCGTCGCTTATAAGCGCATCCCGCGAGCCGGTGAAGTTTTTGCGGTTTGCGTCCTTTATGCTGCTTACATGGCGGCAGGAGGAATAGTGGAAAACATGGGTTTTGGTATTGAGCACATAGCTTTGCGCCTGAGCCGTAGAGGAGGGTGAAGGCTTGGGAGTGGGCTTAGGCGTGACGGAGGGTTTGGGTGTAGGGGTCGTGGTGCTTTCGTCCTCAAGGCTGCTTTCGCCGGTAAGATAATCGATTTTTACTCCGGGCTGCACATTGAAGATGAAAACATTGAAGCATATGCCGTCCCCTTTGTCCTCAACGGAATAAGCCTCCAGATGCACGCCGCGGGCCACCAGCTCGTTTCCGGCAAAGACCGGGGTGCAGCGGTACATTACATGATTGCCGGTATCCTTTATATAGTCGGCAACCATGTTTTCAAAGGGCAGCATGCCCTTGGTGTTAAGGTACCGGGTGCCGGTTATGAGATTGCGCTCATTGGCGTTTTCCCCGGTAAGCTGGAAGCCTATAAGATGGCAGCGGTTATAGAGATATTTGCCGTCCACAAAATCGTACTTTGCGGTGTGCCAGCCCGTGGGCTTTATCTGGCCTATGGGGCCGCGGGTAAGCGTGGGCATGATGTCCCTCCCGATGCAGGCCTCGGCCGCGGTGCAGCGTCCGAGACGGTCAAGCTCGCCGTAGCGCTCCCATGAAGCGGTGCCGGGTTGCGAAAACGACGGGATACCGCCGTTTACAACGGCATACGGCTTGCCGGAATATTTTAAAAGCGCAAGGTCGGCTTCCGTGGTTTCCGTGTTTGAGGAAGGGGAAGGCGTGGGCGCGGCGGAGTCGCCGGAGGAGGGAGATTCGGTTTTTTCAGGCTCGGGCGTGCGGTTAGCGGCCGCCGTGTATGAGGGAACGGAGGAAAACGACGGTGCGGCGGAGGAAGCGGCAGTGGCGGTGCCTGTAAAGTAGCATCCGGTAAGACACACAAGCGCCGCAATAAGCGCGCAGGCTGCAAACGCAAGGCTGCGTTTAAGTGTTTTTTTCGGGAAAAAGGTCATTTTGTTTCTCCTTTATCCGTATTGTTATCTGCATTGTTATCGGCGCTGCGGCGCTTCCTTTTCCACAGCTCGCAGGTGATTCTGTCGTGGGAAAAGCCGGCAAAGTCGCGGGCGGACACCTGCTTAAACTCGGCGGCAAGGTCGGCGTCAAAATACACATCGGCGGGATAAAGCCGATTCCAGCGGTATACGGTGACAAAATCTGCGCGCTCTATAAAGCCGGAGGGGGGCAGCAGCTCGTCAAAGAATATACCGTTTTCCGGCACCTCGGAAGGCGCGGCGGCAACCGCCGTAAGACCTGCCTCCTTAAGCAGGGGAAGCGAATAGGGAAGGGCATAAAGCGGGCCTTCGCAGTGCGCGGCAATATCGCCGGGCAGCAGACGGTCCCTGCTTTGGCGCCTGCCTAAAAACGCCATTCCGTTTTCATCGTCAAGACAAACAATAAGATGCATATGCTCCTTTCCGCAGGCAAAAAACCGTGCATTGACAGGATTCATTGAAGGAATACCGAATAATTATACTTTATATGCAGGCTATTATAGCATATTCGGCAGGGAAAGTCATATTTTTTTCAAAACCAACACCGCCAAGCAAAAGGAGGCTTCGGTGTTTATGTTGCAAAGGAGTGCACGGTCTGCTATAATATGTATGTGCTTTAGGCTCAGGCAAAACGGCAAAGCACAAAACACAGCTGCTGCGCGGCATATAAAGAGAAAACGGCGAAAAACGCCGTAAAGAGGATAATAATGAACAGGGAAAACGATATCCGCACTCCGCAGGGTGAAACCGGCGAAAAGATTCCGCAGGCCCCGGTTTGCGTTTATTATTGCGGGCATGAGCAATGCGCGCCGGGTCATCGCTTCGGTCCGGCTACGCGCAACCATCATCTTCTGCATTTTGTTGCGCACGGCAGCGGAGAGCTGAAAAATGTACACGGCAGATTCCGCGTTGAGGCCGGGAGCGGCTTTTATATAGCGCCCGGAGAGACCACGGTGTACGGCACAGGCACGGACGACCCGTGGGAGTATTGCTGGATAGGGCTGGGGGGAAGCGACGCTTCCAGACTGCTGGCGCTTGCCGGCATAAGCAGCGCGAACCCGGTGTTTGAATGCAATTACGATGCCGTAAGGGAAATTACGGAGAGAATAAACGCCCGGCAGGGCATTGACAACAGCATGCAGCTGCGCGTTATAAGCGATGTATACACGCTGTTTTCGCTTTTGTGCCGTAACAACAGAACGCCGGTTGTACAGTGCGGCGACGATTATGTAAACAAGGCGCTGGCGTTTCTGCGTGAGGTGGCATATTATGATGTAAAGATAGATCAGGTGGCCTCGTATGTGGGGTTGGACCGTTCGCATCTGTACCGCCTTACGCAGGCGCGCACGGGCAAGAGTCTCAAGGAGCATCTTATACAGTTTCGTCTTGACCGGGCAAAGGAGCTGCTGCAAAGCACGGACTTCGGGATAGCGCAGATAGCCTCTGCCTGCGGCTTCAACGACAGCAATCACTTTGCAAAGCTGTTCCGCAGCCGGGTGGGGGTATCTCCGTCGCAGTACAGAAGCAGCCGCCGCTTGGGCGAGAGCGCCAAAATATTTTTAACGGCACAGGAGCCTGCGCAGGAGGACGGCTGAAAACAAAGCGCGCAGGAGAAGGAATTATCCGTAACGCCGGCGTTGAGGCGCGAATAGTATAAAAGCGGGATAAAATCGGGCGGCGCAGTTATTTTATCACCTGCCGGCAGGCGGGCGGCGCTTGTATGCGCGGGGACACACTGCCTTTGGAAAATAAAAGCTGTTGCTAAAGAACAATAAAGATGATAAAATATCGTGGAATTCTTTGATGATACTTATATTTTCGGAGGTAAAAATGCCGATTCTTGATTTCAAATGCAGCCGCTGCGGCTGTATTTTTGAAGAGCTTATAAGATCCGCTTCCGCCGACCTTGCCAAGGTGCGCTGCCCGGAGTGCGGCGCGGAAAAGCCCGAAAGGGTGTATCAGGGCAAGTGCTTAAACGCGGGGCATGCATCGGGCTGCACGCATAACTGCGCCACATGCCCGGGCTGCGGCAAGTGAAAGAGGGCTTGTGCAGCCGCGCCGCAATGCGGCTTGGGCGTTGCTTTCGGGGCGTATATTAAGGTGCAGATGTTAAAAATTTCTCATTCGTCGGGGGTTGTTGATGGAAAGGCTGATAATAAACGGCGGGCGCAGGCTGCGCGGTGAAATATCCGTAAGCGGTGCAAAAAATGCCGGGCTGCCGGTAATGGCGGCGGCGGCGCTGTGCGACGATGTATGCATAATAGATAATCTTCCCTATGTAAAGGATATAATCATAATGGCGCAGCTGCTTCGGGCAATGGGAGCAGAGGTGGAGTTTTCGCCTGCCGGACGGGCGGTGATAGACCCGCGCGGCATAAGAAATGTGATACCGCCGGAGGATATGGTGGCAAAGATGCGGGCCTCCACCTATCTTATGGGCATATTGCTCGGGCGCTTTAATGAGGCCTGTGTTCCTCCGCCCGGGGGATGCTCTATCGGCGCACGCCCGATAGACCAGCATCTGCGCGGCTTTGAAGCGCTCGGGGCAAAGGTGAGCGAGGGGGAATACCTTACCCTTAAGGCGGATAAGCTGGTGGGGAGCGATGTGTACCTTGAGGCCAGCGTGGGCGCTACGATAAACATCATTCTTGCAGCCGCCAAGGCGGAGGGAGTGACGGTTATTCACGGCTGCGCCAAGGAGCCGCATGTAGTGGATGTGGCGAACTTTCTGAACAACATGGGGGCAAGCATACGCGGAGCCGGAACGGACACCATAAGAATACGCGGGGTTAAAAATCTGCGCTCCACAAGCTATACCATAATTCCCGATCAGATAGAAACCGGTACATGGATGATTATCGCGGCGGCGACAAAGGGCGATGTGGTGATAAAAAACTGCATACCCACCCATATGGAGGTGGTGTCGGATAAGCTGCGCAAGGCGGGAGCCGAGGTAATAGAAGGCGACGATTATCTGCGGGTAAGCTGCGACGGTGAGCTTACGGCAACAAACATACGAACAATGGTTTATCCCGGCTTTCCCACCGATCTTCAGCAGCCCATGAGCGCCATGCTTACGGTGGCGCGCGGGCGCAGCGTTATAACCGAAACAATATACGAGCAGCGCTACCGTCATCTTGAGGAGATGCGCCGCATGGGAGCAAAGGTGCAGGTGGAGGACCGTGTGGCCTTTATAGACGGCGTGGATAAGCTTTACGGACGCACGGTGGAGGCAAGCGACCTTCGCGCGGGAGCGGCGCTGATTGTAGCGGGGCTTATTGCCGAGGGAACCACCACAATAGGCGGGGTAAAATATATCGACAGGGGCTATGAGCGCATAGAGGATAAGCTCATCGGCATAGGCGCCGATGTGCGCAGAGAGCTGTGATTTTTAATATAATGTATTGATTTTCGAATTCAAAAACGGAAGGCCGACGGACGGTCTTCCGTTTTTTGATGCGTTTTTTGCCGTTAACGATGTAAAACGCGCAGACAGGACAAATGCGGCATTGCGCCGTGTGCATGTTTACGGGCGCCGAAGAAAGGATCAGCGCACGGGGGTGATATAGCTGGTTTTGGGAAGGTAGAGGCCGCGGCTGAGATCCACGCCGAAAAAGGTTATGCCGCCCTTTCCGATGCCTGCAATATAGGCCTCGCTGCCGTTTTCGGCGGTGGTATTGCCCTGAGAATCGTAGCTTATGGACCCGGAGGAGGTGTAGGAGCGGGGCTGGGATATTGAGCTGTTGTGGATCATCCGTGCGCAGCCCGGTTCATCGGTGAAATTAAGACCCTCGCTGAAGCCCAGATGAGTGTGGCCCGTGAGCACTATAAGCTCGGGATGGGAGGAGAGCAGATTCCTGAAGCGGGTATTCTGCGGGAATTCCTCACCGAAAAGCATGGGCTGGGAATAGGCGCCGTTTACACGGTCGCCGGGGCCGAAATTGCGCATTACTGCGTGCTGAACCACGAATATGTTGGCCTTGCCGGCGTAGCGGTTTATAAGCTCCTCCAGCCAGTCCATCTGGGCGGCGGAGAAGTTATCCTGCTTGCTTGTGGCGGCGATTTCGGTTATTTCGCTTGCCATCATGATAAAGAGATTGTCCCGCCCGGCATCCTTTCGCAGGACATAATAATAGGGCTCACTGCCGCTGCGGATGCCGTCGGAGGTTACCTTAAGGAAGCCCTCGGGATTGGGAATGTCATGGTTGCCCATGGCCTCAAGAATATCGGCGTTGGTGTATCCGGCGCGGGTGATGCAGGTTTCATATTTTTTATACTCGGCAGCGCTGCCGTTTTGGCCGATATCGCCGGAGGAAACAACAAAGGGGATGTTGTTCCGGCGGAACCATTTAAGGGCGTTTGTCCATTTTTTCATAGCGCCAAGGTGGGTGTAGTTGATATGAATATCGGATACGGAGGCAAAGGAAACATCGGGAGCGGAGAGAAGCTTGTAATCGGGCAAAGGAAGCAGCTCGCGCGAGCCGTTTCGGTCTTCCAGCAGCAGGGCGGAGGCACCGTAGGGAATTGCCGCGCTGCTGCCGAAGCTGAAGGAGGGCGTGGAAGCGCTTAATACCGCTATGCTGTCCCACTGCTCAAGCGGGGCGCTGCCGTCGCTCCAGTACAGCGTATAGCCGCCCTGGGGAGCGTTCTGCGGCTGAGTAAGGCGTATTGTGCCGCAGGCATAGCCGGCAGTGCGTGCGTTATCGCCCTCAAAGGAATATTCCGCAAGAGGCGTTTGGGCGGTGGCGCAGACTGAGGCTTCGGGCCGAGGGGAGGCGGCCGGGGCGCAGGCGCAAAGGAGGAGCAATGCGGCGGCCGTTATAATGACGGCGGCGGAGCGCAGAGAAAAAAGGCTTGTTTTGTTCATAACGGTACTCCTTAATTATTTATATTATTATATTATTCAAAGATGTCGTGACGATTTAGGGCGGCGCATGCTTTTGCAGCGGCACATGCGGCGCAAAAACCGAAGGATGCGGTTTTTTGACATATAATAATATTGCAGCCGGGTTGGTTTTGCTTTTTCGGGTCTTCTGTTACAGTGTAGCATGAAGGAGCGCTGTATTCAAGATGAAACTGAAGTTTTCATATATTTTCATTAAAACGGGCGGAAACAGGGCGGATGAGTAAAATTATGGGGCTATTATCGTGCGGTTTTTGGTTTGTTTTGTGCATTGAAGCGCAAGAGAGTATGATATATAATAAAAAGAGAAAGTGTATTGCAGGCCTGCAATACGGGAAATACGGAAGGAGGATTCCGCAGGGATTGCGGAAAACGAAAACGAAAATGAAATTTACCAAACAGACGGCACTTGCCTGTGCCTGCGCCTGCGCGGCACTGCTGTGCGCCTGTGCACCGAGCGGGACGCAGCCGACTGCGACACCGGGAACGACACAGGATACGGCGGGGCTTACGCAATCGCAGCTGCGCCAAAAGGGCACGGACTACACATATTTTTGGTGGGATTACGGCATTGCAAACACAAAACGCAACGCCTATGTGCAGACCGGCAATTACGGCTTTATGCTGGATGCGCGCACGGCAAAATTCAAGACGCTGGGAGGATTGAGCGGTATAAGCCGCACCGAGGCTGCTTCGGGCACGAATGACGCGGTGGACGCGCTGCCGGCGGTGAAGGACATGAGCTACGGCATAAAATACGACGGCAAGGAGGACGTTGTCGGTTCGGCATCGTATGTGCACAATGACAGGTTTCCCATGTCCGGCGCATGGCAGGAGGGAGCAGGCAAGACAAATGCGGTGCGTATAATAAGCAGCGGAACATATATTCAGCGCTTTGACGTTATGCAGCTGCTTTACAATGAAACGGAGGATATTACCGCAAGGGCGGAGTTTTCCTGCGTATCGGATTATTTGACGCTGACCTATGACGCCAAGAATACGGCATCGCGCAAGCGGGATGTGGAGCTAAGCTTCAGCCTGGAGCTGGACGAAGCCTATTCGACAGTGGCGTATTCCGATGAACGCTCGGTGGTGCTCAGGCGGCAGGACGGACAGAGCGTAGGCTTTGTGCTGCCGGCGGGAAACACGGGCAGCCTGAAGTTTGAAGGCAGCAGAATAACGGCGACGGCGGCTGTGACCGTAGGCATGAAGGACTGGACGGGCTTTTCGCTTGTGATAATACCGGGCAAGGAGCTTGGAGAGAATTGCGTTAAGGACTATTATGCCTCGGAGCAGGTGAAAATAGAGGCGGAAAACACGGAACCCACCCGCAGTGACGTGACTCCGGAGCGCAATGCGCTGAATTCCGCTTACGAGATACTTATGCCGTCCTCGGCGAAATACACGGATTATTCCGTGGCGGAAAACCGTACGGCTTACGAGCGTACGCCTTTTACGGTGTCCAACCCTACGGACAGGGACACACGGGTGACGCTGTGCTTCAAGAAGCGGCTGATATATCCGTATGCCAACTACGGACTGTGGGGTATGAGCCCGATGCTGGTGGATCCCAAGACAAACGAGCCCACGGGCATTGCGGTGCAGTATTCCAGAAACCCGCATAATTATACTTCGTACAATGACATACTTTACGGTTCGTGCTGGGTTAATTGCTATGTGTATCTTGACGTGCCGGCGGGAGGCAGTGTAAGCTATGATTTTGTGTGTGCGTTTTCCTGTTGGGGAGAAACCTATGCCTCCAGCATTGCACAGATGTGCCTGGTGGGCTGGGGCGGAAACCAGTGGTGGCTGTCGGCATCAATAGGATCTTCTACGGGCTACGGAGAAACTTTCGGATTTGACCCGGAGCGCGGATGCGGACGCAGCCTGATCGACGATACACACCCGCTGTTCTCAAGGGCGGGCGGAGGCCCGGGAGGGGGCGATTGGCTGGCTCTGTTCCAAAATGGGACGTACAGAAACATCACAAGGCAGAAGATCACTATAAAAACGGTGGGGCCGAATGTAAGCAGCATGACGATAGGCGGTTATTTCGATAACAAGAAGGCCTATGCAGAGATGACCGTTACGGTTTGCCGCAGTAATGATTACGCAAAGATGATAAATTCCTTCAGATATGAATTTCTGGATGATGTAAGCTTCAACCGGGTGGCGCTGTATCAGCTTGGTGCGGATAATTATAACGGGATACGATTTTCGCACGTTGCATACGGTGATGCGGACGGAGTGAAGGAAATTCTGGAGGTGCCGGCGGAGGGTACGAAATCGGCCTACGTAAAACAGTATGTTGAAATGCCGGGAAAGGATGTATGGGTGGCGCAGTACGGCAGCCCCGATACAAGCTGCAATGCCGATAAGGGTATGGCGGTACGCAAATACAGCGCGGAGATAAACGGCAAAGTTTACAGCACGCCTACGCTGTCGTTTTACATAACAAATAATTACTGCACAAATCTTGCGGCAGAGCTGTCCTTGCCTAAGGAGATTGCGGACACGGGGATAATTGAGAAGGGAAGCAAGATCTCCGGCACGGTAGAATATCTGGTGGTGCCGCGGAACAAGTCGGATTATACCGGCACATCGGAGTATATAAAATCGCTGCCTGCGGAAGCGTTCAGCTCTGCGGAGATTATAAGACGATATGCCGTGGACGGCGCTGTTGAGGTGACGGCGGCCGTGGGAAGCGTGGAGCAGAGCTATCCGGCAACGGTGAAAACGGAAAACGGCACGGCAGAGGTTACAATAAAGGGCGGTATAGGCTATACGCCCATTACCTTCAGGGGGCTGGATTCGTACAGCGGCTATCGCCTGTATAAGGTGGAGGACGGAAAGGAAACCATGGTGGACCAGTCGGTGCGCGGCAACGATTACTGGCAGGTTTACAGGGATCCTGATACCGGGCTTTACGATATTTCCTTTAATGTTTATCAGATAAAGGAGAGCGGTACATACCGTTTGAAGAAGGCGTAATAGCAGAAAATACGGACAAAAAATGTATAAAGAGGCGGCGCTCGGGGCTGTAATGGCTTTGGGCGCCGCCTTTTTGTACGGCAAAAGCCATGAAGCTTTTTCAGGTGATGTCGGGAAAGGGAGAAATGCTGCCGTTTGCGGACGGTTTTGCAGGAAAATAAAATTTTATATATAAAAATGCGTATATTGCCCGTTAGTAATGCGCATAATGATAGTGTCGCCGGAGAGCTTTATAAAAGTGACGCTGTGCGCAGGAAAAACAAAATACAAAAATTTCCGCGGATAGGCGGAGAAAATACGGTGATACTAACGGTGCAAGGGAGGTGAAACAGGATGGCAAAGAAGATAGCGGTGCCTGAGGCGAAGCAGGCTATGGAAAACATGAAGTATGAGGTGGCAAATTCGCTTAATGTAAACCTTAAGAAGGGCTATAACGGAGATCTTACCGCGCGTGAAAACGGAAGCGTAGGCGGCGAGATGGTTAAGCGCATGATACAGCAGTATCAGAACAGCCACAAATAAGACTGTACGGATATAAGAATATATCGGATAAACTGATAAGGAGATGAAAAGTAATGAACGGTAAGCTGGTAGTACCCGAGGCCAAGCAGGCCATGGAGAACCTGAAGAACGAGGTTGCTCAGAGCGTCGGCGTGACCCTGAAGCAGGGCTACAACGGAGAGCTTACCTCCCGTCAGGCCGGAAGCATCGGCGGCGAGATGGTTAAGCGCATGATTCAGGATTACGAGAACGGCAGAAAGTAATAATAAGAAAATAAGCACAAAACAGGCGGCTTTGTCTATATGGCAAAGCCGTTTTCGTTTCAAAAGGAATATATGCATAAGTGCGGCAAGATGCATATGTTTGCGGCATCCAATTATCGGCAGGAAAATGCAGGGGATTAAGCATATAAACACCATTAAAATGCGGAATAAAAACGAAAAAATGCAGGATTGGATGCAGGAAGTTTTTCACACGGAGAGTAATTCACAGCTGTGGATAACCTTGTGGATTTCGGTGAATAAACCGGAGAAGTCCGAAGCTTCGTGGAACGAAATTGTGGATAACTTTGAGGGTTAATTCACACTTTGCACATATATTGATAAAAAGCGCGGTATTTCGGGTTATATGCAGCGGCGAGCATATTATTTTTTTATCAACAGGAATATATGAACAGCCATTCATATTGCAAGAGGGAAGAAGATGGGGCTGCAAAAGGGAGAAAGGAGCGGAAAAATCGCGGGCTGCGGACAAGAAAGGGGGAAAAATAAAGAATTGATTGTAAATTTATAAAAGCAGAGGGCACAACGGGTGGACAAGCGGGAGGGTTTATTGTAAAATATAAATATATGTTTCGCCGTAAAAACGGATCGGTGAAAAAATGCGGGTCAAGGCCGTGCGGCACTGCGCAGTGCTCGGAGGTACATCAATGAAAAAAAGGCTTGTGAATATATTGGCTGCCGCTGCAGCGCTTGCGGTGATAATCATTGCGGTACTGCTTTGCGGATGCGCACAGAAGGACGACTATGAGAAATGCGCCGAGGCTTTTTTCAACGCTTTGCAGGCAAGGGATTACGATGCGATATATGACATGATGACACCGTCCTCTCAAAGCAGCATAAGCCGGGAGAAGCTTAAGGAATATTATGATAAGGTATATTCGGCTTTAGAGGTGACGGGCATTGAGACATCGGAGTTTGAGCGGGTGAATCAGGACAGGGATGCCGTTTTCAATTACAGCCTTAAGCTTACAAGCCAAAGCTGCGGAGAGCTGAGCTTTGATTCAAGCGTTACCGTTCGGGCGCTGCTGGGGTTTTATCTTGTGGAATGGACTCCGGGAAATGTGGTGCCTGGGATGGATTATTACGATACGGTGCAGGTGCGAACCCTGCGCGGCATACGCGGAGAGATATTTGACAGCAGCGGGGCGGTGCTTGTAAAGAACGCGTATGCGGTGACGGTGTATTTCAATCTTAACAAAACGGCGGATTTTGCAGCATCGGCGCAGGCGCTTGCAGGGATATTGGAGCTTGATGCCGATGCGCTTGCGCAGAGCATGACAAAGGCGGCGGCCGGCGGCAACGACACGGTGGTGGCGGCGGTGTATGTGCCGGGCGCTTTGGAGGCGGAGAAGGAGGAGCGTGCGCTGGCGGTGGACGGCGTGAGAGTGGACAGAAGCAGCATAACCCCCATAAGGCAGGCGGTGTACGGTTCGGCGGCGGCGCATCTTATAGGGTATTCCACTCCCGTTACCAAGGAGGATAGGAGCAATGAAAAATATGCCGGCTTATCGGAGGGCACGCGCGTAGGAAGAATAGGCGCGGAATATGTATATGACGATATTCTCAGGGGCACAGACGGCGTGGAGATAGCGCTGCGCTCCGCGGACGGCAGCCGCAGGACGGTGCTTTACAGAAAAGAGGCGACGGCGGGGCAGGATGTGGTGCTGACCATAGACATAGGGCTTCAACTGGAAGCGGAAAGGCTTATGCAGGAGAAGTATCCCCAGAACAAAAGCACGGGAGCGGTTATAGTGAACGATCCCAAGAGCGGCAGAATAAAGGCGATGGCAAGCTATCCGACATTTGATCTGAACCTTTATGCGGCACCGGCGGCGGCAAAGGGAGCCGCCGACCTGATAAAGAATGAGGCGCTGCCGCTTTTGAACAGAGCGACGCAGGGGCTTTATCCTCCGGGCTCGGTATACAAGACCGTTTCCGCGATAGCAGGGCTGGAAACGGGCACGGTGAGGGTGGATACGGCTTTTCCGTATGAGGACGAGATAGTTAAGGTGACGGACAAAACGGACGGCTGGAGGCCGAAAGGCAGCCGGTGGTCGCATATGATAATAAGGGAGCATATGAAATCCTCCGCATCATACGGCAAGCTGGATATGAAGCGGGCGCTTGTGTTTTCCGACAACATTTATTTCGGCTGGATGGGTATACAGGTGGGCGCAAAGGATATGATAGCCTGGTCTGAAAGGCTGGGAATGGGGGAACAGATACCCTTTGAGCTGAACGTTAAAAAATCGCAGATATCAAACGATCCGGAAAATGCAAAGCTTTACAAAAACGATAAGTTTCTTGCGGATACGGCGGTGGGACACGGAGAGCTGCTGATAACGCCGCTTCAGCTTTCGGCGATATTTTCCCTTTACGGCAATTCCGGCAGCATAATGCAGCCCTATTGCGTGGAGAGCATATGTACTACCGATGAATTGGGGCGGCATACTGCGGTTTCGGTTACAAAGGAGCAGGTGTATAAGGAGCAGGTATGCTCAAAAGCCACGGTAGAGAAAATCAGCGCCTGCCTTGAGAAGGTGACGGTGGACGGAACGGCAAAGGCGGCGAATGTGAAGGGGATGACGCTGGTTGCCAAAACAGGCACGGCCCAGAAGAACGATACGGAGGAGATAGGCTGGATAGCGGGATATATCAAAGAGGGCGGGGAGCATTATTCTCTGCTTGTGTGCGTGGACGGGCCCAAAAACGGCACCGGCACAATAAAGACCGCGGTTGCCAAGGGACTGTTTACTTTTTTGAAGGATGAGGCTCAGAGTTGACGGCAGATACGGAGAAATTCTATAATAAACTAAAAAACATCCGCAGAGGTATTGAAATGCGGGTGTTTTTTTGTTATCATATATAAGCTGTTAAAAAACTGTGCTTTTGCACATACTGTCGCCGGCGCACACAGGCGCGGGTGGGGAGGACGGTTTATATTATGAACATGCGAAAATATGCGGCGGTGCTGCTGTGCCTGCTTTTATGCGGCTGTATACCGATTAAACCGGCCGTGACGCCGCAGCCGAGCGAGCCGGCGCAGACGGCAGGAACAACGCACGGTACGCCGGGAGTGACGGAGGAAAGCACGAAAACGGCGCCGGCGGACACGGGCGGCCCGACGCAGGAGGTTACTCAAGAGCCTACGCCGACCCCTACGCAGGACATAACGCCTGCGCCGACAAAGGGCTTTGAGATAATAGGGCCGCAGGCAGGCAGCGTGGATATTTACGCCGACGGCGATTCCTCAAAGCTGCTTGTGGGTATAGATCAGTTCGGGCGCACCTTTGATGTTCAGGCGGGAACGCGCAAAAAGCAGGTGGGAATGTTCTTCTGGCTGTGGCAGGGCTATCATTATGCGCACGGGCAGATGAACGACGCCTATGATGCAACGAAGATATTGGAAAAATACGGTATGGACGTACTGTTCCGTGAAGACAGCAGCATAAGCCCGGCCGGGCAGTTTCATTTTTGGGGAGAGCCGCTGTTCGGATATTACGATCAGGCGGACGAGTGGGTTATACGCCGCCAGATGGAGCTGCTTACGGACGCAGGCGTTGATTTTATTGTGTTTGACACCACAAATGCGTGGACCTATGAAACGGTGTATTTCAAAATATGCGCGGTTATAGAGGAGATGCAGAAGGCGGGGCTGAACCCGCCCAAGGTGGCGTTTTACACACATTCCATGTCCATACAGACGGTAAACAAGATATACAGGGAATTCTATAAGCCGGGCAAATACAAAAGCACCTGGTATTACATGAACGGCAAGCCCATGATAATAGGCTATACCGAGGCAGCGGATGATATAAAGGAGGCCAAAAGCCGCGGGGACAACTCGTATAACCCGTCTCCGCTGTCGCAGGAGGTGCTGTCCTTCTTTACCTTCAAGCGGCCGCAGTGGCCTAGCGACCCGTTCTATGCCGACGGTTTTCCGTGGATAGAATGGAAATATCCGCAGCCGATACATAACGGCATAATGAATGTATCCGTGGCGTCGCATCCGCAGGTGCCCATGAGCTTTTCCATAACGCGCGGCTATAAGAACTGGGGACGGGGCTACGATGTGGAGGCAAAGGTGAACATATCGGAGGATGCGGACAAGGGGACATTCTTCCAAAGCGAATGGGATCAGGCCATAAAGCAGGATCCGGACATGGTATTTGTGGACGGCTGGAATGAATGGATAGCGCTTAAATCCCTTTGGGACGGCGAATATATGCTGTGCGATGCTGCAAGCAAGGAATTCTCGCGTGATATCGAAATGATGAAGGGCGGCTACAACGATGCGTTCTACATTCAGCTTATAAAGAATATCCGTGCCTATAAGGGGGTAAAGCTGACGGGAAAGGTGGCCTCCACCGAAAAGAGCATAGATATAAACGGCGATATATCGCAGTGGGATACGGTGAATTCAAAGTATACCGCGAATATAAAGTCGGTGGAAAGAGATCACCGGGGAATAAGCCCCAAGCAGCACTATAAGCAGGAGGCTGCAAGAAACGATGTGCAGTGGGTGAAGGTTACAAGGGACAGTGAAAATATCTATTTTCTTATTGCCTGCCGCAATAAGATAAAGGGCAGCGGAAGCGGATACATGAACCTGTTTATAGGTACGGGCAGGGTTTCCGACAAGGGCTGGAACGGCTATGAGTATGTGATAAACCGAAAGCTTAAAAACGGGGTATCCGAGGTGGCGCGCCTTAACGGAAGCTTCGGGCAGACAAAGTGCGGACAGGCGCAGGTGAGCGTGAGCGGCAAATATATGCAGCTGGCGGTTCCGCGCTCGGCCATCGGGCTGGAGAGGTCAAGCGAGTTCTACTTTAAGGTGGCGGACAATATTGCAAGCCCGGGGGACATAATGGATTATTATGTATCGGGCAAGAGCTTTCCGCTTGGAAGGATGAGCTATCAGTATCTGGGATAAGATAAAACGAGGCGGTGCCCGCTGAAAGGTGCGCCCCGGAAGCAGGAGCTTTCGGGGCGCATTTAGTATATTTCTTTTTTTACCCACTTCTTATTTGAAAAGCATGAATCTGCGATACGGCTCATTTAGTATAAGTCTTGCTAACAATCTACCCATTCGATTTCCTGCTCAACTTGCCAAAAAGTTTTTCCGTTGAAAATATGAGCTTTCTGAAATTCACTTTGCCCCTCGCTGAGGGACGGTCCGTTGTATTCCCAAATGTATCCATCCTTTGCAGGTTCACATTGAAATACTTCCATATGTACTTTGTCGTTAGCTATATAGCCCTGAAACCAATATTTAACACCATTATAAATAAAAACAATGTCTTGACAGGTGTATATAGTGTCTATAAACTCATTAGGCTTTCCGTTTATCATAACTTTATCCCCCTGAAATATTTTTTGTATGTTCTTTTCATAACCTCCGGCAAGCATATCGCCGGTGAGCGCATGAATGCACCGGTTGAATTCCGGCTAAATCGTTCATCATATATGTGATAGTGCAAAACCGGAGTATGGTTGTTCCCGGTGAGTGATTTTTCGGGATGATAAGCAATTTCTATACACAAAGTATGATTATTATCATATATTCGCATTTCGTGAAAAGTACCGTCAGGTTTTAATTTGATGTAAGCATTACTCGAATGTGATGATTCGGGCAGTCCGTGTTTTCCGTTCAACCCCTTCAAAACTTTTATCCCTTCAATAAAGCCAACGGTTTCATAAGTATAATCTGCATTGTTGCCAACTGCAAATGTACCCCTGCCGCCCATATTAATTCACCGCCCTTCTTGATGACAGATAGTCTATTTGTATAAGATTGCCTTGCATTCGGGGAAAAGGCGTTCCGAATACAATGATGTTTTTCGGCTCCAAACGCTCTAACATTTCATTATAGCCGCGCATAAAGGCGTTCTTTGCATGTTTGCAGCCAATCATGCCTACTGCAACAGTGCTGCCTTTTTCTATGCCGTCAAAGCAATATTCGTAGCTGCTTGGCGTGCTCCAACTTACAGTGGGAATTACCGTCAAGCCCTTGCTTTGCCAGAACGCGCCGACCCAACGGTTTTTCGCTACGCTTTCCATCTGACGCCAGCCTTTCATGTCTGCATAGGTAGAAAAGTCGGGAGTGAGCAGGAATGAGTATTGCGAGTATTTTCCCAATGAGCGTTCGGGGTTGTCATAGATGCCGTTAAAACGATAATCGTCAACAAAAAAGTGGACCCCCTTTTTCTTATTCTCGTCATTATCATTTGCCCGGGTGTCGGAACAGGCTATAAGTTTAATTTCAGTAAACGGAAGTTCCTGTTTCGCTACCAGCGGAATGCCCCATTTGCCAACAGAAGGAAATGTGTTTCTCATAAAGAGGGGATTATTCCTCATGTTTTTACTAGTCATATTTATAATCCTTTCCCCATCTTAACGATGGATATTCTAAATATATAAGTTGAATGAAGAATCCGACCGCCAATTTGACAAGCCGCAAAGGATATGCTAAAATAATCGAACACAGCAAGTCGATATCTAGCATATCCGACGAATTAGAAAGCATTTTATGGGTTGTCGCAATAACCTATGAAATGCTTTTTATTTTGTAATTACAATCAATTTGCATCACCTCCTTTCGTAATCATGTCAGTCAATACCAAGTGCAACGCTCCTGCTGACGAGTATACTCGTCTTCAAAATCGTAATAGTTTCGCACAGGGCATATTTTATTTAGAAAATTGCCATAACGAAGCAAAATGATATCATCAAACTCTTTTTCAGTTCTTGAATGCCATTCGCTGTTTGTTTTTGCCAATGTTTCTATACGCTTTTCTGCTGCCTGGGCTGAAACGCCGAATGTGACTTGCAAAAAATTACGGTCAATCCTTTTTCCGCGGCGCTGCAACTCTCGTATTAATTGCTCCGGCATTAAAAGCTGAGCTGTGAAGAAATTTGTCTCCACCTCATATCTGTGATAACTGATTTCGTCTTTCTTGGTAAAATCGTGCCCAAGTATGTCGTGGCCGAATTCATGAAGAATAGAAAATGTAATATGCGGCTCTGACTTCGTTTCATCGTAAAAGATAATGCTTTTTCCGCCAAGCCTGAATATGACCGCAGATTCACTGCCAAAATCACTTATATCGATTCCGTGCTTGTTCGCTTTCTTGTATGAGCGGCAAACAATCTGACTCTGTTCAGTGACAAAGCTTTTCGGTGAAAACGGAAAGGAATGAATCACCGATGATTTAATTAACATTTCATTTGCCTTAGTGTATGCTTTATTAAAATTTGGTTTTGAATTTATCGGCAACTATCATCACTCCTCATTTTCGCCATCATCAAAAATATCATAGAACGCTGCCTTAAGCATTGTTTCGGCTCTTTTTAACTGCTCGGTGCTCAATTTGCCGAGATTTCGCTGCAAATACTGCAAGTCCTTGCTATCAGAATTCAGAGTTGCTTCGGAAGCATTTCCAAGCAAATAATCAGTTGTTGTGCCAAGTGCCTTGGCGATTCTTGTTAAAACATCGCTGCGAGGAGTTCTTTCTCCTTTGGCATAATAGGACATTGCGGATTCGGTAACACCTGCCTTTATCGCCAATTCCTTTTGGCTTAACCCGTTGCTTTTCATTAGTTCGGACATTCTTTCACTAAATACAGACACATCGTCATCCTGCCCTTCTTCAAGTTTTACTTTGCGAATTGTATTATAGCAAATAATTATAAAATTGTCAAGTCATAAATACAATAATTTGTAAACAATATTTTTGCACACACAATATGTTGTTATATTTCATTTGATTGTTAACATTGTTATAATACGAGCGCGCCTTTTGGGCAGTGGCGATAATGTGCTGACTTGCTATTTTCTACAGGGTCATCGGGCTGGAGGGGTCAAGCGAGTTCTACTTTAAGGTGGCGGACAATATTGCAAGCCCGGGGGACATAATGGATTATTATGTATCGGGCAAGAGCTTTCCGCTTGGAAGGATGAGCTATCAGTATCTGGGATAAGATAAAACGAGGCGGTGCCCGCTGAAAGGTGCGCCCCGGAAGCAGGAGCTTTCGGGGCGCATTTAATTTCTGTGCGTTTTTCGGATGCGGGGCTTGAAAGGGAATGCGAAACCGGCGCAGGGCTAACGGAGGCGGACATTGTCCGCGCCGAAGAGAGCCTCAAGATCGGCTCGGGCGCTTTCGTAGCTTATTTTGCGTGAGAGCACCTTCTTGCTGCCGCCGGAGAGATTGGGAAAGTACAGCACCGCGGCATCAGTGCCGGGGAAGCGGTCAAGCAGGGCGTCAAGGGCGTCGCTGAAGGCGGAGTTATGATCCGCAATGCGGATAAACACGGTGCGCTTTGAAGCGGCGGGCTCGGCGGTGCTTGGCGTTCCGGCTTCGGGGGAGTGCGCGGCCGGTGCGCCGGAAGCTTCTTCGGCACTTACAACGGAGACGGAATCCGCAAGCAGCTTAGGCATTTCGTCCTCCTTTGCGGAGATCCTGCCGCGTACGCGCACGATGGTTTCGGGCTGGAGCATATGGCTGTACCGCTCGTATATTTTGGGAAAGAGCATGACCTCGACGGTGCCGTAGAGATCCTCCAATACGGCAAAGCCCAGCATGTTCCCGGCCTTGCTGACCTTTGTGCGCATGGAGGAAACGATACCCACACATTCCACGGCGCGGCCGTCAAGCGAGGCGCCGGTTACGCCTTCATCGGAATCGGATTGGAGCATGGAGGTATTGAAGCCGGCGGCGCGCATGAGGTGGGCGTATTTGTCCATCGGGTGGCCGCTTATATATACCCCCAGCATTTCTTTTTCCATGGTGAGGATGACGGGAAGCTCGTATTCCGGGTATTCCGGCACGGTCTCTTTGGGTGCGGGCTGAGCATCCTCCATGGAGAAGAAGGATATCTGCCCCTCTATTTGCTGCTTTGCACCGGTGGCGGCGGCGTCCATTACATCCTCATATGCCATGGCCAATGCGCGGCGTGTGCTGCCAAGGTTATCAAGGGCGCCGGCCTTTATGAGACACTCCACGCTGCGCTTGTTTACCTCGCTTAAGGAAACCGTGCGGCTGACGAAATCGTGCAGATCCTCAAACAGACCGCCGCGGCGGCGTTCCTCGGCTATGGCGCGGGCGGCGGAAACACCGACATTTTTTACCGCTGCCATACCGAAGCGGATGGCGCCGTCGGCTTCAACGGTGAAATTCTCGCCGGAAAAATTTACATGCGGGGGAAGCACGCGTATGCCCTGATCCCGGCAATACTGGATATACAGCGCGGCGCGGGCGCCGTCGCCCAAAAAGCTGTTGAGCATTGCGGCCATGAATTCGCTGGGGTAGTAGTGCTTAAGGTAGGCGGTTTGGTATGCAACCACCGCATAACAGGCGGCGTGGGCTTTGTTGAAGGCGTAGGCGGCGAAGGAGGATATCTGATCAAACACCTTTTCGGCGGTGGCTTTATCAACGCCGTTGTTTACCGCGCCCTTTACCACCGTTACGCCGTTTTCCGTAAGACCGTTTATGAATATTTCGCGCTCCTTTGCCATGGTGGCGGCTTCCTTTTTGCTCATGGCTCTGCGCATAAGGTCGCTGCGCCCGAGAGAATAGCCCGCCATGTCGCGCACCACCTGCATTACCTGCTCCTGATACACCATGCAGCCGTAGGTGACGGCAAGGGATTTTTCCAGTATGGGGTGCAGATAGGTTACGCGCTCGGGGTGCTTTTTGCCCTCGACATATTTGGGTATGCTCTGCATGGGGCCGGGGCGGTAGAGGGCAATGCCGGCTATGATATCCTCAAAGCAGGAGGGCATAAGCTCCTTCATAAAGGAGCGCATGCCGCCGCTTTCCAGCTGGAACACGCCGTCGGTATCGCCGCGGGAGAGCATTTTATAGACCTCGGCGTCGTCAAAGGGCATATTGTATATATCCGGCGCAGTATTAAAGCGTCGGCGGATAAGCTCAAGGGCGTCGCGCACAACGGAAAGGGTGCGCAGACCCAGAAAATCCATTTTAAGAAGGCCCAGCTTTTCCAGCGTTTTCATGGTGAACTGGGTTACCGGCATACCGTCGTTGACGGCCAGGGGTACATATTCGTACACTGGGCGCTCGGTTATAACAACGCCGGCGGCGTGGGTGGAGGTGTGACGGGGCGCGCCCTCCAGAATTTTGGAGTAGTCGATGAGATGCTTTATGCGCTCGTCGGAATCGGCAAGGGCACGCAGCTCCGGATTCTCCTTAAGGGCCTTGTCCAGCGTCATATCAAGGGAAAAGGGAATGAGCTTTGCCACGCGGTCGCATTCGGCGTAGGAAAGATTCATTGCCCTGCCCACATCACGCACGGCAAGACGCGCCTTCATGGTGCCGAAGGTGACTATCTGCGCGACATTTTCGCTGCCGTATTTGGCGGTGACATAATCTATTACGCGGCCGCGCCCCTCCGGCTCAAAATCCACATCAAAATCGGGCATGCTGACGCGCTCGGGGTTCAGAAAACGCTCAAAGAGCAGGTTGTAGCGTATGGGGTCAAGGGTGGTGATGTCCATACAGTAGGCCACTATGCTTGCAGCACCGCTGCCTCGTCCGGGACCCACCACTACGCCGTGGGTCTTGGCGTAGTGGACATAATCCCACACTATGAGATAATACTCCACATAGCCCATTTTTTCTATCATGGCAAGCTCGTACTCAAAGCGGTCCAATACTTCCTTAGTGGGGCTTGGATAGCGGCGGCGCAGACCCTCCTGTGCTATCTTGCGCATATATTGCGGGGCGGTGAGCCCCTCGGGCAGCTGATAGTAGGGCAGCTTAAGCTGCCCGAAAATAAAATCGTAATTGCAGCTTTGGGCTATTTTGCAGGTGTTTTCCAGTGCGTCCGGCACATAGGAAAAGAGCTGCTGCATTTCCTCGGGGCTTTTAAGATAGAACTCCTGGGTTTCAAAGCGCATACGGTCGGGGTCTGCCAGTGTTTTTCCGGTTTGTATGCAAAGCAGGATATCGTGCGCGGCGGCGTCCTCGCGGTTTATATAGTGGGCGTCGTTTGTGCAGATAAGAGGAATATCCAGCTTGCGGGCAAGCTTTATAAGCAGGGGATTTACCGTGTGCTGCGGGGCAAGGCCGTGATCCTGAAGCTCAATATAGAACCTTCCGGGAAACATGGCGGCCAAGCGCTTGGCCAAAGCCTCGGCGCCGTCCCAGTCACCGCCCAGGAGCAGCTGAGGGATATCGCCGCCTATGCAGGCGGAGGTGCAGATAAGCCCCTCGCTGAAGCGGGAGAGCAAATCGTAATCGATACGGGGCTTATAATAGAAGCCGCGGGTGAAGCCTTCGCTTACAAGGCGGATAAGGTTCTGATAGCCCTGAGCGTTCTGGACAAGCAGGATAAGGTGAGCATAGTCTTTATCGGCGCGGCCCTCTTTATCGGTCATGGAACGGGGGGCGACATATACCTCGCAGCCGATTATGGGCTTTATGCCCTGAGCCTTACATTCCTTATAGAATTCCACAACGCCGTACATTGCGCCGTGGTCGGTGATGGCAAGAGCATCGCAGCCCAGCTCTTTTGCACGGGCTACAAGGGGCTTGATGCGGCAGGCGCCGTCCAGAAGCGAATATTCGGTATGGACATGAAGATGGGTAAAGCCGCTCATGGTTTCTCCTTCGGCGCAGGGCTGCGCCGTTTATACGGTGTATTTTGTGTTTTGTGTTTTGCGCGTTTTCAAATGCGCTGCATATGCAAAAAAATCAGAGCTCGGGCGGCTCGGTGATACCGCTTGCCCGCATTTGTGCGGCGCGTTCCCGAAGGGCGCGCAGACGGTTGTTCATTGCGGAGCGGGAAATCCCGGCAGCGGCGGCAAGCTCGGCGAGGGAATAGTCGCCGTGCTCAAGGCGCAGCCGTGCCGCCTGAGCCAAGGGCTCGCTGAGGGAAGAAAGCCCGCAGGTGCGGCTGAGAAAAAGTATATCGTCGGTTTGCTGCACCGAAGCGTTTACGGTTTTGCCGATATTGGCGGTATCGCAGTTGGTGCGGCGGTTTATGCGGTTGCGCACATCCTTGAGCACGCGGGCGTTTTCCAGCTTCAGCAAAGTGGAGTAGCCCTCCATAAGCCCGGTGAGGGTTACAAGGGAATCAAATTCCTTTATATATATTATTTCTTTTTCTCCCCGTTCCGTCCAGGAGCAGGATATTCCGCTGCGGGCAAGAAGCTCCACTACCTCCTCGGCGGCGGTTTCGCCGCTTAAGGAAAACTCCATAAGATACTGCTTTTCGGGGTCGGATATCACGCCGCAGGCAAGAAAGGTGCCGCGAAGTGCGGAGGCAATGCAGCAGTCGTCCTTTATAAAGCCGCCCAGAGGCGTGGGAAAAGCACCGATGCCCAAGCGGTCAAGCGAGGAGGCGTCATCAAGAAAAAGGCTGAATATGCGCTTTGGACGGGGCTGGCGCTTGCTTATAAGGGCGATATCCGGGGCAAAGCCGAAAAGCCGGCGGCAAAGGGCGGCCATGCGCAAAGCGGTGGGCTCGTGTTCGGTGGACAGGGTAAGGCCGAAGCGGCCGCCGCCCAGCAGGGAAAGCTCACCCATGCCGCGCGCGGCGGCCGCCAGCTCGGCTGCTGCGCAGCATTCCTTTTGCGGATTAAAGCGGGCAAGCTCATCCTTAAGGGCAGTGGTGCAGGACACGCGGGCTCCTTTCCTTGCAAAAAGCGGACGGTTCCGATAAATAATTGCAATTTATAAATTCGAAGGTTTTATAAGGCCTTGAAAAAGGCGGCTTCAGCGCAGGCCCAGCCGCTCAAGCTCAAGGTCGCGGTGTTCAACATAGACATTGCGCCCCTGCGCGCGAAGGCGGGAGGCGAGATTTTCGGCGGCGGCTACGGAGCGGTGCATACCGCCGGTGCAGCCGATTGCCACCACCAGATTGCGTTTGCCGGAGCGGTGATACAGCGGCAGAACAAAGGAGATAAAATCGTAAAGGCGGTCGCAGAACTCGTGAACCTCGGGAAACTGGTCGAGATACAGCTGAATTTCCGGCTCGGTTCCGGCGTGGGAGCGCAGCTCTTCAACATTATAGGGGTTGGGAAGAAAGCGGGCGTCAAACATCATGTCGGTATCGCCGGGAATGCCGCGCTTAAAGCCGAAGGAAACTATGGTAAGGCGAAGATTTTCGGGATCGGAGGCAGAATCGCCGTAATAGCGGTTTATAAGCTCGCCCAGCTCCTTGAGCTTGAGATTCGTGGTGTCGATCTTTACATCGGCGCGGGAGGAAAGCTCCATTAAAAGCTCCTTTTCCCTGCGTATTCCTTCAAGCAGGCGGCCTCCGGCAGCCAAGGGATGGATGCGTCTTGTGAAATTGTAGCGGCGCACAAGCTCCTCCTCGGAGGCAAACAAAAACAGAACCTCAAAGGCGTAGCGATGCTCGTCCATATAGCGGAAGGCGTCCCGTATGCCGGAGAAAAATTCCCGTCCGCGTATGTCGATGCCCACGGCCACCTTTTCCATGGTGCTGCCGGTAAAGCACATATCCGCAAAACGGGGAAGCAGCGCAGGCGGAAGGTTGTCCACACAGAAATAGCCCATATCCTCCATGTATTTCAGCGCCCCGGTTTTTCCGGAGCCGGAAAGACCCGTTACAATTACAAAACGCATTTTATCCTCTGTTTCCCGGATCCGCACCCCGGATCCGCGGGGTTCAATCGTGCCCGATGATCTTTATTTCGGGCTCCAAGCGAAAGCCGCTTTTTTCATATACGGTGTTCTGGACAAGCTTTATAAGGGCAAGCACATCCGCTGCGGTGGCGCCGCCCGTGTTAACAAAAAAGCCGGCGTGCTTGCAGGATACCTGCGCTCCGCCCACGCTTACGCCCTTGAGGCCGGCGGTATCTATAAGGGCGGCGGCAAAGGCGCCCTCCGGGCGCTTGAAAACGCTGCCTGCCGACGGATAGTTAAGAGGCTGGCGTTCTCTGCGGCGGCGGGTAAAATCCGCCACACGCGCCGCTATATCCTGCGGGTTGTCGGGCCAGAGGGAAAGCACGGCGCTTACGACCGCAACATCGCGTCCGCTTAGGGCGGTATGGCGGTAGGCAAAGCCCATTTCCTCGCGGGACAGGGTGACAAGCTCCAAACGCTCGTTTATTACGGTGACGCTTTTTACTATGGAACCGATTTCGCCGTTATAGGCTCCGGCGTTCATATATACTCCGCCGCCGAGGCTGCCCGGAATGCCGCTTGCAAACTCAAAGCCCGCCAAACCCGCACGAGTGCATACCTGTGCAAGTGTGCTCATGAGGATGCCGGCCTCAGCCTCCACCTCATTACCGGTTACGGAGGCTTTGGAGAAGTTGGAGCCCAGCTGCAGAACAAGGCCGTCTATGCCGCCGTCCCGCACAAGAACATTGGAGCAGTTGCCAAGCAGTGTTACGGGAAGCCCGGCATTGCGTGCAAAAAGAAGCAGGCGGGATATCTGCTCCGCCGAGGAGGGAAGAGCAAGGTATTGTGCCGGTCCGCCTATGCGGAAGGTGGTGCGTTCCTTCATGGGGGCGTTTACAAGAAGAGACGGACATATTTCGCGAAGGCCGTTTAATGTTGATTCATCCTGCATTGGGTTACATCCTTAAATAAGTATTTATTATTCCTGCGCCGCGTGTTTTGCTGCGGCATGCAGGCGCATTTTGCTGCGGGCTGCGGCCGTGTGTTTGCAGTGCTGCCGCGCCGCGGATATACCATAATTATTATAAGCTATTATATAATAGATTCGTCCTTTTCGCAAGCCCATTATACTGTTATACTGTATGTATGCAGCGCGGCGGTTATGCTTTACGGGCCGTACAGAGCCAAGAGAAAGTCCTCGGCGCTGTCACCTGCGCCGGTAAGGCGCTCAAGCAGCGCCTGCCGGGGATCATCCTGATAAAACATGGAAACGGTGCGCACGCCGGTCAAAAGCAGCGAGGAGCGCACGGTATCAAGACCGGGGTTATCGTACACGGCGTTTTCAAGAGCGGAGAGCTGAGCGGGGAACATTCCTATGCGGGGTACGGCGCACTGGACCTCCGGCGAGGAGAGAAAATCCAGCACGGAATAAAGCACGCGCAGCTTCTTTTCATCGGCGCCCTTGAGAATGCCGATGGCCTGAACGCAATCGGAGTATCCGTTAAGCGGTATAACGCGGGAGGCGCGGGCGCGGTTTTGCTTTTCGGCGGCGGCAAGGCGGCAAAGCTGACGCTGGGAGCACAGCGCCGTAAGGGCGGTGCGGGAGTAATTGTAGCTGTCCCACAGTGCGTCGGGCGCCAAAACGGCGGGTTGGACGCTTAAGGGGCGGTCAAGGGTGAGAGCAAGCGCGGCGGAGGCGCTGCCGGGAAGCACTGCAAGGGAGAAAACGGGCAGACGCTGCCGGCCGCTTGCCACGGTGCCGCCGGGGCGGGAGAGAAGGGAAAACAGGTCGTCATATTTCGCGGCGGCATCGGTAAGCAGACAATAGGCGCCGAAATACAGGGGAACAGCCAGCCCCTGCGCGCATTGCCCGACCGCCGGAACGGGTATGCCGGGTATGTTTACGGCTTCAAGCAGCCCGGCGGCGCTCTCCCGGCTCAGCAGCCCGGTGCCGAAGCAAAGCATATCGGGGCGGGAGCTTTTAAGCAGCTGCGGAAAAAGCTCCGGGGACACGGTTTTTACATCAAAGCGCACGGAATACTTTTTTTCAAACGGAGCAAGAACGGAGGCAAGCCATGCGGCACGGCTGCCCACGCCGCCGGGAAAGGAATCCACCTGCCAGATGACTATAACGCCGCTGAAGCGTTCGTTTTTCCTGCGTTCCAGCTCCTGGCCGAGTATATCGCGCTCAAGCGCGTTTTTAAGGTGCGCAGGAGCAAATATGCATAACAGAAGCAGCAATGTGCTTATAAGCGCGGAAAACAGACGGGTTTTCTTTTTCATAAAAGACTCCTTTGAAAATTTGCATTGTGCGGCCGTTGCAAAAGCAAAAACGCATAAAAGCGCCTGCCTGCAATGATATGCGGACAAATGCGTAAAAAGAAGGCATAAAAAGAGCAAACGGTATTTTTTTACGGGGAAGAAAACAGGTAAAATGGGGTTGCTATCGGCAAAAGAGTGTGATATAATACACAAACAATCAAAGGAGCTTGAAAAAAGTGGATTATAACGGACGAAGGCTGCGTCACGAGCAGAAATACTATATTTCCTACGGCGAGTATTATAATCTTGTCTCCAAGCTTTCCGCAGTGCTGAAAAGGGACGGGAATTACGGGGACAAGGGATATTTTATCCGTTCGCTTTATTTTGACGATATGTATAACTCCTCCTATTACGAAAAGGAGGCGGGCAATTTTACAAGAAGCAAATATCGCATACGGATATACAACTATTCCGACAAATACGGGGATATAAAGCTGGAGCAGAAGTGCAAGATAGACCGTTATATTGCCAAAAGCTCGCTTGTTATAAGCAAGGATCAGTTCTACGATATCATTGACGGGGGCGGCGAATTTTTGCTGGACAACCGCAAGAAGGTGGCCAAGGATTTCTATATTGCAACGCGCTACCGGCTGCTGCGGCCCAGTGTTATCGTGGACTATTACCGGGATGCTTTTACCATGGAGGAGGGCAATGTGCGCATTACCTTTGATAAAGAGCTGCGTGCGGGAGTGAACACCTTTGATGTGTTTGACCGCGAGGCGGTTACGGTAAATGCATATCCGCCGGGGAAGCTGGTTATGGAGGTAAAATACGACGACTACCTTCCAAGAAAGGTGCAAAAGCTTATACAGCCTGATTGCAGCGAATACATGGCCATTAGTAAATACGTTCTGTGCCGAAAGGCCAAGGACCTGATGCAAAGAAAGGAAATACTGGTATGATGCTTCAAATGTTGAAAATCGGCTCTTCCGATGTGATAAACGGCGGCATTGCGGAGATATTCAAGGTGGGCGACCTGAACTTCTGGCAGGTGCTGCTTGTACTGCTGCTGTCCTTCCTTATGGGATTGGTCATCTACTTTACCTACCTTAAAAGCTTCCGCGGAGTGGTTTACTCTCAGCCCTTCAATGCTTCGTTAGTGCTTCTGTGCATGATAACGGCGCTGCTTATTGTAACAATAAGCTCCAATGTGGTGCTGGCGCTGGGCATGGTGGGTGCGCTGTCCATTGTACGATTCCGTACTGCAATAAAGGATCCGCTGGATATAGTGTTCCTGTTCTGGAGCCTTTCCACCGGCATGATAGTGGGTGCGCGGCTTTACGCCGTTGCGGTGGTGGCGACAATCATCATTGCGTTGGTGTTCTTCCTTATGCTCAAGGTTTTCCGCGGCCGCAAGCCGGTGTATCTGTTTGTGCTGCGGTTTGACTCCGATATACAGTCCGAGATCGGCAGGGTGCTTGCAAAGCTGGACGGCACGGTGCGCAACAAGACCGTTGCGGACGGAGTTACGGAAATTACAATAGAAATGGAGCTTAAAAACGGCAACACGGGCTTTGTGGACAAGCTGTCCCAGGTGGAGGGCGTACACAGCGCGGTGCTGGTAAGCTACAACGGAGATTTTGCCGAATAAACGGCCGTTTTACGGCGATATGCGTAATCAAAAGGAGCGTTTTATAACGCTCCTTTTTGAGTTTTCGTATACGGGTGCATCAGCAAGGCGGTCGGTACGGACATAGAAAGATAATGCGGAGATTCGGCCGCTTAATCGTAAGCATTGCTCAGCAATGCAATTGCCGCAATAAGACACAGCGCTGTATTGACTGTGCAAATTACGCAAACCGGCGTGAAAGTCTTACAGGCGCAGGAGGCTATTGTAAAAAATATGACGGAGGCATAGGAGGAGGGGATGCCGATGCTGCCGCATACCGCGGCAAGGTAACGGCGGCGGTTTGTGTCTGATGGCGGCTGCGGCCGTGCTGTGCATAGTGTGGAGGAAAAGAACGGCAAAAAATATCATACAGCTTGCAGATTGATATATTCATTTGCTGTTTATATAGAATTTATAAAAAAACAAAGGAAAAGAGGACTGAAACATGAGAGCTATGAAATGTATTGCCGGTTTTCTGCTGGCGCTGATGCTGTTGCTGACCCTTACGGCGAATGTATTTGCCGACGGGGAAACAACGACCGGTACCATAACGGTTACAAATCCCATGGATAAACAGGCGTATACTGCATACAAAATATTCGATGTTACTTATAATTCCGATAAGAGTGCCGTTTCCTATACGATAAGCAAGGCGTCCCCGTGGTATTCCGTTGTAAAGGATTATCCGGGATTCGAGCTGGCCAATGCGGCAAGCGATGATACACGCTTTACCGTTACTGCCAAAGAGGGGTTCAGCGCTGCTGCCTTTTCGGAGCTGCTCAAGCGGAATGTCAACGGCAAAACCGGCATTACGCTTAAAAAAGCGAGGACGGTAAAACAGCAACTGCATCGGGTTTGAATTTTGGATATTACTTTGTTACCAGCTCTACCGGCGCGCTTTGCAACCTGACAACCACGGCGCCCATAGCGGAGATCAACGATAAAAATGATGTTCCCTTTATAAAAACAGCCGATAAGACCACGGCAGATATCGGTGAGATCGTACAGTATGAGCTTACCGGAAAGGTTCCGGATACTACCGGATTCAACACCTTTACCTATTTGATTACCGATAATATGTCCGCAGGGCTTACTTTCCGGGATGATGTTGTGCTTACCATCAGTGGAGCTGCTGTTGATGCCGCAAAATATGAGATAAAAAAAGTGGGTAACGGCTTTGAGCTTAGAATTTTTGTTATGCAGCTCAAAGATAAGGCGGGACAGGAAATCAAGGTGAAGTATTCTGCCGTTATCAACGAAGCGGCTGTGGCGGTTATAAGCCGAAACACTGCGGTTTTGAAGTACAGCAACGACCCCACAAATGAAAATTCCACCACTGAAATTACTGTAGTAAAGAAGGTATACAGCGCAAAAATAGTAATCAACAAGTACGAAACCGGCAGTGAGGCAAAGAAGCTTGCCGGCGCGAAATTTGTTCTGAAAAACTCCGAAGACAAGTATTACAAGTATGTTCCTGCTCAGGGCGATGAGGCTGCAAGAGCAGACTGGATAGATACCAAGGAAGGCGCAACCGAAGTTACGACAGACAGCAACGGAGCGGCGACATTTGAAGGACTCAAGGACGGCACTTACAAGCTTGAGGAAACCTGCGCACCCGCCGGCTACAATTTGCTGACCGATGATGTGACGGTGGAAATAAACGGCGCTGCCGCAACGGATACGAATCTTACAACGCTTACCGCTACGGCGGATATTGCAAACAGCAAAGGTACCATGCTTCCGGCGACAGGCGGAATCGGTACAACTCTGTTCTATGTTTTCGGTTCAATAATGGTGTTGGGCGCTGCGATATTTGTAGTGGTTAAGAAGCGCATGAGCCTTACAAAGTAATTTTGCAAATGGTCGGCCGCTGCAATTACGGATACCCCCGGAATTGCAGCGGCAAGGAGAAGCCTTAATGAAAAAACATATTTCTGCCGTAGTTATCCTGCTTGTTTTTATCACAGGCTTGTTCTTGCTGCTGTATCCGACCGTAAGTGACTATATAAACTCTCTGCATCAGTCATGGGCAATTGCCGGTTATGCGGAAAATGTTGCCGGCATGGATCACGAAAAATATGAAAAAATGATGCGTGAGGCCGCAGAGTACAATGCGGAGCTTGCGCGCAGGTCCTCAATGGCTGCTTACTCAGGAAGATCAGAAAAAGTATAACGAGGTGCTGAATCCGGGCAATGACGGAATAATGGGGTATATCGAAATCCCGAAGATCAATTGCAATTTGCCTATTTATCACAGTGTTGACGAAGGAATTCTGCAAACGAGCATAGGGCATATTCCGGGTTCCTCCGTGCCCGTAGACGGGGAAGGGACGCATTGCGTTCTGTCCGGTCACCGCGGGCTGCCCAGTGCAAAATTGTTCAGCGAACTGGATCGTCTGAGTGAAGGAGACAGCTTTTTGATCCGCACGCTTGATGAGGTGCTTACTTATGAGGTGGATCGGATACTGATTGTGCTGCCGAAGGATACCGATGCACTTTGTATTGAAGAGAACGGGGACTATTGCACGCTTGTAACCTGTACGCCTTACGGTGTAAATTCGCACCGAATGCTGGTGCGCGGCCGCCGTATTGAAAACGCTTCCGCGGCGAATACCGTGCGTGTTGCTGCAGATGCCATACAGGTTGAACCCATAATTGTTGGCCTTTTGTCGCCATCCAGATTTTGCTTATTTTGCTGATTTGGGTATTGGGACGCAAGCCAAGAAAAAAACCACAGCAGGAGGATCAACATACATGAGGAAAAAACAGCTTTTTTTCCGGGCGGCAGGGCTGCTTTTATGTCTTATAATTGCGTTGAACTGTGCTGCCGTGCCTGTATTTGCATATACGCAAATCGACATCGGGCAGGAGGTTTCACTAAAAATCAAGCATCCCTGTGCGGAGGCGGAATTCAGAATGTACCGCATAGCGGAGGTTTCTTCATACGGGCAATATTCTCTGACGGAGGAATTTGCAAATTACAATATTTCACTTGACCCGTCTGATCAGTCCGGGTGGAGGGTGCTTGCCGAAACATTGAGCGGTTATGCCGCAAGGGATATGCACAGCCCCGTTCGGGAAGGAAAAACCGATGACGCGGGGGAGCTTGTGTTTTCGGGGCTGTCCGTCGGGCTGTATCTTGTTGTAAGCGATAGATGTGAGCGCGGAGATGTGTATTATGTTTCGGAGCCGCTGCTTATTGCATTGCCGAATTTGGACGCCGATGATTGCTGGGTTTATGATGTTTCCGCCGAACCGAAATACGGTACAGAGCCGGCCTTTGATCCTGTTGAGTTGAGGGTGATAAAGGTATGGAAGGACGGAGAAAGTTCGCAGCGTCCGGCTGCGATCACGGCGCAGCTTTTGCGCGACGGTGTTGTCTGGGACAGTGTGGAACTAAGTGACGGCAACAATTGGAGACATACATGGAGCGGCCTTGATGACCGCAATACATGGCAGATAGTGGAGGAAAAAGTGCCGCAGGGCTACACGGTTGCCGTACAGAGGGAGGGAACACTGTAATCCTTACAAATACAAGGCCGGGCGATCCGGATAAACCGCCGCTGCCGCAGACGGGTGTTCTTTGGTGGCCGGTCGGGGTTTTGACAGCTGCGGTAATTCTTTTGCTGCTGGTAGGATGTATTCGGAGAAAGAATCAAAATGCGTAACAAAAAAGGTTTGTTTTTTTGACCGGCGGAGCGCTGCTGCTTGCGGCAGCGCTGCCGTTGGCATTATATAATCTGTGGGATGACAACAGAGCCGGAACGGAGCCGCAGCAAGCTTTGGAAATTTTGCAGCAGCTGCCTGCGGCAGCAGAACCGCTTACGGAGCGCCGACAGGATGCGCCTGCAGCGCCGTCGGTAAAGAATGTGCCGGATTATATACGCTGCCCCGAAATGAGCATGCCGACGGTGAAAATTGAAGGCATAGAATATATCGGTGTGCTGTCGATTCCGACAATTGATATTTCACTTCCGGTTTTGAGCCGGCTCAGCAAGAGCGGGCTGAAAGCTGCGCCGTGCCGTTATGTCGGCTCGGCATACCTTGATTCGATGGTCATTGCCGCGCATAATTATAAGGCGCATTTCGGAAAGCTGAAGGAGCTGCGTATCGGCGACAGACTTTCCTTTACCGATGCGGACGGAAACATCTTTTATTATGAGGTGGGGGAAATAGAGATCCTTGCGCCGGATGCAACGGAGGAAATGACAGACTCCGATTGGGATCTGACACTGTTTACCTGTACGCTCGGCGGAAAAAACCGAGTTACGGTGCGTTGCTTTCGACTGAACAAGCAGTAAATACGGCGCAGTGGGCACTGTTTTGCATTAATGAAAAAAGATGCCGGCAATAATATTTGTATGACATTGCGGCGGGTCGAGCCGATGAATATACATGCATTGCTCAATATAAAACTCGTGCTTAAAACTTAATTTTTTGTTTATATGCCGCTTATTGGTTGCCGTAAGCGGCTTTTTTGTATAAGGAAAAGCGGCGCAGTCCGTAAATGGCTGCACCGCTGCGATATTTGTGCGCTTGGGCGGCTTTATTCAGTTTATATCGTCATCGGGCAGCAGCTCGCGCAGGCGGGCGTCGGACACGCGGAATGTATTTTTCAATTCCTCAATGGCATATTTGCGTCTTGCGGATATATTATGCCGCAGTGTTTTCACATTTTCCTCCCATTTAGAAAGGCTTTCGGGATATTTCCAGCGCTCACAGTTGCGCGCCATTTCCGGGCGTACAAGCTCGGTCATGGAATCAAAAAGCGCAAGCAGATTTTCGGTGCGCAGCGTGGTGTTAAGCAGCTCACAGTAACGCAGCGTGAATTTTTCCCGCCACCCGGCGTTTTGATAAAAGGCGTTGAACAGCACCGTTTCCACGCGGAAGCCGCTGGGGGTGAAAATGCCGGCCTTGGTGAAAAAGCGTTTGAGTATAGCGCTTCTGTAACTGTTCAGCCCGCCGTCAAGGTCATAGAGAATGGGGGACCACTTCACCACTCCGTCCATGGAGCGTATGCTTTTTTGGTTGTAGGCATCCGACAGAATAAAGAAGGAGATGCATATAAGATAGTCGGTATAGTAATCCTCATCCACCCATTGTATGTATTTCTGATAGTTTTTATCATCGGACATATCGGCAGTGGCGGCAAAATCAATCAGCGCTTTTATATCGGAGTTGTCGCCGATGCCGTTATATACATTTGTGTTGGCGCGTACAATCTGCACGGTATTACGGTCGCAGCCGGTGTGCGCGGCCAGATAATCTTCGTTTTGATTTTCCTTGAATTCATACAGGCCGTGATATTTTCCGTTAAGATATACCACTACCATCTTTGACTGCGCATTGTATACCTTCATGCCGTTTGTTGCCATGCTTACAAAGGCGTCGCGCAGCCGCGTGCTGTATGCGTCTTGCCCGCTGTTGCGCAGCGCGAGCGAGGAATAGGTGCAGAAGCCGGTGTTATACTCAAAGAAAGGATAGCTTACAGAGCTTTGACCGTAGGCACCGCGCAGATGCAGGTTAAAGGTTTTTTGCGGGTATTTGCGGGTGCCGTTGCCGCCGATGGTAAACCCGGCGGGGAATCCGGTCTGGCGCGCTCCGTCTGCGGCGTAGCATTCCACATAGCCCGCCCTTTCCCGCACATCCAAACGGCTGGCGCTGCTTGTTACATAGTTAAGGTCGCTTTTTGTCATGCTCAGGCATATTACGGGCAGCAGATGCTCGTCCTTCCCGGTGCGGAAGGTGGCCACGGTTTCGGCGCTGTCCGCATAGCCGCTTTTTACGGCAACGGCGCGCACCACCGTTGTGCTTTTTATCTCTATTGTTCCGTTAAGCACGGGGGAGGAGGAATCCGGCGTGGAGCCGTCCAGGGTATAGTGTATCTCGCTGCCGTCCGCGGAGGTTATACCGAGGGTCAGGCCGTCCTTATAATAGCCGCCGTTTTCGGAGAATACCGGGCTGGCGGCATATCCCAAAAGAGTTTTTGAAGAATTCCGGCTTCCCGGTGTGGGGGGCATAAGATATATTGCGGCGGAATCCGTTCTTCCTGCGGTGTATTGCGGCAGAAGCTTCGGCGCGGCGAAAACATCGGTTATGTATTCGTCATCCGAGAGATATACATTTTCTCCGGCGGCGGCAATGCGAAGCGAGCTGTTTCGTATTACCTTGTATCCCTTTGCCGCAATGGTTCCTGAAAGGGCGCAGCGCGTAAGATTATTTTTGCTGTCGGAAAGGTACAATCCGTCAAGGCTTATATCTGTGTCGGTGGGGTTGTAAAGCTCCACCCAGTCGCCCGTTTTGCTTTTTGCTTCCTGTACCGAGCATACCTCGTTTATGATTATATTGCGTTTGCTTACGCCGCCGTCATATCCAGGGGAGGGCATTTCCAGCAGCTTGCCGGAGGCATCCTGCGATATGTTTTCCCCGGCCTGAGCATTTATGCTTATGCACTGTGTTGTCATGGTATCGGTGTCGGTGATATACAAACCGCCGCTCAGCTCCGTAAGCTTAAAGGTAACCTCCGTGCTGCCCGCTTTTGCCTTTTTCCCCGCAAAAAACACTATAATGCGCCCCTTTGCGGGCAGCACCGTGTCGGGCAGGGCAAACATAAGCGGATTTTCCGCATTGTTTGAAAGGTATATTCCGCCAAGGGAAACATCGCTGTTCCCGGGGTTATAAAGCTCTGCCCATGCCGTGCGCTTTCCGCTTGGGGAAGCAAGGGACAGTGTGTTGTGTATAAGCAGCTCGCTTACGGTTATCCGCCCCTCGCCCTGACGGAAGCTTCCGGAAAACAGGGGAGCGGAATTTTCCGCGCCCGGGGTGGCGGGAGCATAATAAACCGTCCGGCCGTCTTGATACCCTACGGACATATTCGCGGGTACGCTGCCGTTCCAGAAAACCGTGCTTACGGCACGCCTGGAGCGTACAAGGCAGAGCATTTGTCTGTTGCATTTAACGGTAAGATCGTAATGTGAAAAGCCGTCTGCGCGAAAGGAAAGCGTAAGATATTCGCCCGCGGCGATGCTGCGGCCGTTTAGAGACGCGAAGGCCTTCCCTGCAAGATCCGTATACACGGTGTAGCCGTCCAGAGCAATTGTGCTGTCCGATGTGTTATGCAGCTCCACCCAACCCTGAGTACCGTTCCCGGAGGGACAAACCTCGCTGATAACTATCGGGGAGCTGTTATCGCACAGAGCCTGCTGCGCATTGTCCCAGCCGTTTGAGGGGTCGCGCTCAAGCCCGGTAAAATACCTCCAGCCCTTGGAGGTGCGCTTCAGGAGAAGCCCTGCGGGAAGCTCCTGCAATACGACGCTGTCGGATGCTTCCGCCCCTTCAAGGGAAACGGTGTCCCCCTGCGAGGCGGCGATGATTATGGTGCTTTCCTGTCCCGCGGGCAGCTTCCCCTCAAGAGTATAGTCCTCTTGGCCGCATATAATGTGCAGGGTACCGCCCTCTATGGTGTTTTTTGTGCCGTTATATATGTATACCTCCACGCCGTTTTCCGTGCGCACTATGCGGCTTATATGCACAGAGGCCTCTTGGGCAGGCAGAATGTCAGTAATATCGCAGCCCGATAACGCCGGCGTTAGAGCCAACGCCGTGAATACGGCAAGCACCCGTATGAATGCTTTTTTAATGGTTTTAATCAGAAGAATTCCCCCTTAAACGGCGGCTTAGGCCGGATAGTGTCAGTCTGTAAAAAGCGTGGGTTTGCCGTCCGTGCAAACGGTTATAATATCTATTATGGAAGGCACGCCGCACAAAGCGGCGTTTATGAATGGCCAGATAAGGCCGACAAACATCCCCTGCTTTGTGCCGGAGCAGAAGCGGTATACCGCGCCGTAAAGCCCGCCGGAAAATATACAAAGCACTATTTTCATCCAAGGTGCGAGGGAATTCAGATTTTCTCTGATTTCATACATGGTTGTTGCCTCCTTATTGCGGTTTGCCGTATACGCGGCGGTGTTACGCTGCTGCGTATATTGATTTACATATCAAAACAGCATGTGATGATATTTTTATGTATTACCTTCTTTATTATACTATAATTCGACCTTGCACACAAGAAAAATAATTAAGCCGCAATTACGGCTCAATTATAAAATGTAAATGTGTTGTATTTGCGTATAAATTGTATATGTTAAAGCCTATACTGCCTTTAGGGAGCGGGACGAAGGAACAAAAAATACGGTAAGGAATTAAAGCAGAGGGATTATCAGGCGTTTTCGGTTTACGCTTAAATGTATGCCCCCGACGGAAAACGGCATCGCTGCGGTTGCAATAAAAAATCCGCCCTGCCGTTGGGCAGGGCGGAAGTCACTTAAATAAATATTCCTTTGTTGTTTTGCCTGTCTGCCTGACGGGTAGCAGGCTCAGTCCGTTTATTTAATGTCTCTGCGCTTTCTTGCAATAATAAGTCCGCCCATAGAGGCAACAGCCGCTGCCGCATAGGCAATAACGGAGAAATCCGCGGTGTCCGGAATACTCGTGAAGATCGCATATATGGTCATGCGAGAATCAAGCTGCTCGGGGCTTTCGATCTTGTTGCCGCTTCCGTCGCGTTCGGAGTTCCATTCCTTAAAGACTTTTCCTTCGGGAGCGTCGGGAGTCGGGGGCATTACAAATTCGCCGTGCACGGTTTTAATAACCAACTGTTCATCGCCGACAACCGCATAGTATTCAAGTTCTGCTTCGGTGTATGCATGGACGGTTATGTCCTCGGGCCCCAGCTGAGTTTCGGAGGTGATTTTCTCTCCTTCACCGCCGACTTGGGTAAACCAGCCCACAAGATAGGTGTCCTCCGCAGGGGTAAAATCGGGCAGCTCGACATGTCCGTTTTCGTCAATGCTCTTAACGCCCACTTCGTTGTTGCCGTCCATAAAGGTAACGGTCCACGAGGTGTCCTTCTGATTATATTCGGGCAGCTGTGACGCGGTATAGATGTTGTCTATTTCAAGGGCGGAGGCGTCGCCGCTGAGCCTTTCGACAAAGAAGCCGAGAGTCCAGAAATATATATAGCCTTGGGCATCGCCGGTGTTCCAGTCGCCCTGTGCGTTTTCCGCATTGCTTGTGGAAAGACGGGACAGAGGAATAATGCAATAGCCGTCAAAATTCTTCGGCAGTATGAGCTCGCTGCGGCTCCATGCGGAATATCTCATTTTCGCAGCGGAGGCAAGGCCGTTTTTGTCAATAAGCATTATATCGTCCTCGCCGCTCATGGTAAGGAAGTTACCCTTGGCTGTGCCTTCGTTCCATCTGTGGCCTTCAAAGCTGAGGCCTGCCGATTCATCGGTGCGCAGGCGCAGCACTATGGCCTTGGTATCCTGTGTAAAGGCGTTGTAACGGTTATTAACAAAACCGTTCGAGCTGCCGTTATTGTTATTGGGGTTAAGTGAGGCAGAGTTTATACCGTCATTTGCAGTGGTGACAATCAGCCTTTTAACATTGTCCAGCCCGTCGGTTTTAACGGCGGTGACGGAACCGGTGCCGTATGCACCGCAGCTGGAATCGATAGCCGCTTGGAAATCCTCAAGCAGGGTAAGCTCAATTTCGGTGCCGCCCTTGGCAGCGGCCTTGTCGCCGGTCATGCCGTTCTTTGAATAAACAAAGCTGTACAGGTTGTCCGACCATGTCCAGTTGCCTCCGCTGAGGCCGACAAGTCCTGCATAATAGGTATGCCCTTCGGTCAGCTTTTCCGCGGGGACGGTCTGCTCGTTGCCGCTGCCGTTCTGGTTGCACCATGCGACATTCTGTCCGTTGCCGTTATAAATCTGACTGAAGCCGTCGTTGTTGTTGGGCAGCTGCGGGTCGCCGTCAAAAACGGTGATTCTGTAACCGCTTGAACCGTTTGCGCCGGTAAAGCCGGTGCTGATGTTAATTTTAACCGAGCCGTCGGCCTCAAGCGTTGCGCCGGTAAACCATTCCGAGCCGTCGACATTGTCATAAGCAAAGGCCGTAACGGATACCGACATAATGGCGGCTATGACAAGCATGGCAGCCATCAGCAGGGAAATTCTTTTTTTCATTGTCAATCCTCCTCATTTATTTGTAGTATTAATTACTATTTAAATTATACATCTTTATGAACAGGATTGCAATACTTCAAATGCAATTATTTCTGCAAAAAAAAGAAAAAAATAATATATTTTATGCGTTTTATGCGTGTGATAACACATTTTGCGTGTAAAGCAATATTGCAAAAGCAAAAGAAACATGCTCGGGACGGTTATGGTTGCGTGCATAAATGAGCAGATATAAATGTGATTTCCCCGACGGCTTTTTCGCTTTTCAGAATAGATGCCGTACAATAACATATGCTATACAATAATCAGTCCGCGGGTAAAATCCTGCCCGCCGCGTGCAAGCTCAAGCGCTGCACGCAGATCGGTGGCAAGACATTCCGCACGGAAAGCCTCGGCGGCTTCCCTTGGGCTGCGGCGCAGGAATTCTGCGCTTTTTACGCAAACCGGCACGGCGGATTTTTTGCAAAGCAGACTCAGCAGCGGAAGAGCCTCTTTCCGCAGCGCCAGCACGCGCAGATAGTCCGCCCGTGCTGCAGCGCGGGCGGACATCTCCTTTGTTATTCCCAAAAAAGCGCAGCACAATGCTCTTGAAAGCCTTGAATATGTATATCGCTTGCTTTTACAGGCAAGTATCAGCTCATCAAGGCAGGAACAGCTGCGCGCCGCCCGTACAACACGGTACTCCAGCCCCTCGCTTATCTGCGATATTCCGGCAAGCTCCTGCGTGCTCATTGTGCGCAGGCGGCACAGAAGGGGGATTATCATGCTTTCCGGGTCTAAAAACCTTCCGCCGCTTACAAGACATTCGGCAGGGCTTTGGTTATCCGCAAGCAGCTGCCGCAGCCCCGTACCGCTTTTGTGTTCGCGCCCTTCCAGCTGCCCGTGTCCCGCGCCCCTTCGCGGAATTACGATGAACTCCGGGTGAAAACCGACGGCATCGGAAGCGCGCATGTATTCCGCTCCCAGCATTGCGTTTGGGAATTGCCCCGTATTAACCGCCGCCGCGCGGCTGTACGGCAGACCCGCCTGCAAGCGGGCGCGCAAAAGAGAATCTTCCGTGCGGGCAAACAGGGTCTGCGCCGGATCGCTGCAATTTCCATGCGCAATTTCCGTCCCCGACGATACGGATATCGGGGCTTCCGCTCCGAAGGAGATATGGGTGATCAGCCCGCAGGCGGCAAGCCTTCTTACCGCGCCGAGGGCAAAGTATTCGGCGCTTTGCAGGGAAACGGCGGCGGGCAGCTCCAGCACTATATCGGCGCCGTTTTCCGCAGCCGCGCGTGCGCGCGCGAATTTGTCAAAGCAGGCGGGGCGTCCGCGCTGGACAAAGCTTGCGCTCATAATGCATATTACCGCATCGGCGCCGCAGCGCATACGCGTTTGTTCAATATGATATTTGTGTCCCGTGTGAAACGGGTCATATTCTGCGATAATTCCTGCAATAATCAAAAAATCACCTTTTCTTTTCCGAAAGAATGAGTTATAATACCAAAAGATTCGGCATCCGTGCGCATTTACGGGAATCCCGCGCAGGCGGACACGCCGGAAGAGTGCATAAGCACAGGACTATTCTACAATACTTTTTCATATATTGAAAGGAGTTTTTAACTATGTCTTTGTTGGAGCAGATAAAAAACAAGGCGCGTACCGACAAAAAGACCATTGTACTGGCCGAGGGTCACGATCCCAGAACCGTAAAGGCGGCGGCGATTGTCCGCGATGAAAAAATTGCCGATATCGTAATTCTGGGCAATGAGGAGCAGATAAGATCCTTCGGTGAGGATCTTACCGGAGTGAAAATTATAGATCCCGCCAAAAGCGAGTGGCTTGAGGATTTTGCCGACACCTATTATGAGATGCGCAAGGCAAAGGGCATGACCCCGGAAAAGGCCATGGAGCTTATGAAGACCGATGTGCTGGTGTTCGGCGCAATGATGGTTAAAAAGGGTAAGGTGGACGGAATGGTGGCAGGCGCCGTTAATTCCACCAGCAATGTTATCCGCGCCGCCGTAACCATAATCAAGATGGCTCCCGGCATCAAATACGCCTCCTCCTGCTTCATTATGGAAAGCCCGTATCCGGAATTCGGCGACAACGGTAAAATGGTTTACGGCGACTGCGGCTTTGTTATCGATCCCGATGCGGATCAGCTCTCCGACATAGCCATTGCTACGGCCAAAACCGCCCACGATGTTGTGGATATCGACCCGAAGGTGGCCATGCTTTCCTTCTCTACAAAGGGCAGCGCAAGCCATCCCTGCGTGGATAAGGTCATTCAGGCTACCGAGCTTGTACGCCAAAAGGCGCCCAACCTGCCTGTGGACGGCGAGCTTCAGGTGGATGCCGCTCTGGTGCCCTCCGTGGGCGAATTCAAAAGCCCCGGCAGCCCCGTTGCGGGACATGCCAATGTGCTGATATTCCCCAACCTTGATGCCGGCAACATCGGCTACAAGATTACACAGCGTCTTGGAAAGGCATGGGCGCTGGGGCCGATCCTTCAGGGTCTTGCAAAGCCGGTAAACGATCTTTCGCGCGGCTGCACCGCCGAGGATATCGCGGGCGTAGTTGCGGTTACCTGCGTTCAGGCTCAGAATGTAGGCAAGTAATACGCCTTGTTACAGGCAGGCACAAAGCAGCATCAACACGCCGCGCGGCGTAATAATTAAATATGCCCGCGGCAAAGCTTTCCGCGCGGCAAAAACGGGGGTTTTACAGATGAAGATTCTGGTTATAAACGCAGGCTCCTCCTCCCTTAAATATCAGCTTATCGATATGGCGGATGAGTCGGTAATATGCAAGGGGCTAGTGGAGCGCATAGGCATTGAGGGCTCCAATATCGCCCATAAAATAGGCGGAGAGAAAATCGAGATAAAAAAGCCGCTTAAAAACCATGTAGAGGCCATTCAGCTGGTGCTGGAGGTGCTTCAGGATAAGAAATACGGCGCCGTTTCCAGCATGAGCGAAATAGGCGCAGTGGGACACCGCGTGGTGCACGGCGGCGAGAGCTTTTCCCGCTCCGTGCTTATCGACGACGGCGTTATGGACGCCATACGCGACAACATCGATCTTGCGCCGCTGCACAATCCGGCAAATATCATGGGCATAGAGGCCTGCCGTGCGGTTATGCCCGGCACTCCAATGGTTGCGGTTTTTGATACCGCATTCCATCAGACCATGCCCAAAAGCTCTTATATCTATGCCCTTCCCTACGAGGTGTACGAAAAATACAAGGTGCGCCGCTACGGCTTCCACGGAACCAGCCATAAGTTTGTTGCGCAGCAGGCCGCCAAGATGTTGGGCAAGCCGCTTGAGGATATAAAGCTTATCACCTGCCATTTGGGCAACGGCTCCTCCGTAAGCGCCGTTAAGGACGGTAAGGTGCTGGATACCTCCATGGGTCTTACTCCCCTTGAGGGCGTGCCCATGGGCACCCGCAGCGGTGATCTTGATCCTGCCATCCTCGGCTTCCTTATGAACAAGCTCAACATGAATATCGATGAAATGACCGCATATCTCAACAAAAAAAGCGGTATTCTCGGTATTTCCGGCATAAGCTCGGATTTCCGCGATCTTATCGCCGCCGCCAAGGAGGGCAATGAGCGCGCGCAGTTGGGGCTTGATGTGTTCTGTTATCGCGTGCGCAAGTATATCGGCGCGTATGCAGCCGCCATGGGCGGCGTGGACGCGGTGGTGTTCACCGCCGGAGTGGGCGAGAACAACAGCGGCCTTCGCAAGAAGATTACGGAGGGCATGGAGTATCTGGGCTTCGAAATAGACGATTCTCAGAATGAAAACGGCTCCGGCGCTTTTGCCATGACAAAGCCTTCCTCCCGCGTATGCGGCCTTGTTATCCCCACAAACGAAGAGCTGATGATAGCCCGCGACACCGCCGAGCTGTGCTCTTAAGCCGTATATATGTATTTACAGCAAAACCGCCGTTAAAACGGCGGTTTTTGCACATGCGGTGGCGGATATTACCGTATAACGGTAGCGGTGTAAACGGGTTATAGCCGGCAATTATAGCCATTATAATGTGCAAATATTTGCAATACGGAAGCAATTGTGACATAATTAAAATATATAATAAAGGCATAAAGGGAGCGTGATGCCATGAAAGAAAAAATTACTCAGACAGCCGGACGCGAACAATTGGGTGAATTTGCACCGCTGTTTGCCCGGCTTAACGATGATGTGCTTTTCGGGCAGGTTTGGAATGAGGGAGCAACCGATATTAAAACAAAGTGCATAATTACCGTTGTCGCGCTTATGTCATCGGGCATAACCGATTACTCCCTTGTGTACCATCTGCAAAACGCCAAAGCGCACGGTGTTTCCAAAGAAGAAATAGCCGAGATTATCACTCATGTCGGCATGTATGTCGGCTGGCCCAAGGCGTGGGCGGTGTTCCGCCTTGCAAAGGATGTGTGGAACGAAGAAGCTGCCGCAGCGGACGCAAAGGAAAAATATCAAAGCAGCATATTTTTTCCCATCGGTGCGCCGAATGATGCCTTCAGAAGCTATTTCATCGGGCAAAGCTATCTTGCCCCGGTGTCAACGGCTCAGATCCCCGTTTATAATGTCACCTTTGAACCCGGCTGCCGTAATAATTGGCACATCCACCGGGCAAAAAACGGCGGGGGACAGATGCTTATCTGCGTGGGCGGCAGAGGCTTTTATCAGCAATGGGGCGAAGTCCCCGTTGAAATGCTTCCCGGAACGGTAATAAACATTCCTGCGGGTGTAAAGCATTGGCACGGCGCCGCTGAAAAGGAATGGTTTTCGCACCTTGCCGTGGAAGTTCCCGGCGAGGAAACAAAAACCGAGTGGCTGGAGCCCGTGAATGATGAAAGCTACTCAATGGCCGTAAGAGAAAACGGGGCAGAATGAGCGAGAAAGCATAACAATGTGCCTGAATCGATTGATTGCTGCTGTGTGTCGGAGAATGAGCGGCGGCAGAAAAAATGATGAAAGAGAGTACATAATTTATGCCCCGCCGAAAACGGTGGGGCAGTATTTTTTATTCCTGACGGAGCAAACTGTGAGAACAGCAAAATAAGATGCCCTTGTTTTGCACCGTATTTTAATGGAAACTGAATGGAAATAAGGGAAGGCCTTTGTTGGCATCGGTTTTCACGGTACAAAACCGCAGCCCCACACCTCATTCAAAAGGTGCGGGGCTGCGATGTTTATTTATAACGGCATTTTAATCATCCTCATCTTCATCATCCCATGACGAAATAATGTGAAGCTCTCTGCTGTCCATGTCCATAGCCGTGTTGTCGCCCATGTGTATAAGAACAGATTTTTCGAGTCAAGTGGTAAAAACCGAACTTGGCGGAATTTGACGGAAGATAACGGCAGATGAGAGAACCCCGAAAATGCCGTGTTTTCAAGGCTTTCCGCACCTCTTTGCATCGAAAACGCAGTAAAAATCCGAGTCCGAAAGTCTCCTCCGATTTCGCCGGGTTCTAGCGGATTTTCTGAAAAACCTATTAGAATTTTTGATAGAACCGAGCGATTTTTCGCCTCAAAATCACGCTTTTGGCAGTGCGTGAAAAGCGCCGGTTATGCCGAACCGCACCAAAAGTCGTGTAGCCAAATGCCGGGGCGGAATCAAAACTGCCGTTATCGGCAAAATATAAGTAAGAATAAAGTTCGATTGATTGATTTTTTGCCGATAATGTGGTATACTGTTAATAGTAACTTCGGAGGGCAGGAAGATGATATATTTATCCGTGAAAGAGATAGCGGCGCTTTGGAACACCTCCGAGCGCAGTGTCCGCAACTATTGCGCGGCAGGCCGTGTCCCGGGCGCTTTTCTGACAGGCAAGACCTGGAGCATTCCCGAAAACGCCGAGAAGCCCGAACGGAGCAATAAAAGCAGACCCGCGCCGCAGACTTTGGCGGATATTCTCAAAGAGGAAAAACGCAGCCAGACCCGCGGCGGAATTTATCATAAGGTGCAGGTGGAGCTGACCTACAACTCCAATCACATGGAGGGCAGCCGCCTGACCCACGATCAAACGCGCTTTATTTTTGAAACAAACACCGTCGGCATTACCGAGGAAGGCGTGCGGGTGGACGATATCATCGAAACCGCCAATCACTTTCGTTGTATCGACGAGGTTATCGAAAGCGCAAAATCCCAGCTCAGCGAAAAATTCATCAAGCACCTGCATTTTATCCTGAAAACCGGAACAAGCGACGCAAGGAAAGATTGGTTTGCCGTCGGCGATTACAAGAAGCTGCCGAATGAGGTCGGCGGGCGGGAAACGACCTTGCCCGAGGAAGTGTCGGCGGAAATGAAAAGACTGCTCGATGAGTATAACAGCAAGAAAACGGTGACGCTCGAAGATATTCTTACGTTCCATGTGCGATTTGAGCGCATCCATCCATTCCAAGACGGCAACGGGCGTGTCGGGCGGCTGATCATGTTAAAAGAATGCCTGAAACACAATATCGTGCCGTTTATTATTGAGGACAGCAGAAAAATGTTCTATTACCGCGGACTGCAAGAGTGGGACCAGGAAAAAGGCTACCTGATCGACACCTGCCTCTCGGCGCAGGAGACCTTCAAGAAATACCAGGATTATTTCAGAATACCGTATGAAAACTGAAAACCTCACGCACGGCTTTGAATGAACCGTGCGTGAGGTTTTTTGTAAACGCCCGAATTGCTAAAGCAAGTTTCAGTGTGGGTATATTTACTCCGCCATATTGTCTGTCCAAAGCTCACACTGACTCATAACAGTTTCAATGGCATCTTCGCGCTTTTCCGGAGGATACTTGTATTTCTTGAGAAGCCGTTTGACCATCTTTCGCATTCCCGCGCGGGCGGTTTCTTTCTTCTGCCAGTCAATCGTGCGATTTTTGCGAAGCATTTCGGTCAGCTCCCGCGTCAAAGCAATCAAGGTTTCATTTTCGTAGAAATCCTTGATGTGTTCCGGTTTTGTCAGTGCGTCATAGAAGGCCAGTTCCTCTTCCGTGAGGCCCAGTTTCTCGCCCTCTTTGCGCAGGGCGTTGATCTCTTCCGCCGTTTTCAGAAGCTCTTTGATGACTTCCTCATTGGTAATCAGTCCGTTGTAGTATGTGTTCATCAACAGCGTTATTTTTTCCGAAAAGGTAGTCGCCTGTACGACATTTGTACATTTATAAATCGCAATTTGCTCAGCCATCAATTTCCGCAGGATTTCAACTACGATGTTTTTCTCCTTCATGCGGGCGATTTCTTCCAACACCGACGGGTCAAACAGAGAAAATTTCTCTCCCATCTTCGCGCTTTCAAACAGATTGATTACACCCTCGGATTGGATACTTGCTTTAAGCAGATCGCTGATCTGGGAATTGATTTCTTTCAGTGACAGCGGCTTGCCGTTCCCGCCGCCCATGGTGATCTTCATCACCGTGGAGCGCACCGCTTCAAAATATGCCGCCGTATGCCGCTCCTCTTCGGTGGTCATACTGGAGCAAAGCGACTGCGCCTGCCGCAGGAGAAGCGCCTCTTTCGCAAACAATTCTTTGCGTTTCGGCACTTTCGCATCAAGAACGAAGTTTACACCACCGGTAATCGCCTGCGCCTTTTCCAACGGCGTTCCCGTGTAGAATTTACTGAAATCGTACCCGTGGAACAAATCGCGGCAGACCTGCAATTTTTCTTGAAATTTCGGATATGCGGTTTTTCCGATGTCCATATCACCATACTTTTGACGGTCACGGGCGGAATACTCTTTCATCGCCTCTTTAAGAGCCGAAGCAATGCCGACATAATCGACGATCAGCCCGCCCTCTTTGTCCTTGAATACGCGGTTCACTCGGGCAACCGCCTGCATCAGATTGTAGCCATGCATGGGCTTGTACACATACATGGTGGCAAGCGACGGCACATCAAAGCCGGTTAACCACATATCAACGACAATGGCAATCTTGAGCGGATCATCGTTGTCTTTGAACCGGCGCGCCAACTCCTCTTTGTGTGCTTTTGTGCCGATAATGTCTTTCCAAGCCTCGGGGTCTTTGTTGCTGCCGGTCATTACAACGGCAACTTTTTCTTTCCATGTGGGGCGCAACTCGAGAATCTTACGGTAAATTTTGATGGCAATCGGGCGGGAATACGCCACTATCATGGCTTTTCCGGTCAGAAGATTTGCACGGTTCTGCTCGTAGTGCGTGACAATATCCTCGCACAGCGACTGAATGGTGGCATCCGCGCCGAGCACGCTTTCCATCTGACCGAGCATTTTCTTGCTTTTCTCAATGGTTGCGCTGTCGGACATCTGCTCCAATGCGTCATAGGTCGCGTCAATCAGGCGGAGCGTGTTCTGATCGAGTTTCAGATGAATCACGCGGCTTTCGTAGTAGACCGGTCGTGTCGCGCCGTCCTCTACCGCCTGCGTCATATCGTAAATGTCGATGTAATCGCCGAACACCTCGCGGGTGTTGCGGTCTTTGATGGAAACAGGCGTTCCCGTAAAGCCGATAAAGGTGGCGTTCGGGAGTGCGTCATGCAGAATCCGCGCATTGCCGACCGTCACGCGGGCTTCTTTGTTTCCGTCGGCATCCTCCGACATCACTATGCGCTCGTCAAATCCGTATTGTCCGCGGTGGGCTTCGTCTGCCATAACAACAATATTACGGCGTTCGGAAAGCGGCTTCTCTCCCTTTTCAAATTTAAACAGTGTAGTAAAGATAATGCCGTTTGCTTCGCGTCCGGCAAGCAAAGCTTTCAGATGCTCTTTGCTTTCGGCTTGCACAGGTGTCTGATGCAAAAAATCAGCGCACTTGCAGA